>Ga0334722_10005063_pt1 | contig 13452 bp, 12 predicted proteins | sample C3_bottom_MG_FD_207210 | JGI IMG/M metagenome (GOLD analysis project Ga0334722, IMG submission 207210) | Sediment microbial communities from Yellowstone Lake, YNP, Wyoming, USA - C3_bottom | ecosystem: Environmental > Aquatic > Freshwater > Lake > Sediment | place: USA: Wyoming | collected...
CCTACCAGGTCAACAAGGCCAAGCTCATCGAGCACATCGCTGAACTGGTACGGGAGAAAAAGCTCGAAGGCATAAGCGATCTGCGGGACGAGACCGATCGCAGTGCCGGCTTGCGGGTAGTGATCGAGCTCAGGCGTGATGCCAACCCGCGCATCGTACTGAACCGGCTTTTCAAACACACCGACATGCAGGTGACTTTTGGCGCCATCATGCTGGCGCTCGTCGACGGCGAGCCGAGGGTGCTCAACCTGCGGGATTTGATTTTCTACTACCTCCAGCACCAGAAAAGTGTGGTCACGCGGCGCACAAAGTTCGAGCTCGCCCAAGCCGAAGAGCGGGCACATGTATTGGCTGGCCTGCAGGTGGCCCTGGACCACCTCGATGAAGTGATTGCCCTGATCCGGGCAGCCCAAGACACAGAAGCCGCCCGGCGCGGCTTGATGAGCCGATTTGGTCTTACCGAGAAGCAGGCCACGGCCATTCTTGACATGCGGCTACAACGCCTGGTGGCCCTCGAGCGGGCAAAAATCGCGGAAGAATACGCCGCCTTGCTCAAAGACATCGAATACCACCGGGCCGTGCTGGCGGACGAGGCGATGGTTTGGGCGATCATCAAGCGCGAGCTGCGTGCGGTGGCGGATCGCTTCGGTGATCAGCGGCGCACCGTGATCACAGACGAAATGACGGAGTTCGTGGCCGAAGACCTCATCCCGGTCCAGGACGTCGTAGTTACTCTCACCCACGAGGGCTACATCAAACGCTTGCCGGTGGCCACGTACAGGGCGCAAAACCGCGGCGGCCGTGGGGTCACGGGCATGGCGACACGCGAAGAAGACTATATCGTGGACCTGTATTTTGCCACGACGCATGACTTCATGTTCATGTTCACCAACCAGGGGCGTGTGATCCGCCGCAAGGTACACGAGATACCGGAAGCTGGCCGAACGGGACGTGGCACGCACTTGGCCAACATCATTGCTCTGCGGGACGGGGAGCGGGTTACCGCCGTGTTGGTGGTGCCAGTCAACAGTTCCGGCTATCTTTTCATGGCCACCCAGCGCGGCACAGTGAAGCGGACCCCGGTGAGTGAGTTTGACACTCCCCTCCGCAACGGAATTGTGGGGATCACGCTGGACGAAGGCGAAGAACTGGTGTCTGCCCGTTTGACATCTGGCCAGGACGATATCATCCTGGTCACCCACCAGGGCCAGGCCATCCGGTTCCCGGAAGCTGACGTCCGCCCGGTTGGCCGCTCCGCCCACGGCGTACGCGGGATTGCCCTGGCCGAAGGGGACGAAGTGGTCGCCATGGATGTGCTGGCTCCGGGGGCACAGGTCTTGATCGTTACCGAAGGCGGGCTTGGCAAGCGCGTGCCTGCTGGTGATTTTCGCCGGCAGGGCCGCGGTGGCCAGGGTATCCGTGCCATCAAGCTGACCGAACAAAGCGGGCTTGTGGCCGCTGCCCGGGTGGTTTCTCCGCAACACGAAATCTTGGTTGCCACCATCAACGGGCTCGTTATGCGTACGCCGGTTTCGGGTATCGCCGAATACAGCCGGTACGCAAGCGGAGTAACCGTAGTGCGGCTTGAGCCAGGCGACCGCGTGGCCGGCGTCGCCAGGCTCCCGAATCGTGGCGAAGACGACGCTGGCAAGATGGGTAAATAGATGGTTGCGGTCGGGGGCCACAGTAGTACAATCGGTGCGGAAATCTGACTAGGGGCTAGATACCTGCGAATGGAGGGCAAGCGTATGGCGACGGAAGAGTCGGTACAAAGCACCTGGTTGGTCAAAAAGGGCTTGGCAGAGATGCTCAAAGGTGGCGTCATCATGGACGTGACCACGCCCGAGCAGGCACGGATTGCGGAAGAGGCTGGGGCGGTGGCGGTCATGGCTCTTGAACGGGTGCCGGCCGACATCCGGGCGGCCGGGGGAGTGGCCCGCATGGCTGATCCGGCCATCATTCAGGCCATCATGGATGCCGTCACCATTCCGGTCATGGCGAAATGCCGTATCGGCCATTTTGCCGAGGCACAGATCCTCGATGCGATGGGCATCGACTACATCGACGAGAGCGAGGTCCTGACCCCGGCAGACGAGGAACATCACGTGAACAAGCACCTGTTCCGGGTACCGTTCGTATGCGGGGCGCGCAACCTCGGAGAAGCCCTGCGGCGGATTGCAGAAGGTGCCGCCATGATCCGCACCAAGGGCGAACCCGGCACTGGCAACGTGGTCGAGGCCGTGCGGCATATGCGGATCATGATGGACGAAATCCGCAAGCTGCAGAACATGCCTGAAGAAGAACTGATGACGGAAGCCAAAAATCTCGGCGCTCCTTATGAGCTCGTCAAAGAGGTCGCCCGGCTCGGGCGGCTGCCGGTGGTGAACTTTGCGGCCGGCGGTATTGCGACTCCCGCAGACGCCGCACTGATGATGCAGCTCGGGGCGGACGGCATCTTTGTCGGCTCTGGCATCTTCAAGTCCAAGGACCCGGCCAAGCGGGCACGCGCCATCGTGCAGGCCACCACGCACTACAACGATCCGGCCCTGCTGGCAGAAGTCTCCAAGGGGCTTGGCGAGGCAATGACGGGTATCGACATCAAAACACTGCCTGAGGAGCAACTCATGCAGCGGCGCGGCTGGTAGCCGGGGAGCACATATCGAGGTGTGTCGAAGGGGCGCTTCCAGGCGAGCGCCCTTTTTCGTATCATGTCCCTGTATAGGAACCCTTCCGCATGGCGAATCCACAGTCAGCGAGGTGTGAATCGAAAAGTGGGACTCAAGATCGGGGTTCTTGCTCTGCAAGGCGATTTCCGTGAGCATGCTTGGGCGGTGGAAAAACTTGGTGCCCAAGCCGTCCAGGTCCGGCGGCCAGCCCAGCTGGAGGGTCTGGACGGGCTCATTATTCCGGGGGGAGAAAGCACCACCATCGGAAAGTTGATGGCTGAATATGGTTTTCTCGAGGCGATTCCGGCACATTATGAACAAGGGATGGCCATATATGGCACCTGTGCCGGAGCGATCCTCCTGGCAAAAGACATCAAAGAGTCCGACCAGCCGCGTCTTGGCCTCATGGACATGTCCATCCGCCGGAACGCCTATGGCCGGCAACGTGAGTCCTTCGAGGCCACGCTCGACATCCCGGCCATCGGCGAACCGGGCTTCCCGGCGGTGTTCATCCGGGCACCTTATATCGAGGAGCTCCATGGAACCGCCCGGCCGTTGGCCACCTACCGCGGGCATGTCGTGATGGCCCAGCAGGACCGCCTTTTGGCTTCTTCTTTCCACCCGGAACTGACCGAAGATACGCGGGTACATGCTTACTTTCTCACCCTGGCGGCATCCCGGGGAGGTTGATGAGCATGCTGGACCTGAGGTTCGTACGCGATCACCCGGACGTCGTGGCACGGGCACTGGCTCTCAAGCACATGGAGGCCGACCTCCCGCGCCTTCTCGCGCTCGATGCGAGGCGGCGCGAGCTGCTCGCGGCGGTAGAGGAGCAGAAAGCGGAACGTAACCGTGCCTCGGAACGCGTATCCGTACTCCGCCGGGAAATCTCCTCCCTGGAAAAGGTTCTAGCAGATGCGACCGGTTCCGGCGCTTTGGCGGCCAGGGAGAGGATACAAGCGTGCGAAGACGAAATTGCCGGGTTGATCAGTACCACCAGGTCCCTCGGGTCTGCCATCGACGAGCAAGAGTCGCTTCTCCGCGAAATAGACGCGGAGCTTGACTCTTTACTTCTAACCTTGCCCAACGTGCCTCATGTGTCGGTGCCGGTGGGGGCGGACGAAAACGACAACGTGGTGGTCCGCAGTTGGGGAACCCCACTGTCCTTCGATTTCCAGCCCAAAGCCCACTGGGATCTCGGACCGGCTCTCGACATCCTGGATTTTGAACGGGCCAGCAAGATCGCCGGCTCGCGGTTTGTCGTAAATAAAGGTGCCGGAGCCTTGCTGGAGCGGGCCCTGATCAACTTTATGTTGGACCTCCATACGCGGCGGCACGGCTACCGGGAGATATTTCCCCCTTTTATGGTGAATACCGCGACCATGACCGGCACGGGCCAGCTGCCAAAATTCAAGGACGACATGTTCCACGTGGAAAACACCGACTATTGGCTCATTCCCACGGCGGAAGTCCCTGTAACCAACCTTTACCGTGACGAGATTCTTGCTCCTGGTAGCTTGCCGGTCTACCACTGTGCCTATAGTGCCTGTTTCCGGGCCGAATCGGGCGCGGCCGGCAAGGACACGCGCGGGATGATCCGTGTACATCAGTTCAACAAAGTGGAACTGGTGAAGTTCGTCGCACCCGAAACCTCCTACGACGAACTGGAAAGCCTCGTGCATGATGCCGAGGAGGTGCTGCAGCTTCTCAACCTGCCGTACAGGGTCGTCCTTCTGTGCACAGGCGACATGTCTTTTGCATCCGCCAAGACATACGATCTGGAAGTATGGCTCCCAGGGCAGAACCGGTATCGCGAGATCTCGTCCTGCAGCAATTTTGAGGATTTCCAGGCCCGCCGGGCCAATATACGGTTCCGCCGCGGGCTGAAAAGCAAACCAGAATTTGTTCATACCTTAAACGGTTCCGGCTTGGCGGTAGGGCGGACTGCCGCGGCGATCATCGAGAATTATCAGCGGGCGGATGGTACCGTAGTGGTGCCGGAGGTGCTCCGCCCATACATGGGCGGGATGGAGTACATCACGCCAGGGGCTTGACCGGGGCCCAAAATCCGGGTTCCGACGGCCAACCATCAGCCATTGTGGAGATGACGCAGTCGTGGACGTGGGTAATCCCCAGGAAAGTTTACAGGAACGCTGGTCACAGGTCAGAGCCAGTTCTGGTGACGCGACACTGGCGGCTGATGTGGAGCTTTTGCGGCGGTGGGCAAATGAGATCCCGTATTACCGGTTCCTCGGTATGACGGTAGAGTCCGTGGTACCCGGCCGCGTCCAAATCAGCGTACCCATCAAGGACGAAATCACAAACGGTATCGGGCTGGCCCACGGAGGGGTCACCGCCGCGCTGATCGACAGTGTCGTGGGCATTGCTGCCATAAGCCTTTTACGCGGGCAGGAACGTACAGTGACGTTGGAGCTCAAGATAAACTACCTGGCGCCGGCTCCGCGTGGCACAGTGCTGACGGCAACGGGCGAGATTATCCACCGCGGGCGTACCACCGCTGTGGGCCAAGCACAGGTGCATGCAAGCGACGGCAAACTGGTGGCCGTCGGGCTCGTCACGTATGCCATTTTGTAAGTAAGCAGATTGCCATGGCATGCTGGTCCGGCATTATCATGCCAGTGCCGGCCGATGCAGCACATGGTATAATTTAAAAACCGCATAGACCAAAGCTTGCGACCAGCCGCAACCGGTGCTGTGCTGGACAGCATTTTTGATCGGCCCAGAACATGGAGAGGTGGTCGAGCGGTTTATGGCAGCGGTCTTGAAAACCGCCGAGGGTCTTCAAGCCCTCCGTGGGTTCGAATCCCACCCTCTCCGCAAACCGTTTTACGAGACGCTGTTTCTTTGCTATGATGTTTAGGCAATATGCCGGTGAGGAGAGGTACCCAAGCAGGCTGAAGGGGACGGTTTGCTAAACCGTTAGTAGGGGATAAACCCCTAGCGAGGGTTCGAATCCCTCCCTCTCCGCTGCGTGCGCCCGTAGCTCAGTGGATAGAGTAACGGACTACGAATCCGGGGGCCGCAGGTTCGAATCCTGCCGGGCGCGCACGTTTTTTGTGTGATCTTTGGCAGCTGTTATCCTGGTTTTCGAACGACCAGGCGCCCGTAGCTCAGGAGGACAGAGCGAGGGTTTCCTAAACCCTGCGTCGGGGGTTCGAGTCCCTCCGGGCGCGCTGCCGGAGGACCGCCGGGCAGGTGGTGCGCGGCGGTCTTCTTCTCACTACGGGTAGCCACGGGCGTCCGGCCGCACAAAAATGACGCTGGAATCTAAATCCCAGGACGAATATTTCATGCGCGAGGCTCTGGCGGAAGCCCGGCAGGCGGCTATGGCCGGCGAAGTGCCCGTGGGAGCGGTGGTGGTGCGGCAGGGGCAGATCATTGGCCGCGGGCACAACTGCCGCCAAATGACCGGCGACCCGACTGCCCATGCCGAAATGGTTGCACTGAGAGATGCCGGGCAGCGGCTCGGAGGGTGGCGGTTACAGGATTGCACCCTCTACGTCACCCTGGAGCCCTGTCCGATGTGTGCAGGAGCCATCGTGATGGCCAGGCTGCCGCGGGTGGTCTTTGGGGCAGAGGACGCGAAGTTTGGTGCGGTCGGCTCTACCGTTGACCTTTTGCGTTGGAATCCATGGCATCACGATGTCGCGGTGTCCAGTGGAGTGCTGGCAGAAGAATCGCGAAGGCTTTTACACGAGTTTTTCGAGCGTCGGCGTGACGGGGAAGCATTACACTAGGGACTGGCGATGCAGCACCAGAGCATCAGGGGGGTAGCGGCCCAACAACAATCTCAAAAACATGGAGAGGTGCCTGAGCGGTTGAAGGGGCCCGCCTCGAAAGCGGGTAGGGGCCTGCCGGCTCCTCGTGGGTTCGAATCCCACCCTCTCCGCACTTACACACCAGATTCGTACGACTTGCGGTCAGGCCACAAGCCGGCGGGTCACACATTATGAACCTTGGAGAGATGCGGGAGTGGTTGATCCGGCACGCCTGGAGAGCGTGTAGGCGAGAAATCGCCTCGTGGGTTCGAATCCCACTCTCTCCGCAAGAATTTGGCCGTGCTAGGCGGGGAGTTAGCGGTGCCCTGAACCCGCAAACCGCTATAGCGGGGCGGAATTCCGGTTCGAGGCACGATCCTCTTGGCATCCGGCTGCCGCCCGCAGCGTTGAAGGCCAGGTCCTGCGCAATGCGAATCTGCGAACCCCGCCAGGCCCGGGAGGGAGCAACGGTAAGTAGACCCTCGCATGTGCCGCAGGTCCACCTGGCCGGAGCCAGCGACGGACAGTACGTCCTGGGGGGACGTGTCGACAACCGGTGCACGGCCAATCTTTTGAAACCCCGCAGGAAGGACCTGCGGGGTTTTACTTAACGGCGGCGAACATATCCCGGGGGCAGGGGGGAAGACATGGGCTACCAGGCGTCATACCGGCGCTACCGCCCGCAGGACTTTGACCAGCTGGTGGGGCAAAAGCACGTCGTGACCACGTTGCAGAACTCGCTATTGGCGGGGCAGGTGGCCCACGCGTACCTTTTTACCGGGCCACGCGGGACCGGCAAAACGTCCGTCGCACGCATACTGGCCAAGGCCATCAATTGCGAACACGCGCCCACTGCCAACCCGTGCAACCAGTGCGAATCGTGCCTGGCTGTCAACAATGGCACGTCGCTCGACGTGATAGAAATCGACGCTGCTTCCAACCGCGGCATCGACGATATCCGGGATCTGCGGGAAAAGGTGAGTTTGGCCCCGGCCGGGAACCGCAAAAAGATCTATATCATCGACGAAGTGCACATGCTCACGGCGGAGGCTTTTAATGCCCTTCTAAAAACTCTGGAAGAGCCACCGGCGCATGTGGTTTTCATCTTGGCCACCACCGAACCGCAAAAAGTGCCGCTTACGATCGCGTCGCGGTGCCAGCGGTTCGATTTTCACCGCCTCGATGTGTCCGAGATCACGCCGCGTTTGATGGCGGTGGCACAAGCCGCGGACTGTCGTCTGACGCCGGACGCAGCTGCCCTCATTGCCCAGCGTGCCGACGGCGCGTTGCGCGATGCTCTCAGCCTTTTGGACCAGTGCCTGGTGTTCGGGGGGCACGCAGTTACCGCCAGCGTTGTGCAGAATGTGCTTGGGAGCCTTCGCCGCGAAGAGATGGAACAGGCGGCGGCGGCCATGTTGCGGAGAGACGTGAAGGGACTTTTGCAATGGCTTCAGGGCCTATTTGACGCCGGCCGTGATCCGGCTCAGGTGGCACAAGACATGAGCGAGTATTTCCGCACCATGTTGTGGGCCAGGGCAGTGGGCGAAGATTCGCCTCTGCCGGGCTGGACGGAGTCTGACTGGGAAGAGGTTTGTCAAAAAGCTCAGTCATGGCCGCTGCAAAGACTCGCAGACAACTTTCGCACACTGGTAACACTGGGGAGCGAGATCAGGCGGGCAATCCAGCCCCGTTTTGTCCTGGAAAGCGCTCTGGTTCAAATGTGCGTCGATACGCTGGCGGAGGCCCAGCCAGACGGTACAACGGCCTCCGTGAGGACATCGGCCGGGCTGCCCGGTAAAATGCCCACCCTGGAAAGCCAGGAAACAACGGCCTCCCCGGGCGTTGTTACGGTCCAGGGCAACGAGCGAATGGTAGTGGCGGCGATTCCGCCGGTGCCAAAAGATACGCTGCCTGGCGACAAACCAGCAGACGTCCTAACACACGTGGAAAAGCGTTCCAATCCAGTCGACCTTCAGACAGTCAGGGCAAAATGGCCGCTCGTGCTGGAAGCGCTTCGCCGGAACATGCCTCTCAGGGCCATGGTAGTGGAAGGCCAGGTGATAGAGGTCAACGACCACACGCTCACCCTCGCTTACCGCCGCAACTACCGGTTACACAAGGAGACGGTGGAGAAAACTGAGAACAGGCGGAAAATCGAAGAAGTGATTGCCTCAGTGCTCAGCCTGCCGTTGGAGCTCGTGGTGACGTACAGGGACGAGCCCGGTCGTGAAACATCCGACCCGCCCAGGGCCGACTCTGTCTTGGATCCGCCCACGCCCGCGGGTGGCCCCGAGCCCGCTCCGCCCGTAGCAGTCGTCGCAGGAGAAAAGCCCAACAAGACTCGGCGGGCGCGGGGCAGGCCGAACGGGAATCACGCAAGTATTGGCAGCCAGCCACCGGATCCGCTCGAGAAGCTGGCGGAGGAACTGTTCGATGGCCGTGTGGTTGAACTATTGGAGTCTGAACAGTCAGGTGACCCAGAAGGCCAACACAGTCTTTCTGACGAAACCTTAGGGCCGTAAATCGACTTGGGGGGAGTTCTCATGCCTATGCCCAGCCCAGACCGCATGATGAAGCAGATTCAAAAAATGCAGCAAGAGCTTGCGAGAATGGAAGAAGAGTTGGCGACCCGCACGGTGGAGGCTTCATCGGGGGGAGGAGCCGTGAAGGCGGTGGCCAACGGCAAGCAGGAAATCGTATCTGTTACCATCGATCCGACTGCAGTCGACCCTGCGGACGTGGAGATCTTGCAGGACATGGTGGTGGCGGCGGTTAACGACGCGCTGGGCAAGGCGCGTGCCATGGCCGAGCAAGAGATCGCCCGCATCACAGGAGGGTTGAACCTACCCGGGTTGTTGCCCGGAATGTGACATGGCATATCCATCACCGATTGCCAACCTGATCGCCCAGTTCGGGCGTCTGCCTGGTATTGGACCAAAGACGGCCCAGCGACTGGCTTTCTACCTGCTTGAGAGCCCTCCGTCCGAAGCACAGGCCCTGGCAGAAGCCATTCTCACCGCCCGGCAAAAGGTACGGTTTTGCTCGGAATGCCAAAACCTTACAGACCAGGACCCGTGCGCCGTTTGTAGTGATCCGCGCCGCGACCACGGACTTGTGTGTGTCGTGGAGTCGCCGCGCGACGTGGCGGCCATGGAGAAGATCCACGATTACCGTGGCACTTACCACGTTTTGCACGGTGTGATATCCCCGCTGGACGGTGTGGGGCCCGACGATCTCCGCATCGGCGGACTGGTAGAGCGGGTCCGCAAGGGGCACATACGCGAGGTTATCCTGGCGACCAACCCGGACGTGGAGGGTGAGGCGACCGCACTTTACATCCAGCGGCTTCTGCAGCCACTCGGGGTCCGGGTCACGCGCATCGCCCGCGGCATTCCTGCTGGCGGTGATCTCGACTACGTGGACGAAGTGACGTTGGCACGCGCCCTGGAAGGTCGCCGCGAGATGGGTGAAGACGCCGGCCCGCGTAATCGATCCACGCACACGGACAATGCATAAATTGCCATTTGCTGGGCACATTCTTCTGAAGAGGAATGAAAGCACATTCCCTTCAGGAGGCAGAAAACATGGCACTCGGATCCTGGCGGGTGTGGTTACAAGAATTCTGGAATGATGACCAGAACCAGTTCGACCAACCCCCCAGTTATGTGGAAGCCGTAGAACGGGCCCGCCGGGAATGGGCGGCCGCCCGGGCATACTTCGAGACTGTCTCGGAACCGGATCTGGTTGACCACGCGATCCACCTGATGGATGCCGCGGAGCGGAAATTCGTCTACCTGTTGCGGGCGGCACGTGAGGCCGGCGTGGTGGCGGGACCGGCGACGCCGGCCGGCAAAAGCACCGCCAGGGACATAAGGTGGGCCTTCCGGGCATAACTAACGACCTGGGAGGTGGGCCGGCATGGACCCAAGCGTACTTTTGGCACTCGTTTTTCTTGCGATTCTCGTTTACGCACTGTACGCTCTCTTCTACACACCGGCCAAAATCGTCGGGGCAGTCCTATGGCGCGGCGTCACCGGCGGCGTAGCGATCTGGATTTTCAACGTCGTCGCTGGTGTATGGGGATGGCACCTGGCTCTTAACCCGGTGACCGCCTTGGTAGTCGGTTACCTCGGTGTTCCTGGCGCCGCGGTATTGGCCTGGCTCCAGCACGCGATCGGAACCCTGTGACAGTGCCCTGTCGCGGGTCCGGCCCTCGTCCGAAGCCGGCGCATCGGTTCCTTGACGCTTTCGAAAAACCCGTGCTAGGCTGGAACGGACTCGAGAGGAGGGTCGGCCGTGGGCCCGGTGCGCGTGCGTTTTGCTCCCAGCCCGACTGGCGAGCTACATGTAGGGGGTGCCCGTACCGCCCTGTTCAACTGGCTATTTGCCAGGCGGTTTGGTGGGCAGTTTATTTTGCGTATTGAGGATACGGATCAAACCCGTTCCCGCGAAGACCTCATGACCCCGATCATGGACGGCCTGCGTTGGCTGGGACTGCAGTGGGACGAGGGGCCGGACATCGGTGGTCCGGTGGGGCCATACCTGCAATCACGTCGGTTGGATCTTTACCGTACATATTTGAGACAGCTCATCTCCACCGGCAAAGCGTACTACTGTTACTGCACACCAGACGAGCTGGCCGAGCAACGGGCCAACGCCCGGGCCGCCGGCAAGCCATATCGTTACGATCGCCGCTGCCTGTATCTGACCCCGGAAGAACAAAAGCGCAGGCTCGACGAGGGGCGTACCCCGGTCGTGCGTTTGTTCGTGCCGGACGAGGGCACCGTTACCGTCCACGATCTCATCCGCGGCGACGTAAGTTTTGAAAAAAGCCTTCTCGATGATTTCATTCTCGTCAAATCGGACGGCATGCCCACGTACAATTTTGCCTGCGTGGTAGACGACCATTTGATGGGGATCACTCACGTCATCCGTGCGGAAGAACACCTTTCGAACACACCGAAGCAGATGCTTCTTTATGAGGCATTCGGATGGGAGATGCCGGCGTTTGCGCATGTACCCATGATCCTGGCCCCCGACCGCACAAAGCTTTCCAAGCGCCACGGGGCGAAGGGAGTGGGCGAGTACCGCCAAGAGGGTATTCTGGCGCCGGCTTTGGCCAACTACCTGGCCCTTTTGGGGTGGTCGTACGACCTGTCCCAGGAGTTCTTTACCCTGGCGCAAGCGGCGGAGCGTTTTGACATCACCGACGTCAACAAGACCGCGGCCATCTACAACAACGATAAACTTGAATGGATGAACGCAGCCTACATACGGTCCATACCGCTTGAAGAGCTTGCCGAGCTCGCCTTTCCGTTCTTCCGTGACGCAGGGCTTTTGCCCGCGGAGCCTTCGGAGGCCGAGATGGCATACTTCCGCAATGTGCTTGGCCTCATGCGGGAACGCTTCCGTACGCTGCGTGAAGCGGTCGAGACCACAGGTTATTTCTTTGCAGATGAAATAACTGTCCAGCCGGATGCGGAGGCCCGTTTACAGAAGGATCCCGGCACACAAGAGCTTTTAAGGCAAGTGTCCGCCTTGCTCCGCGAACTTCCCGACTGGGATTCTGGATCGATTGAGCAGGCCTGCCGCGGGCTCATCGCACAGCTGAATATCAAGAGCGGCGACCTGATCCATCCGCTGCGGGCGGCCGTTACCGGGCGGACGGTCGGGGCGGGATTATTCGAGACTATGGCGGTGATGGGACGCGACCGTACTTTGGCACATATTGGCCAAATGTTGCGTGTTCTCGCTCCGCAATAGGTGGCAGGCAGAGCAAATTGTGCGCCCGGGCATGTTGAGCCGCACATGTACGGGCGCTATAATGACCAGCGCGGAGCGTTTTGGCGGCATTTTCAATGCCACCGCAAATCGATGGGGGATTGTGTAACGGCAGCACTGCAGACTCTGGATCTGCCTGTGGAGGTTCGAATCCTCCTCCCCCAGCAACGACTTTCCACGGTTGGCCCAATAGTCTAGAGGCCTAGGACGCCGCCCTCTCAAGGCGGTAGCACGGGTTCGAATCCCGTTTGGGCCACACAATAAGCCTCGTCCTCGTGTGCGAGGCTTTTGTTTTTTGAAAAACACTTTTCCGCCAGAGGCATGGCAGTCTCAACCCATGAATATTAGTAGCAGGAAGTTGAGGAGGGACCGAATCTTTTGGCGGCTCGAAAAGAGGACTGGCCTGCGGTCGTAAAAGAATGGGCGGAGTCGGCGCGCAGCTTTGCCGGGGTCAGATTCCTTGTTATGGGCCCGGTCACATATGTTTTAGTGGCTTTAGGAGAAAAACCGACCGGTGGATACGAGGTCGCGATCAAAAAATTTGTCCGCGTGACAGAACAACGGGTAAAAATCTTCGTCGAGGTACGCTCACCGGCACCGGGTGATCTGGTCGCACAGGTGATTACTTATCCTTACGATGTGGCGGCGGTCGACTCTGAGTATTCCGAGTTTGACATTGTTGCCAGCGGGTGGCATGACAAAAATCTTTTGCATGGTGGGCCCGGCATAGCTTTGACGGCTCCTTCAGTGGATACTGTCATAAAAGGTTCTCTGCGGGTGGCAGGCAAGGTGCGTACCGACGAGCGTTCACTGGTGGTGCGGTTGGTAGACGAACGCGGGCGTGCGCTGGCGGGGAAAACGGCCATACTGCCTCCGGAGGTCACAGGCTGGAGCGCGTTTGACGAAGTTTTAGTTGTGCCGGAACTCCGCAAGGGAAGAGGCTTGCTCTGGGTATCCGGTGTCGATCCTGCCACCGGGGTTTTGGGGGATGCGGTCGTGGTTCCGGTCAAATTTGATCCGTAACTGGCCGCATTTTCTTGCTTGACACCCCCTGATCCGGGCGCTAGCATATGAAATTGCCACGGTGAAACGCGGCCATAAACCCTGGTCCTTGACAACTGAACAGTGCAGAAGAGGATGGTTTCAACTCGCAGCCGAGTAAGAAGAAAGAGCGAGTATCAGACGCTCGGTCAAGTAGCGTAATACCCTCATGGGAAGAGGGTAGG
>Ga0334722_10005064_pt1 | contig 13451 bp, 10 predicted proteins | sample C3_bottom_MG_FD_207210 | JGI IMG/M metagenome (GOLD analysis project Ga0334722, IMG submission 207210) | Sediment microbial communities from Yellowstone Lake, YNP, Wyoming, USA - C3_bottom | ecosystem: Environmental > Aquatic > Freshwater > Lake > Sediment | place: USA: Wyoming | collected...
TCACACGATTCCGAGGAGTGAGCAAGGCAACCTTTTTCTTGCACCTCAAAGAGTGTGAGTTTAGATTCAATTATCGTAACCAAAATATGTATCGGGTGATCCTCAAAATCATCCGAAAAAATCCTCTATTCTAGTCATGACCCAAAATTATTTCCCCGCTTCTATTTCGCTGACCCTTCCTCTCACTATGTTGAGTTCCTTTTCCAACTCCAGTTCATATTTTTTCAGGGCCTCCAAACTTGTTCTACTGAGTTCCTTTTCTTTAAATTTACCCGTGCCTTTGCATCCACAGGTACAAACTTGATCCAATATTTCTCGACAGCCCTCCATGGCTTCTTCATTAATCGAATACGGAATCCAATATCCCTGTCTTTCACTTCGCACCAGCCCTGCTTGTTTTAATATTTTGAGATGTTGTGAAACTGCGGGAAGGGTTATACCCAATTTTTTTGAAATTTCTTTTACCCCTAACGCACCATTGGTTTTAAGAAGTTCAATAATCTTCACGCGTGTTTCCACGCTTAAAACCTTGAAAATTTCGGCTGGCTCAAAAATCATAAGATAAACCTATTAAGTAGTTGCGTAATGGCTTAATAGTAAGTGGCGGGATGTATCTTGTCAACTATTTAGATAGGACTATTTTTGATTATCCCTTATTTTCCTTGTCACTTTAGAGTATTTATTCTAAGTTAGAACAAATACTCTAAAGTGACAGGAGAATACCCATGAATATTTTGCTCATTCAGCCCCCCAGCCACAACCCCCTTATCGATCAGTTTTTCTTGTTTGAACCGCTGGCCTTGGAATACCTTGGGGCCGGACTCAAGCTGGACGGTCACACGGTGGAACTCCTCGATGCCAGGCTGGAGCCAAATATCGAGGATGCCTGCCGCAAGTTTCAGCCGAATTTGGTGGGTCTTACCGGCTACACCAGTCATGTCAATATTGTCAAAGATCTTGCGACCCGTCTCAAGGCCATCCTCCCTGAACTCTTCATTGTGGTGGGAGGGCACCATGCCACAGTGCAGCCGGAAGATTTCAACGACCCGGACATTGATGTCGTGGTTGTCGGCGAAGGGGTTTTCACCCTGCGCGAGATCGCCGTGGCCTTAGAGGCAGGGACACGCCTCTCGGAGATCAAGGGGATCGCCGTTCCGTGCTCGGCGGGGATGGTATTCAGCACACCGAGGCCATACACCGATCTCAATGACCTCCCCATTCCTGATCGCGCCCTGACCGCCCGCTACCGGAAGCACTATTTCAGCGAATGGTTTAGGCCCCTGGCTTCGGTGCGCACCTCGCTGGGCTGCACCGCCCGCTGCAACTTTTGCGCCCTCTGGATGATCACCGGCGGCAAATATCTGCGCCGCGATCCTGCGGCGGTGGTGGCTGAACTGAAGACCATTGCCGAGCCGAATGTCTTTTTCTGCGATGACGAATCCATGTGCGATGCAAAACGGATGGACCGGCTGGCCGACTTGATCCGGGAAGCGGGGATCAAGAAGAACTACTTTCTCTATGGCCGGGTGGACACCATCATCAAGCACCCGGAGCTGTTCGCCAAATGGGCGAAGATTGGCCTGGCCCAGGTTTTCGTGGGCATGGAGGACTTTTCCGACCAACGGCTTGCGACCATGAACAAAGGGATCACCACGGCACAGCAGGGCCAGGCGGTCAAAATCCTCGATGAGCTTGGCATCATGATGTACGCCTCCTACATGGTCAATCCGGACTACAGCCGGGAGGACTTCCGAAATCTGCTGGCCTATGTGCGGCGGTTGAAGCACAAATACGCCACTTTCACCGTGATGACCCCGCTTCCCGGCACCAAACTGTATGCCGAACGATACGGAGACATCTTGAGCCACAAACCGGAGCTGTACGACATGGTCCATGCCCTTCTCCCCACCACCCTGCCGCTGGCGGAGTTTCACCAGGAGATGGCCAACCTCTGGGCCAAGGCGGTGCCGTTTTACAGGATAATCCCCACCCTGGCCCGCTTCGGGCTGCAAGGCATGCTCCAGCGAATACGCCTGTTCGGCACCGTGCTCAAAAAAATTAGTTTGGCGCATTTGGATTATTGAAGCAGGAGGCTTTACAATGGTCATCATTGTCTCTGTCTGGTAACATATCCAACCATGAAAACCCGAGACAAGATCATAGAGACAGCCCTCCAGCTCTTCAATGAGCAGGGCACCAAAGGGGTGACCACCAACCATATTGCCGCGGCCATCGGCATCAGCCCGGGCAATCTCTACTATCATTTTCGCAACAAGGAAGACATCATCCGCGCCATCTTCGAGCAGATGGACGCCTATGGCCTGGAACAGTACCAAGGGATCCTCGCCAAATTTCAGCCCGGCAGCCTGGAGACGATGGAGCAGACCTTTGTCATGATCCAGGCGTACAACTGGCGCTATCGATTTTTCAAGCGCGAGCTGACCTCCCTGATCATGAACGATCCGCTGCTCAAAAACCGTTTTCTCCGAACCCACCACACCATGCTCGCCGTTATCCGGCAATCCAACGACTATTCCGTTGCCACAGGCACACTCAAACCGATGGCCGAAAAGGAGATGGCTTTCTTTACCGAGGAAATCTGGCTGGTGACTCTTTTCTGGCTTAACTACCTGGAGGTGGGCGGGGAAGAGATCAGTGATGATACCCTCCGAAGGGGGATCGACCTGCTGCGGAACATGATCAGGCCGCAGCTCACGAAGAAGGCCCTGGCTGCACTGGCAAAACGGGAAGGGAACAACCCTTAGAAAAACGGGGCGCGATCAGTTCGCAACTATCCTCTTCTGTTCCGCCCAACCGCCTCTTTTTTTATACCACAATGTGACACTTTCTGTTGACATTGATTTTCCCGAAGCCGCATAATAACAACAAGAGATTAATACTAAATGGTGCCTCGGGTCGTGGGAAAACCCAGCCGATGATGGGTTTCACCGCCTTGGGGAAAATGCGGTTGCCGAATGAGGAGGGAAAGAATGAAACTAAATCTCTTTGCCGTCCCTGAAATGCTTTCGCTGATCTACGAGGAAATGGACGTCGACACCATAGAGGAGCGCTTCGTTAATCTGGTGGCGGAGATTTTTTCCTTTGACCGGATCGGCCTTTTTTTCGTGAAACACCGAAGGGAGGTTCTCCAAGGCAAGCTCTGCAAGGGATTTGCACCCGGCTCCATCAGTTCCCTTGAGATTCCGATTGATGGCGATTCCCTGCTCACCAGGCCTTTGCTCTCCGGCTACCCGCTCCTGGAAAACACCGACGAAGCCGATCCCTTCGTGCAGACGTTGGGATTGACCAATTTTGCTCTGATCCCCATCATCAACAAGAAACGGATCGCCTGCTGGGATATCAAGCAATGCGGCGAACAGCAATGCCCCGCCTATGGCAAAAAATTGGTCCGCTGCTGGCTCCTGCCGGAGACAAGGTGCTGCACCGCCTCCCCGCAGGGCGCACCGAACAAGATGTGCGGGCAATGCCCGGTGTTCGTGCGGTACGATTCCCGTGAAACCGAGGGAGTAATGCTGGTCGACAATTCGCTCTCCGGGCACCCCATTGAAAAAGAAGCTGTGATGCTATTGTCGATTATCGCCCACTCGGTTGGTATGGCGATCAACCACTCCAAGGCCTTTACCAATGTGTTACAGGAATCAATCCGTGACGAGCTGACCGGCCTGCACAACCGCCGTTATTTTAATGAACGGCTCGTGGATGAGCTGGAGAGGGCCAGGCGTTATGGCAGCCATTTCAGTCTGCTTTTCGCCGATATCGACCACTTTAAATCGGTGAACGACACCCTTGGCCATCAGGTTGGAGATGCGGTCCTGGCATCGCTCGGTCGCCTGTTCCACCGCCATCTTCGCCATAGCGACGTGGTGTCCCGGTATGGCGGCGAAGAGTTTGCCATGCTTCTTCTTGATACCGACAAGGAAAAAGCCATTGTCATTGCCGATCATCTGCGGGCGGTTATTGCCATGGAACCTGTTGTGCCCGGCGAATCACCGGTACGGGTTACGGTCAGCTTTGGTGTTGCCACTTATGACGAAGACGGTCATTCGCTGGAGGGGCTGCTAGGAAAGGCGGACAAGGCCCTCTATTGCGCCAAGGCTCAGGGTCGCAATCGGGTATGCACCGCCTGACGCTGACGGTCTTTTTTTCTCCCGCCTCCGCTCGACAAAAAAAGGGAGGTGCGAACAACTATTCGCACCTCCCTTTGGTTCATCCACGTTAATAGCGTACAGCATTTACCTCTTGGCGGCAATCTCCGCCCCGCCGCCTTCCAAGCCAGCAGTGATGGTCTTTCCCAACTTATCTTCGATAACGGCGGTGATGCCGTCCTGGGTAAAGATCGCCTCTTTACGAATGGTCTTGGTAGCATTGCCCAGAGCAATCCGCAGCTTGCGGTCGCTTACCAGGGCAAGGGCCTTGTCGATCCGGACCTTCAACTCCTCGGGGCTCAAGCCTTCGGCCTGGCCTATGGGCCCGAGCTCCTTGGTCTTCATGGTAAAATCGGTGATCAGTTTGACAAAACGCGGCGCCTCCGCCGCGGAGGCCCACTGCAGACCAAACCGCTCCGGCTTGATCCCGACCTCGGCCAGAACCTTTTTCACCAATGCACTCACACCCATCGCGTCGTAATTACCAACCTGGTAATGGCATTCGCCGAGTTGTCAGCCACCGGAGAAGATAGCGTCGGCGCCTTCTGCAAATCCGCGCAGAACAAAGGCCGGATCAAGACGTCCGGTGCACATCACCCGGATGGTTCTCAGGTTCGGCGGATACTGGTAACGGGAAACCCCGGCACTGTCCGCCGCGGCATAGCAGCACCAGTTGCAGAGAAAACCCAGGATCTTCGGGTGGAAATCTTTCTGACTCATAACAGCCACTCCTCTATTTTTCACCAAAAGCGGTGATTTGCGCGTTGATCTGTTCGTCGGTGTAGCCGCCCATGGAAATGGCGAAAACCGGGCAATGCGAGGCGCAGATGCCGCAGCCCTTGCAGGAGGCGGTGATGGTCTCGGCCTTGCGCTTGCCGTTTTCGTCCTTGATGATCCGGATGGACTGATACGGGCAGAGCGATTCGCATAAGCCGCAGCCGATACAGGCCTCCTTGTCCACGCAGGAAATGGTGGGCTCTACCGAAACAAAACCCTTGCTCAGCGGGATGGCCGCCTTGGCTGCCGCCGCCTGCGCCTGGACGATGATCTCCTCAACCGGCTTGGGCGAATGGGCCAGGCCGCAGACATAGACCCCGCTCACCGGCAATTCCACCGGCCGCAGCTTGACATGGGCCTCAAGGAAGAACTTGTCTTCGTTCACCGGAATCTTCAAGAGCTTGCTCAAGTCTTCGGTCCCTTCGGCCACAATACCGACACTCAGGGCCAGCACCTCGGGGCTCATGGTGACCTCGTCGCGGAGGATCGGATCGTAAAAGGTGACGCTGGTCTTCTTGCCGCTACTCTTGAACTTGGGCTTGTTGTCCATGGTGTAGGGAATAAAAACCACCCCTTTTTCCCTGGCCTCGCGGTAAGCATCCTCGGCAAAGCCGTAGGTGCGCATATCGCGGTAGAGCACCACCACCTGGGAGGCCGGGTCAAGCGCCTTGATCTTGAGGGCATTTTTCACCGCATGGTTGCAGCAGACCTTGCTACAGTAGTTGAGGTCATCTCCACGGGAACCGGCGCACTGCACCATGACCACCGACTTGGGCGCCGGATTCTTGCCCTTGCCGGACAGCCGCTGCTCCAGCTCGCGCTGGGTAACCACTGCCTCGGAATACTTGACCGGGTTGCCCAGCACCACCTCGGGCCGATGCTCGCGACCGCCGGTAGCGATGATGATCACCCCATGGTCGAGGGTGGTTTCCGTGGCCTTCTTGCCCTTGGTCGTGGTGAGCACCGAGCTGAAGTTGCCGACAAAGCCGCTGACCTGGGTCAGTTCGGTATTGGTCAACACCTCGATCTTCTTGTTCTTTTTTACCATGTCGGTCAGTTCGCCCAGAGCCGTGCTCACCGTGTCGCCTTGCAGGGTGTAGGAGAGATGCTGGAGATGGCCGCCCAGGGTAGCCTCTTTTTCCACCACCGTGGTCTGAAAGCCCTGCTCGGCAAGGGTCAGAGCCGCAGTCAGCCCTGCCACCCCGCCGCCCAAGACCAGGGCCTTAGGGGTAACCGGCACGGTCTGCTCGGGCAGGGGCTGGATGTGGCGGGCCTTGGCAACGCCCATCCGCACCAGATCCTTGGACTTTTGCGTCGCAGCCGCAGGCTCGTTGGCATGGACCCAGGAACAGTGGTCGCGGATATTAACCATCTCGAAGAGACAGCGGTTGAGGCCCGCATCCTTCAGGGTTTCCTGGAAGAGCGGCTCATGGGTTCTCGGGGAACAGGCGGCAATCACCACCCGGTTCAGGTTGTGCTCCTTGATCTTCGCCTTGAGCACCTCCTGGGCGTCCTGGGAACAGCTGTACAGGCTCTGGGCATGATAGACCACGCCTTCCATGCCTTCGGTGTACTGCTCCACCGCCGCCACATCGACCACGCTGGAGATGTTGATCCCGCAATGGCAGACAAAAACGCCGATGCGGACCTCTTCATCCTTGCCGGTTTTCTGTTCCTTGGGATAAGTCTTGTGCACCAAGGCCTTGCCGCGATCCTTGGCAATCAGCCCGGCTGCCAAGCCTGCCGCCGCGCTGGACTGGGTGACGCTTTCCGGGATATCCTTGGGGCCCTGGAAGGCGCCGGCCACGTAAACGCCCGGCTTGGTGGTGAGCAGCGGGGCAAAGGTCTCGGTCTTGCAGAAATCGTAATGGTTCAGGGCAAAACCGGCGATCTCGCCGAGGTTCTTGGCATCGGCCGGAGCATCGAGGCCCACGGAGAGCACGACGATATCGTAGGGCTCAAAGCTGTGCGTCCCGTCCAGAGTGGAATAGGTGAGCTTCAGATTCTTGTCCCACGGCATGACATCGGCCACCCGGGCGCGGACAAACCTGATCCCCATGGCCTCGGCCTTCTTCTGGGCGGCATCGAAGCCCTTGCCCTGGGTCCGCATGTCCATGTAGTAGATGGTGATCTCCACCTCGGGGTCATGCTCCTTGGCAACCATGGCCTCTTTGATCGCATACATGCAGCAGACCGAGGAGCAGTAGCCGTTGTTGCAGCCGAGATCACGGGAGCCCACGCACTGAATAAAGGCGATCCGCTTGGGATGCCTGCGGTCGGAGATGCACTTGACCTCGCCCTGAAAAGGGCCGGAGGCGCAGAGCAGCCGCTCGAACTCCAGGCTGGTCATGACGTCGGGATGCAAACCATAGCTGTACTTGGTCAGGGTTGCGTCGGGAACCCGGCCAAAGCCGGGGGCCATGATCACCGCCCCGATCTGGATCTCCTTTTCCTCTGCCTTCTGGCTGAAATCAATGGCCTTGCTCTGGCAGGTGCAGACACAGATCTGGCAGGTCCCGTGCTTCAGGTACAGACAGGCCTCAGGGTCGATATAATAGGTGGCTGGCACTGCCTGGGCATAATCAATGTGGATCGGCCGCGTAACCGCTAAGCCCTCATTGTACGGATCCACCAGATGCTTGGGGCAGTACTTGGTGCACAGGCCGCAGGCCGTACACTTGTCCGCATCGATATAGCGCGGACGCATCCGCAGCTTGGCGGTAAAATTGCCCGGCTTTCCCTCGAGAGAAAGAAAATCAGCGTTGCTTAAGATTTCGATATTGGGAGACCGACCGGTCTCTACCAGCTTAGGCGCGAGTATTCAAAGCGAACAGTCGTTGGTAGGAAAAGTTTTATCCAGCTGGGCCATGGCGCCGCCAATGGCTGCAGACTTTTCTACCAGGTAGACATAGTAGCCAAGCTCGGTTAAATCAAGGGCCGCCTGGACTCCGGCGATACCGCCGCCGACGACCATTACCGTCCCTGATTTTTTAGCCCCAGAGGACATAAGTTTCGTTTGAGCAGACAAGCTGCTCAACTCAGCTTTATCTTTTGCTTGTCCCATCGTGTAACTCCACTCAAAAATAAAAATTTAGGAGCCGTACGAAATGACCAATTCGTTCCGGATCCTTATGCCGATCATGGCATTCCAATATTACAATTAGTTTTCAACGACGGCTTAATCGCCAAAACCGCCCCCCAGAAGGTCAACCCGGCAACTCATCACCCAATACGGCAACCTTGATGGCGCACAATTTATACTCCGGAGTTCTGGAGAGGCGATCCAGGGCATCCAGGGTCAGCATATTCACCAGCGCCTGCAAATGATTGTAGGTGCTGAAAATGGTGCCCTCCTGAGTCCGATCGGTGATGATTGCCCGCATTTCCACCGAACCGCGCCGCGAGGTGAGCCGCACCCAGTTTTTCTCCTTGAGGCCCAGCCGCTGGGCATCCGCAGGATGCACCTCGGCAAAGCACTCTGGACTGACCTCATCGATCTCCGGGGTCTTGCCGGTCATGCTGCTGAAGTTATACCGGGCAATATCGCGGCCAGTGGTGAACAGCAGCGGATATTCCTCGTCGGGCAGCTCCACCGGGGGGATGTAATCCTCCGGGATGAACAACCCCTTGCCCCGGCTGAATTCGCCGACATGGAGAACCGTGGTGCCGGGATGATGCCGGTCCGGCACCGGCCATTGCAGGCCGACCTTTTCCAGGCGCTCATAGGAGAGGCCCTTGTACTGCGGCAAGAGCTGGCATATCTCGTCAAAGATTTCCGAAGCGGAATTATAATGCATGGGATAGCCCATCCGCTGGGAAAGCAGGGAGATGATCTGCCAGTCCGGCTTGGCCTCGCCCGGCGGCTCAACCGCCTTGCGAATCCTCTGGACCCGGCGTTCGGTGCAGGTAAAGGTGCCGTCTTTTTCCGCGTAGCAGGCAGCAGGCAAAACCACATCCGCCATCTTCGCGGTATCGGTCAGGAAGATATCCTGAACCACCAGAAAATCGGCCTTTTCCAAAGCCTTTTGGACATGGGCGATATTGGCGTCGGCCACTACGGGATCTTCCCCGAAGATATAGAGGCCGCGGATATTGCCCTTTAAGACATTATCCCAGACCTCGGTGGCGGGTTTGCCCGGTCGCCGGGGCAGCTTGATGCCCCATTGCTTCTCATACTTATCAAAAAGATCATCCGATTCAAGGTCGCCATAACCCGGCAGGGTATTGAACAGCGCCCCCATGTCGCAAGCGCCCTGGACATTGTTCTGACCACGAAGCGGGTTGCAGCCCATGCCTTCCTGTCCGATCTTGCCGCAGAGCATAGTCAGATTGGCGAGGCTCTTCACCCGATCCGTGCCGGTGACATAATGGGTGATGCCCATACCCCAAAAAGCAGCGTGCCTGCCTTCCGCCGCGAACATCCGGGCGGCTTGGCGCAGCTGGTCTTCTTTGATGCCGGTGATCTTTTCCACCATCTCCGGGGTATATTTCTTGACCAGCCGGACCAGCTCGTCAAAATCCTCGGTGCGTGCCTCGACAAACTTCTTGTCCCAGAGCTCTTCCTCGATGATGACCTGCATCATCCCGTTTAAAAAGGCGACATCGGTTCCCGGCAAGATGCGCAGCCAGAGATCGGCCCGCTCGGCCAGCCTGGTCCGGCGGGGATCCACCACCACCAGTTTTGCCCCCCGATCCAGGGCCTGATGAATGCGCAGGCCGATGGTGGGATGGCTGGTATCCGGGTTGCTGCCGACCATAAAGAAGAGATCGGTTTTCTTTGTCTCCGCAATGGAGTTGGTCATTGCGCCGCTGCCGAAGGTGAGGGCCAAACTGGCCACCGTGGGAGCGTGTCAGAGTCGGGCGCAGTGATCGATATTGTTCGTTCCGATCGCTGTCCGCATAAATTTTTGCATCAGATAATTTTCTTCGTTGCTGGCCCTGGCACAACTGAAACCTGAGATGGAATCAGGTCCGTACATGGCCTTGATGTCGAAGAAACGCTTGGCCACCACATTCAGGGCATCTTCCCAGCTTGTCTCAACCAGCTGGGAGCCACGGCGCACCAAGGGCTTGGTCAGACGGTCCTTGTGCTGGACAAAATTATGCCCGAACCGGCCTTTGACACACAGCGCCCCGTAATTGGGCGCCAAGTCAGGGTCCGAGGTGACTTCCATCAGGGTATTGCCCTTCACCTTGAGGATGATCTGACAGCCCGCCCCGCAGTATGGGCAGGTGGAACGGACCTCGCGGATGTCTTCGTTGACCACCGGCACCAGAACGTCTTTCTTGTTCAGCGCCCCGGTGGAGCAGTTATCCACGCAGGCTCCGCAGTTGACACAGTTCTCCTTGAAGCGGAACCGCAGGCCAAGGGGACGGCCCTTGTCATAGACAGAATCAGCGCTGATTTCCAGGGCATCGTATTCGCAACTGTTCTGGCAACGCTTGCAGTAGATGCACTTGTTGAGGTCCACCTGAATCATGGGGTGGACGATCTTCTCAGTGTAGACCGGCTTTGCCGCCATCCCGGTCCGGGTTGGGTCAAGGCCGAAGTCCGTGGCCAATTTTTTCAGATCACAGCGGTCAAAGGCGCGACAGCCGCAGGACAGGCAACGCTTGGCTTCGGTAATGGCCATCTGTTCGGAAAAGCCGAGCTTGATCTCGCTGAAATCCTGGGTGGCGATCTGGGGCGGTCGGGTGGGCATCTTCTCCCGCAGCTTGATGTTGATCCCCTCAAAATTGCGGAGATCAACATCATCAAACCCCTTGCCCCGAGTAAAGTTGAACCGGCTTTCGGCCACGGTCTTGGTGATGCCCATGACCTGGACATGGATGTTTTCCGCCGCCCGCCGGGCTGCGACCACGGCCTGAATCACCGAACGGGGGCCGCTGGTCACGTCACCGGCCGCATAGATGCCGGGATGATTGGTCAACGAGGTTCTCGGGTTGGCCTTGATGTTGCATTTCGGGGTCAACTCCAGGCTCGCTTCCAACTCGCCGCCCTCGAATTTCTCGTGGCAGGCGCTCAAGCCCTGAGCGACAATGACGGTATCGGCCTTGATGTTTACGGTGGAGCCGGGGATTGCCTCGGGATAGCGGATGCCTTTCTCGTCGGGCTCACCGAGCTTGGTCCGGATCAACTGCACGCTGATGCCGTTGTCGGAGTCGCTGAAATTCACCGGCGCGGCCATGAGCAGGAACTGGACGCCTTCTTTTTCCGCCACCCGGATATTACGCTGGTTGGCAGACATCTCGGTCTGGGCCCGGGAATAGATGATGGTGACCTGGCCGACCTCGTTGCGCAACAGGGAGCGGGCAACCTCCATGGCCACGTTGTTTCCGCCGAAAACCACGGCGGAGCGGCCATAGTTGCCGATCTTGCCCTCAGCCATGTTCCGCAGGAATTTCGTGGCCGGGATCACCTTGGGCAGGGCACAGCCCGGGATATCCAGGCTTTCATCCACCGGGGTGCCGGTGGCGATGAGGATTGCCTCGTAGCCTTGGTCCTTAAGGGATTGCAGGGTGAAATCCTCGCCCCACTTCTGACTCAAGCGGACATTGATCCCCATGCGCAGGATGGTGCTGATCTCGTAGTCAAGAACATCCTGGGGAATCTTGTAGTCGGGAATGCCGTAGCGCAACATGCCGCCAAGCTTTGAGGCGGACTCAAACACCGTGACATCGTGGCCCTTGCGGGCAAGATAGTAAGCGCCGGTCAGGCCGGAAGGACCGCCGCCGATAACCGCGATCTTTTTGCCGGTGGCGGGGTCGCGGGGAATGCGCAGGTCGATTTTGTGGGCCATGCACCAATCGGCGACAAAGCGCTTGAGATGGTTGATGGACACCGGCTCGTCAACAAGAATCCGGCGGCAGCGGGTCTCACAAAACCGAGGACACACCCGGCCCACGGAAAAGGGAAAAGGGTTGCGCTCCATGACCAGGCGCAAAGCCTCTTCGTACTGGCCCTTGGCCACATGGGCGATGTAGCCCTGCACATTGATCTGCCCGGGACAGGTGAGATTGCAAGGAGCCTTGCAATCGCCGAAATGGGTCTCCATCAGGAGGGTCATGCGCTCCGCGCGCTTGGCCTGCAGCTCCTTGGACTCGGTGCTGACCCGCATCCCTTCCTGCACCGGAGTAATACAGGAGCGCACCGGCTCATCCACCCCTTCCACGCTGACCACGCAGATCTCGCACGGAATGTCCGAAGTCCCCTTGTTCACATAGCACAGGGTGGGGATATGGATATCCGCCCGCTTTGCCGCCTCCAGGATGGTGATCCCTTCTTCGGCAACAATTTCATACCCGTTGATTGTGATATTCATAGCCGGTTAAAAAGGTAAAAGGTTAAAGGCGAAAGGCACAAGGTCAAAGGCGAAAGATAGAAATCTTCAGCCTTTAGCCTTTCACCTTTAGCCTTTTTTATGCCGCTGGCTTCCATTCCTTCAGGAAGGCGGGCAGATGTCCGGCTTCACGGGGACCGATGGTGATGGTCCAACCGGCCAGCTCTTCCTCCAACTCGCCCTTCATGGAGGCAAGATAGCCGGGGATAATGAGCTCCCGGTGCTTGACCTTGCTCTCGATTCCGGATTTTTTCATGAACGCCGCGATCATATCCGCGCCGAACTTGCCGGCCGCCCAGGCGGTGAGGACCGAAAGCCCTTCCGTATCCTTGATCAGCAGCCAGGAAGGCACCTTGCTCCCCTCAATCTCGCCGGAAACAATGAAGTAGGTGAGCGAGAAGTTGCAGGTGATGAGCACCGGGGAATCCTCGGTGGGACCGTTGATGTTGTACACGTCTTCCTGCACCACCATGGGCCGCTGGGGATCGGTGAAGATGTTCAGCCTCTCCAGGAGAAGCGGGAAGAGAATATCGCCCTGCAGGTCGGAGAGCACGACAATGCCCGCGTATTTGGCAATAAGCACCGAGGCGACCATGGCCTCCATCAACGGATCAGCGGAGATCTCGCAGGGGAAGGTGATGGTCGGGAAGCCCAGGGGCTTGAATTTGGCGCGGATGGCGGAACGACGACCCACCACGCTGTCCTCCAGGGCGGCACGAACCGTACGGGCGCCGGAATCGAGCATCAGGTCCTTGAGGCCTGCGGCAAGGAGTTTCTCGGAAACAGCCACGGTGTCGTCGAGGTTTTTCCCTTTGGCAACCAGAGGGCAGCCGGTTTCCTTGGCGATAGCAGCCATGGCCTCGGCATTCTCGGCGGTGGCGGCATACAGCAAGGGCTTGCGCTCACCGCAGGCGGCAGCGGCAGCCTTGAGATTGTCGGCCTTGTCGCTCATCAGGATGAGACCGGCATCGGCTGCGCCGTCCAATACTTTCTTGGTCAAGGCGGTGAAGGCAGCGCCATCGCCCTTGCTGTCCTTGATGGCAATGAGGTCGGCCTTGAGCAGGACGCCGACCCGCTCGTAGCGGAGGTTCTTGAACCGGGTGATACGACCATCGACATCGGCTTCGTTCATCTCGGTGGTGACCAGCACCGCAATGCCGGTCGGGTT
>Ga0334722_10005065_pt1 | contig 13450 bp, 7 predicted proteins | sample C3_bottom_MG_FD_207210 | JGI IMG/M metagenome (GOLD analysis project Ga0334722, IMG submission 207210) | Sediment microbial communities from Yellowstone Lake, YNP, Wyoming, USA - C3_bottom | ecosystem: Environmental > Aquatic > Freshwater > Lake > Sediment | place: USA: Wyoming | collected...
GAAAAAACCCGGTCCATCCGTTCCCAGAGCGAGGTTTCTGAAAGAAGAAGCGCTACCTGGGGGACTGTTCGGCTCTTGAAGCTCAGAGACTGGCGCTGGCGGCAGAAGCGGGCCACCTGCTCCAGCTGGTCAATGATAGCTGGAACGATATAACCGCGCCGGGTTGGTGTGTTATAAATTTCAAAGCCGCCTCCCTGCATCAAGACCACGGCCGCCTCCTGCTCCAGGTGAACAGCGCTCTTGAGACTCCAGCCCTGGTCGCGACCGCGGTCAAATCCCCAAGCCATCAAATCCCAGGGTTTTCCCGTGCTGGCTAAGTAGCGGGCTTCCATACGGGCCCGGTCCACCGAAAGGCTCGGTGAATAATCGCCCGAAAGAAAATCAAGATGAGCAACTACTGGCTTGGGAGCAAAAGTGGTGTACATCCAGTTGCTGGTCAACTGCACACCGGGACGAAACTCATGCAGGGCGTCAACCCAATGGCAGAGATAGCTCTCAAAGGCCTGGCGCTGGAACATTTTCCACTCTAACCAGTCCGGGTCCGAAGGGCCTTTTGGAGCTCGGGTTTTTCCAGAATATTTTTGCCAGGCTTTTAGCGCTTCGGGTGAATAATCAAGCTCCGCCCGCCAGCATTCGCCATCAACCCAGGCTCCGTCAAGGTCATAAGCGGCGATAACCTCTTTAAGCTGCGGAATTAGCAGCCGGTCAACGTAGGGACCAAAAACAGAAGTAGCGTTGGGGTCGCGCTGGCCCTTGGCATCAATTCTGGCCCACTCCGGATGTTCTTCAATGGCTTTAGAATCCCAGACCCCAGAATAATGGATGTAAAGGCCGACACCTTTTTCTCGCGTTACCTTTCGCCAGATGGCCAGAGAATCCTTGACGATACCAGGCGATGGCCAGCCCACTTTCGTCGGGTATCCGGTATAACCTGGGTGGCCCTTGCAATCGTACTGGACATAATCCGGTTTCACCCGGTCCAGAAGCTCAGCGATGTTTTCCTCGCTGACATCAGCTCCCAGCTCGGTGTCAGAAGCATTGGGATGAAGGTCAAAATGCAGTCCAAAGAATGATTCGCTGCGAGGTAATGGTTTTTTGGTCTTTAGAAGTTCTGTCGTCTGAGCCGTGCTTTCAACCTTTGAAGTTTCTTTTCTTGCCTGACAAGAAAAGGAAAAAATTAGAAGGGTAAAAATGACCAAAAAAGAAACACAGGCTGCTAACGGTGAATTATTTGCCGGGAAAGCAAAAAATTCCTGCCTTGACATATTTTCTGCTGAGGCCATGTTGGCCGGATGAGGAATTTTTGCCGGCCGGGTAAAATTTATCGTTAAATTAATCGCCGCCTCGCCAGAACCTTTTTTCAAATCCCGATCCTCTAAATTCATTCTATGCCCTCCCTGAGCGAAACTCTTCACTTGAAATTTAAAATTTCAAATTTCAAAATTAAAGATAGATACTCGCAGGCCAAAACGCATCATTATTTTTTAACGTCTTTAAAGTATGAGGCCACCCCGGCATTTTACCTGATACCGGCCACCCATTCGGAAATATTCCAGAAAAACGATAAACATAACCCAGCAAAGCGCCACCTGCCCTGCTCTTGTTTCAATAAAACCGAGTAAAACTGAGTATAAAATCTGCCAGAATCTTAAGTCAACCGGAAAATTTTATAAGCTCCAGTGCTCATAGCCTGAATAATTCAAAATATTCGCACCGCAAAAAAGGAAAAGGGCAAGGAGGACGCTTTTAGAAAGGTCGTGGGCTATCAAATTTCTTCACCTGGCGGAGGCAATTTCTTGGGCCAAAAATAACTATTTTGGGCCAAAGATAGCTATCACAAAATTAAAGTACGACCTTCGTAATTTATTACTTCTAAGCCAGCTTCAAAAATGTCTTGCAAAGTTTCCCTGGAAATAATCTCCTTCTGCCCCTGATAGCAAATTTTCCCTTCCTTCATCAAGATAAAACGCTGAGCAAAGCGCAAGGCCAGGCTCAAATCATGAACGGACATAACCGTTATTAACTTTTCTTTCCAGGTCAGATCCCTCACCAGCTTCAATATTTCCAGCTGGTTTTTGGGGTCAAGATTATTGGTTGGTTCATCCAGCAACAGAACCCTTGGCTCCTGGGCCAGAGCTCTGGCCAATAGTACTTTCTGCTTTTCACCTCCGCTTAGCTCGCTAACAGTTTTGAAAGCAAATTCTTCAAGGCGCAGCCACCGGATAACTTTTTCCACCACAGCCAGGTCTCTGGCTGAAGTATCCCACAAAAGATAGGGTTTGCGGCCCAGCAAAATAGCTTCGAATACCGTGGTATTACCGGCTATTTCCATCAGCTGCGGAAGATAAGCTACCTCCTGGGCCAGAAGTTTAGAACTCAGTTTTTCCAGGTTTTGCCCATAAAGCAAAATCTGGCCCTGCCGGGGCTTAATCAAGCGCACTAATGTTCTAAATAAAGTGGTCTTGCCGCTGCCGTTAGGACCAAGTACTGCCGTTATTTCGCCCGGGTAGAAATCAGCGGAAATATTTTTTAAAACCTCAGTCTGTCCATAGCCAGCGGAAAGCTCTTTAACTTTCAGCATACCAATTCCTCTTTCTTCTGAAAAGTAAAAGGAAAAACACTGGCACGCCAGCCAATGATGTTATGATGCCAACCGGCAAAACTACCGGCCGCAAGAGACTCCGGGCCAGAAGGTCAGCTGCCAGAAGAAAACAGGCGCCGGAAAGAGCTGAATAAGGAAGAACAAAGCGATAATCGTTACCAATCAGCAAGCGGACAAAATGGGGAGAAATCAAGCCGATAAAACCGATAATGCCAAAAAAGGCCGTAGCCACAGAAACCACCAGGGCTGATAAAAAGAGTCCTGCCAGTCTCAACTTTTCTAACTTAACACCAAGACTTTTAGCCACTTCTCCGCCCCAAAGCAAAGCGTTTAAATTCCAGCGCTCAGAATAAAGATAAATAAAGGCCGGCAAAAGGCAGAAAAAAATTAGCTTATTTTCTAACCAGCCGGCTTTGCTCAGGTCACCAAACATCCAGAACACAGTCGCTGCCACCTGAACATCAGAAGCAAAATACTGAAGGAACATGGTTGCCGAACTAAAGAGGCTGCTCAGAGCCACGCCGGCCAGGATGATACTTTCCGCAGTTACCTTTTTAAAATAAGAAATCACCAGAATCAACCCAACCGCAGTCAACGCTCCAAGAAAGGCTAAACCGGCCACGGTATAGCTGCGAAATACGCTTACCGCCTCAGCTCCATAGCTATGGGCCTGACCGGCCCCAAAAATGATTATGGCCAGGGCCGCGCCAAAGCCTGCTCCATGAGAAACGCCCAGGGTAAAAGGTGAAGCCAGGGGGTTTTTAAGGAGGCTCTGCATGACCGCACCGGCTAAGCCTAAAGCTGCTCCAGCCAGCACCGCCCCCACAGCTCTCGGCAACCTGATATTCCAGAGAACAAAGGCTAAATCAGATTTATGGAAGAGAGCCTGCCGCAATTGCCCGAGATTCAGGTTTACGGACCCGGTAATTATTGATAAATAAAACAAAAATATTAAAATAAGGCCGAGACCGACACCCAGCCACAATCTTTTTTTTATTCGGTGATGATAAGCCGCCAGAATAGACCTGCCGTTAGACAGTGCGAGCTGCACCTGCGTTTCTTTTTTAATGGCTTCTGAAACAGCGGCTCCTCTTTCAACATTTTCTTTATTTATTTTATTTTTCATTTCTGTATTCATTTTTTACCTACGCCACCTGAGAAGCTCGGCCAGGCCATTTTTTCTGGCCAATTAACGGTTTTAATTTCCCCATTATCCTTTTAGCTCTTTCCCTCATCTGTCATGGACACGACTGGCTAACAACTTCTTCTCCTTTTCGTCACAAGCTCATATCCTTTCTCCTCCAAACTCGGTCATTTTAATTTTATCCCGCTTTCTGAAAATTCCACCTGCTTAAAGCCCGGATAGGCGGCTTTCAGCCAAGTAAAAACATCTGCCCCGACAAATTCTTTTATTATCTCCGCCGCCCTTTTTTCTGGCTCAACTTCAGAAAATTTTTCTGGATAAAGGGTCCGACCGATAAAATAGGCATTGGAAATTAAAACCTCAAGATTCGTGCGATAAAAATTAAAAGGAAAAACGGTGAAAACTTTTTTCTGCCGCACAGCAGAAAGATGTTCATAGTAAGAGCGGTTTTTTAGGTAATCCTCGTTTATTAGCGTCAGCCCAGCGGCATCCAAGAAAATATATTCTGGGTCCCAGCTCAAAAGCTTTTCTTTATCAATAAAAACGTGACCTTTTTGCTGGAGTTCATCAGCCACGTTATGAGCGGTAATCCAGAGAAGCGGAGGGTAAGAAACTTCCGTGCTGATCAGTCCATGAGCCCCTCGGGCCGAAATGCCGCCTACATAAACAGTTGCCGGCTGCACACCGGAGGTTCGGCGCCTCAAGTCTTTCTCACATTGGTCAATGAAATCATTAAGCTCTTCTGCTCTTTTCTCCCGGCCGAGTAACTGGCCAAGGAACAGGAAGGATTTTTTTATTTCTTCAAAATCTACTCCATTAGTACCGGCATAGCTCAGGACGACTGCCGGCAGACCAGTTCGGCTCTGGACAAAATCAGCCACCTGCGGCTCAAAGGTTAAAACCAGGTCAGGATGGAGAGTAAAGAGAATTTCGAGGTCAGGCAGTTTTCCCGGTCCACCCTCTCCCACTAAGGGAAGTTTTTCCATGCGATCATAAATGGCTGCCTGGTAAGGACGGCCAGAAATCCCGGACTGGAAGTTTGAACCGTTAAGAAGATTTTTATTTTTTTCTATCCCCTCCACCCCTATGACTAAATCAACCGCTTGCAGGTAAACAACATATCTCAAGGAGCCGTTGAGAGCGACTATGGTTTTCACCTGTTCTGGAATAACTACCTGGCGTCCAGCTAAGTCAGTTATTCTCCGCACCAACCCTTTCACCTCTGGTCGCCCTAATTCTCGGCCAATAGAAGCTGACCCAAAAAGTAATGGAGCCAAAATAGAATTTATTACTAAAATTAAGAACAGGAAAAAGAGCAGCGGGGACCGCCAGGTAGGTGCAATTGAGGGGATAAAAAACCCGGCTTCCTTTCTTTTTTCCGCCACCCTCGTTAGACAATTCACCTGATTATCCTTTAAAATCTTCTGTCTTTTTTCGCCCAAGATATTTTTCCTGTCCTTATTCATGTTTATTTTGCCTTGAGAACTAACAAGAATTTCTTTAGCCAGAGTCTCTGACTTTTGCTCTTTAATCTTCCTTTTTATAATTTCCTTTTTCGAGCTCTATCATTATCTTTTTCATACCGGCCTATTTCTTTTCTTCTCTATAAGGAATATAAATCTTAATATCAAAGACCGGTGTTCCATCGTACATGTCCAATCCTTTGACCTTTAATACGTTCTTATCTATCTCAAGAATTTTCAAGATGGAAAGACCGATGGGATTGGGCCGATGAGGCGAGCAAATCCCGAAAACTCCCCGAGGCTCTGGCTGATGAGGAGGCTTTTGGATTAATCTGTCAAAGCTAAAAGGCGGGGAAAGATGAAAACCAAAAATTACCACAATCAAATCCCCGGCTTTAAGACCTTTCAGACCATCCTGATATTCAGGCTGGAGAATAATCTCACCTTCAAGATCGGAGGCCGACCAATGACGAGGAATGTCGGTGTGTTTGTGCCTGACGAAACCAATCGGCTTAAAACTAAAAATTTGCTCTACGGCCTTATCTTTGTTTTCCATCAGAAACTCTCTATTGTCTTCCAGAGTAGGCCAAAGATTTTTTTATGAGTGTTACGAATTTTATTTTTATAATACTGAGCTCTAATTGTCAAGTTCGGCCGGGCTTTTTCGCCAAAAGTGCAGTTATTCTAAGGCCATTTATCATGAGGGTCGTGAATATTTAGCCTTCTTTTCTTCTAAATGAACTTTTATTTACAGGAAAAATTAGGCTTTTTAAAAACTGGCGAACACCACACCTTAAAGATTAGAATAAGAATTGACCGCCTGCAAATTATCAAATAATTTCCCGGATGTTTGGATTCTTAATTAAAAGAAAGGCAGCTGATAGTAACCTAATTGAATAAAACGATTTTAACAAAACAACAGTTTAGCCCTAACAGCTGCTTTTGGCTTTTACACAGAGATAGTAAAGAGTTAGTAAAGTTAAACACCATCTGTTTTTAAAACTTACTCAAAATAGTATAAAAGATAAAGTATTTATTTAGCCCTAGCCCTGTTCTTAATAAAGTAAACAGCCTGAAGCGTAGCAGTGTCACTCTGCCACTCACTTAATTCGAATAAGATAATTCCGGTCAGGTCTCTTTATTTTTCAGATCCTTCTGGTGCCTGGCCACCGGCCAGTTTGGCAAATAGTTCGTATAAAGCCGGCACGATGAACATCCTCAGCAATATGGCAAAGAAGAAGCCACCGATGTAAACAGTTGCCAGCGGGCGGTGGAGCTCAGAGCCAGTGGCCCGAATTAAAGCCAGCGGCAGAACGCTGACGATCATCACCATATCAGTGATGAATATCGGTCGGAACTTGGTCAGAGCTCCTTCTACCACTGCCTGGCGCAGGGGCATTCCGGCTTTCCGGTAATCATTTATCTTACCCACCAGCACTATGTCATTCTGAGCGCAAATGCCAAACAGAGCAATCAGGCCGATGGTGGAAGAAACATTCATTGATTGTCCGGCCACCAGCAATCCGATGATACCGCCAATCAAAGTTGAGGGAATGTTCAGGATGATGAGGAGAGCCTGCCAGATAGAACCAAACGAGGAAAACAGCACCACGAAAATTATCAGCAGCACCAGAGCCATCAGCAGGGTCAGATGCTTCATCGCATGTTGCTGGCTTTCATACTGACCACCAAAGGTCACGAAATAGCCCTGTGGTAAAGAAACTTTCTCTTCAATAGTTTTTTTCGCTTCTTCCACAAAACCGCCGACGTCGCGTTTGACCACGTTACAAAGAATAATTTTTCTTCTCATCATGTTTTCGCGGAATATAGTCTGTGGACCTTCGCTCCTTCTGATGTCCGCAACTAGAGCCAGCGGCACCTTCTCGCCCGAAGGGGTATCCAGGAGCAGGTTCTTCAGGGCTTCCTCATCCTGCCGGTATTTTTCTGGCAACCTGACTAGCACCGAAGTAATCCGGTCCTGCTCATAAACATCAGTAACTTCCAGACCATTAAAGGCCGTTTCAATTATTTCCGCTACCTGACCTATGGACAGCCCGTAGCGGGCCAGTTTTTCCCGGTCTGGCTTAATAACCAGCTCTGGAATGCCACGAGTTTGCTCCACCTGGACGTCGGCCGCCCCCCTGATGCCCCTGACGATTTCTTTAATCTCTTCAATCTTTTCATTAAGAACATCAAGGTCTGGACCAAATAACTTTATGGACAGCTGTCCCTCACTTCCGGTTAGCATTTCGGCCAGCTTGTTGGCAATGGGTTGTTCGATGATGTAAGAAAGCCCGGGAAATTTTTCCAGCTCGTGGCGCATGGCCTGGCTCAATTCTTTAAAATCCCTTTTCCTTTTTTCTTTCGGCAGGAGTTCAATCAGGAAATGACAATGGTTAACGGGATGGATGTGCTCTGAACCCTCGGCCGAGCCAGTTGTCCGGGAAACAGAAGCCACTTCCGGAAATTTCATCAGTACCTTTTCAATTTCTTTCCCTACCCTCACTGTTTCTTCAAGAGAAGTTTCTGGAAGCATGGTGGTGGAAATAATCATTGAACCTTCATCAAGCGGAGGCACAAATTCTTTGCCCAGGAAGGTATAGCAAACTACAGCTACCACAATCAGTAAGACAAAAATGCTCAACAGCAGCTTCTTTTTATCCAGAGCCTTTATCAAAAATTGACCGTAAATTTTTTGCAGTCGGTCAGTTATTCTCTTCTTATGATTCTCCCGGACGTTAGTCAAAAAATAGGTGGCCAGCACCGGCTGGAAAGTCAAGTTAAGCATCATGGCCCCAAAAAGTGAGGCTGCCACGGCAAAAGCCGTCGGCCGGAACATAGCGCCTTCCAGCCCCTTCATGGTCAACATCGGAACAAAAACCAGAATGATGATGAGGCTGGCAGAAAAAAGGTAATTGCCCACATCCCGGCTAGCTTCCCCAACTATTTCAATGATAGACGCTTTTCCTTTTTTTTCTTTCATCAGCCGCAGGATGTTTTCCACAAGAATAATCGAACCATTAGCCATCTTTCCTATACCAATGGCCAGACCGCCGATAGACATGACCGTCAGCTTGATGCCAAAAAGCTCCATGGCCAGCAGAGCAATTAATATAGAAAAAGGAATGGTCAGAGAAGCAATCAGGGCGCTTCGCACCTCACCCATAAAAAGCACCATGATGAGGATGACCAAAACGATGCCTTCAAGAATAGAAAATTCCAGGTGCTGAATCGATTTTATGATTAAAATTGACTGGTCATATACCGGTTTAAGATTTATGCCTGCTGGTAAATCACGCTTGATTTCAGCCAGGCCCTTTTTTATGTTGGCAATGGTGCTTAGTGTATCTGAACCATACTGTTTCTCCATGGTCACGTAGACTGCTTCCTGCCCATTGTGCCCGGCATCTTCCCGCCTGAACTTATGTCCGATTTTAACTTCGGCCACGTCGCCAACATAAACAGGAATGTTATTCCGTGAAGCCACCACCGTCCGGCTGATATCTTCCAGGCTGCTGATGCGACCGATTCCTTTGATCAGGATATCTTCCGCTCCCTGAGTCATGATGCCGCCGGAAAAATTTCTGTTACTCATCTCCACGGCCCGCCGCACGTCCTCAATGGTCAACCGGTAGTTATAAAGCATCTCCGGGTTGAGCAGAATCTGGAACTGGCGAACATAACCACCAAGGTTAATGATGTAAGAAACTCCGGCTACTCCCTGGAGACGTCTTCTAACGGTCCAGTCGGCTACTGTCCGCAGTTCCATTGGGTCCATGTTCTTTCCCGTGACCACGAATTCAAAAACTTCTCCCATCCTCGAACTTATGGGACCAAGAACCGGGGGCATCGTCCCGGCCGGCAGCCGTCCAGAAACCAGGTCCAGCTTGCTGGAAACGACCTGTCTGGCCCGGTAGATGTCCGTGCCCCAATCAAATTCTACGGTAACCAAGGAATTTCCGGTGGTTGATTCAGAACGAATCCTGGTCACCCCTGGTGTCCCGGCCATCAAACTTTCCAGGGGAAAGGTAATCAGTCTTTCAACTTCCTCAGAAGCCATGCCTGGGTTTTCGGTAATAATGTTAACCAGCGGCGCGTTCAAATCTGGATAAATGTCCTTGGGCAACCTCAGGTAAGAAACCACACCAAAAAGACAGACCAGAAGAACCAGGAAAATAGTCAATACCCGGTGTTTGAGGGCAAAATCTATAATTTTATTAATCATCTTCGCCTCCAGCTCCGGAGCTCGCTTCAGTCGTGGATAGCTTCTTTAAGGACGGATTCCAGAAGTTTTGATTTCAGTTGAAAGCTACCGGTGGTTACCACCAGTTCTCCTTCTTTCAGTCCAGAAATCACTTCGTAAAACCCATCCTGCCTGGCTCCCAATTCCACTTTTCTCAGCTCGAAGCCATCACCCTGGGGAACAAACACAAACTTCTCACCCTGCTGGTCACAAATGGCAGCTTCAGGTACAGCCAGGACTGCTTGATCGCCGTTTAAGTTGATTTTTAAGGTGGCAAACATACCGGGTTTCAGCTCCAGGTCTTGATTTTCTACCTCAGTCCTGACCGTAATGGTCCTTGTTTCTTCCTTTAAGACATCACCGATGTAGCTGATACGACCAACGAAAGTCTTGCCTGGATAAGCCGGCACAGTAATCTCCACTTTTTGTCCAGGGTGCACCCTGGCGATATCTTTTTCAAATATTTCGGCATCAACCCACAACACCCTCGGGTCGAGAATAACCATCATGTCTTTAGCCTGGTCCACCATTTCTCCTGGCACTACTTTGATTTCCACCACTTTGCCTTTGATGGGAGAATACAGGGTGATGACAGGGTTAATCTGGTGAACAGATGACATCTGTTTAACTTCTTCTTCAGAAAAACCAAGCAGGTGAAGCTTCTTCTCGCAGGCTTCAAGGTTGGCCCGGGCCACTTTAAGCTCCGCTTCGGCCGCCAGAAAATCTTTCTGGGCTCCAGCACCGCGCTCAAAGAGTCTTTTTTGCCTTTCATAATTGGCCTGGGCCAGCTCCAGGTCAGCCTGGGCCCGGAAAAATTCAGCCCTGGATTTTCCCACCTCTTCACTCTGAAGGGTAATGAGCGGTGAACCCTCATTCACCCATTCGCCAACCTTGACAATAATCCGGCTGACACGGGCCGGGAAAGCGTAGCTAACGACGCAGGTTCTATTATTCGGAGCAAAGATTTTGCCATTGGCCGTAAGCTGGCTCTGGATATTTTTCAGAGTTACCGGAGCTGTTTCAATTTTAACGACTTCTTTTTCTTTATCCGCCAGCTTGACTATCTCTCCCTGCCATCGCCAGCCCTGGCCGCGTCGTCCCCGGCCGCGTAAATTTTCTGAGGCCGCAGTCGTGGAGCTAACGGGCCGGTTTTCCTGGTTAATAGTCCTTCCGCTCGGCTGCCCTTTTTTGCAGGACGTGCCGGCAAAAATTATGGCCAAAGCCGTTAAAATTATCGCTATGTTTTTCATTTTCATTGGTCACCTTCCTGAATAATTCCCATAGCTCTGTTAAGTGCCGCTAAGGAAATAGCATGTTGATAAAGATGTTCGGCGTAAGTAATCCTGGAATCAACCCAGGTTCGCCGGGCTTCAATAAGATCCAGCCCGCCGATCTGTCCTTCCTTAAAACTGAATAAAAATAATTGATAAACCTGTTCGGTCTGCTCCAGAATGTTCTTTTCAAAAAGTTTAATCTGTTCCTGGCAGCTCAGCACCTGCTGGTAAGCTTCTTCTACATCTAAGGAAACCATATCCTGCCAGTATTTAAGTTCCCTTTGTTTGGACCTGATAAGGGCCTCGGCCTCAGCTACCACGCCCCTCTTTGGCTGCCAGAAAAATAACGGAACAGATAACGACAGGCTGAAATCCCAGTATTTAACATTTTCTAACTGATGCCGGGCTAAACCGAGGTTAAAATCAGGTAAATAACTAAGATAAGCCTGCTTTTTTTGAACTATGGTCTTGTTGACAGAATATTCTACTTTTTTTATTTCTGGCCGGTTGGCTATGGCCATTTTTCTGGCTTCCTCAAAGGAAAGGGAAAGCAGCGGTTGCTTGAGCTCCCCAGTAATTTGTATTTCTCCGTCCCGGTCACGGCCCATGAGAACATTAAGGCGGGCAGCTGTTATCTTCCGCTCAGTTTCAAGCTGCTTGACCATGGCTTCAGCCTTAGCCAGTTCTACCCGGGCTCTTAAAACTTCAGCCTGAGAGACTTCCCCGGCTGAATGCTTGACTTCAACCAGGTCCACAAAATCCTGGTTGAGCTGAAGATTTTCGCGGGCGAATTTCAACTGTTCTTCAACCAATAAAAGGCCAAAAAAGGCTTCTTTCACCTGATAGGCAAGCGATAGTTTCAGGCTCTCGTTGTCCTGGAAAATCTCCTTGGATTCTAAATCAGCAAATTTTGTCCGGAGATAACGACGGCCGGGAAATTCCACGGTTTGGTTTAGCCAGAAGAACTTTTCTTCCGAACGGCCTGGAGAAATTAAGGTTGGTTGCATCGGGTAATCAAGCAAAATTCCTGGCTGAGGAAAATTTCTGGCTATGTTGACTCTGGCCCGGGCTGCCTCGTACTGGTCATAGCTTGAAAGAATAAGCGGGTTGTTAGCCAGGGCTACTTCCAGACATTCTTTAAGAGTTAGAGCATGAGCAGGTGAAGATTCGGTAGAACTAGGTGTGTTCTGCCCGGAAAGAGGGAGTGGCTGAGCTTCAGCCTGGAAAAAGGAACCAAAGCAGAGCGTTAAAAATAAAGATAAAAATAAAATGAAAAAAATTTTTATCCTATCTTCTTTTATCTCTATCCACTTCTGCCCGGGGCTTTTTCCAGCGCCAGGCCAGGTATCTTTTAACTTGTTATTCATGCGTCCTCCGCTAAAATAAAAGACATTAAAAAAGAGGGAAAAGCCAAAATAAATAGCGATTGGTCTGGCTCGTCAGACCAATGGTGGAGAACGCGATAGGCGGGTTTTTACGTAGAGTTCTTTATTTTTATGGCAGGAAATTAAGGTAATTATTTTCAGCAAAACAAAAAGTATCAGTAATGTTATCTGGGTTGTGCCGGTGGAAAGAAAAACCTGAAGAAATTGACCGGCCGGGCAGTTTGCTGGCTCCTGGATAGTTTTATGGTTGTGGAAAAAATCTATGGCCGAGGAAACAAAGAAAAAGCTAACTAACAGCAGGATAACGAAAAAGCTATTTTTCCTGGCCATGACCAGCTATTTTTACCACAGCCGTTTTATTCCTGTCAACTTTCAACTTGGTCAACTTGGGGTCAGGTAACTTGGGGTCGGACCATGAAATATGTAATATTTCTTTCAAGTTAGCTTATAAATCAAAATTAAAGATCAGTCTTGAAAGCATTTTCCGAATATCAAAAAATAGCTTTAGCTAAAGATAATAGTTAGCTAAAGATAATAGACTGATTCCAGGCTGGTTATAATCGTTTTTTGCCCATATCAAAAACAGTTTTAAGACCTTATTAAACCCGCTAAAAACAGGTTAAATTTTGAATAATCAAGCAGATATCACGGTCCGACCCCAAAACCGACTACAAAACCACCCGTGCCTCAAAACCTCGACCAAATCACACTTCACATCTTAAAAGACCTAAATCCTTATACAATCTAAATACAATCTAATTGGTTCCATAGGGTTTCACCACAGAAAACCAAAAAGGGTCAGTTGACATTATCAGCAAGTGAGTGTAGAAAAGATATGAAAGGGGAAGAACATGGATATCTCAAAATATTCACTCCAGGATTTGCTTCTCACCGCTTTGAAAAGCGAAATTGAAGCCCGCGATTTCTACAAGAGCCTGGCCGGGCCGGTGGAAAATTATTTCTTAAAAGACAGAGTTTTATTTCTCTCGGCCGAAGAGGAAAAACATCGTCAGACTTTTGAGAAGATGTTCCGGCAGCAGTTTCCTGGCCAGGAGCTGGTGCTTCCGGAAAAAAGCCCGGTGCCTCTTCCAGAGCTAAAATTTGAAAAAGAAATTGTACCGATAAGCGAAGTTCTCTTGGTGGCCATGCAGGCAGAAAAGGCTGCTCACGATTTCTACACCGCCATTTCCGGCCACTTCCCATCCGAATCAGAACAGCACAAGCTCCTGCTGTACATCGCTTCCATGGAGATGGGCCATTATCACCTGCTTGACTTAGAGCGAGAAAATGCTCTGCGTACTGAAGATTTTGAGGTGACTCTGCCGATGGTTCACGTCGG
>Ga0334722_10005066_pt1 | contig 13449 bp, 7 predicted proteins | sample C3_bottom_MG_FD_207210 | JGI IMG/M metagenome (GOLD analysis project Ga0334722, IMG submission 207210) | Sediment microbial communities from Yellowstone Lake, YNP, Wyoming, USA - C3_bottom | ecosystem: Environmental > Aquatic > Freshwater > Lake > Sediment | place: USA: Wyoming | collected...
TCCTCTACGGCGCCTTCGAGCTCCGTCCGGTTCCGGGCAAGCCGGAAGCCGGCGCGCGTCTTCTCGTCACCGCCCATCTCCTCGATGCACGGCGCCTCCGCCGCCGCGGCGATTTTCTGGTCGAGAAGCCGCTTGCCGAGCTGTCGGCCGCCCAGACGTCGCTCGCCTGGCAGGCGCTGCGCGCCCTCCAGCCGCAATCCCTGACGGCGGAGGAAGAATTCGCCCGGAATCATCCCATGGTGCGGCTCGACGCGCTGGAAAATTACGCTCGGGGTTTGCGCGCGGAAAATCCGGAAATCCGGCACAAATTTCTTGCCACGGCGGCGCGGCTCGCCCCGGATTTTTCGCCCGCATTGTATCAATTGGGCCGCCTCAATTTGTTCGTATTCCGGAATTATTCGGCGGCTGCGTCGTGGTTTGAGCGGGTCGCTTCCGCCGACATCCATTCCCGCGAGGCGCTGTTTTTCCTCGGCTATTGCCGTCACAGGACCGGGGAGTTCGCGGCCGCCGCGCAGGCGCTGCGCCGGCTGGCCGCGGCTGCGCCCCTGCCCGAGGTGCTGAACAACCTCGGCGCGGTCCTGCTCCGCCTCAACGATCCCTCCGCAGCCGACATTCTTCGCTCCGCCGCCGAGGCCAACCCCGGCGACCCCGACATCGCCTTCAACCTCGGCTACGCCCTGTGGCGCTCCGGGCGCTTCGATGAAGCGGCTGAACAGTTCCGCCTCTGCCTCCGCAGCGGCAGCGATGCCACGGCAACGGCGCTGCTTGGCCGCTGTCTCCGGCGGGAGGGCCCGCGGCCCGGCGAGGTCCGCCTGGAAGGGCAGGAAAGGCTGAAACTCGAATACCAGGAGTCGGCCTGGCGCGCTCTTCGCTCGCTCGTGAAGAAAGAATAAACCGTGCGCACAAGCCGCGGCAGGGAATATGAAGAATCATTGAGGAAATTCCCTCGCCGGACTCGCTGAAATGTCAGTAACATAGGGAGAAGAGTGGTTTTTCCGGTTCTTTTTCTGGCCCTCGTTCTGTTGCCGGAGCCGCCGGCCGCTCCGGCGGGTCAGCCTGCGGAGAGTGCTGAGGCTTCGACCCCCGCTGCCTCGCCCGCTGCTGCGGAAGCCGCGCCGGCCCCAGCCCCGTCTGCGCCCGCGGGCGCCCGCGCCGCGGCCCCGCGGCTCGGCGCCGCCGCCCAGCGCAACGAGAACGTCATCGTCTATCTGATCGACACCAACGCCATCAAGGAAGCCAATATCCGCCTCGGCTCCCGGCCAACCTCCATCACCACGTTCTCGCCCGAGTCGTCCTATTACGCGGCCGAACACGGCCAGCCGCCCTCCGAGCCGCTGCTGCTGCGGCCCGCGGCGCCTCTCGCAGGCTGGCACGGCGAAGCCGGCTTCGGGCATCAAAACAGCGTGTTCAACGCCCGCACGTTTTTCCAGGTCGGCCCGGTGAAGCCCTCCCACCGGAATTTCTATGACGGGCGGCTGGCCGGCAAGCTGCCGTTCTTCGGCGCCATGACGGCCGTTTACTCGCAGCGCGACATCCGCGGCATGGTCAACGGCAACGTCCTTGTGCCTCTGCCCGAGGAGCGCACGCCGCTTGCCGCCGACCCGGCTGTGCGCGCCGTGATCCAGCGCTTCCTCGACGCCTACCCCAGGACCGCCCCGAACCGCCCCGACTTCGATCCTCGCGCCCTGAATACCAACTCGCCGCAGCGCATTGACGCGCTCAGCGGCACTGTGCGGCTCGACCGCAGCCTGGGCGCCCGCGACCAGCTTTTCCTCTCGCACTCCGTCGACCGCCAGCGCATTCTCGCCTTCCAGTTCGTGGCGGGCCAGAACCCGGACACGGCCATTCACACGCACCGCGCGCGGCTGGCCTGGAGGCGCGTGCTGTCCCCCGTCTCCGAGTGGTCCCTTGGCGCCTCCTTCCAGCGCAACCGCACCAACCTCGTGCCGGAGCCGAACGCGGTGGGGCCGCGGGTCCGCTTCGGCTACGCCATTGAAGAGCTCGGCCCGGACTCCTACTTCCCCATCGAGCGCGCCACCAACACGTTCCGCTACGGCGGCCTCTGGCGGCGCATCGCCGGCGGCGGGCGCCACCAGTTCACCGCCGGGGGCGAGTTCGCCCGCTTCCAGCTCAACGGCCGCGAGACCTACAACGGCCGGGGCTATTTCCAGTTCGGCGCCACTCGCGGGCGCACGTCGATCGAAAACTTCCTTCTCGGCCTGCCGCTGCTGTACGAGGCGGCCCTCGGCCAGATCGACCGCGGCTACCGCAACTGGACCGTCGCCCTGTTCGCCGGCGACCAGTGGAAGGCCCATCCGCGGCTGACCGTCACCTGGGGGCTGCGCTATATGGCCGACTCGCGCCCCGTCGAAGTCCACCGCTACGAGAGCATTCCCTATGGCACGGATGCCAACAATTTCAGCCCGCAGCTCGGGCTCGCCTTGCAGGCAGGCCGCGGTTGGGTGGTCCGCGCCGGCTACACGACCACGTTCTCCACGATTCCCGCCGTCACCTACCAGCAAATCCGCCTGAACCCGCCGCACGTGCTGTACGTGATGGTCCCGGATCCTTACCTTGCCGACCCGTTGCGCGGCGTCGACATCCGCCCTGACGCCCGCTACTCGCCCACGTGGCTCAGCCCGGATCTCTGCTCGCCGTACTCGCACATGTATTCGCTCTCGCTGGAGCGCCGCCTCGCCGCGGGCGTTCTGCGTCTGAACTACATCGGCAGCCGCACCATCAAGCTGCTGAACGCCTACACGATGAACCGCGCCGAACCCGTTGCCGGAATGCCGCTCACCACCGGGAACGTGAACGAGCGACGTCCCGACCCCCGGTATTACGACACGCGCACCATCGTCAACGGGGGCATCGCGTATTTCGACGCCGGCCAGGCGCAGTATGATCTGCCTTTGTGGCGCGGGCTGCTCGTCTCGGCCGTCTACACGTTTTCCAAGGCGATCGACCAGGGGCCAGACTTTGCCACCACGGCCGCCGCGCGCGACGTCATCTCCATGCGGAGCCAGTGGCAGTACGACTCCTTCGGCGACAAGAAAGGATTGTCGAACTTCGATTCCCCCCACAGCCTGCTGTGGAATTACACCTACGAAATCCCCGCGCCGCGCGCGGGCCGCGCGCTGCGGATTCTGGCTGGAGGGTGGCAGGTGTCCGGCTCCCACATGTGGAAGAAGGGCACTCCGCTGACGCTCTATGTCGGCAGCGACGCGCCGGGCTTCGGCAACGTGGACGGCGGCCCCGGCGACCGGCCGAACATCGTCGACCCGTCGATCCTCGGCAAGACCATCGGCCACCCGGACACGGCGCCCCGCATCCTGGCGCGCAGCCGTTTCGCCTTCATCGCTCCCGGCCAGCGCGCGGGCAACCTTGGGCGCGGGACGTTCCGCAAGGCGCCGATCTGGAACTGGAACGCGGCCGTTGCGCGCCAGTTCCGGCTGCCCAACGAGCGGGTGCTGCAATGGCGGGCCGAGTCGTACAACCTGTCCAACACGCCCCAGTTTGACGAGCCGCAGCGCAATCTTTCCTCGCCCGCCTTCGGAAAGATCACCAACACGCTGAACGACGGCCGCGTCTTTCAGTTCGGTCTCCGCTTCGTGTTCTGAAAGGAAGGGTGCGCCGGAGGCGCGCCATTCGGTTCAGATCCGGTGGAAGCTGCGCAGGATGTCGCGGTTCGAGTAGCGCAACGCCACCGGCCGGCCGTGCGGGCAGCTCATCGGGTAGCGCGTCAGAGCCAGCTGGCGCACGAGCCATTCCATCTTCTCCGGCTCAAGCCGCGTGTTGATCTTGATGGCGGCGCGGCAGGCCATCGACGCGGCCATGGCCGCGCGGAAGTCTCCGGGGGTAAAGCGGCGGTCCTGCGAGTCCGCGATCTCGAGAATCTCGAACAGCACCTGCTCGATCGCCGAATGCGGCAGGTCGGCGGGAGCGGCTTTCACGGCGATGGTGCGGCAGCCGAAAGGCTCGGTTTCAAAGCCTGCGCGGGCCAGCTCCTCGGCGATGCGCTCATAGTCGGCCTCCTGCGCCGGCGTCAGCGTGACGATCAGCGGCAGCAGGAGCCTCTGCTGCTCCACCCGGCCTTGCGAGAGACGGTCCAGGAATTTCTCGAACAGAATGCGCTCGTGCGCGACGTGCTGGTCGATGATCCAGAGGCCGTCGGGCCCGGCGGCGATGATGAAGCTTTCGTGGAGCTGGCCGAGGATGCGGACGTCGGCGAGCGAGGCCATCGAGGAAGGCGGGTCGAGGACCAGCCCGGAGGGAAGCGCGCTGTGGGTGTCCGGAATCCTGGGCGCGAAGGCGGCCTGGCGCTGCGCTCCGGCTGGCGGCTCAGGCCGGGTTTGCCCTCCAGTCCAGGCGCCGCTGGCGGGAGGGGCGGGCGGCTGCGGGGCCGGCGGCGCATCGGCCGCGGCCGGGTGCAGATCGAGGCGCGGCTGCGGCGCGGGAGGCGGCGCGAGCTCCAGATCCGGGAGCACGGAACGCGGCGATTCGGGCTGGATGCCCGCGAAGCGGAAGTCCTCCAGGGCCTGCGTGAACTCGGAATACGGCAGGCGCGCGCCGGGCTGCGGCGTGGCCGTTGCGGGCGGGGAAGGCAGCGGCGCCGACGGCGCGGGCCGCGCAGCGACCAGCGTTTCCCGCAGCGTGTCGCGCACAAAATCGTGGACGAAGCTGGCGGCGCGGAATCGCACCTCGGTCTTGGAAGGATGCACGTTGACGTCCACTTCGGCCGGGTCGCAGTCGATGAACAGCAGCGCGAAGGGAAAAGCCGAGGGCGGCATCAGGTTGGCGTAGGCCGCGGTGATGGCGTGCAGCAACAGGCGGTCGCGGATGAGGCGCCGGTTGACGAACAGGTAGATGGAATTGCGGTTGGTCTTCTGCACCTGGGGGCGCGAGATGAAGCCGGAGAGGGTGAAGCGGCCCTCCTGCGCGCTCCGCGGCGCGATTTCGACCAGCTCGTCGAGCGTCTCGGCGCCGAAAACCTGGAAGACGCGCTCGGCCGCGGTGGCCACAGGGGAGGCCGACAACAATTGCCGCCCCTCATGCACCAGCTCGAAACTCTTTGAAGGGTGCGCGAGCGAGTAGTGGGTGACGAGCGAGGCGATGTGGGCCAGCTCGGTCTGCTCGGTGCGCAGGAACTTGCGGCGCGCGGGGACGTTGAAAAACAGGTCGCGCACGGTGACGGTGGTGCCGGGCGGGCGGACGCATTCGCTGACGGACAGGATGCGCCCGCCGGCGGCCTCCACGCGCGCGCCGGAGGGCTCTTCCGCCGCGCGGGTCTCGATGACCATGCGGGAGACGCTGGCGATGGAAGGCAAGGCCTCGCCGCGGAACCCCAGCGTGGCGATGGATTCCAGCTCCTCGACGCGCGAGATCTTCGAGGTGGCGTGCCGCTCCAGCGCAAGCAACGCATCGTCGCGCAGCATGCCGCAGCCGTTGTCGGCGACGCGGATCAGGCGCCGGCCGCCGCCTTCGGCTTCCACGCGGATGTCGTCAGCGCCGGCGTCGAGCGAGTTCTCGAGCAGCTCCTTCACCACGGAAGCCGGACGTTCGACCACCTCTCCGGCGGCGATCTTGTTGGCGACCTGGTCGCTGAGAACGTGGATGCGGCCCATGCGGAAAAAGGCGGGCGCCGTGAGCGGACCCGCCTTTCCATCTTAGGGGTTTTGCGCGCTCAGTCGATGACGATGCCGCGGTCGTCGAACAGCGTGCCGAGCCGCTGCTGAAGGATGAGCAGGTTTCGCCTGTAGTTGACCATCTGGTTGACGAGGTTCGACTGGGCGGTGGCGAGATCGTTCTGGGCCGAGAGCAGGAAGAAGATGTTGATGACGCCGAGGTCGTAGCGCTTCTGGTCGGCCTCGACGCGCTTCTGGGCGTAGTCGACGGCGATTTGCGCCAGGCGCACGCCCTCGCGGCTGCTCTCCACGTTGGTGATCGCGTTCAGCACCTCCTGCCGGATCTGCTCCTCGAGCGAGCGCTCGCGCAGCGCGGCCAGGCGCTGGTTGACGACGGCGTCGGCGAGGTTGGCCGAGCCGGCGCGGTCGCGCAAGGGCAACTGGAGCTGGAGGCCGAAGGAAAACGTGTTGTAGTTGAAGCCGAACATCATGCTCCACGCATCCCAGGCGTTGCCGGGGACGAAGACGGGTGCGCCCCCGATCCGCGTGTGGCCGGGGCCGCCGCGGCCGAACGTCTGGTAGGATCCGGTGAGGTTGAACAGCGGCTTGATCGAGTTCAGCGCGTTTTTGATTTGCAGGTCGTTGACGTCGAGCTCGATCTTCTGGGCCTTGATGTCGGGGCGGTTTTCGAGCGCCGTCCGGACGAGCTGTTCGCGGTCGTACTGGATCGGCGCGGGCAGCTTGGTGACGTCCTCGGTGAGCACGATCGGCAGGTCGCGGACGTCGGGATCCAGGTCGGCGCCGATCTGGTGGCGCAGGGCGTCTTCAAAGGCCCGGAGCTGATATTCGGTGCGGGTGACGTTGATGCGCGCCGTGGCCGCGTTCTGTTCGGGCTGGAAGCGTTCCAGTTCGCTGGTGGCGCCGAGCTCGATCTCGCGGTTGGTGCGCTCGAGCGCGGCCTCGGCGAGTTTCAGGGCTTCCTGGTTCACCTTGAGGTTCTCCCGCGCGCTGACCACGTCCCAGTAGGCCTGCTCGGCGGTGACCAGCAGCCGCATGATGGCGTCGCGCACGTTGTAATCCTGCTGCCGTTTGGCAGCGCGGGCGATGGTGATCCCGATCTTCGTGATATACGGGCCGCGGCCGCGCCACAGCGGCTGGGTGAAGCCCATTTGCCAGGTGGTCGTGTAGGCGGGGTTGTAAATGGCGAACTGGTCGTTGGTGGACAGCTTCGACCAGTTCAGTTGCGTGAACACGGTGGTGGAGGTCGGCAGCAGTTGCTGGAAGCGCGTGTTCAGCGGCTGGTTCAGCTGGCTCACGACTTCGGCGCCCTGGAGCTGGTTGGTCGCCGGTTGCTTGGTCCGCGTGGCGCTGAAGTTGGAAGTGAGCGTGGGATCGAAGATGGAGAACGCGCGCTGGATGGCGTTTTTCGGCACCTCGATGGAAAGCCGCTGGATGGCGATGTCGGTGTTGTTGGCCAGCACGAGATCGAGATAGTTCTTCAGCGAAAGAACCAGCTTGCCGTCCACAACATAATCCTTGAGCCGGACGGGCGGCTGGATGGTGACGCGCGTGTCGCCGGGGGAAAAGATGCGGCGCATCCACGCCCCGGAGCCGACCCAAGGCGCGGAGGCATCCTGGACGGCGAAGTTCATGCGGGCGTCCGCGCCCGCGCCCACGGGCGGCTGGGCCGTGGTGGACGGCTGCGGCGCCGGCTGCGCCGGAGCGGGCGTGCCCGGCTGCACGGGCGCCGGTTGCGAGGGCGCCGCCGGGGAGACAGGCGCCTGCTGCGCAGGCGCAACAAGAGTGGCGATGAGAAAGACAGCAAGACTGCGCATGGGTTTGACCTGGGAATTCCGGATACTACTCATAGCGGATGGCTTCGATCGGATCGAGTTTGGCCGCCTGTACCGCAGGGTAGATGCCAAACAGCAATCCAATGCCGACCGAGACGCCGAAGGCGACGGCGATGGAGGTGAAGGTCACCACCGTGGACCAGCCGGCGGCGGCGGCAATGATCTGGGCCAGGGTGACTCCGAACAGAATGCCGAGCAGGCCTCCGATCATGGAGATCATGACGGCTTCGGTGAGGAACTGGCGCACGATGTCGGACTGGCGGGCGCCGATGGCGCGGCGGATGCCGATTTCCCGCGTGCGCTCGAGCACGGTGGCCAGCATGATGTTCATGATGCCGATGCCGCCCACCAGCAGGCTGATGCCGGCGATGCAGATCATGACGACCTTGAAGATGTCGCTGGTGCGTTTCTTCTGCTCCAGCAGGCCGGCGGGCACGGTGACGCTGTAATCGCCCGCGTCCTTGTGGGTGGCGGCCAGGATGGCATTGATGACGGCGGCGGTTTCCACCGAGTCCACGCCGGGCTTGACCTTGAGATACATGCCGTCGATTTCGTCCTTCAGAAAGCTGTTCTGGTCCTCGAAGCGGAACATGACGGTGCGCAGCGGGCTGACCACCAGGTTGTTGCGCGACAGGATCTCGACGCCCTCCACGTCGGTGTCGCCGCCGGCCTGCTGCGCCATGACGCCGATCACCTGGAGCCAGACGTCGTTGATCTTGATGTACTTGCCGACGGCCGGCTCGTAGCCGAGCAGGTTCACCTTGGCCGACTCGCCCAGCACGCAGACCGGCGCCGCGGTGGCGTTCTCCTCTTCGGTGAAGAAGCGGCCCTCGACCATGCGGACGCTCTGGATGTCCATGTAGGAGGGCTCCACGCCGATCAGCATGGGCGGCTCGGCCGAAGTCTTCGGCAGCACCTTGGTCGGCTTGAAGCGCTTGCGCGGCGTGGCCTTGTCGATGCCCTGCGTGTTTTCGAGGATGGCGCGGTAGTCGCGGAAGGTCATGCCGGGGCTGATGGCGCGGCGGGCCTGGAGCTCGGTGCGGTCGGTCGCCTCCTTGGCCTCGATGATGATGTTGTTGACGCCGAGCAGGTCGATGTAGGACAGCATCTCCCTTTCGACGCCCGCGGTGATGGCCAGCATGGCCACCACGGCCCCGACGCCGAAGATCATGCCGAGCATGGTCAGCAGCGTGCGGAGCTTGTGAACGAGGAGGCTCGAAAGCCCCATGTAGATTTCAGGAAGGTAAGCTTCAAGCAACGCGACCATGGCTTACTGGCCCCCCTTCGAGCCCATCGGCATGACGGCGGCCGCGCCGCCGCCCTGTTTCTTTTCCTGCTGTTTCTTCTTCCGCTCTTCCGGCGAGATGGTCGGGTCCTGGAGCGCGATGATTTCGCCGTCCTTCAGGCCGGACGCGATGATGGAAACCGTCTCCGAACGCTTGGCGATCTGGATGAAGCGCGGCTCGAAGCGGTCCTTTGTCTTCACATAGACGACCGGCTTGCCGTCCTTCTCGAAGATGCTCTGGTTGGGGACGTAGATCGCGTTGGGCACCTTTTCGACGATGATCTCCACATCCGCCAGCAGGCCGGGCCGGAGCAGGATCTCCATGTTGTCGCTCGCCTCGGGCGGGGGCGGAAGCTTGGCCTCGTCGAGGTCTTTCTGGGAGAACGGCCCGGTGGGCGAAGGCATGCCGCCGCCATTGCGGGCGCCGCGTTCGCCGGGGCCGCCCGCCTGCGCGACAGCCGGCCCGCCGGGCTGCCCCCCTCCGGGCTGGGCGCCTGCGGGAGCGCCGCCTGGCCCTTGGCCGGGCTGGCGCTGGCCGCGCTGCGGCAGTTCGATGCCGGCCTTCTTCGCCTCCTCGCGGAGCTTTTCAAACACCGCGCGGCGCTCTTCCGGCGACATTTCCATCAAGTTCTTTCCGCCGAGAACCTTTTGCAGGATGGCCTGCATCTTCTTCTGCTGCTCGGGGCTCAGTTGCGCGCCGCCGAGCATCATGCCGCCGCCCATCATGCCGCCCGCGCCCCCGAAAGAGCGGCGCGGCTGGCCCTCGCCGCCGGCGCCGCCGGCCCCGGGCATCTGGCCCATGGTGCCGGGCATGCCGCCCTGCATCTGCGCGCCGGGAAAGGAAATGGTGGCGCCGCCTCCCGCGCCGCCGGGCATGCTGCCGCCCGCCGCCATGGCGGCCAGATCCGGCATGCCGCCGAACATCGACAGCGTGGGCGTTGCGATCGGCTTCTTGCGGTTGGCTTCCGCCGTGGCAAGAATGCGGGCAATCTGCTCCGGCTTGGCGCCAAGCGCGCTGAGCAGCTCGCGCATGTCGATCGAGAACAGCACGTCGAACTTCTTGCCAGGGTCGGCGCTGAACACGTTGGCGCTCGCTGTGCCGCTCATCGACTTGATCTTGCCGTGGAACACCTTGCCGGCGAGCGCATCGAGCCGGATCAGCACGTCCTGGCCCTCGTGCAGGTTGGCGCGGTCCAGCTCGCCGATGCGGGCGATCACTTCCAGCTCGGACAGATCGAGGATCTCGGCCACGGGCATGCCGGGCTGCACCTGGTCGCCTTCGCGGATATCGGGAATCTGCGTGCCGAACATTCCGGAGAAGCCGGAACGGTTTTGCTTGATGGCGACCAGCCCGCTGATCGGCGCCAGCAGCTTGACCTGCAACAGGCGCTGCTTCTCGCGGTTGATGTCGAGAACGTTGCGGTTGCGGCGCTCCCGCAGAACGTTCAGTTCGGCCAGCGCCTGTTCCTGCCTGGACTTGATGTCGCTCTCCAGCTGGCGCAGGCGCCGCTGCGCCTCTTCGAGGTTCAGCAGGTTCTCCTTCTGGTCGATGGCGGGCAGCAGCGGGTTCTTCTTGACCTCGAGCTCGGCGCGGCGCACGGCGTAGCGGGCGCGCAGCAGGTCCACCTGGTCCTGGTTGTTGCGGATGGCGAGATCGGCTTGCGCCTTTTTGATCTGCTCGTCCACCTGCTCGAGTTCCAGCTGGCGCTGCTCGAGCCGCGACAGGACTTCCGAATCGTCGAACTCGACGATCAGGTCCTTTTCGCGCGCCAAAGCGCCCATGGGCGCGAGCTTCGTCACCTGCACCGTGCCGAACAGGTTCGGGGCGGTGAGCGTCACGGACCGCACGGCGCGGAGCTCTCCGCGGGCGAAGCTGCGCACGACGACATCGCCGCGGCGGACCCGCGTGGTGGGCACGGTCTGCTGCCGGGACGGGAGTCCCTGGAAGAAGCGGTAAATGCCGTAGCCGGCGGCGAGCACCGCGACGACCAACAGAATTCTGGTAACGGCCTTTTTCATGGTCTTGCTTCCCGATCAGCGCCGCCCGCATCCGCGCCCGCGCGTCGGCGGGCCGGTGCGGCGGCGCGCACTGTCATAGCTTCTTGGCCCGTTTGGCGACTTCGGCCGGGTTTTCGAGCGCGATGCGCTCGCCCTCGCGAAGCCCCTTGAGGACCACGATGTCGTTTTCGTTGCGCTTGCCGACCTCGATCGGCCGGGCCTCCCAGGCGCCGGCGCCCTTTTGGATCCAGACGTGGGGCTTGCCGCCTTGCAGGAAGCTCGCCTTGGCCGGGATCAGCAGGACGTCGGGCTGGCTTTCAATCAGTACGATGCCGGTGGCGCTCATGCCGGGCCGCAGGCGCGGGTCGGTCTGCTTGAGAGTGGCTCGCGCCGGAAACTGCTTTTCGTTCGCCGTGCCGAAACCGCGGAAGTTGAGCGACGCGATCGGGCTGATCCAGTCGAGCACGGCGTCGAATTCCCTGTCCTGAAGGGCGTCGACGCGGACCCTCACCGTCTGGCCGAGCTGGATCTTGCCGCGGTCGACTTCCTCGAACTTCAGCTCGATGCGCATCTCGCTCAGGTCGGGGATTTCGGCGATGGCTGCGCCGGTCCAGGCGGTGTCGCCTTCCTTGAACGGCGGCGGCGTGGAGCCCCAGTTGCCCTGGGCGCGGAAGTTGGGCAGGATGTTCAGAATGCCGTCCGCAGGCGCGCGGATGATCATTTTCTCCAGGTAGCTTTTCACCCGCTCCATGTCGCGCAGGGTCTTGTCCTTTCGCGAGTCGAGCCGTTCCAGCTCGGCCCGCTGCGTCACGTCGTGGCTCTTCACGGTCGCCTTGACCTGCTGAAGGGTGCCTTTGGACAGGCCGACGTCGATGCGTGTCTTGGCGCCTTCGATCTCGGACAAGATCTCGGCCTTCGACGCCTCCAGTTCCGAGCGCTGCACATCGTACTCGCTCGTCATCAGGTTCATCGCGTCGGCCTCGTCCGTGATTTTGTGGCTGGCCTTGGTCTGGACGATCTCGCTTTCCACTGTGCGGGCGTTGGTGACGAAGTTCAGATAGTAGTTCTCGTACTGGGCCGTGTCGAACTCCACGACGACGTCGCCCTTCTTGATCGGCTTGCCGGATTCGGCCAGCCGCACAATGCGCGGGTTGGGCACCTGCGGGGCCATCAGGATGGTGGACCGCACAGGGCGAATCTCGCCGCGGGCGCGCACCGTGAGTACGAATTCCCCCTTGCGGACGGCGACGGTCGGCACCTCCACCGGCTTGGCCGCCGTGTACCGGTAGGCGGCGTAACCGCCCCCGGCGAGAACCAGCAAGAGAAGCGCCGAGCCGGCGATGCGGCCTTTGCCGTTCTTCTGTCCCAGACGCTGCGACTTGACTTCCTTAGACATTCCTTGCACCTCGAATGCGCATCCCGCGGCGGGGCAGGACCGCTGCGGGCATGGCGCCCCACAGGATCACGGTGGGCACGGCTTCCATTTCCTGTTCGCGCCGCGGCGGGCGCTCCAGCGCGACAATCTCGCCCTTCCTCAGGCCCGAGGCGATACCGGCGCGCACGAAGTTGGCCAGGCGGACTTCCACCGGCCGTTTTTCAAACCGGTCGCCTTTCTTGACATAAACGAAGGGGCTTGCGCCGTCCTGTTCGCGGAAGAGCGCCTCGCGCGGCACCACCAGCACGTCCTCGGCCTTGTCGATGAGCACATCCACGCTGACGCTGAGGTCCGGAATGACGCGAGGATCCATCCTGTCGATCTTCACCATCACCGGCACTTCCCGGACATATTCGGCGCGGGCCCGGCCGGGCTGCGTCATGGCGCCGATGCCCACAATGTGCCCCGGCAGCTCCAGGCCGGGGAAGGCGTCAAAGTGCAACATCGCCTTGGCGCCGATCCGGATGGATTCGACGTCCGCCTGATTGACGGTCGCCGACACCAGCATGGAGCTTGGGTCGACAATGCGGCCGATCATCTGGCCCGGGAAGACCTGGTCGCCGGCCTGGATCTGGCCGAACTCGGTGCCGCGCCGCGTCGTCTCGGCCACGAACATGCCGTCGATGGGGGCGCGGATGATCAGGCGTTCCACGTTGCGCTGCGCGCGTTCGAGTTCCAGCTTGGCCTGCTCGAGGTCGAGCTCCGCCTGGCGGCGCTGGCTGCGGAGGCTGATTTCCTGCTGTGGAATGGCGGCTTCCACCATGCGGAGATTGGCCTCGGCCTGCTCGAGGCTGAGGCGGAGGATTTCTGCATCAATGGTTGAACGCACCGGAATCGTCTTGATGTCCAGGCGGGCCTTTTCCACGGCGGCCCGCGCCTGCTCGAGGGACTGCCGGTAGGACTTGCGGGCCACGTCGATCTGCGCATCCAGACTGCGAAGAGTGCGTTCCGACTGCTCGACGGTGGCCTTGTAATCATCCAGGCGCAGCAGCTGGAACTGCGTGTCGAATTCGGCCACAACGTCGCCCTTCTTCACGCGCGTTCCCGGCTGGATCATCGACTGGATGACCTGCATGAAGTCGCTGGCGCCACCGCTCAGGCGATCCCCGCCGCCACCGCCGCCCCCGCCGCCGGATGACGAGGCAGACGAAGCAGATGTCGTGGATGTGCCGGCAGAAGCGCTTGAGGTGCTGCTGGACGTGCTGGCGGCGCTGGACGTCGAGCTGCGGCTGGAAAAGCGGTTGGTGGCGCCGC
>Ga0334722_10005067_pt1 | contig 13448 bp, 15 predicted proteins | sample C3_bottom_MG_FD_207210 | JGI IMG/M metagenome (GOLD analysis project Ga0334722, IMG submission 207210) | Sediment microbial communities from Yellowstone Lake, YNP, Wyoming, USA - C3_bottom | ecosystem: Environmental > Aquatic > Freshwater > Lake > Sediment | place: USA: Wyoming | collected...
CGGCCCGAAGCGGCGCCCGAGGCTCGCGGTCTCGTAACTCGCCTGCGGCTCAAACAACGAGCCCGCGTCCCTGCGGGACCGCCCCGGGCACCACTCCGGGCTTTTCGGCGGCTCCGCGCATCTTCCCTCAGGAAATCCCCAACCGCCTCGCTTCCTGTGACAGTCAGCGGGGGCGATGTGCTGCCGGGCGGGCGCATGGCGGAGCGCTCGGGCACCGCTGCGTCCGGATCGGAGCGTCCCCGCAGGGGCGAAACGCACTGTTTGAGCCCGCAGGGCGAGTTGTGCGTTTCGAGCGCAGGGCCGGACAGGCTGCGGTCGAGCGCGGAGCTCGGCGACTGCACGGCAGCGCACCGCCCCCGCACACCTTCAAACCGGAGAGAGCATGAGCAGCCTGGCCGGCCGGACCGTCCTTGTCACCCGGGCGCCGGGGCAGGCGGGCGAGTTCTCCGCGTTGCTGCGCGAGCGCGGCGCGACCGTCGTCGAAGTCCCGGCGATCGAGATCGTTCCGCCGCTCTCGTGGGAGGACGCCGACCGCGCGATCGACCGGCTCCCCGGCTACGACTGGCTGATCCTGACGAGCACCAACGCCGTCGACTGGTTTTTCGGGCGCGTGCGCGAGCGCCGGCGCGATCTCTCCTGCCTCGCCGGCGTGCGCATCTGCGCCGTCGGCCCGAAGACGCGCCGGATGATCGAAGTCGCCGGACTCGAGGTCGACTTCCAGCCCTCCGTCTACCGCGCCGAGGGATTGATCAACGAAGCGGGCGAAGCCGCCTGGCGTGGCAAGCGGGTGCTCTTCCCGCGCGCTGCGGAAGGCCGGGAGGTGATCCCGGTGGAGATGAAGCGCATCGGCGCGGCGCTGGACCTGGTGACGGTGTACCGGACCGTTCCCTCCCCGGCCGGGCGCGACCAGCTGCGCGATCTGCTCGCCGCCGGCCGCCTCGACGCGGTGACCTTCACGAGCGGCTCGACGGTCGACAGCTTCGTCTCGCTGCTGGACCCGGCGCAGCTCGCCGGCATCGCCGGCCGGGTCGCGGTCGCCTGCATCGGGCCGGTGACCGCGGATGCAGCGCGCGCGGCGGGGCTGCCGGTTGACGCGCTCGCGACGGAGGCGACGATCCCGGCGCTGGCCGACGCGCTGGGATCGTATTTCGCGGGACGGTAGAATTGACCACAACCTGCATTCGCTTACAATAAGGGACAGATTGAAACGGACCTTGGAGTTATGAACCATTGAAACGGGCAGGTTGCTCAAAAAGGTCCAGGTGCAAGGCGCGCGAAAACCCGAGGAATGAGGCGTACGAACGGTACGCCGCAGTGACGAGGGGTAGGGGTGAGCGCAACGCCGCAGAGAGGCCTTTTTAAGCAACCTGCACGAAAGGAGATTGACTATGTACTTTCCCGTCTACCGCCCGCGGCGGCTGCGCCGCACCGAGGCCCTGCGCGGCATGATCCGCGAGACCGAGCTCAATGCCCGCGACTTCATCTACCCGCTCTTCGTCGTCCCCGGAACCGGCGTGGCGAAGGAGATCTCCTCGATGCCGGGGGTTCACCAGTTCTCGCAGGAGAACCTGGTGAAGGAGGCGGCGGCGGCGCACGCGCTCGGCGTCCCGGCCGTCATCCTCTTCGGCATCCCCGAGGAGAAGGACGCCGTCGGCTCGCACGCCTGCCGCGCCGACGGGGTGGTGCAGCGCGCGATCGAGGCGCTCAAGCGCGAACTGCCCTCGCTGGTCGTGATCACGGACGTCTGCATGTGCGAGTACACCGACCACGGCCACTGCGGGATCATCGAGAACGGGGACGTCGCCAACGACCCGACGCTCAAGCTGCTGGCGCAGGAGGCGCTCAGCCACGCCCGCGCCGGCGCCGACATGGTGGCGCCCTCGGACATGATGGACGGGCGCGTCGGCGCGATCCGCCACGCGCTCGACGACCACGGCTTCACCAACGTGCCGATCATGGCGTATTCGGCGAAGTACGCCTCCGGCTTCTACGGGCCGTTCCGGGAGGCCGCGGAGTCGACGCCGCAGTTCGGCGACCGGCGCTCCTACCAGATGGACCCGGGCAACGGCGTCGAGGCGTTGCGCGAGACGCGCCTGGACATCGAGGAGGGCGCCGACATCGTCATGGTCAAGCCGGCGCTCTCCTACCTCGACATCATCGCGGCGATCCACACGGAGTTCGACCTGCCGGTGGCTGCCTACAACGTCAGCGGCGAGTATGCGATGGTCAAGGCCGCGGCGCAGAAGGGGTGGATCGACGGCGACCGCGTGATGCTCGAGATCCTGACCTCGATCAAGCGCGCCGGAGCCGACATGATCCTGACCTACCACGCCAGGGAGGCCGCGGCGCTGCTGAAGGCGACGGGCGCCTAATTCGCCTGTTCGCGCGCCTTGCAGGGGAGCCAGGCGACGCGCAGCGCGGAGCGGTCGAAAGAGCCGTCGTGGCACAGCAGGCAGGGCCTGGCCTGCTGCAGGCTCTGTACGAGGTAGGTGGTCTGCAGGCTTTGCTGCGAGAGGTAGCTCATGAGGCCCATGAGCGACGTGGCAACGACCACGAACGTCAACACCGACGGCAGGACCAGGATTCTGAATGATCGAAACATGATGATTTCCTCCAATCGTACGTCATGAAAACCGTTATTCATGAACCCAATCTAGAGGCAATGGCGAGGTGTGGATGTGATGGCTATCACCGGGCCCGCGATCTTCGCGGGTGCGGTCCGCGAACTCTCGCCGCTCGCCGGGGGCGCGCGAATGGGGCACCAGCCGTACCGCTGCCGGAAATCCGCCGCGGCGCTCTTCAACGAGGAGGAACCATGATCAGGACAATCTGCGTGCTGGCTCTATCCGTCGGGGTCCTCACGGTCGTGTCGCGCGCGTGGGCGCTCGAGCCCGGCAAGGCCGCCGGGACCTTCACTTATGACGCGACGACGGTGGCGCTCACCCGGGCGGTCGAGACGAAGGTCGAGGGGCTCTTCGACGAAAAGAAGAAGGACACGCTCGTTGTCCTCACCGACAAGCCGCTCGGCGCCACCGCTCCCGATGACGACATCGAGTTGTCCCTGCGCGCGCGCACCGGGGAAATCACGGCGCTCGTTCTGCGGATCGACGGCGCCAAGCTGGTGAACGTCTCCGTGTATCACCGAGGGCTCAACGGCAAGACGGTGCTTCCCGGCGCCTGGTTCCAATACGCCGGTGCGGCGCGCGGCATGGGGTCCTTGAAGCTTACGCCGCGCGCATTCGACGACCACAGCTACGCGTGCGCGCTGGAGTACCAGGCGGCGCCGGCAGCCGCGGCCGCACCTGCGCCGGCTGCGCCGGTCGAGGCGCCGCGGCCGGCCCCGCGGCCGAGCGAGGCGAAGGCGCCCGCGCCGACCAGTTCGGCGATCGATCCGAAGGCGGCCACGGCGCTGCTGGTGCAGGCCATGATGCTCAAGGACGAGCACCAGGCGCTCGAGCTGATCAAGCTCGGCGCCGACCCGAACGGCCGCGACCAGTACGGCGTGCCGGTGCTCAACTGGGCGGTGATGATGTGCCAGCCAAAGGTCGTCAAGGCGCTCGTCGACAAGAAGGCCGACCTGACGTACCAGCGGGCGCCGGGGATGACGATCCTGGTGGAGGCCGGCGCGTGCCCCGAGGCGGCGACGATCCTGCGGGCCGCCGGCGCGAAGTGACGGGTTGAAAAACACCTCGCGCTTGAGAATGGGTATTGCCCATTTACCCCCGGGGGGCTATATTCATCGCGGAGGTGAACAAGGATGCTTTTGAAAACCGATGAGAGAAGGCGCATAACCATCCCGCCCGATTCAGGTATCAAACCAGGCGATGCCGTCGAGATGGAGGTGCTCCCCGATGGGCGCATTATGCTCGTGCCCATGCTCGTGATCCCGCGTCACCAGGCGTGGGCGTGGACGCCCGAGTGCAGGCAAGCGGTCGCAGACTCTCTTACGGACCCGCGCCCGTCCATCGTGATCGAGACGCCTGGGGAAGCCAGGAAGCTCGCGAAACGGTGGGCCGTTGAGGATTGAGGTCCGCTCAGCTTTCGATGACGCTGTTCTCGCGGCCGAGAGGCCGGTACGGATCGCCGCCGGCAAGATTGTCCAGCTCATCGAATCCTTCACGGATCTGACCCAGCTCGGAACCCACCCGGGTCTGAACTTCAAGAAGCTGCACGGGCTCGTTACACCCGACACGGAGGAGCAGCTCTCCTCCCTGCGGATCACGCGCAGCGTACGGGCGACAGCCTGCTTGCGCGAAGGTCCGCGATTGGTACTCGTCAGCCTGTACATCCAACACGACAAGGCGTACCGGAAACGCTGAGCGACTCCCTGCTTGTGCTTTTCCGTCCAATGCGGGGAGAACGCTTACCCCAGCACCGTTCCCGCCGCGAGCGACCGGCCGCGCAGGAACTCCGGCGCGGTCAGCGGTTTCTTCCCCTCGGTCTGGACGTTCAGCAGTGCGACGGACTCGCCGACGCCGCAGGCGACCACCAGGCCGTCGTTGAGCGAGGCGGCAAGAACCGTCCCCGGGCTCGGGGCGCTTGCAGCGCTGCCGCGGCCTGACTTTGCAGCCATCGCCTCGGCCGGACGGGCTGCGATCGCGGCCTTCCAGACCTTCAGCGGTTTGCCGTCGAGATGCGTGTACGCCCCCGGCCAGGGGTTGACGCCCCGCACGAGGTTCACGATCTGCCGCGCGCCGTACGTCCAGTCGATCAGGCCGTCTTCCTTCTTCAACTTGGGCGCGATCGTCGCGAGCGCCTCGTCCTGCTCGCGCGGCTGCACGATTCCCGAGGCCAGGCCGTCGAGGGTCACGACGAGCAGGCCCGCGCCCAGCTCCGCGAGGCGCGCGGTCACCTCGCCGGCGGTCTCCTCCGGCCCGATCGCCGTGGTCCGTTGCAGCAGCATCGGCCCGGCGTCCATCCGCGAGGCCAGCAGCATCGTCGTCACGCCCGTCCGCTCGTCGCCGTTGACGATCGCCCGGTTCACCGGGGCCGCGCCGCGGTACGCCGGCAGCAGCGAGCCGTGGACGTTGATCGCGCCGCGCGGCGGGAGCGCCAGCAGCCAGTCGGGGATCTTCAGGCCGTAGGCGACGACGACCAGCGCCTCGGCGCCGGCCTGCTCGAAGACCGGACGCATCGTCGCCTCGTCGAGCCGCTCGGGCTGGAGCACGGGCAGGCCGAGGCTGCGCGCCAGCACCTTCACCGGCGGTTCTGCCAGGTGGCGCCCGCGACCCTTCGGCCGGTCGGGTTGGGTCAGGACGAGGGCGATGTCGAAACGGCGCGCCAGCGCGGCTAAAGAAGGGACGGCAAACTCCGGCGTCCCGAGGAAGACGACGCGCACCGGGCTAGTCTTCCTCGCGCTCGGCGAGGGCTTTCTTCAGCTTTTTCTTCGCGACTTCGCGGCGGTAGGGGCTGAGCCGGTCGATGAAGAGCGTCCCCTCGAGGTGGTCTATCTCGTGCTGGAGCGCCCGGGCGAGCAGGTCCTCGCCGCGCACCTCCACCGGCTGGCCGTGCCGGTTGTGGCCGCGCACGGCGACCCGGCGCGCGCGCTTGACCTTCGCGGAGTAGTCCGGGACGCTCAGGCACCCCTCCTCGGCCTCGATGGGGTCCTCGGCTTCGAAGAGTTCCGGGTTTGCCAGCACGACGAGGTGTCCGGCCTCGGTATCCGAGGAGGTGTCGATCACCAGCAGGCGCTTGGAGACGCCAACCTGCGGTGCGGCCAGGCCGATCCCCGGCGCGGCGTACATCGTCTCGAGCATGTCGTCGACGAGGCGTTGCAGCTCCTCGCCGAAATCCTCGACCGGCGCGGCCTTGCGGCGCAGCACGTCGTCGGGCCAGGTGTGAATCCTTCGTACCGCCATCAGTCCGCCCTCGGGTGAAGTCCGGGGGAAAAATAGCGACCGTCCGGGCGAAATGCAAGCGCCGCGCTCATCCGGCGCCCTGTCGAGCCGCGAGCAGCTCGTCGTAGAGCCGCTGCGTCTGCGCCACGGTCGCCTCGATCCGGTAGGCGTTCTCGACGCGCTGCCGGGCGAGGGCGCCCATTTCGCGTCGCCGAACCGGGTGCGCGGCAAGCTCGGCGAGCGCGCGGGCGAGCGCGCCGGCGTCGCCGGGGGGGACCAACAGCGCCTCCCGCCCGTCGACGACCATCTCGGGCACGGCGCCGACGGGGGTCGCCACGGCGGGCAGGCCCGCAGCCATCGCTTCCAGCAGTGCGTTGGGCATCCCCTCGTAGAGCGAGGGCAGCGCGAAGATGTCCGCGGCGGCGAGCAACGGCCAGGGGGAGCCGACGGTGCCGAGCAGTTTCACGAACGGGCCGAGCCGCAGCGCCCGGACCGTGCCTTCGAGCGCGCCGCGGTCCGGGCCGTCGCCCGCCAGCAGCAGGCGCACGGTCGGGTGCGCCTGCAGCAGGGCGTGGAAAGCGCCGAGAAGGTGGGAGAGCCCTTTCTGGCGGTGCAGGCGGCCGATGCAGGCGATGGCGATCTCCGGGGGGAAGAGTCCGAACTGCTGCCGGGCCGTCGGGCGCGCCGCGGCGAGCAGGCGGTCGGCCTCCGCGAGATCGACGCCGTTGGCGATGGGCAGCACGCGCCCCGGGGGAAGCGCGAGTCGCGTTTCAAGGTCGGTCGCGAGCGCCGGGGAGAGCGCGAGAAAGCGGGTCACGCGACGGCAACTCCAGCGGTCGACGCGCTGCAGCCACGGCCCCTCCTCCTCGGGCGTGGAGCGGACCGCGTTGACCAGCGGCGGCCGGCCGAGGCCCGGCAGCGCGAGCCGCGAGAGCAGGTTCGCCCGGTAGAGCAGGGCGTGGACGATGTCGAAGCGGCGCCCGCCGAGCAGCCGCGGCAGTCGCCGGGCCTCGAGGAGCAGTTCGCATGCCGCGAAGGCTCCGGTCTCGTCCCCGATTCCCGGGGAGACGACCTCGATTCCCAGCTCGCGGATGCGCCCGGCGAACGCTCCGGGCGGCTTGAGGGAGACGACGGTCGGCTCCCAGCGCGAGCGATCGAGGCCGCACAACAGCTGAAACAGCGCGTGTTCGGCGCCGCCGACGCCGCTGGAGGTGATGAGGTACAGGATGCGCGGCACAATGGCGCGATTGTAGCAGGAACACGCACTCCACCGGGACAGGTTTCTTGACGACTTCGCAAGAAGGCGTCACAGTCGTTTCCCGACTCTTGCGGGAGCATCATTCTTGACACGCGCGTCGCCCGAACCCTACAATCCAGCGGTTTTGTGCCGTTGGCCCCGCGATACCGGAGGAGCATGAACAGCAACGTAAAAACCATTTTGGCTGGAACCGCGGTCGTCGCCGTCCTCGGCGGCGGCGCCTGGCTCGCGCTGCGGATGGAGGGAGAGCCGCCGGCGATCACGTTCGCGAAGGAGATCCGCGCGCTCGGCAAGTCGACCGCCGTGTCGTTCGTGGCGGAGGACCGCAAGAGCGGCCTGCGCCAGGTGCGCGCCTGGGTGAAGCAGGGGGAGAAGACCGCGCCGCTCTTCTCCGAGGATTTCCCCAGCCGGGGCACGAACCGGCGCGAGGTGAACCTGACGCTCGACCCGAAGGCGCTCGGCTTGGCGGACGGGCCGGCGACGCTGGTCGTGGCCGCGCAGGACCACTCGCTGAAGAACTTCAAGGGCAATACCGTGTTCCGCGAGGTGCCGGTCGCGATCGACACCGAGGCGCCGCGACTCGACATCCTGAGCAGCCAGTACAACGTCAACCGCGGCGGCGTCGGCGTCGTCGCCTACCGCTTGAGCGAGGCGGCGGCCCGCACGGGCGTCGAGGTCGGCGACCGCTTCTTCCCCGGCTTTCCCGAGGCCGCGGGCGGGACGGGGGCGCACGTCGCCTTCTTCGCGATCCCGTACGACGCGCCCGCGGCGCCGGCGTTCACCGTGAGCGCCCGCGACGCGGCGGGCAACGAAGTGCGCCGCGCCTTCTCCGTCCGCCTCCTCGAGAAGGTCTTTCCGGCCGACATCATCGACATCTCCGACCGCTTCCTCGGCGCCAAGATCCCCGAGTTTCGCGCCGCCGACGCCTCGCTCCCCGCCGACCCGGTGGCGGCGTTCCTGGTCGTGAACCGCGACTGGCGCGCCCGCGACCACAAGCGCATCCGCGAAGCCTGCGCCGCCAGCGCGCCGGCGCGCCTCTGGAGCGGCCCGTTCCTGCAGATGCCGAACACGAAGAACATGGCGGGCTGGGCGCAGGCGCGCACCTACATGCACAACGGGCAGATCATCGACCGGCAGACGCACCTCGGCCTCGACCTCGCCTCCACCGCAGGCGCGCCGGTCCCCGCAGCCAACGCCGGGACGGTGGCGTTCTCCGGCGACCTGGGCATCTACGGCCAGGCGGTGATCCTCGACCACGGCCAGGGGGTCTTCTCGCTCTACGGCCACCTGAGCAGCCTGGGCGTCAAGCAAGGGGACCAGGTCGCGCGGGGCGCGGCGGTCGGCGCCAGCGGCCAGACCGGCATGGCCGGCGGCGACCACCTGCACTTCTCGATGCTCGTGAGCGGCACGTTCGTCAGTCCCGCGGAGTGGTTCGACGCCCACTGGATCGCCGACAACGTCGCGAACAAGCTCGCGCTGTTCGGCGGGGCCGGGGCGCCGCCGGCGCACTGATGGAACAGCTCCTGAGTTTCGAAAACCTCGTCGCGCTGCTGACGCTGACGGCGATGGAGATCGTCCTCGGGATCGACAACATCGTCTTCCTCGCGCTGATCACCGGGAAGCTGCCGGCGCACCAGCAGGGGAAGGCGCGGCGGATCGGCCTGTCGCTGGCGATGCTCATGCGCATCGGGCTGCTGCTCACGCTCAGCTGGATCATGCGCCTGACGCAGCCGCTGTTTTCCGCATTCGGTCACGCGGTCTCCGGCCGCGACCTGATCCTGCTGGTCGGCGGGGTGTTCCTGATTTTCAAGTCCACCTGGGAGATCCACGAGAGTCTCGAGGTCCCCGGCCCGCACGGTCCGCACGGCCCCGCGCCCGCTTCGTTCGGCGCGGCGATCGCGCAGATCGTGGCGCTCGACATCATCTTCTCGCTCGACTCGGTGCTCGCCGCGGTGGGAATGGCGCGGCACATCCTCGTGATGGTTGCCGCGGTCGTCGCCGCGGTCGGCGTGATGCTCGTCTTCGCCGACGCGGTCTGCAGGCTGATCGAGCGGCACCCGACCTTGAAGATGCTCGCGCTCTCGTTCCTGATGCTCATCGGCGTGATGCTGCTGGCGGAGGGGTCGGGAAGGCACATCGAAAAGGGCTACGTCTATTTCGCGATGGCGTTCTCGCTCGGGGTCGAGCTGTTGAACATGCGCGTGCGCAGACATGTATTATGACGCCAAGACGGAGTCGCTGAAGGATATTTTCGGGACAGCGCAGGTCAGCGTCGAGCCGGGATTGGTGCGCGTCGGTGAGCGGTCGTTCCCCGTCGTCGACGACGTGATCATCCTCCTGGAGCCCGCCCGCCGTCCCGCGGCAGTTGCGGCCAGGATCGCGGCGGCGACGGCAGCGCGGGGTGCGGCGCCCGAGCGGGCGCCACGGTCCGGAGACTTCGCCGCGGACATTCAGTTCACCTTCGGGGAGGAGTGGCAACGCTACCCGTCGATCCTCCCGGAGCACGAGCGGGAGTTTGCCCTCTATTTCGACCTGGTGGACCTGCCGGCGCTGGCGCAGGCCCGGGTCTGCGACCTCGGGTGCGGGATCGGGCGGTGGAGCCACTTCCTCGACGGGAAGTGCCGCGAACTGGTGCTGGTTGATTTCTCCGAGGCGATCTTCGTCGCCCGCCGGAATCTCGCCGGCGCCGAAAACGCCCTCTTTTTCATGGGCGATCTGCGGCAGTTGCCCTTTCGCGACGGGTTCGCGGATTTTCTCTTTTCGCTCGGCGTCCTCCACCACCTGCCCACCCCGGCCCTGGACGAGATCCGCGCCCTGGCCCGTCTCGCCCCCACCCTGCTGATCTTTCTCTACTACGCCCTCGACAACCGGCCCCGGGCCTGGCAGTTCGCTCTGGCGCTGGTCACGCGGCTGCGGCTGGCGGCTGCCGGAGTCAGGAGCCGGGCCGCGCGTTCCGTGATCACCTGGGCCGCCCTGCTGCTGCTGTACCTCCCCCTGATCGGTCTAGGAAAGGCCCTGCGTCCCGCCGGGTTGGCGCGCTGTGTGCCGCTCTACGATTTCTACCACGACAAGTCGCTCCAACGCATCCGGCAGGACGTCTACGATCGATTCTTCACCAGGATCGAGCAACGCTACCGCCGGGACGAGATCCTGGCGCTGCGGGCGCACTTCCGGGAGGTGATCGTCTCGGCAAACCTGCCGTACTGGCATTTTCTCTGCCGCGCCTGAATCGAGCGGGCGCCCGGCCCTGTGCCGGCCAAACCGCGGCGATGGGCAACGAGCGTGATTCATTCGTTAGCGACTCGCCTGCTTCCGTTGCTTCGACGCATACATCGCGGCATCCGCCGCGCGGATCAACTCGTCGAGCGTGACGGGGTGCTGCGGGTCGAAGGCGGCGAGCCCCGCGCTCAGCGAGAGCCGCCACGGCGCCGTCGTGTCGGCGTTGGCCTCCCCGACGTGCCGCTGCAGTCCCTCCAGCAGCGCGGGGCCGTCCGTCGCGCCGGTGTTCGGGCAGAGCACGAGAAACTCGTCGCCCCCGAGCCGGGCGATAATGTCCGAGGACCGGAACGCGGCCTGAAGCACCGCGGCGGCCGCTTGCAGCGCGGCATCGCCGGTCTCGTGCCCGAGTTCGTCGTTGATGCGCTTGAGCCCATCGAGGTCGACGAAGAGGAGCAGATCCGGAAGGCCGGTGCGCCGGCCGATCTGAAGCTGTTTCTCGGCGAGCATCAGGAAGCCGCGGCGGTTGTGCAACCCGGTGAGGTCGTCCACGAGGGCGAGTTCGCGAAGCCGCGCGACCATCAGGTTCTTCTGGCGGTAGGCCGCGACCAGGACCACGAAAAAGCCGGCCCCGAGCAGCCAGATTACGGCGCTCGCCAGCAGTACCTTGCGCCGGAACGACTGCCGGGAAGCAGCGAGCACCTCCGACGGATACGCGATGGAGATCCCGCCGCGGATCTGGCCGATGCGGTACCCCTGCTTTGCGTGGCAGGGGAGACAGTTCTCTTCGACGGGGAGCGGGGCCATATACCGGAAGACCTCGTGTCCGTCGGCATCGAGGGCGAACTCGACCTGCTCCACCTCGCCGCGCTCGAAGGTCTTGAGCGCTTCGGCCTCCCAGGGGGCGGGCTTGTTCTCCGGCCGCAGCGGCAGGAGGCTGGTCAGGTGCAGCGTGATGCCCCGGCGCTCCTGGGTGATCTCCGCGAGCTGACGCGTCATGTACGCCGGGTTCAAGAGCGTGAGGCGCCGGCCGGTCAGGGTGATCTCGTCGCGGTTGGGCACGTCGAGCCAGGGGTTCGGCGGGGTCCCGGCCGAGATCGGGACGTAGACGCCCCCGTGCAGGGCGTTCCAGTCGCGGACGTCGACCACCTGGTTGAAGAGCGCCCGCGCCTGGCTTAGCGCGATGCCAAGAATGCGCTCCTCGTCGAGGGCCGACTCGCGTTGGAACATGAAACCGACAAACAGCGTCCAACCGGCAAGGAGCCCGGCCGCAAGAGCGTAGTGCAGGCGCTTCATGGCTTCAGTATAGGCCAAAGCGATGCGCAGCGATCTTCCGTTTGACAATCACCGGCATTCTGGCTTACAAAGGAGGGCATGAATCGTTCGCAGGCAACCGAAATGTTCTGGTGGCGCTGGCCCGGCCCCGGTCTGCCCGCGGACTGAGCGAAGCGCAAAGCGCCGAAACACAACGTCAGCAGCCGCGGGAGGGCCGGGGGTACGGCCGATCCCGTGGCTGTTTTGTTTCCAGCGCCTGACGAGTCCCGGGATCGGGGATGATCTCCCCCCGCCACCGCGGGGGAACCAGAGGGCGCCGGAGAAAGCGAGGAGCGATGTTCAACCCGACGAAGGAAGAGTTCAAGAAAAAGTGCAAGGAGGGGAACCTGGTCCCGGTCTCGGCCGAGATCATGGCCGACCTGGAGACGCCGGTCTCGGCGTTCCTCAAGCTCGGCGGCGGGCCGTACAGCTTCCTGCTCGAGAGCGTCGAGGGGGGCGGCGGCTCCGGCCGCTACTCCTTCCTCGGCACCGGGCCGCGGACGGTCTTCCGCGCCAAGGGGCGCCGCGCCGAGTTCCTGAAGGGCGGCGAATGGGTCGGCCACGACACCGGCGACCCGCTCGCGCTGCTGCAGGACGAGCTGTCGCGCTACACGATCGTTCCGGACGAGCGTCTCCCCCCGTTTGCGGGCGGCGCGGTGGGGTATCTCGCCTATGACGCGGTGCGGTGGTTCGAGCGGCTGCCGGCGAAGCTCAAGGACGATCTGGACCTGCCGGACGCCTGTTTCATGCTCACCGACACGATGCTCGCGTTCGACCGCTACACCAACAAGATCACGGTCATGGCCCTCGCGCACGTCGACGGCAAGCCGGATGCGGCGTACACGAAGGCGGTGCTCGCGATCCAGTCGGTGATCGAGGCGCTCAAGCGGCCGCTGCCGCAGGACGCCGTGGCCTACCTCGGCGGCGCGGAGTCGCGCGGCTTCAAGAGCAAGGTCTCGCAGCCGCACTTCCACAAGATGGTCGAGACGGCCAAGGAGCACATCCGCGCCGGCGACATCCTGCAGACGGTGCTCTCGCTGCGTTTCGAGGCGCCGCTCTACGCCGACTCCTTCGCGGTCTACCGCAGCCTGCGCGTGCTCAACCCCTCCCCGTACATGTTCTACCTCAACTTCGGCGAGTTCGCGCTGGTGGGCGCCTCCCCCGAGCTGATGGTGAAGAAGGTCGGCTCCGAGGCGACCGTGCGGCCGATCGCCGGCACGCGTCCGCGCGGCGCGACCCCCGAGGAGGACCGCCACCTGGAGCGCGAGCTGCGCGCCGACGAGAAGGAGCGCGCCGAGCACGTGATGCTCGTCGATCTGGGCCGCAACGACCTGGGGCGCGTCTGCCTCCCCGGCACCGTGAAGGTCGCCGACTATATGAACGTCGACCGCTACTCCCACGTGATGCACCTGGTCTCGACGGTCACCGGGCAGCTCAAGCCGGGGACCAGCGCCTTCGATCTCGTCCGCGCGACCTTTCCGGCCGGGACGGTCAGCGGCGCACCGAAGATCCGCGCGATGGAGATCATCGAGAAGCTCGAGCCGCACCGCCGTGGCCCGTACGCCGGCATGGTCGGGTACTTCGACTACTCGGGGAACTTCGACTCGGCGATCACGATCCGCACCGTGCTGGCCAAGGAGGGCCGGGCGTACATCCAGACCGGCGCCGGAATCGTCGCCGACTCGGTGGCCGAGCGCGAGTACCAGGAGTGCAAGCACAAGGCGAGAGCGCTCGTGCGCGCCGTCGAAATGGCGCAGGGCAGCTAGGGGTAGGGGAGACTAAGGCGATGCTACTGCTCATAGACAACTACGATTCGTTCACCT
>Ga0334722_10005068_pt1 | contig 13445 bp, 11 predicted proteins | sample C3_bottom_MG_FD_207210 | JGI IMG/M metagenome (GOLD analysis project Ga0334722, IMG submission 207210) | Sediment microbial communities from Yellowstone Lake, YNP, Wyoming, USA - C3_bottom | ecosystem: Environmental > Aquatic > Freshwater > Lake > Sediment | place: USA: Wyoming | collected...
AGTTCGTGTTCAAAAGCGTCGCCAAATCTAGCCAACACATTATCACCCCAACTGAATTTACTAAAAATGAATTAGTTAAATTCGCTAAGGTATCGCCAGACAAAATCACCGTCACATACGAAGCAGCGGATGTCTTTGTCGACCAATTGACACCATACGAGCACCCTTTCAAAGAGTTTATATTATATGTTGGCCAACAAAGTGATTATAAAAATATCCGTCGCCTGGGTAATGCTCACCAAAAATTATTATCAGCACGCCCAAATCTTGGATTGATATTAGTCGGTAAAAAGAATAACAGCATTATTAGCAACGAAAAATATTTTAATGACAAAAAATATCGCAATATCCTATTCACCGATTTTATACCAAACAACCAACGCGACTGGTTATATACCAATACTGCAGCTTATGTATTCCCTTCCCTTATGGAGGGTTTTGGGCTACCAGGGCTAGAAGCAATGGGATATGGCGCACCAGTTGTTAGCAGCAGCGCAACATGCCTACCAGAGGTCTATGGCGATGCAGCAATCTATTTCGACCCACTAAACACCGACGACATCGCATCAGCAATCAATCAGGTGTTGTCAGACATTAATCTACGAAATGACTTAATTAAAAAAGGCTACGAACAAGTTAAGAAATACTCATGGCTACGTATGTCTCAGCAGACGCATAGCGTCTATTTGGACGCTTTGAGCAGTAGATAGTAGGTAGTATATAGTAGGTAGTAGATGGCAAATAATAAAATAGAATCTTTTGAACAATTAAACGTCTGGCAAAGAAGTCAAGATTTAGCTGTAGATATTTACAAAATAACCAAAAACTTTCCACCAGATGAATTATTTGCGATAACTAATCAATTGCGAAGGTCAGCAAGTTCCATATCAGCTAATATAGCCGAGGGTTTCGGAAGGCAAACAAATAAAGATAAGCTGCACTTCTATGTAATTGCCTACGGATCACTCCTTGAAGTAAAAAATTTTCTATATTTGTCTAATAAATTATCTTATGTATCTAATTCAGATCTCGAAGAATTGTTGCAAAAATGCACAGATTGTCAAAAGCTTATCAATGGATCAAAAAAGTCGTTGATGTAATGATCAACGACTTTCTACTATTTACTACCTACTACCTACTATCTACTAATTTAAGAGCCGGCTTGAGCAATCGTCAACTTGCGATCGTAGCCTTCGCCTTCAGAAAAGGTACGAATATCGCTATATTCGCTAGCTACTTGGTGAACGATGCGCCTGTCGGCGGCATTAAGACTAACAATCTTTGAATCACCACTACGTTTAACTTCTGCAATCCATTCACGTGCTTGTTCGGCTAAACGTTCAGCACGTTGTTTTTTGTAATCAGCAATATCGATGTTAACCCGCGTAATCAACGAACCTTTGTTGCGAAGTACGGTTGAAACGATATATTGCAAACCACGAAGAGTCTCGGCATTACGACCTATTAACAAACTGTTTAGTTCGTTCGAAGGAACAGATAATTCAATCACGTCCTCATTACAAGTTGATCTGACGGTCAAATTTGCCCCAAAAAACGACAGTAAATCTTCCAGATATTTCTGTGCGAATTGGACTGATTCTTCTTTATTCATAAACTCTCCTTATTTTACTTCTTGCGTGGCGACGTGTCCTTGGCGGTAATGCGAGTGATATTCGCTTCGGTAGCTTGCTTGGCACGTGCTTTGGCGGTTGCCTTCTTGTTTTGTACTGGTTCTGTTGCATTATCTGCAATCGCAATCATTTCCTCGGTATCACCTTTTAGTATACTGCCTTGTTGCGCAACTGCAACAATGTTGGATACCGTATAGTAAAGAACTAATGCGCCTGGCAGGTTTATCATAATAAAGAACATCATGATTGGCAAAAACTTTATCATCTTGTTCATCATAATGGCATTCATCTCGCCCTGGTTGGATTGTTTACCATCAGCAGCTTCGGTCATAATATCCCGAAGTCGTTTGTTTGAGGTTTGCTTTGGAGCTGTTTGTTTAGACATCATATATTGCGTTACTGCTGCGCCGATTGCCAAGATAAGAATAAAAATATCTATAGAAAATGGTTGTGAGATAATTGCTGTCTTAGATAAATCCAAAAAGCCAAGCATTTTTTCATTAAAGTGGTTTGGGTTGGCAATTAAATCTTTAATTGGACCAATATCTTTCAAAAATCCATAAGTAAACCCAGCGATTTGATCGCGCTGAGACGTAAAAATTCTTATTACTTCATACAAAGCGATAAAAATTGGTAATTGGATAAAAAGTATTCCAATCGAACGGAATGGACTGACGTCGTGTTTTTTATACAGCTCCATCATTTGTGCACCTTCAAGCTGTTTGTTGCCCTTGGTCTCTTTTTTAATCCTGACAAGTTCTGGTTGTAGTTTTTGCATTGCCCGAGCTTGGTGAAGCTGTTTTTTAAGTAGTGGCCACATTGCAAATCGAACCAGTACTGTAAATATAATCAAGGCAACACCAAAATCACCACCTGGGATAAGGCTATAAATTACAAATAACAGGTTAAAGATTGGCTGAGCAACAAATACTTGAAAAATATCCACAGGTTTAAAAACTCCAAAAAACGCTACAATTTATTAACTTATTATAACAGTTTTTGGTCTTATCCGTATTTTTAGACTTTTAAAGCATACCTGTTTGGCTGAATAACTGATTCAGCTGATCGGTCATATCTTCATGGGTCACAGTTAACAGTTCGCCAGATGTAACAATAATCGCAATATCGTATACGCCATTTAGATGAGGTAATTTGGCACGGGTATATTCATATATACGCCTGCGAATTAAATTACGGCCAACAGCACTCTTTAATATCTTTTTACTAATAACAACCGCTATGCGGGTTTTTTTGCGATGAACGTTAGATATAGTTTTAATAATAATCGAACGCGAACGAACAGCTTGCCCGTTTTTATAAACGTATCGCAAACTATTGTGTCCATGGAATCGATTAGTATAAGGGATCATATTATTTAGTATATGGTATTTAGTAGATGGTATCAATTTGCGAGGTTTATCCTCGCAAAGTTAAGTCATATAATTATTATTTAAAAACACTGCAGTTTCCTGCAGTGTTTAGTCATTTAGGCAGTAAGCCTTGTTCGGCCTTTAGCGCGGCGTCGTTTGACGACTGCGCGTCCAGCTTTCGTTGCTACGCGTGCACGAAATCCGTGCGTACGAGCGCGATGACGAGTGTGTGGTTGGAACGTTCGTTTTGTTGACATATCCTTACCAGTGTACCCAAATTTGTCTCTTTTAGCAAGGTGTTATTTGAAATTAATTAGATTGAATGTTTTGGTATATAAAAGTTGTCCCCAAAAATTGTATGATTGTCCACATATTAATTGAGGTGGGCTGTAGCTGTGCATAACTGACACCCCTATGCAATCCTTATGTGTTAATAATTATCTGGGTTGTGGAAAACCCCAGGCTTCGGTATACTTAAATCAATAAAGTGTGTTTTTTAGAGAGGGATTTTAAATATGCATCACGCGTTGTGGCAAAGTGTGCTCGGTGAAATCGAATTGACGGTTCCACACGCTACATTTACGACGTGGTTCAAAAACACCGAACTTGTTGATAATAGCGACGCTGGCGTTGTTATATCAGTGTCCAATATCTTTGCTAAAAAACAATTTGAAGTAAAGTTTAATGATCAAATAAAAAACATCCTCAATAAACAAGGCGTTAATCCAAAACAAATCAACTACATCGTTAGTACGATCAATAAAAATACCAGGTCTAACCGTGAAACCACATTAAACACATCCCCTGAAATAACAGCTGATGATTTAATATCAACCACCAACCCACGAGCACAATCACAACCAGTCGCAGCCCCTGTCGGAGGCTTAAACCCTCGTTATACATTTGATAATTTCATCGTCGGATCCAGCAACGACCTAGCCTACACCGCTAGCCGTGCTGTTGCTGCCAATCCAGGCGTCAAATACAACCCTATATATCTATACGGCGGCGTTGGTCTTGGTAAAACTCACCTCATGCAGGCTATTGGTAATGAGATTCTTAAAAACGACCCTAAAATGAGAGTTCTGTATATAAGTAGTGAGACTTTCGTAAATGAATTTTTGGAATATATCAGATTCAAGAAAAAAGGCTTCTCTGAAAAATATCGTAACGTTGATGTGTTGATTATTGATGATATGCAATTTATTGCCGGTAAAGAAAAGACTCAAGAAGAATTCTTTCACACATTCAATCACCTACACCAAAATAATAAACAAATTATTATCTGTAGTGATAAACCACCAAAAAGCATTCCAACCCTTACTGAGCGTCTACGTAGCCGTTTTGAAATGGGAATGGCAATTGATATTCAAATGCCAGACTTTGAAACTCGTTGTGCAATTTTAAATATCAAAGCCTCACTTTCAGGCGTAACACTTCGACAAGACACTATTGAATACCTAGCTACAAACATCAAAACTAACATCCGTGAATTAGAAGGCGCCCTTAATCGCCTACTTGCTTATGCTGAAATGCGTGGTGTTGAACCAGATATATCAACTGCTGAAGGATTATTGGGTAATATCCGACATTCACGCCCTCAACATTTATCAAGTAAACAAATTATTGATCGCACAGCTAAACACTTTCAATTAGAAGTTAGTGAAATCTGTAGTGAAAAGCGTGATAAATATATTGTTGTTCCACGTCAAATTGCAATGTACCTGTTGCGTAGCGAACTACACCTTAGTTTCCCAAAAATTGCCAACGAATTAGGTCGCAAAGATCACACTACTGCTATTCACTCGATTGAAAAGATCGAAAAAGCTATCAAATTAGATTTCCTTATCCGTGAGCAAGTATCTTCAATCCGGGAGAAACTCTATGCCTAAAGTCTGGGTAAAAAATGTGAACAACCAGCGAGTTAGTGCCGGTATAAGTCAAGGGTACACAAACACAGTTAAACTATCCGAACTACATTTTTACATAATCAAATGGGTACAACAACTTTTATCCCTATTTATACCCACCTATTCATACACCACTCTTTCCACAACTAATATAACCAAATTTAATCTGTTAAATAAAAGTTATACCACTAGTCCACAGCACCTACTATTAAGACTAAGAAATGAAATTTAAAGAAAGGTAATAACAATAATGGAACTCACAGTCACACAAGAAAATCTAACTCATGCGCTATCAGCCGTTAGTCGTGTAGCAAATACTAAAACCCAATTACCAATACTTAGCAATATCCTTTTACGCACAGACGGTAATCGTTTATTGGTCGCAGCAACAAATCTTGAAATTGCTATAACTCAATATATTGGCGCTAAAATAACCAAACCTGGTGCAATTACTATCCCCGCTCGTTTGATGTCTGAGTTTATATCTAGCCTTCCAAAAGAATCAGTTGAATTAAAAGTTGTAAATGACAACCTACATATTAAAAGCGGAACATACAATTCAATCATTAATGGTTATATTGCTGATGAATTTCCTGAACTTCCTACAATTAACGAATCATCATCAATCCAGTACAGTATAAAAGTAGAAGATTTTAAAAAAGCAGTATCCCAGACTATAATTACCGCCAGTAGCGATTCAACTCGACCAGTGTTAACTGGTGTTTATTGGCATTCATATAATAAGCAACTATATTTGGCCGCAACTGATGGTTATCGCCTATCTGAACGCCGCCTAGTTGGTACAAAAAGTGATGTTTCGGTAATTATTCCAACCCAGACACTACAAGAAGTAATGCGAAATATAACAGACGATTCCAGTGAGGTGGATATTTTATTTGATGAAACTCAAGTTAGATTCCGTATTAACGATGCCGAGATAATAAGTCGTTTAATTGATGGTAATTTCCCTGATTATCGCCAACTTGTACCAACAGCGTCCGAAACGATAGTGACTCTAAATAAGTCTGATTTTGTTCGTATAACTAAAATTGCCGGCTTATTTGCCCGCGAATCTGGCGGAAGTGTGACTTTAACTGCCGATAGTAACAAAGGGACATTATCTGTGCACTCAATCGCTTCACAAATGGGCGAAAACACATCCGAAGCCAAAGCAAAAGTTACAGCCGATGGTCAAATTACATTAAATTCACGTTATTTAAGTGAAGCTTTGTCGGTTATTGACGGTGAAACTGTTGAATTTAGCTTTTCTGGCAAAATCGCACCATGTATTTTGAAATCGACCGAACCAAACACAGATTATTACCACATAATCATGCCACTTAAGAGTTAGTTTTATAGATTATGGCGGTGGTAAAAAAACTATCAGTCCAAAACATTCGCTCACATGATAAATTTGTTATTAAACTTTCACCTACAATAACGGTTATTACTGGGTGTAATGGTAGTGGGAAAACTTCACTAGTTGAGGCTTTGTATATTTCCCTTCAAGGCCATTCATTTAAGGGTAGTGATAATGATGTTTTACGCCATGAATCGCCTTGGTGGCGGATAGATGTTGAAATGGATTCGCATATTAAACGAACAATTACGTTTGATCCTAATTTAGAATCTGGCCGCAAAAAGATTATTGTTGATGACAAAACAATGTATCGATTAGTGGAAAAATATAAACACCCGGTAGTGTTATTTGAACCGGATGATCTGCGATTACTACAGGGCTCACCAAACAGACGCCGTCAATTCATTGACCGGTTTATCAGCCAGCTTGACCTACTATATAATAATGCCTTGCGCAAATATGAACGCGCATTAAAACAACGTAATAATCTGTTAAAAAAACAATATACCACTGCTGATGAATTGTTTGCCTGGGATGTGACATTAAGTGAATACGGCGCTTATATTATTGAAAAACGGATTGCTTTTATTGAAAGAATAAACAGCCAATTAAACGAAGCCTATAATAACATCGCTAAAACGAATGATATTGTTTCAATTCACTATTCGCATACTTATATTGGTGATATCAAACAAAAACTATTAAATGATTTACACAGCCATAGCGCCCGTGACACTATTATGGGCTTCACTAGTATTGGCCCACACCGACATGACGTAGTGTTTCAGTTTAACTACTCCCCCGCCTTAACGGTCATCTCACGCGGTGAGGTACGTACAATTGTACTTGCATTAAAGTTTTTAGAAGTTGATATTATTGAACAAATAACTAACGTCAAACCAATTATTTTATTGGATGATGTATTTAGTGAGTTAGATGACCTGCGCCAAAAATATCTAATGGACAGCCAAAAAGGCCAAATAATAATAACCTCGGCGCATACACCCGAGGCTATTAAGGATTATTATTCGGTAGAATTAAAATAGGTTTATTTAGTGCCGTAAACTTGTGTATTGTCGTCGGGATTGTAGAGTTTTAGTGATGGGTCGTCGATACCAAAATATTCAACTTCTGCATTTAAAGTTGATTCGCGGTCTACAGTAACAGTGAATTTATCAATTACGTCGGCAGTGTCAGGGTTAATTGTTGTTTCGACTGATTTGACGGTGATACTAAGTTCTTTGATGGGCGTTTCTAGTGATTTTGAATAATTTTTAAACTCTGATCGTAGAGCTTTAACCTGATCAAAAGTCATTCCGTAATCATTTATTAATGCAGCAAACCCCAGGAATGTTATTGGGTTTTCCCCTACGTTTTCTGGTGATTTATTTGGCGTTGTTAACACTGTCTCGCCAGACCCTGGGTCTTTGTACTCAATAGTGCACGATGCCGCTTTAATGTCAGGACAATATTTGTAGGATGTATTTTTATCTTCCTTCTGTTTTTTTGAATCAGTTTTCTTATCAACTTTATTATCCTCTGTTGGAGGGTTAATTGATTTATCACCAGAGTCAGGCGTAATTACTGGTGTTGATTGTTCAGTTGTGGTGGGTTCTGGTTGTTCAGATGGTTTCTCTTTGTTGGAATTATAAAATAATACACTTCCCCCAAAAGCCGCAACTATACCTAAAGTAGCAATAATCTTTTGTTTATTAGAAAATCTTTCGGTCAAGGAAGTTTGTTCTGTAGTAGATTTTTCTGTGTAGTTTTCTTGTTTCACGACATTTTTCCTTGTATATAACAGGGGCTAAGAAACTTTAATGTTACTTCTAACTATATACTAAAAAGCCTAAAAAAGCAATAGCTTGTTGGTGTTATCTACTGTTGATTACTTAGACGTGAATAATAATGAATTGGTTTTTGAGTTATATAGTTTTAGTGTTGGGTTATCTATGCCAAAATATGTGACTCTAGCTTTTAATGTTGAGCTGCGATTGATGGTTACGATAAAATTATCAATTACGTCACCAGTGTTTTGATCGATTGTTGTTGTTATTGAGTTGAGAGTTATACTTATCTCGCTGATTGGTGTTTTTTGTGATTTAGAATAATCACTAAAGTCGGATTGTAGGTCTTTAACTTGATCGAATGTCATACCGTAATCTGATGTTAATTTAGAAAAACCAAGCATTGTGATATTAAACCCACCCATATTCTCGGGGGTTTTATTTGGTGTTGTTATAACAGTTTCTCCAGATCCAGGGTCGACATACGTTAACGTATAAGATGGATCTTTTGTTGGGTCATTTTTGCTGCTTTGGTTACTTATTAGCACATAAATAACACTCACGAGACCAAAAATCATCAAGAATGACGCTATGATTATGACAAGTTTTTTATTGTGTATGTTTATCATCTTGTTATGGCCCACATATTAACTCCGTCTAGTAATATCGACGCAGGATCCCACTCTTTAGAACTGTTTTCAGTTCCAGCGCGTCCATTAGAATCCCCAACCATCCATTTGCCATTTTCGGTTACCCCTCGGATTACTATAAAGTGACCTAAGCTGGTATAGGGAGCTGACCCTGTTCCTACCGCAAGTATTAAACCGCCAGATCGTAGAACTTCATTGATTTGTGCAACATCTGCACCCACACTTGAGGAATTTAACCCCCAATGACCACCAACAACTGATCCTATATTATGGCTGCTTCCGTGCCCATCAACGTATGTGCCATTTGCGGCTCCGTAAGTTGCTGTATCGTAAGGAGTAACGTTATTACCGGTAAGAGCTGTTATTATCATGGCCATTGCAGATGGGCCACAACCAGCTTCACCGATTGTGGTAGAACCTCCGTAAATTTTGTCAGCCCATTGTGGATCGTTTTGGTTAAAAATTGCAAAACCGTCTACATAACTAGAGGCAGTGCCGTCACCAGTACAAGCTATTTTAACCGGTGCGGACTTTGTTGTATCTTTATCTTTGTCTGTTTTTGTGTCAGTTTTCTTTTTATCGCTTGTAGTTTCGTCTGGTACTTTTGAACTAAATTTATCAAATATTTTTTTGGCTATGCCACCGCGTACTGCCTTTACTCTTTCGTCAGAGTCTGCCGATTTTTCGTAACCATTATGAAAAATAACAGCAGCGTCTTCGGGCGTGTCGGCACCTTTTAGTTTAGAGAGTGTGTCTTTATAACTTCCGCTCAATTCTTTCCATAGATAATCAAGCTGTAATGATAAATCAATAATTTTTCTATCGCTTGATTTTGATAAATCCATAAGGCCTTTTTGGCGTCCGCCACTAGTCCACTGGGCTATTCCAAATCCTGTACCATTAACCAATGTATAGTTTTCGTCTGCTAATTTTGTTCCAGAACCCTGTATCCTTGCTGGAATAATACTTGATTCTGCCATTAAATTTCCGGCAATACCAGAAGCTTGTTCCATCGTGAGGCCCTTACCCGTAAAATATCTAAGGGCTTTTTCGATATTATCATTGCCTACTAGATTAACGCTTCCAGTTCCTCCAACGATGCAATTTGAGGCATTCGGATCATAAAAAAGGATGTCGTTACCACTATAAAAACCGTTGACAGCGAAAACTGACTGATTTGAGATTATAAAAGAGCAAACCATAATAGCCGCCATTAGCCTATATATTATTCTATTTTTCATAAACCACTACCAGAGTTATCGGCTGTTGTGCTGTAGTTGTCATCGACAAAGAAGCTTAAACTAGTTTGTCCAGAAGCTTCAGCCGCTGCCAATACTGGATCGTCGCCGCTCATTCCTTTTTCAATTCCTTGATCGATATAATGCACGTAGTAATTGTTATTTTTCTTTTGAGTAGATCCGCTTATAGTAACTTCGGCGCCAAATATGCATTCAGAACCATTAGATCCGTTAGGATCTTCACCTACATCGCCGAGTGGACGATTGCGATTAATACAGTCTGCTACGAATGTCTCATAAGCACTATCTGGAAGAGGGTCTCCACTAACAGGGTCAATTTCGCCAGACAAAGCGGTGTTTATTTTTAACGGGCTTGTTTCTAGGGCATCAGGTGCGATTCCATACACAACGTTACAATATGGGTCTGTGGCAAGTCCTAACTCTCTATAGTCAAAGTCTTGGCAGCCTTTATAATCGTATCCGCCATCACTGGCTTTGACTTGACCAGCTATGGATGAAATTGATCCAGACGTTAGTGACGCGAGCGAGCTAAATGCACCAGATAATGATGAAACTTTTGATGCATAAGGTATGAGTTTTGCAACAATACTTCCCATGAAGGTATTGCTATTGGTAATATCAAATGGACTTAAGGCCAATCGATCTTCTTCAGCGTATTGAGCTGCTATGGTGTTTGATAAATTATTATAAGCAATTGCTTGATCTGGAGTTAGTGGGGCGTTCCCTCTGGTGTTCGCTGTTGTACCCATCATTCCTGATGCGCCTGATGTAATTGCGTCCCCAGCAGATTCCCCAACTGTTGTTTTGTCGACTAAGACTCCAGCAACTATATCGCCCAAAGCCGCAGGTATATAAGCCGTCGCTATCGTAAGAGCAGCTATGCCTACTCCCTTAGCTATATCCCAAGCACCTATTGCAACGTTAGCGCCTGGGACAAAGAAGAGCCCGATACCCACTACGAGTGATGCCCCTGCTACAAATGGGTTTTTAAGCACACCACAAACTTTCTTATTAGCTGGTAGATTTTTATCAATTACTCCGGTTATTCCTATTAAACTACCAGCTAACCCGCCACCTGCCAAATACTGAGTTGCTGATGTTGGCATTTTGCCAGCTTCACCATAAGCTGCATATTTGTATCCAAATGAGTCAGTGGCTGTTTTTTTCGTTTCCTTAACCTCTGTTGTCAATACCGTTCCAAGATATGAAACGTCTTCAGGTTTGGCGACGCCGGCCTTTATTTGATCCGCAACATTCAAAAAAATCATGGCGTATTTTGCTAATTGAAGAGCGCGTATTGATTTAGCTGCATACCCCAAACCTTGTATAGCGCCATATGCCGTACAAGCTGCGTCTGTTAATCCGGTTATTTTTAGTGCACTACCGGCTACCTCTACACCCTCTAAGGCAACAGAGCCAGTCTTTGTTGCTTTTTCGGCGATTTTTGCGGCATCTTCGGCTAGTCCGCCCTCAACTTCACCGGCCGCGACAGCAGTTTTGTTTGCTGCTTCTTCAGCGGCGGTAAATGTGCTGCCGTCTGGTTTGGTTTCCCCTTCTTTTATTGGTTGAACTTCGGATTCTTGCACTGTGCTTTTCGTCTTTGTATCTTCTTGAATGCTCTTCAGGGCTTTTTGCTCACTTGACGTATCGATATTGGCTTTTGCTTTTGTTATGCCTAATTTTTGAGCAGCCTTTCCCCAGAATGAGTCGGCAAAACCGGCAAATTTAGGATTATAACCAACTTTAACGGCAGATCTAAATTCGGCGCTAGATTCTAGTTTACTGGCGAATTCGCTCGCCTTAATGGTTTCCCCATTAAATTTGAAGCTTTTTGGTTTTGTGCGGCCTAAAATGGTTTTACTTTCAGACTCAACTGTTATACCTGCTTTTTCGAAGTTAGCTATTTGTTTTTCTGACATGCTGGAGTATTTACAGCCAATGTTAATTATTTTTCCGCATGATATTCCACCCGTTGTTTTTGAGGTGAGTATTTTATTTGTCCTTATGTCCATACTTGATAACTGGCTATTAAATTTATTAACCATTACTTCTTTTAATTGAATAATTAATAAGCCAGGAGATAAAAGTCCACCAATACCAAGGCCGCCACCCACAAGAGTAAGAATTATAGTAGTAAGTGGACCTTTCTTTTTTAGACCATTAAACTTACCGCCTATTGTTGATGGTTTGCTACCGGATACATTATTTTGCCATTCACCACTTGGGTTTTCTTCGGCATTTTTGACGTTGTTCTGGCTACTGCCATTGTCACTATTCGAACCAGCAGCGCTCTCCGACTCGGCTTTTTTTAGATCATTAAACTGATTGTCGGAATGTTGTTGTCCGGGGTTTAATGTTGGGTCATCATCTGCGGTTCGTAGTGCCATAACTACCCTACATTATACCTTAAATTTTAGAGCCCGGGTCGATATAACTGTTTACGCCTGAATTATCAATTGGTATGTTTTGAGTTGGTTGATTTTGACCTTGTGGGCTGGTCGTAATAAGTTGTTTTTCGGTCTGGCTGGCTTCAATTTGAATGTGAACGTGACTTTGTCCGGCAAAGAATAAACCTTGTCCAACTGGGAAATTTGCCAAGCGCTTTTTCTCTTCTTCGGTTAGTTTAAATACGTCTGACAACACGTCAACAGCGCTAGAAGATTGCTTCAGCAATATCTGCATTGAACTGTTGGCGACAATTGCGCGACCCATTTTGCTGCCCATAAAGTCTTCGACGTCTTGGGTAATTGTGGTTAGGCCTAGGAAGTATTTACGAGCGCGTTTTGCAAGGCTAAACAAGAAGTTAGCCGAGTCATCATATTTCATCAACTGCCATGCCTCATCAACGATTAGCATGCGCTTTTTTTGTTCGGTACGGATGATGTTCCAGATGTGACTAAGGACAATATACATAGCAACTGGTCGCAGTTCATCTTCCAAATCGCGGATATTAAACACAACCATTGGGTTATTAATTTCGGTATTTGATTGTTGGCTGAATATGCCGGCAAATGTTCCGGTTGTATATTTGCGTAATCGCTGAGCCAATTGTGGCCCACTGCCGCCCATGTGCAACAATGTGTCATATAAATCACTGACTGTTGGTGGTTGTGAATTGTGAGTTAGTGGATCGCTGGTGATTCCAACGCGGGCGTATGTATCAATTAAGGCCTGATCCAGGTCAGCTTCTTCGGCTGGCGTAAGTGCAGATAGTGGTATGCCGGCAGCGGTTGTTTGTGTGCTACCTAGCATCAATTTCAATAATCCATGCAGCGTAATTAGGTTAGCGCGCAAGGCGTTGTCGGCTTCGTCGGTGTCGATAACTCGTGGCAAATCAAATGGATTGATACGAGTGTTTGAATTTAGGCTCAGGCGAATATAACTACCACCAACGGCGTCTGATAATTTTTGATATTCATTTTCAGGGTCGATAATGATGATTTCGCTGCCGGTCATCATGCTGCGCAATGCTTCTAGT
>Ga0334722_10005069_pt1 | contig 13442 bp, 9 predicted proteins | sample C3_bottom_MG_FD_207210 | JGI IMG/M metagenome (GOLD analysis project Ga0334722, IMG submission 207210) | Sediment microbial communities from Yellowstone Lake, YNP, Wyoming, USA - C3_bottom | ecosystem: Environmental > Aquatic > Freshwater > Lake > Sediment | place: USA: Wyoming | collected...
GACAATTTTTGTTGCACAGGCTGCAGGTATTGAGTTGACTCTGCAGAAACAACTCGTAATCTGTTTTACACTTATGCTTACCAGTAAAGGTGTTGCAGGAGTATCAAGAGCATCTTTGGTAATTCTCCTTGGCACAGCAGTCAGCTTTGGTTTACCAGTGGAGCCAATTTTCATAATACTAGGAATTGATGTATTAATGGATATGGCCCGGACATCTGTAAATGTTATAGGCAATTGTCTGGCAACTGCTGTGATTGCAAGATCAGAGAAAGAGTTTGATGAAAATGCCGCAATAAATTTTAAATCTGAATGACCTTATTTTAAGAGATTTGGCCTGATTTAGACTTAAATCAGTATAAACGCTATTTATATATATCCTTCCTTAACCCCCAAAATAGGGGATTTAGCATTTTTTTAAGAATATCTGAACTTCCTGAGAATTGAATATTTTCAACTGAAATGGCTAATACCCGGAAAAAACTCAATTCCGGGAACAAGCAGAATTATTAATCAGCTCAAAAATACCCTGGAAGGCTCAATAAAAGTTTTGACCCGTTACAAACATCATATTTACAATTGTAATCACATAAATAAACGCTAAAAGTTACACGTGTAATCGGTATTTTTGTAAATGTAATTTACATTTCTAACAGAATAACATTTTAAATTAATATAAGTATAAAAATATATATTTCAATATATTATGGGTATTAAATAAAGCTTTAATCAAACTATTATGCGACAATTATGTAAGAAGTGCCCAGTGAAATTTAGGAAATTAATTTAAAATACTGTATACCAATATTATATGAATCTAATCTAATCAGATTAAAAAGATATATAATAATATAAAATATTAAAAATCAGTAGTATACACATATATTTTTTACAAGGGCCATTCTTGTTACATTAGTATAATTACAATTGTAATTAGTTAAAATCACACATGTTAATTTATTAAAGTTTACATTTGTAATATGTAAAAGTGTAAAGATGAAAGAGAGAATTATTGAATTTTTAAAAGCTGAAAATAAATCTTCTGCACAGTTAGCTGAGGAAATTGGAGTACAACCATCAGGAATATCTCATATCCTGTCAGGCAGAAATAATCCAAGTCTGGATTTTATACTTAAAATGCTTGAAAAATATAAGTACTTATCTACAGAATGGCTCCTCTTTGGTAAAGGTTCAATGTACAGGGAAGAACAGATGCAGACTCTTTTTGAAGAAAATATGAAGCCTGATAAAATTGATGATGACTATAAAACGGTCATAGGATCACAAAAGCATCTTATTGATATTCAAAATAATAATTCGAAGAATGTCAGTAATACAAATATTACTTCAGAAAAGAAGGAAGATTCAAGAGTAGAAAAAATTATATTGTTTTATAGTGGAAACAGGTTTGAGGAGTACTTTCCTAATAAATAGTTTCAAAACAATCTGTTTATAAAGAGTTTGAAATATATCATTACCTGATTTCCTGAAATCATGGTTTCAGGTTATATTTGCTTTAAATTAAATGTAAATGACAAAACACATCGATGATTTAAAAGTAGTTGAAAATAAACTTCTTACAAATGATTTTTGTGTTATAGAACTGAAATCGGAGAATAAACTGCCAGTTCTCAGTCCCGGACAATTTGTCCAGGTCAAAGTAGAAGGTAGTCCTGAAACTTTTTTAAGGAGGCCCATTTCCATTCATGATGTTGATTATTCCGGAAACAGGTTTAAATTGTTGATACAGGTACTTGGAAAGGGTACAGAAATGCTATATAAACTCCGGGTTGATGATTACCTTAATGTTATCTATCCTTTAGGCAACTCATTTTCAATTCCTGAAAAAAAGGATAGGGTTCTTTTAATCGGAGGCGGAACTGGTATTGCCCCGTTACTTTTTCTTGGTAAGCGTCTGAAAGAAAATGGACTGAATCCGGAATTTCTCCTAGGATTCAGAAACAGAAGCAGAGTGATACTAATTGAAGAATTCAGTAATATAGGAAAGGTTCATCTGACCACTGAGGATGGTTCTTATGGTGAGAAAGGATATGTTACCCATCATTCATTGCTGACATCTGATTCTATTGATAAAATATATTGCTGCGGGCCTGATGCCATGATGCATTCTGTTGCTGATTATTGCCGTAGTAAAGGAATTTTTTGTGAGGTGTCGCTTGAAAACCTAATGGCTTGTGGTTTTGGAATCTGTCTTTGCTGTATTGTGAATACTACAAGAGGAAATTTATGTACATGTACTGAAGGACCTGTTTTTAATATCAAGGAACTAAAATGGTAAATCTGGGCATTAATATTGGTGATCTGAGTTTTAAGAATCCTATCCTTACTGCTTCAGGAACATGTGGTTATGGTCCTGAGCTGGATGATTTTTTCGATGTTTCCCGTCTTGGAGGAATAGTCATCAAGGGCACTACCCTCGAGCCACGTGAAGGAAACGCCTATCCAAGAATGGCTGAAACTCCCTCTGGAATGCTTAATGCGGTTGGCCTTCAGAACAAAGGTATTGACTATTTTGAAAGCCATATTTACCCTGTAATCAGAGGTTATGACACAAACATAATTGTAAATGTAAACGGCAATACTATTGATGATTATGTTGCTCTTTCAAAAAGAATAGATAAACTTGATAAAATTCCTGCAATTGAGTTAAATATCTCCTGTCCCAATGTTAAGCAGGGGGGAATGATATTCGGTACCAACCTCGATTCTGCCAGGGCAGTTACAAAAGCTGTAAGATCTGCTTATTCGAAAAAACTCATTGTAAAGTTGTCTCCGAATGTTACCAATATTGTTGATTTTGCAAGAGTTGTTGAGGAAGAAGGGGCAGATTCCATCTCATTGATTAATACTCTGCTTGGGATGTCTGTGGATATTGAAAGGATGAAACCATCTCTTTCGACAATTACCGGAGGACTCTCAGGTCCAGCGATTAAACCAGTTGCACTCAGTATGGTCTGGCAGGTCGCCAAAGCAGTTAAAATACCTATAATAGGTATGGGGGGAATTATGACTGCATCTGACGCCATTGAGTTTTTCCTTGCAGGTGCGAGCGCTGTTCAGGTAGGTACTGCGACTTTTATTGACCCGGTTGCACCTGTCAAAATCCTTGATGGAATTGAGCGTTACCTCACACTGAAAGGGTTTTCTGATATTCGGGAGCTGATTGGATATTTAAACAGGAATCCAATTAAGTAAATTGCTGATATAAAGGGTGATAGTGAATTTTTTTACGGAGTTTCACATCTCAAAAGTTTTAATAATTGGACTTTTAGATTTATTGAAATGTTTATAAAGTCTATTCCAAATATTTTAAGGTAATATACTTAATAATCTGATTTTTCCTTTAAATTTGTAAGCTTTTGAATATTTATTCCTTTAATTTATAAACAAAACAGGTATGTCAGAAAATACTCAGATAGACAATCTAGATAAAAAGATACTGGATATAATTACAAAAAATGCCAGAATACCTTACCTTGAGGTAGCCAGAGAATGTGGTGTATCAGGAGCAGCAATTCATCAGCGGGTTCAGAGACTTATCAGAATAGGAGTGATAAAGGGATCCGAATTCAAAGTAGACCCGGTAATGGTAGGATTCAAAACGTGTGCATATATTGGTATTTTTCTGGATCATCCAGGTCATTTCAGAGAGGTCATAAAAAAATTCAAGGAAATACCTGAAATAATTGAATGTCATTATACAACCGGTAACTATTCTCTATTTATAAAAGTATATACACGTGATAATGAACACCTCAGAATGATACTTACTGATACTATACAGAATATTCCCGGAATTGTACGAACAGAAACTTTGATTTCGCTTGAAGAATCCATTAACAGGCAAATCCCGGTGTTATCACGATAATCTCCTATTGCATAAAAAGAGTTCGGGTAAGTCAAAAAAAAAGCAGCCTTCAGGCTGCTAAGTGATCCAGCTGGGGCTCGAACCCAGGACCCCATCCTTAAAAGGGATGTGCTCTACCAGCTGAGCTACTGAATCCTCCTTTGTTTTTGCGAGTGCAAACTTATAATAAATTTAATTCAATTCAAAATCAGATGCAAATTTTCTTTCATCTGAATTGAAAGATATTATAAGTGTTTTTCTGATTAATTAAATTATCAGAATCTAATATGTTTTTAAATTATATGTTAATTATATGACAACCAGATTTAAAGACAGATTGGATATATTAACCCAGGGCTTCTTAAGGTATTGGAAAAGCTTTTACACTGGAATTTTCAGGAATTGGTTGAAAGGTGGTTCCTGGAGCAAGATTAAAGGAACTATTTCAGAGGATTGGATCAGCACTGGTTGACTGGCTTTAGTACCAGTAAATGGCAAGAGAAACCAAATTGTTCAAAAGATACTGGTATTGAGGATCTTGAAAAGATAGATGATGTTGACAAAAAGGGCCATTGATATAATGTTCCATTTTTTAAATACAAATGCAACCTTAGATCCCAAAGTACCGTCATAACTAAAAACTGGCCAAATCACAGAGTGAAACAGTCATTTTTAATTATATTTGTGTATAATTCTGATAAATCGATAAATTGTACTGTTATGAACAATAGGTTCAAGTTCCGGTCGCTGGCAACAATTTGTTTGCTATTATTTATTTCCTATAATGCTGCTTCCCAGATTGATAACTATGATTTTCTGAGAGCAGGGGTCAATGATGCATCAAAAATCACCGAAGCTTATACTGCACCTTGGGCAAATGCTTTTGGAGCAGGAGCTAACGGAAGCTGGTATAACACTGCCAAACCTCATAAATTCGGAGGTTTTGATCTTACTTTAGGATTTAATGTTGGTATGGTTCCTTCTTCTGATGACACATATGATGTTTCAAAAATAGGACTGACGGATTTTACTGGCTCTGGAATGGCACCAACAATTTCCGGACCGAATACTTCTGGTCCAACCTTAACTAGTAAGCCAGTCAGTGGCATAGCTCCGGTTACATTTCAAACTCCTCCCGGAACCGATTGGAAATACATGCCGGTGCCAACTCTGCAGGCAGGTATAGGTCTTCCATTCGGAACTGAACTTAAAATAAGGTATATTCCAAAAATATCAATTAGTGATGGCGATATTTCTTCTTGGGGAATTGGTCTTGTTCATAGCATAATGCAATATATTCCGGGTAATGAATTGCTTCCCTTTGATGTATCATTATTTGGCGGTTATACTAAACTTACAGGTAATGTGCCAATTGATCTTAAACCTGGTACACCACAATTCTATTCTTCAAAATATCCTTCAACTGCTTGGGATAATCAGAATTTTGAAATGATAGCTCAGGCCTGGAATATTTCAGCTATTGCCTCATTAAACCTTCCGGTTTTTACTCTTTATGGCGGCCTTGGATATTCAAGCACTGCAACAAATATTAATATGACAGGAAATTTCCCTATGCCGACTCTGAATCCGACACTATCTACAACGTCTTATGTTTACGAAGATGCTGGTGTGGTTAAGGATTTTCCGACTATTGACATAAAGAATTACTCAGGTTTAAGGGCAAACGCAGGCTTCAGGCTGAAGTTTGCAGTCGTAACATTCCATGCAGATTATACATGGGCCCAATACAGTGTTGTTTCAACAGGATTGGGAATCTCGTTCAGATAATTTGGAAACAAATATTCTGAAATCCCCGGGATTCCCTGAATTCCCGGGGATTTTTTATTCATAAGTAACGGATTCTTCTTTAATTAATTGATGCTAATTAAAATGGCGGCGAACAAACAAAAGGTATATTCTGCATATCGCGCACTTCTGCTGGCAGCCAGGAACACTGTAAATCAGGAAGATAATGCAAAGATAAGAATGGCACTTGACCTTGCTGTACAGGCTTGCAGCGACAAAATAACTTTTACAGGTGAGACCGAAATTATCCATGCCCTTTCTGTGGCAAGGATTATTGCAGGTGAGATGGGTCTGGGATTAACCTCCATTATAACAGCTCTTCTTCATGATTCAATTAACAATCTTCCAATAAGTCAGAAAGAACTCGAAAAAATATTCGGGAAAAAGGTTGTTGAGATATTAAACGGATTCTCAAGGATAACGAGCATAGATTCAATGCAATCATCATATCAGGCAGAAAACTTCCGGAAACTCCTTCTTAGCCTGGCTGATGATGTCAGGGTAATACTTATCAAGCTGGTGGAGAGGATGGAATACATGAGAGACCTTGACAATGCTCCTGAGAAGGAAAGATTGCCCATGGCATCAGAAACATATTTCCTTTATGCACCGCTGGCGCATCGGCTTGGATTCTATAATATCAAATCTGAAATGGAAGATCTTGCTGTGAAATATCTTGAACCGGAGCAATATAACGATATAGACCATAAACTTAAGCAAACAACTGCATCAAGAAATAAGCTTATTCGCGATTTTTCGGCTCCCTTAAAACAAAAACTGGAAAAGCTTGGCTTTAACTTTACAATCAAAAGTCGCACAAAATCAATTCATTCCATAATGCTTAAGATGAAGAAGCAAGGAGTGGAGTTTGAAGAAGTTTATGACTTGTTTGCAGTGAGAATAATCATAGAAAGCGATCCTGTAAACGAGAAATCTGATTGCTGGAGAGTATATTCAGTTGTAGCTGATCTTTATCAACCAAATCCAAGCAGGCTTAGAGACTGGATATCAGTGCCAAAATCAAATGGTTATGAATCACTTCATACAACTGTGGTTGGACCAAGAGGCAAATGGGTAGAAGTTCAGATACGGTCTTCCAGGATGGATGAGATAGCTGAGAAAGGGCTTGCCGCTCATTTTAAATACAAGGGGATAAAAGGAGAGGGAGGTCTCGACAACTGGCTCGCCAAAATGCGTGAGATACTCGAATCAACAGAAAAGGAGGAGAATGCATTCATTGATCAGATAAAGTCGGGATTGTATACAGATGAAGTTTTTGTATTTACTCCTAAGGGTGATTTGCGTCAATTGCCTGCTGGTGCAACTGTGCTTGATTTTGCATTTGATATCCATACAGCTGTTGGGGCATCATGTGTTGGAGGAAAGGTCAATGGGAAGAATGTGACTATCAGGCATATATTGCAAAATGGAGATCATGTTTCAATTTTAAGATCAAAGAATCAAAAGCCTAAGCAGGATTGGCTGTCCTTTGTTGTTACAAATAAGGCAAAAACAAAAATCAAACAGGTGCTTAATGAGGAAAAGACTTTGGCAGCTGCAGAAGGGAAGGAGATTCTAATGCGCCGTATGAAAAACTGGAAAATAACTTATAATGATACAGTCATTCAGAATCTTCTTAACCACTACCACCTCAGGTATGCTCAGGATCTTTATTATCTTATCTCTACCGGGAAATTGGAACTTCTTGAGATAAAGAATGTCTTGCTTGGAACGGAACCTGTTGGGGCTACCTTGCCTGAACTAATTAATGAAGAAAAGGAAATTAAGGAAGTTCATACTATTCAATATACTGATTATCTTATAATACAGGACAAGGTGGAGGGATTGGATTACAAGATGTCTAAATGCTGCAATCCGGTATTTGGTGACAGTATTTTTGGTTTTGTTACTATATCGGAAGGAATCAAGATTCATAGATCCAGCTGTCCAAACGCACATAACATGCTATCGCGGTATCCATACAGGCTTATAGCAGCCAGATGGTCTAAGTCAGCCAATGTTCCATCTTTTATTTCCTCGATCAAAATTACCGGGGTTGAAGATATCGGGATTGTAAATAAGATAGCTGATATTATCGCTGAACACAAAGTGGTTATGCGTAGTTTCAATTATAATATGAATGATGGACTTTTTGAAGGAATGCTTAATATACTTGTGCCTAATAGTGATGTTCTTCATACAATTATAAGAAAGATTCAGAGCCTTAAAGGTATTGTAAAAGCCTCCCGTATAGACAGTGCTTACTGAGGAATCAATATCTCTGGTCTGGCTTTACCGGCAGCTTCGCCATCTTTTCGACCTCAAGTGATGGAAAGCCAAATTCTTCCACGACTTTACCAAGCAAAAGGTATGTTCCGCTACCCTTGAATGGCCATGAATTCAGTGAGCGGGAGAAATGAACTGTATCGAAGAAGCTTCCTTCGGCATCTATGAAGCAACCGAAGTTCATCCAGTCGTTCTTAACTGTCTTGATGTACTTAACTGTTACAAGGTGTCCGACCATCCTTACGGTTTTTCCAACGTATTCAATCATTCTCTGCGAATTAATTTCCCCTCTGAATGAGGTCTCAAGCATATCGAACCAGCTTACAGTAACAGGAAATCCAAATAGTTCTATCTCGTCATACACATCTTCAATCTTGTTCTGGACGAGATCAGGCAGTGTAAAATTGCGTACAGGAGCTGAGAAGAGTGGTCTGATACTCTCGTGCTTGCTTTTATTTATCATCATATGGGCTTCCCATAATAGAACTGACTTTTTCTTTCCTGTAAACCTGAAGGCTCCTGCTTTGATGAGGAGTATTACCTGTTCCAGACCAGGAGCAACCCGTGTCACAAAATCATTAAGGTCACTGAATGGACCATCCTCATTTCTGACTGTCTCAATCGATTGGGCAATGTTATATTCCAGGCTCATAATATGAATAAACCCTATGTATATATCTGTTCCGTAAATAGTTGTCTTGTATTTGCTCTTGTTTACACATGGTAACTCAATTTTTGCGCCGAACCTTCTTGCCTCATGCACATATACCCATGTCCGGTAAAAACCTCCGAAATTATTAATGACTGCTACCATGAATTCAAGAGGAAAATGGGCTTTAAGATAGAGGCTCTGGAAGCTCTCTACTGCATATGATGCTGAGTGAGCCTTTGAAAATGAGTACCCTGCAAATGACTCTATCTGTCTCCAAACCTCTTTTGTTACCTCCTCGCTGTATCCTTTATTCCTGCAGTTGGAGAAGAATTTATCAACGATCCGTTTCATCTCCTGTTTTGACCTGTATTTACCGCTCATGGCCCTGCGCAGTGTATCAGCATCAGCGAGATCCAGTCCTGCAAAGTGGTGGCACACTTTAAGAACATCCTCCTGGTATACCATTACACCAAATGTTTCCTCAAGTTGTTCTTTCATTACCGGATGGATATATCCGAACTTATCCGGATTGTGAAATCTGTAAATATATTCCTTCATCATACCTGATCTCGCAACACCAGGCCTGATGACAGAGCTGGCAGCGACGAGGTTTATATAGTTGTCACAACTCAGTTTCTTAAGTAATCCTCTCATTGCAGGACTTTCAATATAAAAGCATCCCTTGGTCTCTCCGGTTCTCAGATATTCTTTTACTTTTTCATCAGTTTTAAATTTTTGAACAGCATGCACATCTACATCTATTGACCTGTTCTGGAGTATAATCTCAGCGCTTTCGCGGATATGTCCTATTCCTCTCTGACTCAGAATATCGAGCTTTTCGAAACCGATCTCCTCAGCTGTATACATATCCCATTGTGTTGTAGGGAAGCCTTTTGGAGGCATATCTAAAGCAGTATAGCTTGTAATGGGCTCTTCAGATATAAGTATGCCACCAGCATGAATACTTCTCATATTGGGGAAGTCAGCAATTTTAAGTCCTGTGGAGAAGATGGTTTCAGTTATTTCATTCCTGTTATTCTCTGATGAAGGATTATTGATCAGAGCATCGATCTCCTCCTTTGGCAATCCGTGCACCTTTCCCAGTTCCCTGACGATTGACTTGCCTCGGAAAGTGTTGATGGTACCCAGCAGTGCAGTATGGCTGTAACCATATCGTTTGAATATATAGTCGATTACCTCATCTCGCTCTTTCCAGGAATAGTCAATGTCAAAATCGGGCGGACTACTACGTTTTGGGTTTATAAATCTCTCAAAGTAAAGGTTCAGGTCAATGGGATCAACATTGGTGATTTTCAGACAGTAAGCAACAACGGAATTTGCTCCGCTACCTCTGCCTACATGATAGAATCCTCTTGCCATAGAGTACCTGACAATATCCCATGTGATAAGAAAGTATGATGAAAAACCAAGCTTGTCAATTATTTCAAGTTCATGAGCTAACCTCTTTTTTGCCTCAGAATTATTATGCCCGTACCGGTATACCATCCCGTCCCATGCAAGTTTCTCAAGCAGCAGTTTATCATCATACCTGCTGGCTGAGTACAACTTCTTGTTTTTGAGGCTCTCCCTGTCAAAAAAAAGATTGCAGTCGTTTATTATTTTTACTGTGTTCTCAGTTAACCATGGAAACTCCTTTTTTATATTTTCAAAGTATTCAGGGTTCCTGAAGAATTCAACTTCTGTTGCACATTGTGATGGTTTAAGATGACTCATAAGGATATTGTTATCTACTGCCCTCAGGCTGCGGTGAATAAAAATATCTCCCGGGTCAGAATATGTAACAGGATGAAGCAGTACCATTGAATCTTTTTTGAAGGAAGGATTCAATGAAATCAGTCTGTTCAGTTCCTGTGGTTTTATTCCTATTCGTTCATTCTCAAATAGTTTGCGTGAAGGAGTTTTCTTTAGTTGATAAATTGCATAAGCCTCAGTAAATCGTGGAGCAGGGAAGGGGATTGCTGTTTTTTTGAAGTTGTTTTCCGAAAGGAATTCATTAAGTTCCCTTAATCCTGTATTATTGCGTGCAATACCTATATATAGTAATTCATTCTCATTTCTGAATTCAATACCTGCAACCGGTTTAATATTGTTTTTTACACATTCTCCGGCAAAATCAGGTATTGCAGTCGAGTTATTAATGTCGGTCAGAGCCAATGTATCAGCAGAGGCAGCATGTGCTTTCTGCACAAGCTGTTCAACAGACATTGTTCCGTAGCGAAGGCTGTAGTATGAGTGGCAGTTTAAGTACATTGATAAGTATAGTGTTTTTGGAGCTGGGTGCTGGGTGCCGGGTGTAGAAGGAAAGCTAGCACCCAGCACCCAGTACCTAGTACCAATACCCCCTGAGCCGTTCTTCCATCATATTCTGCTCTTTCAGCGCATTTTCGAGCTGTTTTATGGCTTTTTCCTCTCTTTCGCTTGCCGTCATTACACCTGATGCTCTTCTCACCGCATTTTGCCCGAAACGCTTTCGCAGCCTGTCCATAGCCAGATATAGATTTACTTTCTCAGGAGTATCGTCAAAAATATCAAGTTGCTGTACGCCTCTTACCATATGACTGAACCTCACACCGATAAGCCTGATCAGCATACGTCTCTGGTAGAGTCTTGAAAAGAGCTCTTTTGCCACATCAGCAAGCACATGGTCGAATGATGTGTAGGGTATTCGTTTCTGAAGTGTGTGAGTATCGAAGTTTGAATACCTTATCTTAACAGTAACACATGAAGTAAGCTTCTCCTGCTTGCGGAGTTCAAACGCTATCTTTTCAACCATGCTCACCAGCAACTGGTTGAGCCTTATTATGTCGGTGGTATCCTTTTCGAATGTGTGCTCAGTGCTTATCGATTTCTGCTCAGAATAGCTGAAAACAGGAGTAGAGTCAATTCCATTGGCTTTTTTCCAGATCTCAATGCCATTTTTGCCCATCAGTTTCTCAAGCATTTCTATGGGAATATTCCTGAGAGTATATATTGTTGCTATTCCCATTGACCGTAGCAGATGGTAAGTCTTCTGACCTATCATAGGTATCTTGTTTATCGACAGAGGATCGAGAAAAGTGAGAACAACCTCTTTCTGCACCTCTCTTTCCCCGTTTGGTTTTGCCTCGCCTGTTGCGATCTTCGATACGGTCTTGTTTACCGACAGGCCTATCGAAATTGGCAGTCCTGTCTCTTTTATTATATACTGCCTAAGCTCATGCGACCATTTGTAACAGCCGTAGAAACGGTCCATTCCGGTGAGGTCGATATAGTGCTCATCCACCGATGATTTTTCATAAACCGGTGATCTTTCGGCTATTATTTCTGTTACAATATTTGAATAATTGCTGTACAGTTCCATATCGCCGCGTATTATGATAGCATCGGGGCACATATTTCTGGCAAGTTTCATAGGCATCGCCGAGTTTACCCCGTACTTTCTTGCTTCATAACTGCAGCTTGAAACAACTCCCCGGTCCGACATGCCACCTATTATAACGGGCTGCCCAATGAGCCTGCTGTTCTTGAGCCTTTCCACCGATACGAAGAATGTATCAAGGTCGAGGTGGAGGATGGAGCGCTCGGTGTTACAGGTTAGAAACATGATGCTGAAAATTATTACTCTGTGTTCCCTGTGTCTGATCAGTGTCTCTCTGTGTAAGTTCTTCGTTTGTTTCACAGAGGACATCCGGAGAAGAGACAGATTTCCACATATATAAATCAAAAATTTCTTTATATTTTTTTGTTTATTTCAAAAACATATTTTATTTTTGATTAAATTTTAATCAATCATATGATTACAATATAATCAAATTATTTATCATGTATTTTGCTTCCAACATAAAATTTTTAAGAAAAAGGAGAGGGCGTACCCAGGATGATGTGGCCTGTGCCCTGAACCTTAAGCGTTCTACGCTAAGCGGATATGAGAACGGTGTTGCTCAGCCCGGGATTGAGATACTAATCTCTTTTTCAGGGTATTTCAGCATATCAATCGACACAATTCTTAAGCTGGATATTTCAAAACTTTCTGAAAGCCAGCTTGGTGAACTGGAAAGGGGATATGATGCTTATATAAAAGGAAGTAATCTGAGAATATTAACTACTTCAGTTAATTCCCAGAACAGGGAAAACATTGAACTGGTACCTGAAAAAGCAAAGGCTGGTTACACTACCGGTTATGCTGACCCCGAGTATATCGGGGAACTTCCGGTATTTACTCTGCCTTTTCTTTCTGAGAAGAAGAAGTACAGAACTTTCCAGCTTAAGGGTGATTCTATGCTTCCGATTCCTGACGGATCCTGGGTAACAGGGGAGTTCCTTCAGGATTGGATGGAGATAATAAGTGGCAAGGCTTATATAGTATTCACATTGGATGACGGTATCGTCTTTAAGGTTGTTGAAAACAATCTCAGAAAAGACGGAAAACTTGTTCTTTATTCGCTTAATCCGATATATGAACCTTACGAAGTTCATATCAATGAGGTGAAGGAGATTTGGAAGTTTGTTAATTATATCAGCAGTGAACTTCCCGATCCTGTTCTGCCTGAAAAGCAGCTGATTCAGGCTGTTGCAGGAATGAAGCATGATCTTCAGAGAATAAAGGCAAAGCTGGGAAGTGATATCTCCGATATTGAGGAGACCAAATAGCAGATTAAGTCGTAAATGCCCAGCCTGTAGGTATGATCTTGTTATTCATTAGAATTCCATGTCTTCCGATTCTCAGATAATCAGGATATTATTTCCCATTTTCCATCTTTGAACACAACAGGTAAAGTTGTGGTATCCGTCAATTCTTCGAGCTTTATCATCAGATGAGGTAGTGCCTGTAAG
>Ga0334722_10005070_pt1 | contig 13442 bp, 10 predicted proteins | sample C3_bottom_MG_FD_207210 | JGI IMG/M metagenome (GOLD analysis project Ga0334722, IMG submission 207210) | Sediment microbial communities from Yellowstone Lake, YNP, Wyoming, USA - C3_bottom | ecosystem: Environmental > Aquatic > Freshwater > Lake > Sediment | place: USA: Wyoming | collected...
CAACTGGGTGCCCGCCACGACGGACGCTGGCGTGGGCCAGGTGATCGCGGGCGTGGCCGGCCCGGCGCCGGACGGCGTGCAGGGCGAGGCGACGCCCGCGTAGATCAGCAACCCGCTGTCGGTGGCAATGTAGATCGTGCAGTCCGGAAACTGGACCTTGCCATCCACGCGGGCATACGTTGCCCCGTTATAGGTGAGCGTGTTGCCATTCATCGAACCAGTCGCCGGACCGCCGGTGCGCGGGCCGGCGAATGCCCCCTGCGCGCTGGCAATCTGAGGTGCGAAGAACAACACGCACGCGACCAGAACAAGAACTACTGTGATTGGCTTCCGCATTCCCGGACATCCTCTTCTTTTGACGGACCGGTCCTCAATTTGCGTCGACCAGCGTATCGGCCGAACCGCGCCCACACCTCAGACCACAAGTGCGGGCGACGCCAAATCCCTAACAGATGCAAAAATCGCGCCACGCGTGGCCGGCCGGAGGTCAGCTGCAATTACCTACGGTCTCGTGGGGCCGGCTCACGAATGTGGCATGTGGGCGTCAGTTCTGTACGAATACGGCCACACACCCTGTCGCGTCAAGGACGACGGAGCAACCCCATACGCTCCAGCCGACCCCGCCCGGCAGTCTTACCGGAGTTCACCTGGACCGCCAGGCGGCTTGATTACCGGGGTCAATCCACCAGGCGTCTTGTTGCCCGCTCCGGGATAGCCCGGTGTCTGGGCGGGTGCCGACGGCCTGGCTGCGGGATCGATTCCCCCTGAGCCGTCAAACGGAGGCCTCGCCGGCCCGCCCAGTCCCGATGGGCCAGGCTGCAGCATGCCGGGAATCCGGCCCGGCGATACGGCCAGACCGCCAGACGCGTCGTCGGCCGGAGGCGGCACAAACGCCGGCGGGAAGTTGCCCAGTTCGCCCCGCCGAGGTCCCATCGCCGCCGATTCAGCCATCTGAGGCGCCGCAGGCGCCGACTGCGGGACGAACACCCCGGCCGGCGTCGGATTCACCACGATCAACCGGTAGATTGAAGCGTCCTTCGGAAGGACGTGATGCCGTGCGGCCACGAAGCCGACCACCCCACGCAATACCGTTGCGAGCGCGGCGGCTTCCGGCTGATCGACGATGTCGAGGGTAGTCAGCGTACCCGGCACCCGTTCACGGGCGATGACCTTCGTGCGCCCGACGATTTCCCACGCCGCGAGAACGTCCCTGACCATGACATCGCGGGCGACCAGCGTCACACGCCCGTCGTGCATCGACAGCCACACGTCTCCGGCGTTCGCCGGGACGGCCGCCGCCAGCATGAGCCACGCCAGCAGTCCACAGGTTCGGACGCGCGTTGTCGCCATGGTCGGTTGCCTCCGGTGTTCCCAGTATAGCACCGGCCCAGCCACACCCCGTCACCGGTGGAGGTCAGGCCGACGGCGGCCGCTGCCTCATGTATTCGACAACTTCCTCGATGATCCGGTCGAGCTGGACCTTGGGCTGATACCCGATCAGTGACCGGATCTTCTTGAGCTCGGGCACCCGGCGGGCCATGTCCTCGAAGCCGGCCTCGTACACCTCGTCGTACGGCAGCGTGACGATCGGTGACGCGCTCCCGGTGAGGTGCTTGATGCGCTCCGCGAGGCCTCGAATCGAAATCTCCTCGTTGTTGCCGACATTGAAGACTTCGCCGATGGCGCGCGGCTCCTGGACGAGGCCCATCAGCGCGCCGACGACGTCGCCCACGTAGCCGAAGCAGCGGGTCTGGGTGCCGTCGCCATACACCGTGATGGGCTGGCCGGCGAGGGCCTGGCGCACGAAGTTCGGCAGCACCATGCCGTAGCGGCCGGTCTGGCGCGGGCCCACGGTGTTGAAGAGGCGCACGACGATAACCGGCAGGCGGCGTTCCTTCCAGTACGCGAGCGCCAGGAACTCGTCGATGGCCTTGCTGCATGCGTACGCCCACCGGTGCTTGGCCGTGGCGCCGAGCTGCAGGTCGCCGTCCTCGCGGAACGGCACGTCCACGCTCTTGCCGTACACCTCGGACGTGGACGCGATGAGCACGAGCTTCTTCTTCTTGTTGGCGTGCTGCAGGACGACCTCGGTGCCATGCACGTTGGTCTCGATCGTGCGGACGGGCTCTTCGACGATCAGCCGGACGCCGACGGCGGCGGCGAGGTGGTAGACCACGTCACACCCATCGATGAGCTCGGCCAGCACCGGCTCGTGTTCGACCGAGTCGATGGTGTAACTGAACGCCGGATTGCTCTTGAGGTGGGCGATGTTCTCGATGGACCCCGTCGAGAGGTTGTCGATGATCGCGACGTGGTGGCCGTCCTTGAGCAGCGCCTCGGCGAGATGCGATCCGATGAAGCCGGCGCCGCCCGTAATCAATGCACGCATGTCTGACCCTTCCGTTGACGTCGGGCCGCCTTCGCCATCCGGCTTCGGCAGGCCCCTCTTGACTAGTCGATGCCGACCAGCGCCTCGCCCGCCAGTTCGGGACGTTCGCGCGCGGCCTCGATGAGCTTCTCGGCCACGATGAGGCCGAAGGGATCCTGGGTGTCGATGATGCCGAACCACGACCGCACCGGCACGATGCCGACGTTGCGGCCCGGGCCGAGGCCCGCCGCCACGACGCTCCGGCGGCTGGCGCAGGCGAGCCCGGCCACTTCGCGGAAGAGCGGCAGTTTCTTGTTGCGGGCCGAGTCCTGGTCGACCGCAACCGGGTGAATCTCGCCTTCGGGCGTCTGCATCCAGAAGGCGTGGCGCTCCTCGTGCGCCGTCAGCACGCTGTCGCAGTCGCTGGAGGCGAGCGCGTCGACGACGCGATCGACCAGGCCGCGGGGCCGCACCGGGTGGCTCGCCTCGAGGAGCACGACGTGCGCGAACCGTTCCGCCTGCTGCTCCTCCAGCCACGCCGCGCAGTGCTGCAGCACCTGCCAGAGGCGGATGCCGGGGCGCGCGAGTTCGGACGGCCGCAGGAAAGGCACGTCGGCGCCGAGCGACCGCGCGAGGTCGGCGGCCGCCTGCCCGTCGGTGCTCACGACCACGCGGTCGAGCCGCGAGGCCTCGCGCGCGGCGTCGATGGTGTAGGCCAGCAGCGGGCGGCCGGCCAGCCGGATCGGTTCGCCCCCGGCAAAGACGTCGGCTTCGCGGATCGGGATGATGCCGAGCGTGCGCCCCCGCGATTCGCTGTTCACAGAAGTTCTCCCGTCGGCCGGTTCTGGATGAGTTCGATGACGCGGGCCACGCGCGTGGCCCGGTTCTCGTCCCGCCCCTGATGGATGCCGTGGTGATGGAAGACCGCCGCATGCGGCTCGTAGGCCACCTGCCAGCCGAGCGCCTGGACGCGCTTGGCCCAGTCCCGGTCTTCGACGCCGGGCAGGTCTTCGTCGAAGGGGACCGCCTCCCACACCGCGCGGCGAATCATCGAGTTCGCGTTGTGAAAGAACTGATCGCGGCGCTGCGTGCGGCGATCCAGTCCGAATGTCGTCCACAGATCCCGCTTGTCGAACGCGGTGCTGTCGGGCAGCGGCTCCTGGCGGCCGTAGACGCCGGCCACCGCGGGCCGGCCGAAATTGGCGGCCAGACGGTGCAGCCAGCGCTCGTTGGCGGGGATGCAGTGGCCCGACAGGATCGCGACGAGATCGGCCGACGTCGATCGCACGCCGAGATTCAGCGCGCGGCCGTGCGAGAACTCGCGGTCGGGAATCGACACGAGGCGGCACGGGAACTGCCGGGCAATCTCGATCGTGCCGTCGGTGGAGTCGTTGTCCACGACGACGATCTCGGCGTCGACGTCCCGTTGCGCCACGAGTGCCGCGAGCGCCCGGCCAATCCACTCGGCCTCGTTCTTCGTGCGGACGACGACGCCGGCTCTCATCGGAGCACCCCGAACGTCAGGGCGTCGTTGGGCTTGAGGTCGTAGGCGACGGTGCGGCCGATGACGGCAGCCAGCTGCCCGGCGCCCAGGCCCGCGCGGGGCGCCCTGCACGCGACGAGATCCGCGGTCAGCACCGTGCCGGCCGGAATCGCGCACGCGGCCACGAGGCCGGGCCGCATGTCATCGACCAGGTCGAGTTCGTCCGGCGTGCACCCGAGCATGGCGGCGCGGCCGGGGCCGGCGAGGTGGCGCAGCGCCGCCACGCGGGCGGCGACGCGCGCGGCGGCCTCGGAAGCGTCAACGGCGGACGAGACGGCCGTCAGTTCGGCGACCGATCCGCCGAGCGCGAGCGCGAGCGTCGCCTGCGGCCGCGCCGGCCGCGTGTCGATCCAGCCAATCCGGTGCCCCAGGCCCGCCAGTTGGGCGAGCGCGGCGGCATCGCGCATCAGGGCGGACTCGGGCCGGCTGCGCAGGCGGTGGATCAGCACGAGCTCGGTGGCGTGCAGGATGGTGCGCGCGGTGTCAATTTCTCTCGCCGAGCAGCCCCACGTGCAGAAGTAGACCCGCGTTGCGACGCGCGCCAGTGTCTCGATTAGCGGGACGTTGGCATTCATCGCCTCGTCCACCTGCCAGACCGTGACGCCCGCATCGGCGGCGTCGAGGCAGGAGGCAATGTCGTACGGCGCGACGATCAGAGCGGCCGGGCCCAGGACGGACCGCATGGCGGTTACTTGTCCGGCCGTCAGCCCCGGAGCGCCGGCGATGCACGCCGCGGCCGCCTCGTCGGCGGCGGGCACGGCCTGGGTCACCTTCACCGGCCGTGTCGAGTACTGCTCGGGCCTGCAGGCGATCACCTTGACGGCCGTGGCGCCGGACGCCGCGATCTGCGGCACCAGCGCCCGCGCGCTGACGATGCCGCCGCGGCGCAGTTCGTCGACCGAGACGATCGCGTCGAACGGGACGGCCGCCGGCGCGTCGCCACTCACAGGGTGCGCCCCAGCACGGCGCCAATCCCGCGCAGCGTCGTCATCAGGTCGCCGAACGCGGCGTAGCTCAGGGCCTGCAGGGGATCGACCGCGGCTTTCTCGGGCTCGCGATGCACGTCGATGATGATGCCGTCGGCGCCGACGGCAATGGCGCCGCAGGCCACGGGCGCGACGTACGACCGTTTGAACGTCGAGTGGCTCGGGTCGACGATGACCGGCAGGTGGGAGTACTCGCGCACGGCGGGCACCACCTGCAGGTCGACGATGAAGCGCGACGTCACCTCGTGCGTGTGGGGCGCCGCGACGCCGCGTTCGCAGAGGACCACCTGCGGGTTGCCGTAGTAATACAGGTACTCGGCGGCGCCCAGCCAGTCGCGCAGGCTGGCGCCGAAGTGCCGCTTGAGCAGCACGGGCTTCTTCGCCCTGGCCACCTCGATGAGCAGCGGGAAGTTCGACATATTGCGCGCGCCGATCTGCAGCATGTCCGCGAACGCCGCCGCCTTCTCCACCATCCGCACGTCCATGACCTCGGTGACCACGGGCAGACCCGTCTCGTCTCCCGCCCGCCGCAGCCACGCCAGGCCCGGCTCGCCGATTTCAATCGCAAAGCCCCGGCGGTACGGGAACGTGAGCGGTTTGAACGCGCCGCCCCGCAGCATCGTGGCCCCTGCCGCCTTGACCGCGCGGGCGATGTCCAGCGTCAGTTCCTCGGTCTCGACCGCGCACGGCCCCGCCATCACGACGAGCGCGTCGCCGCCGATGACCACCGGGCCGACGGTGACCGTGCTCTTGTGCCCCTCGTGCTGCTTCGCGACGAGCGGAATGTTGTCGCGCAGGTCGTTCGGCGAAATGTCCTTCATAGGGTGCGTTCCGTTCTACATCTTCCTGCCGAGCCTGGGCCATTCGACCAGCACCTGTTCGGCCAGCCAGTAATCGAACTCGGAGTGCAAATCGAGCATCACACGATCGTCATCGGTCGCGATGATGTCCACGGTGGGCCCGACACGCCGCCCGGCCCGGATCAGGTCGGCCCGGGTCGCGCACGCCGTGGGCGTTTCCTCGCGGTACAGCGGCTCCCGCGTCTGGCGGGACCCGTACGGGATGTCGGCCGCCAGGCGCACGTACCCGGCGCCGGCGCGCCGCCAGAAGTTCTTGTGCGTGCGCAGGCCGACGAACACCGTGTCCAGTTCGGGCCGTTCGAGCAGGCGGCGGACGGCCTCGTCAATCCAGATCTGCTCGCGGAAGATCGCGGTGCAGGTCAGGAACACCACGATGTCGGCGCGATAGTCCTCGTGCTCGTCGAGCCACAGCACCGCATGCTGCAGCGCCGCCTCGGTCGTGGCCGCATCGTCGGCCAGATCCGACGGCCGCAGGAACGGCGCCTCCGCGCCCAGCGCCCGGGCGGCGTCCGCGATCTCGGGGGAATCCGTCGTGACGATGACCCGATCCACGAGCGGCGACTTGATCGCCGGCTCGACGGCGTACGCGAGCACGGGCTTGCCGGCGAGCAGCTTCAGGTGCTTGCCTGGCAGGCCCTTCGACCCGCCCCGGGCCGGAATGACGGCGATCACGCGCTTGTCGGACACGATCGGGTTACCTCGTCAACGTCTCTGTTGCCGCGGACCGCACGTCACCAGACGTCGGCCATGGCCTGCAGGATCGCCTGCCGTGTCGCGGGCGTGGCCAGGCCGCGCTCCGCGAAGAACCGGTGGAAGACGACGTCGTACATCGCCGTGACGGCCTGCTGCAGGTTCATCAGCCTGCCGTTCAGGGTCGGGTGGCCGGCAAGCCGTGCCTGGCGGAGCAACACGGTTTCCGCCGGCGCGTAGACGGCATCGAACACCGCGGCCGCCGCCGGCATCTCGAGGAGGCGCTCCTGTGACTCCCGGGCGTTCCGCTGGATCGCGCGGAGGTGGGAGGCGAGCCAGGCCCGCATCGTCTCGGCGTCGGTGGCGCCACGCGCAACCGGCGATGCCGGGGCCTCGGCCAGCGGCGAGAACGGCTCGAGCGTGTACGCCGACGCGGCATCGTGCGCGCGCAGGCCGGTCTGCCCGCACGACGTGCAGTTGACCACCAGATCGGAGCCGCGGAGGAGCGACGGCAGATCCGCGAACGGCGCCGCGACGACGTGCCCCGGGTTTGCGGCCTCCGCGCGCGCCGCCACGTCGTCGGCGTGCGCCCGGTTCCGGCTGACGATCGTGAGCGTGCCGCCGCCAATCGCGCCGGCGATGGCCACGGCCACGGCCCGTCCGGCGCCGCCCGCGCCGACCAGCAGAACGCGCAGTCCGGCGAGCGAGGGCAGCAGCGGAGCCGCCGCGCCGAGTCCCTGCGTCAGGGCCGCCACGGCGCCCGCCCCGTCCGTGTTGTCGCCAATCAGGCGGCCGTCGGCATCGCGGACGATCGTGTTGACCGCACCCGTCAATCGCGCCGCCGGCGCGAGGCCGTCGAGCAGGGGCGCGATCTCGACCTTGTACGGCATCGTCACGTTGCCGCCGGCGTAGGCCGGCCACGCGCGCAGCGCGTCGACCAGCGGCGCCAGCTTGCCGGGCGCGACATCGAACGAGACGTAGGCGGCGTCCAGGCCCAGGCGGCGGATGGCGTGGTTCCAGATGGCCGGGCTCTTCGCCGTGCGCGACGGAAACTCGCCGATGATGCCGGCGATCAGCCGGCCGCCCCCCTCGAGTTCGGGCACCTTGTTCGTAATGCAGCCGGCAATCGCCGCCGCGGCAGCCTGGCCGGCGGCCGAGGATCCGACGACGACGGGCGGCAGGCCGAGCTTGCGCGACACCGGCGCCTCGGCCAGCAGGACGCGCTCGCCGCGCTCGTGGCTGGCGTAGACCGCGTGCAGCAGCTCGATGGACCGCAACCCTTCGTCGCCCGGGATTTCCACCGGCCCGCCGTCCCGGACCGATTGCACGACCCGCTGGTACAGCGTGTTATGCCCGAACCCGTAGGCATTGGGGACGAACTCCAGGAAGTCGGTCTTCACCGTGGCGTCGTACGGGCGGGGTTCCGCGAAATCCCAGTGCTCGATGCGGTTCATCGCAAGGCCGCCGAGGACGATCACGCCGCCTTCCCCGAGCACGGAGAGCGACGCCTCGATGTCCCGCGGCCGCGTGGCGGTGGTGGCCTCGATGATGCCGAGCGCGCCGCTCGCGAACCGGAGCGTGGCCACGGACAGATCTTCGCATTCCATGCGCACGAGCCGCGTGGCGCAGGACGCGTCGACGGCCTCGACGGGCCCCATGCACCACAGGAGCGCGTCCAGGTGGTGGATGGCCTGCTGCGACGTCACGCCGCCGTCCATCAGCCACGTGCCGTGCCAGTTGTCGCCGTCGTAGTAGGACTGGTCGCGCGACCACCGCACGCGCACGGTGCCGAGCACGGACTTGCCGAGCCGGCCAGAGGCGACCTCGGCCCGCGCGCGGGCGAGCGCCCGGTTGTAGCGGTTCTGGTGCGCCACCCAGAGGCGGCGGCCGCGGGCGGCCGCCTCGCGGATCATCGCCTCGGCGTGTTCGGGGCGCAGGGCCACCGGCTTTTCGACCACCACGTGCTTGCCGTGGGCCAGGGCCTCCATGGCGCGGGCGTAGTGGTCGCCGCTCGGCGTGGCGATGTCGATGACGTCCAGGTCGACGGCGCGGTACATCTCCACGGCGGACGTGAACGCGGGGATGCCGAGCTCGTCGGCGTAGCGCCGCGCCCGCTCGGGCACGACGTCGCACACCGCGGCCAGCCGGGCGCCGGGCACGTGCCGGACCAGCGCATCCACGTGCCGGGACGAGACCCGGCCACACCCCACCATTCCAAAGCTGACGTCGGCCATCGTGTTTCGTCGAACCGCTGCTACGGGTTGGCGGACGGGGACAGCGCGAGTATCGCGCGAACCGCGCGTTCGGCGGCGTTCCCGGTCGGCAGCATGTCGTATTTTGCCATGAACGCTTGCTGCCGCGCGCGGAACTCGTCGTTCCCGGCGCCGCCCGCCAGGGCGCCGGCCAGGGCCGGCGCGACGGCCGCAGGCGACCCGGCCCCGTGCATGACGCCGGCCTCGACAAACGGGGTCAGGTAGTTGGGCAGGTTCAAGGCGAGCGCCGGGACGCCCAGCGCCATGGCTTCGAGGGCGACGGTCGAGTTGACGGTCACGACCAGATCCGCCACCGAGAGGGACGTGACGAGGTCGATGTCGGGCGGCGCCACCGAGACCGCGGGCGCGCCGGCCGCCAGCGTGAGGTACGGCGCGGCGGTCTCGGCGGGGTGACAGCGCACGACGAGATGCACGCCCGGCATGGCGCGCGCCGCGTCGAAGAGGGCCGCCAGCGCCGCGTGCGCGCGTTCGCGGTACTTCGTGGCGAGGAGCACGACGCGGGCATCGGGCGCGACGCCCAGCCGCGCCCGCGCGGCGGCGCGGTCCGCGTCCGTCAACCGCTTTGCCGCCGCGGCCAGCGCATCGAGCCGCGGATTGCCCATCACGTCGAGCGATGAGGGCGGAAACGCGCCGCGCGCGGTCAGGTGCTCGAGCGCGAACCGATCGAAGAGCAGCGTCAGGTCGGGCCGCGGGAACCCGGCCGTCGGCGGATCGGCGGCCGACGGCGTCATCTCGTCCGGCTCGTGGAGGTAGTTCATCCAGTGGCGATGGATGAACCCGTGCTGCAGGCCGCAGACGGGGATGCCCCGCCGCCGTGCCTCGAGAACCAGCGCGCGTCCCCAGCCTCCGGCCTCGGCGTACGTCAGGGCGGACCGCGGCTTCAGCCGATCGAGGGCGGCCGCGATCTCGTCCATCACGCGTACCGACCAGGGCAACTGGAGGTAGGCGACGCCGGCGAGTTCGTGGCGCACGAACGGCCACAGATCGTAGCCGTCGAACGTGGCGGCGCGGCGCAGGTCCGGCGATCGCCAGAGCCGCCGGCGCACGCGGCCGGACCGCAGCGCGAAGGCCAGCGATCCGCGCATCGCGAGGAGCGATCCGAAGCGTTCGATCGACCGCACGTCCGGCGGCGGCGCGTCCTGCCACTCGCGGACGTGCGTCGCGAGCGATCGCGCCCGGAACACCGTTCGCGGGCCGAGGCCCACGAACACCAGATCGTCCCCGGCCGTTCGCGCGACGAGTTCCTTCAGCACCGGCCCGACGTACGCCTCGCGATCGGCGGACGATCGCCAGAACGCCGAATGCACGAAGGCCGAGACGGGGCGTTTCCCGATGGCCGGCCGGCCGCCGCCGCTTCCGAGATGGGCGATCACCGACTGCACGACGAACCAGGCGCCTTTCAACAGCGTCCCGGCCAGCCGCCGCGCGTGAAACGCCGCCCCGATCGAGGGGCCCAGGTACGTCGCGCCGTGCTTCGCCGCGCCCAGGCGCAGCACGAGCCTGGCGATGGTGTCGCCGTGCACCAGCGTGACGGCGGTAGGCCGGTCGCGCGCGAACACGTGCTCCGCCGCCGTGACGGCGCGGTAGAGCGTTTCGATGACCCGCATCCGGTGGAGGTAGATTTCAACGAACCACCACAGCGAGTCGCCGCGGTACGTCAGCCGGTCGCGCAGCGGCATGCCGCCGAGGTCGGCGAGGCGGACGCGCTTGATCCACGCGATGGCGTCGCGGTCGGCGCGTTCGATGTCCTCGAGCGACAGGTAGTCGCCGAGGCGGACCTCTCTGGGTCCGGCCGCCGTGTCGAGGCGCAGGCGTGCGTCGTCGGTCACGCGGGCCCTCCAGCCGGGGGCCGGGCGCGCGCCAGCAGGTCGGCGGCGGCCCGCACGACGTCGTCGACCTGAATCGCCTCGAGGCAGTCCGGAGTGTGGCCGACGCACCGCTCCGGCGGCCGCCTGATCCGGTTGCACGGACTGCACCACAGGTCCACGCGGACGATGCGGCACCGGGACGAGAGCGGGCCCCAGCGCTCGGGCGACGAGGGCCCGAAGATCGCGACGAGCGGCGTGTCCAGCACAGCGGCCAGATGCATCGGCCCCGTGTCGGGTGTGATGAGCAGGTCGAGACGGGACATCACGGCCGCCAGCGTCACGAGGTCCGGCTGGCCCACCAGATCGATCACGGAGACCGACGGCGCCAGACCCGTGCGGATGGCGTCTGCCGCGGCGCGATCGGCGCGCGCGCCCGTGAGGACAATCGTGGCTCCGAATGCCGCCGCGAGGCGGTTGGCCGCGCCGGCCATGCGCGCGGCCGGCCACTCCTTGATCGCGCGTCCGGCGCCGACCTGGATCCCGACGAGCGGGCCCGCCTTGCCGGCGGCCGCTGCCAGGAGCGCGCTGGCGCCGGCACGGGCGCTGTCGGGCAGGGCCAGCGGATCGCGCGGCAGGGCCGAGGCGACCTCGCGGGCGGATCCCGGCCGCGGGACCGGATCGATCCAGGCGCCGCCGACGGCGGCCGTCACGAGCCGGACGCCATTGGTTGCCGTATGCGCCGCAGGGTCGAAGGCCACGTCGTCATCCAGCAGAGCCCCGCCGCCGGCCATGCCGAATCCGGCGGTCCGCGCGGCGCCGGAAAGGGCCAGCAGCAGGTTGCTGCGGATGTCGCCTTCCAGGTTGATCGCGAGATCGTAGCGGCGCGGCCGCCACCCCCGCGCGTGTTGCATCAGCGCGGCCATGCCGCGGCCGCCGTCACCCCGGCTCAGCCAGTTCGCATCGAGTGTCTCCACGCGGCCGATGCCGGGAATCAGGCGCGCGAGCGGCGCGTTCCAGCTGCCGGTGACGAGGTCGATCGAGGCGTGAGGCGCCAGCGTGCCGAGCGCGTGCAGCGCCGGCAGGGACATCATCAGGTCGCCAATGCGCTCGAGCCGGAGCACCAGCACCCGGCGGAGTCCGGCCGCCGGCTGGGCGGATCGCCGCCGCCGGAGCACCGTGACGGCCCGGATGACCGCGTCGGCGGCCGCAACCAGACGCCGTTCGGCGGGATCAGCGATGTGCAACACGTCCAGTCCCCGTCCTTCGCGTCAGCGTTCGACGGCCACGCGGCTCAGCATCACGCCGAGCTGCCGATCGTCGGGGCCGCCGTTGAGGTCGCTCGGCCGCCAGGTCGTACTCATCAGCCGCAGCACGGACGCGCCGGGCTGGCGCGCGGCGCGCGCGGCCGTCTCCGGCGGGAGGGGCACGCTGTAGTCATGGAACCCGTCCGCCACGTCGACAACACCCAGCCGTTCGTCGTTGAGGAACACCTCCACGCGCGCCGGCCCGGCCCCGGGCGGGCGTCCGCCGCTGCTCATGCGCAGCATGACACGCCGGCCATCGGCCGGCACGCCCGAGAGCGAGACGAAGGACCGGTACTGCGTCCAGCGGTACGTGACGTTCCCTTCGCGCTCCTTGGCGTGGAAGCGGAGCACCCAGACGTCGTCCATCGCACCGACATCAACCGCCGTCTTCGTCACCGGCCGGTCGGAACGCGTCAGCCGGAAGAGGCTCAGCGAGAACTTCTTTGCGCGGACGTGCGCCGGGTAGGCGTTCAGCAGCGATTCGTATTCCGGCACCTCGAACGCCTGGCTGGCAATCGGCGCGATCTCGATGCCGCGCGGCGTGATGTCGGTGCCGCCGTCGGCCAGGAAGTAGACATGGTCGAATGCACCGGTCGCCCACTGGCAGAAGCGATCGAACTGCGCGCGGTCCGGGCGGGGCGAGAGCAGCTGCAGGACGTGCCGGCCGTATGTGTAGGCCAGGGGCGTCGCCAGGACGTGCACGTCGGACGAGTTGCGCGACTCGACGACGACGAGATCGGTGTCGAGGAACCGCCGATTGAGCGTGTCCAGCTGTCCGGTGAGCCCGGCGTACTCCACGTGGCCGATGATGAGCGACGTCGCCCGCGCGAACTGAGCGCCAATCACGGCGAAGACCAGCGTGCCTGCAATCGCCCAGCTGCCGAGCAGCCACGTCCGGGGCCGCCGGTGCGCGCCCTCGGCCGGCGGCGTGTCCCACCACGTCCTGAGGCCCAGCAGCGTGCCGGCCGCCGCCAGCACGCAGGTCATCGGCAGGATGACCGTGAGGTACCGGCGCGCGAGCCAGAAATGCTCCGGGACGATGCGGGTCTTGTAGAAGAAGAAGCACGACAGGCCGGCGGCGACGGTGAGGAAGATCGGATCGCGCCAGAACGACGACCAGGTCACGATCGCGAAGCCGGCGAGGGCGGCAGCCAGGCCGGCCACGCCGACGTACCAGGCGTAGGTGCGCAGTGAGTACGCGTCGTTGGCGGCAAGCCCCTGCTGCACGGTGATGCCGGTGCGCGGGTCGTGCGCGTTCTCGAACGGCGCCCGCCAGAGATAGCCGTAGGCGCACAGGACGACGAGCGCAACGACGAGCACGCGCGGGAGCCACACGCGGCCGGCATCGGCCAGGGCCGGCCACCGGCGTCGCGCGAGCCACACGAGGGCGGCCGCGGCGAGACCGGCGCCGGCCACCGCGGCCAGGCCGACGGGGCCCCGGAGCGAGGCCATCGGCGTCGACGCGTAGTAGTTCATCGGCCCGCGGTAGTACCAGACGGACAGGCCAAGCAACGCGGTGAGGGGCAGCCAGAACGACGCGCGGGCGTGCCGTCCGTTCGCGACGAGGAGGATCATCCCGCCGCCGATGGCCATCAGCACGAGCAGCGTGT
>Ga0334722_10005071_pt1 | contig 13441 bp, 20 predicted proteins | sample C3_bottom_MG_FD_207210 | JGI IMG/M metagenome (GOLD analysis project Ga0334722, IMG submission 207210) | Sediment microbial communities from Yellowstone Lake, YNP, Wyoming, USA - C3_bottom | ecosystem: Environmental > Aquatic > Freshwater > Lake > Sediment | place: USA: Wyoming | collected...
AGGGCGCAAAAGCGGGGTGCGGACGGGAGCATTAGGGCAGAAGAAGGCTTCGGCATTATCCAGGTGGATGGTGTCGTAGTCGAGATTGAAGGCGAAAAGGAAGACGCCTTCGCTTCGCTGGAACAATGACACAAGAAAGGGGGATCAAATATGAACAGGATTGAGATTTTGAAAGAGAGATTCGGAGTTCTTGAGCTTTGGAATAAGGTATTGGTCAATACTACTCCTCACCCGGTAAATATCATGCTGCAGGGTGAGATTATCGAGATCCCAGCTGCTAAGCAACCGCTCAGGCTCAAAGAAGAGACAGAATTCATTGGCATCGCTGGCAACATCCCGCTCTTTCGGAAAGAATTCGTCCTAGAAGACACGCTCCCACCGGAAGATGAAGACGGCGAAATCTTGTTCATCGTCCCAGCTCTCGTTGCTCAGATCTTTCGGAAAACTCGGCGTGACCTTGTCGTGCCTCATGACTTCGTCAGGGATGAAAGAGGCAACATCATTGGCTGCCAAGGGCTTGCGTTTATAGATTAACCACAACACGGGAGCCCGCTCGGGCTCCCAATAAAACCAGAAAGGGGGCTAAGTATGACCGAGTATAGATTGAGAAATGCGAGTATCAGAAATTTCTTTACCCTTGCCAACATCGATCTTGCTCCTGAAGGCAAACATATTCGCATAGCCGGCCGAACGGGAGCAGGCAAAACAACCGTTATTGGCGCCATCCTTTATTCTCTCTCTGGCCAGGACGCAAAGGGTCACAAGCGGATCCCCGGCGCTACGGTGGATTTTGTCCTTACGGGATCTGAGCGTCCTGAGCTGCCGGTGCATCCCGCCTTAGTATTCCCACAAATACACGAGGGGCACCCGTCTTTACTTATCAAAGAGATCTTATATCCTGACCTTTGCAGGTTAGAGTCTGAGCATCGAAAGATCAAGAACAGATTGAAGTTCTTACACGACATGTCAGATTACTTGCATTCGTGCGAGGTAGTCCCACCTATGCGCATTACTAACGAAATCATCGAACTCATGCGCCAATATGATGATCTTTCTGTGCTCATTAGTCAATACAAACAGACTATGGAGAACGACCCTCTCTTTGCTAAGTGGAACGCCATAAAAGACTATCACTATATGTCCTATGCGGAAAAGGTAGAACTTCTGTTCGATTGCGTATCGGATATCGAAGACAGATTGTTCTACCGGCTCTTTAAGCTTGTGGACGACGGGGAAAGACTGAGCCCTTCGTTCATTGAGAAAACCAAACAAAAATGGCAAGTGATATATACCTGGAAAGAGTATGACAGGGATTTAACGATAACAGTGGAGGACTAATTATGAGCGGGAACATTGCGAAGCTTAACCAATTGCTAGCAACTCCGAGCGTTAGGCAAAAATTTATCGACGCTCTGGGCAAAGAAGCGGGCTCTTTCCTGGCCTCTCTTGTGGAAGCTTACTCTAACACTGGGCTCAGGGACTGTGACCCCGGGGATGTTCTGCGAGAGGCGTTGAAAGCGGCGGCGCTCAAACTTCCGATTGTTTCTTCCCTTGGCTACGCATACCTAGTGCCATACAAGCGGGGAAACAAGGTCATTCCACAATTCCAGCTTGGCTATCGGGGGCTGATCCAGCTAGCGCTTAGGTCTGGCCAATACAAGCGCATTGCTGTCACGGAAGTTTACGAAGGCGAGCGAATCGTTAAGCATATCACGGGCGAAATAGAGAAAGCAGGCGAACCCCTTAGCGGCGAGATTATTGGCCTTATTGGCTATTTCCAGCTGGTTAACGGCTTCGAGTGCTGGGATGCCATAACCAAGGAAGAAGCGGAACAGCACGGTAAGAGGTTCTCCAAGTCGTTCGACAATCCTTCTTCCCCTTGGCAAACTGACTTTTGGGCAATGGCCAAGAAGACCCTGCTTAAGCGGATGCTCTCGAAATACGGGCTCATCTCTGTCGAATTTGTGCAAGCCCTAGCGCAGGACAGGGAGCCCGAAGTAGAGGAGAAAGAAGAGTATGAATTCATAGATGTGGACTTTTCAGAAGCGGATAAGGAGGCCAAAGATGAAAGTCGAGAAAATTAAAAGCTATATCGAGACGATAGAAAAAATGTTTGGAGACGAAGAGATTATCGACGTCGAGATGAATGAATTCGTAATCAAGATCGGTGTTACGTGGGATGTGTTCGTCTCTCATCTGAAGGCAACCGATCGTCCAGAATGCTATGGGCGCCTAGACAGACAGAATAACCAATTAGTCCTGTCCTTTAGATGTGATGAAGGCTTTGTTCTGGTAACCAAGATGTCGATCTAACAAAACAACCCCTCCCGTCCGGGAGGGGACAACCAAGAGGGAGGGCTTATTATGATGAAGTTTAACGTGAGAGAGCTTACCGAAGCGTTAACAATTATGAGCAAAATGGAAAGAGGGGCTTACTATCGCTCTAACCTGGTTTTTCTCAGGACACAAGGCGGAATAACCGAAGTCCTGGGGACAAATGGGCTCGTGGAAGTTTTCGCAGAATTCCACACCGGCGGGGACGATGGAAGGATAGCTGTTGATAGAAAAACCCTATTGGATGCTGTTAAACAAACCGGTAAGGGGAATGAGTTTGTGAATATCTGCAGGGAAGGCAGCAATATAAGAGTCGGTGGATTCAAGCTGAGGATAGAGCCGATTGACGTAGAGCGATTTACTCCTAAGGACATCCCTATGCAGAAGGTCTCTATGGGAGAGTTCATTACGGCTCTGGCTCATGTTGTCCATGCAGCACGGGAAAGCTACTCGAGTAAAGATGTCATACATGTAATCAATGGTAAAACCTTTTACGCATGTGATAATTACAGGCTAGCGAAATATGAAGTTAGGGAAGCGTATGAACTCCCAGGGGAGCTGTGTATCTCCGGCTCTGCTGCAAGGTTATTAGTAGAAGCAACAAAAGTGCTAAAAGAAACGGTGGGGGAAATTGGAGTTGCGAACGAGATGGTGGTTGTTCGCCTTGGTAGATACACAATTGGGTTAAAGAAAGAGGATTGTTTCCTTCCGGCGTATGAGTCGATATTGGCTAAGGAACACAAGACTATAGTCTATGTCAGGGCTAAGGAAATGATCAGTGCCTTGAAGCAGATAAAGAGAATAGACAAGGTCAAATTTGTTCACATTGATATAAACCCGAGCAACACAAAGACCATGAAGCTGTTCTCACGTGATATCGATGGTGGCATTGGGTCGTCGATCGATATTCCCGTGTCGTTCGACAACAGAGAAAACGAACGGGTAGAGAAATCATTCAATATCCGATATCTGCTGGATGCTCTGAGCCCCGTGGAAAAAGAGGTGGTTGCTCTCTGTGACCCTGGAGAGGGAAATGACTGGATCGACATTGTATGGAACAGGTATCGAGCGATGATAATGGCTGCCGTGCTGATGTAAGAAACAAAAACCCCTCCCGTCCGGGAGGGGAAACCACCAACCAGAAAGGAGGGCTGTGGATGGTTTTTGAGTCTAAAGCTAATATAGCACAGAACAAGGAGAAGGTCAATATGTTCCAGCAGGATATGGTGCTCTTTACCAAGAAAGAATACATCCCCGAGCTTGCTGACGTGGTGAAAGTGGTCAAGGATAAATCCAATACCAAGCACATCCCCATCTTCCGTGGGAAGTCCAGCTTGGTCACAGATGAGAAGTGGCTCAGAAGATGGCTAGATGAGCATTCCCTTCGCTTGGAAGATGTATTCGAGCGGTGGGAGCCTTTCCCGAAGGAAGGGACGGTGGGAAATCTAAACAGCATAGAAGAGTTGTTTAATCTTGCAGGAGATAGAGTGCTGCTAGATGTTAATCCCCAATTCCAGGCTAAGTTTGGGGGCAAGCAGATAATTCTTCTGAAAGGGGGTGAGAAACAGAAGTCTGGCATAAGAGAGATGTATCCGGGAGAATTGGCTTTGGTTTTAAAGAGTAACGGTTTAAAGCTTAAAGATGTGTTTACAAGATGGAGGGTGTGGCGATGAATTTTAACATGAGACCAGGACAAGAGAAAACAAAAGGGGATGTTACTGATTGGAGCGTATTATCAACGAGAGACCCGTTTGTGTTTGAGATTAAGATCAAGGAAGACGTCACTATCATTCTCGTTGATACCTATGGTGAATGCGTGTTCATCATCCATAGTCCTGAATGCAATGATCTCTTTGTCAAGCGGTTTACCAAGATAACGCACCTGCTTGGCTATCTAGAGACACGTTGTATACATGGTGAGGGGTATGCTCTCACGGTTTCCGGGAAGCACGAGGTGTATATCAATAGGCGGGATTTGATAGACGTTCTGGTAAGGTGCATGGTGAAGATGCCGCACTATGCCAGCCCGTATTACAACAAAGAAGAAGTAGAACAAAAGGAGGGAGAGCTATGAAGTTAGAGACACTAAAGTATAGGATCATGGATCATGTTTGCAATGTGGCCATGCATGTATGCATCGAGCGGGGCTACCTAGCAGAAGGGCTTTATTTAGCCCAGGAGCTGAAGGACAGATGGGACGAGATCTTTGATTCGGCAATGAGCAAGATACCGAGGGAGGGGAAAGATGAGCAGGGAAAGTGAGCTTTTAGAGCATCTCTGCTTGGAAGTAATCAAATTTTACATCCGACACGGCGACTTCGTGGCTGCTAACTATGTGAGCAAAGCGCTCGCTAGCGAATGGCAATCTGTTCTTCATATGGCGGAAGTCATGCAGGAAGTGGAAGCAGAGCGAGAATTGACAAGCAGGCTTGGCCTGGAGCGAATCTATGAACTCAAACGAGATCAGGATCTATAGCTCCAGTTCTGAGAAGGGATCCTCGTGCGAAGTTTGGGGAGTGCTCCTCGATGCGGGGGCTCTTCCCCGGACTAGCCTATTCGGGCGGACATGCTTGGTGTCACACATGCACGGGGATCATGTAAGGAAGGCTAGGGAATTTGAATTCCGTGGTTGCAGAGTGCTGTATCCAGGAAAGGACTTCGGGCATAAAAGCGTGATAAAGGTGGGGGATGTCGTAGTGAAGGCTGTGCTTCTCATGCACGATGTGGACTGTTACGGTTTCCTTCTTCGTAAGGGGTCGGAGTATGCTCTCTATGCTGTGGACACATACGACATCCCCTATCGATTCCCGAGGCTGAAGTGGCTTTTGCTGGGCGTCGATTATGATGAGCACACGCTCTGGAACAGCGCTCTAAATCACGAGCTTCCTCTTAGCCTAGCGGAACGCATTTCCAACTCCCACATGTCTTTGGAGAGAGCGAGACGCTTCCTAGCTAGGCAGGAGTATGAGAGTTTAATAATCATGCACTATGGGCAATGGTTAAACCTAGAATTAGTCAAAGAAACGGGAGGGCTGTTATGGACAGAACTAGAATAAAAGAAGATTTCCAGAAATTCTTGGATGAGCATCCGGAAGCTGTGGTTATCAAGAATGGGGTTAAATTGTTTGTCTCGAGCGAATTACCCACATTCTGCTTTGAGTATGATTATCCGTTGGATTACGCACGAAAGACTCTTAAAAAACTAGGGGTTCTAGGGAGTCAATCGCTCACCACATGGGATTCCAGAAAGCAGGGTCATATATCCTGCTACATCTTGGGCGGAAACACAGAGTTCTCTGTTGATAAGCTTATAGATGAAGCTAAGCAAATCATAGAACAGAAGCGAAAGATAGTCTGGAAGAAATGCCTCTGGCTTAGCAAGGATCATCTTCTTCCTCTTTGTGAGAAATACAAGATCACCTATTGCCACTTGCTTAGGATACTTCGGGGATACGGATTGATTGCCGGAACAAAGACGGTATATGACCCGGAGACAGCTGAGCTTACGAATGCGGTTGAAGTTTTACAAAGCGACTGGGAGAAGGAAGTTGTTGAAAAAGCCAAGGGGATGATAGAGCAAAAGGCAGTCTCAGGAGACTTTATCACGCAAGAAGACCTGATGTATCTTGCCAAGGAGATAGGTGTGAGATATAAAAGTTTTGTCAACCTCATGCGGAAGAACGGGATTATCGGGGAACGTATGGAAGTCTTCAGAATAACAAGGAGGGCTTAAGATGGGGGCAAGGGGGAAGGTGATAAAGGCAAGGGTGAGGAGACCTGCTAGATACAATCTGTTCCTGGCAAGGCAAGAGAAAGGACTTTCGAGTAGGGATATGGCTGAGATGCTCGGAATTTCTCATGAAGGCTATCTCAATATCGAGTATGGTTGGACAAAGAAGATAGACTGGCGAATAGCGCAAAGGTTGGTGGAAATATTCGGGATGAGCTTGGAGGAGCTTCTTGCAGGCAAAGAGTTCTCTATATGCGAAAACAAGAGATTATTTAAGAAGCCTGGGTTACCTCCTGATAGAGAAGACGGAAACATGGAACTCGTTTGCATACAAGCATAAGGATCTTTTTGGATTCGTGGACTTCCTGGCAGTGTCCCCTGAGCACGGAACGCTCGCCCTTCAAGTTACAACCTCATCCAACAGGGCTGCCAGGAAGAAGAAGATCCTAGAGCACAAGGAGGTAGTGGAGATTCTGCTCCGGGCGGGATGGCGTGTTGCTGTCCTGTCCTGGAAAAAGAAAGGACGCTCGTGGATTCCAGATCTGCTGGAGATAAGCCATGAGATGCTATCTGGATGAAGTCAGGACGTTCTTGGATATTGCCTTTGACAAGTTACTAGAGGACGAATACATCTTATTACAATATGCCCCAAACGGTGACAAGACTTTTACCGGGCGCTTTGCTGGTAAGAAAGAGCAGATTCTTGATTTCGTATCTCAGCACCAGAGTTACGCTTACGGGATCCACCTCTCGACCAGGAAAGTAAGCAACCTAGAGCTGTTCAATGAGAGGCATAACATGTCCCTGACTTCGCCTTATCGTCTGCATTTCATAGCTATTGATCTAGATCTGAGAAAGACATGGCCGCAAGAGAATTTCCCGGAATTTGAGGTATTCGAGAAGAGCGTTCTTAACTCCCTGGTAGCATATCTAGGCAGAATGGGGTTTAAGCTTAACCTGCTTGGTTACACGAGCGAACACGAAGGCAAGAGAAATTGGCTGGGGATCATATCCATCGTTCCGAAATCCTGGGAATATGACCCTCTCTCGATCCTGCTTGGATGGGATGATCTTGCCTACGTAGACCGAGGAATCACATCTCTGAAGGCTGTTCGGTTGCTTGGCACAAGAAACGGAGAGTCGGAATCCAGGCTTCTGAAGTTTAGAAAGACCCCGAGGCAGAGGATCCCCTTAGCAAGGCGAGAGATCAACAGAAATATATCCTATTCCGACTTCCCTGCTGAGGGTGCGCTTGATAGGGTCTTGGCGAAATACGGATATAGAGCGCAGAGAACGAGAAAAGGATACATGATCAGATGTCCGTTCCACGATGACAGAAATCCATCCATGTTGGTGTTTGAAGACGGGCGAGGGGCTTATTGTTTCGGGTGTAACAGATACTATCCCATTTCGAGAGAAGGAGATTTTATAACGGAGTAAGGGAGGAATAGCTATGTATCAAGAGGATTTCAGGCAGATATTGATTGAAAAATTTAAAGATATCCCCAAGACTGTAATAACTCATCTCGGCATAACAGAAACATTCAGGGATTTAGCTGAAGGAGCCAAGAAAGGAGCACTCAATTTTGATAAGCTAGTCCTAGATGGCGTGTGGTTTGGATATGTTACCAAGGAAAGACGTGTCTCCAGAGCAAGAGATAAATTCCTTGCATATCCTGTTGGAAGGATAAGGGTTGGTGATGAAGAATTCATGTATATCTTTCACACGTTGGGATTCAAGTTTCCTGGCGATGCAAGAAGAGGGGTTGTAGTTGGTGAGGCTATCGATATTTCGGATGCAGAGGTATTTGAGAATCCTACACCGGTATTCTGTGTAGACCCGTCAGATCGCAAATATTACGGGATCACATTCCAAAGTCTTACTCGGGAAGAATTGGAATTCGTCAAGAGAAACACCAAGAAGATCACGTTGAGCCAAAACTTAAAAGGCATAACGGCATTGAGGATATTCCTGACGGGAGAGATCCTTGCTGTTGATGGTAAGGACAAGTTTGCCTTTGCAGTAGATTCAAAGGGTCATTTCCTCGATCACATCAGCACAAGGGTCTTGCTCTCGAAACTTATAAACGATTCCGGGAAGGCTGACAAATACAAGATACCAGCAGAGGTGCTTCGCATGGTTGAGTCTTATGAGGACAGCGATGCGTTCCAGTATTACAAAGACAATTACCCTGGAATCGTCCTATCTCCGGATGAGATAGCTTTGTTGGTAGATAGTGCGAACGTCATACATATTGAGTCTATCAAGTATAGACTCACCGGAAATGGAATAATGCTAATTCTGAAGGAACAGGGTGTTACAGAAGAAATACCTCTGAGAAAGTTTGTCGCCCCGGAAGGTTATAGGTTATTGGGAAGCATCCCCGGGATGGAACAGTTCACAGACTCATACTATGCTAGAGTTAGAAAGATAAAACTCACAACGGTCTGGCGCATCTTCGCCCGATATCTCTTGCATAAGGCTGGTATTGATACCAGAGACATAGAACAAAAGGCACAGGAAGAAATTATCAAGACCATCAAAAACATTGTGGCAAATGCTCTTAAAGTTCCATCCTTGAAGCATCTGCAATCTGCGCTTAGAGATCAAGCGGAATTCAGGATATTCCATACGGTGCATAAGTATGTCGAGAACGATAAGGCTTACGTTCCTAAGGTGGAGCTATTGAAGCACATAAAAGACAATATTGAGGTGTATCCTGGCGACTATCATACGTTTTCCAGAATCCTTTCAGAGATCACGGAGTCATACCGTTACGGCAATATGGAGTGCTTCGTGTTTGAGCTAACAGAGGAAGAAATACAACAGAACGAAAAGGTTGAGACTAGGGAGATATTGAAAGACTTTCTCAATAACTCTGTGGACGATATCCTTACCGAAATTCCGCCGGAGATGCTGAATGAAATCAGATCGCTCGGCATTGTGTTTGTGACCAAGGATGGTAAGGCAAAGATAAGGATATCTGATGATGACGCATCAGACAGTGTTATGGCTGACATTCTCGGAAGATTAGAAAGAAAAGCTGCTGTGTGCTTGCAATGTGAAAGCGAAGAGGTCGCAAAGAAATTGGCTACCGTGTTCGAGCCGTATGAGCCCAGGGTGCTGGAAGATATGATCCTCTTCGGCGATACGGATTATGGTTATACCAAGTATTATGTGAGGATACATGACGATTGCTTAGAAGTCAGAGAGGGGGACTAAAATGGCTAGGGAGCTAAAAGTAACGACAGTGTGGGGACTTGCAGGGAGTGGAAAGACAACGTGGCTGGCGAATACCCTAGTTCAGCTCAAAGACAAATTTACAGCAGACAATACACTGCTTCTGACGTTCTCTCGTATGGCGACGAAGATGCTGAATGAGAAGTTACAACAGCAAGAACATACCCTGCAAGTGTCCACGTTCCACAGCTATATTGCCCAACATTACAGAAGGGCTGGTTATGCTTACGCTCCCTTGCAGTTTAATCGCATTTCCGAATGGTTTGAATCGAAGGGATTCCCTAAGATCAGACTCAGATATATGCGAGGAGGGTTCTATCAAGAGACCGGGCACATCTATGATCATTTCAACAATTGCAGATTGTCGCTCAAGCAACCGGATGTGTATTGGGAACATAGCGGCGATTATGCTCATTACGGCTTGTCACCACATGAATTCAAGCAGTTATTCGAGGAATTCCGGGAATACATGTATACCCTGGGGAAATTCGACTATACGGAGACGCTCATGCTCGGACTCAATCTGAACATTGAGGTGCCATACATAGTGATAGACGAAGCCAACGATATTTGTCCCCTGGTCTGGAGGTTGGTTAGGAAATTCTGTTCTAAGAGCATCCTCTTGGTGGGGGATCCGAATCAGAACATTTACACTTTTGCTAATACCAGTGACAAGTATCTTACGTCATACGAGCCTATGAAGCAGCTCAATGTTAGCCATAGGTGTTGCGACGAGGTGGCAAAATACGCAAGTCAATATCAAGTCTGGGGAGAGAAGATTACCGGGAATGGAAGACACGGAAAAGTCGAACATATCAGTTACTTCATGGAAGCACTAGACCCAAACAAGGATACTCTTCTTCTGACATACAGGATCAAAACAGCTGAGCAGATGAGTAGCACGCTGTGCAGAGAGGGGATTCCGCATAAGCTATTCGACGATCTCCCTTTTAGCGCTAAGGTTAACTCTCTCGTTAAGTTCTGGATTGGACTGGAACAGGGTTGGCTTAGAATGCGGGATCTAAAGGTGTTGGAACATATTCCAGCTAAGTATGCAAAGAACAAGAGTCGATTACTAGAAGTGGCAGACATCCTGGGGGATAAGCTGGTGTCGGACTTCCCGGAAGCAGATGTTATGGTAAGCGGGCTCAAGCGGATGGGAATCTATGGACTGCTAAAAGTTATGAGATTAACAGAAGACGAAAGCGAATTGGTTCTAGAGCTGATCAAAAACCCGGCTTGGTATGACCCGAAAATAAATATCATGAATACACACAAGGCTAAGGGAGCAGAGGCGGATGTTGTGATTATGAAGTTAGATATTCCGATCAGAATGGAGATGGACGAGAAAGAAAGAAACAAGATCATTTATACAACAGCAACAAGAGCAAGAAATGAGCTGTATGTTGTTGAGTGAATTTCTAATGAAATCGATAACCTACGGTAGGCTTTTCTCTACGAGCCTAAAAATGGCCTTAGAAACGGGATTTAAAAAAGACGATGAAACATACGTGTCGGACTGAAAGTCGCCATTCTAGGGCAAAATAGGAGGCTCCAGAAATGAATGAATTGATCGAGAGGAAATTAAAAGACGGGATCTATGTGGACATTACTCCGCTGGTAGGCGCTGTTTGGCATTGGATACAGATTCACACAGAAAAGCCAGATATTGATCCCATGGGATGGTCAGAGCTATTGACTAAGGGAGAAGAATGTGATAAGCAGAAGATGACCACCTGATTCCTCGTTAGAGGTTAGGGTGGCTTCCCCGGCGCTCACCACCTGTCATTCCGAGGCAACCCAGTTACACCCCCGTTTGGGGGGTTATTTATTTACTCTTCCGGAATCTCTGAACACTTAAAGATACCGAATCGCTTTGCAATGATCGGATATAGGTCTTCCGCATAGCTGGGGTCGATAATAATTTTTGGTTGCGGAATCTTCTTCTCGTCTGGATAGTTAAATATCGCCTTCTCGAATCTTACGTTCTCCTTGACTAGATCTAACAGGACAAGAACAACATCCAACCATTTATCGCTCCAGACCTGCCCTAATTTCTGCTCTAGCTTGTCTCGCATAGTGGCATAAACTAAGAGTAGCACCTTCTGGTAGTCATAGCTCATGAAGATTGATAGAGCATAGAGGAAGTGCAGGAGGGTATGTTCTGAGCTGCCTACTCTGATTCTGGAAAAGACTTTTTCTCTAAACTCCGGACTCATGTAATAGTCTAAGTCATCTAGCTTGTATTGGTTATTCCTGATTCTTTCTATAGCAAGCAATGTTTTTGCATGCCGCATAGCTCTATGCTATCAGTCTGAGTGTTAGATCGCCTATTTTAATGACATTAGTTGCCTGCTGATTGAGCTTAGTTTCTTCTATCTCGTATTGGTCAGGAGCTATTCTCCTTAGGAATTTGTCATAGCATTCCCAACACAAAGCAGCGGCAATCACCCTATCATCATGCCATCCGCTCTGAGCTTCTATCACCGACCCGTCTTTCACCACTCTAGTCATCTCTTCCACTAGTTCCTTAGATCTGAGGATAATCTTCCCTTCTGTGAGTGCTCCACGGAACGCACCAAGCAGGGACACCTTAGTTTCAGCCGTGGTCTTCCAATGTCTCACGAAGCTTTTCCTAAGGGCATCCTGCCTACTGTAGAGATATTCCCTGGACTTTCTGATGTTGGTATTAAACACCTCTCTTAGCTCTTCCGGGAGATTCTTAACCTCTGGAACCCAACCTTCTCTCTTGAGTTTGTCTATTTCTGCTAGGGTAGAATGCCCTACCCCGGTGACCTCGAGGATTATCATTGCGCTGTTGTAGATCGACGACAAGAGGAGAACATACCTAGCCAACGCCTGAGGATCCACTTGATTATCCGCAAATTCTGCCACCTGTTCGATTCTATCTCTGTAACATCTAAACACTTGTATAACGGCATTGTCGGAATCCATGTTGGCACCCATGGTCGGATCCACACCGACGGCATATACCCCGCCCTGTTCTGGTTTCTCAAATATAGCAATGTTAGCCGCAGATGAATCTTTTTCGATGATAAATTCCCCGTTGTAATAAAGCCGATATCTTTCCGGCTTAGCTTCTTTCACGTAATCCAGCTGAGTGTTGATGATGTTCGTATTGAAGAAGCGCATACCAGAGAGCTGGAAGGCCTGGTATTCCGTGAATGGGAATTCTTGCAAGCAGAAGTTTTCATCGTTCATATATTGTTCCGCTAGCTGTTTTCTCCACCAGGCGAGCTGAGCCATCGATATTTCTACACCGTAAAGCTTCTTAACCTGCCTTATCCAAGCTGCCTCCTCCGAACTAGGGGAGTATGAATAAAACTTGTAAGCAGCTGGTTCTTCCTTTGGGTCAATCCTGTAATCCTCTTTCAGCCACCATCCTAGGAAGATCGCCTTTTGCACAGGAGATTTCTTTGCTGTCTCCCACATATCGTAAAAGTCGTTGTAGCCATTCGCCGTAGATTCGTAGATAAACATTCTATACGGATGCGAGTTAGAGAGAGATGCTCTTACGGCAAAAAGGTCTTCCATGTTCTTAAAGTAGGCCACCTCGGAAGCGTGTATGTAATTGAAACCTCGGGATCGACCTACGGTTCCCTTTTTGTTCGATCTGTCCGAAGTATACAGGTAGTGAATCTCCGAGAAATTGTCGAATCTGGTGAAATCCCTCGTGTTGGTCACTAAATCCGCCTTTCTTTGTCTCGGCGGGATGTTCATGTGGTAATCACTTATGATTGCCTTTCTAGCTAGGTTTGCATTTATGTAGTCGTTCATCATTATCGCCAGTCGAGCACCTCGGACGGTATAAGCATAAAAGAGATCCAGGCCAAGGAGGATCGTTGTAATGCCCATCTGCCTGCCCTTTAGGATCACGAACGTTCTGCACTCGTCGTTCTCTTTCACAGCTTCCCACATCTTATAGATCAAGTATTTCTGACTACCAAACCAGTTGTTCTTTGAAAGATGCATGAATCCCTTGTCCTTCGAGATAATCACAATGTGCCTGGAATACTTAAGGAAATTAGCAAATACAGGATCTAGCTTTGCCATATCGAAACCCTCTCCTATATGCTTCCGTGAAAAGCAAGATGTAATCCCTAGCCAGATAGCCG
>Ga0334722_10005072_pt1 | contig 13439 bp, 13 predicted proteins | sample C3_bottom_MG_FD_207210 | JGI IMG/M metagenome (GOLD analysis project Ga0334722, IMG submission 207210) | Sediment microbial communities from Yellowstone Lake, YNP, Wyoming, USA - C3_bottom | ecosystem: Environmental > Aquatic > Freshwater > Lake > Sediment | place: USA: Wyoming | collected...
CCGCTAAGGTGGCCGCTCGCTTGCGCCCGGCCACCCGACGAAGACCCCGATAGACATCATAGGCGAGTCCGACAGCGGCCCCCAGCAGTACCGTCACCAGAAGCACGGCGACCTGAACGTCGACGGAGGTCACCAGGTCTACCTCCCCCTCCCCCGCGCGCCGACGCCACCTCGTCCATGAGGACGAAGCCGCGCTTACCTTCCGTTCAGGTTTATTCGTCGCCCCACGACCTTAACCGCCGGACTCACTGCCAGCGGCGGCGGGGCCATTTGACCACCGTCCATCCGGCGAACAGGCACCACAAGGCCAGGCTGGCCGCCGGCAGCCAGCGCCGCAACGGGGCCAGCATCAACAGGGCTTCCAGGGGTAAGATCCGTAGGGCCTGGGGACGCAAGCCGGACCAGTAGTTGAGGACGTCCCGAACGAAGGCCCGCGTTTCCTCAAACGGCGGAAGTTCATCGCCGCCCCCCGCGGTCGAACCCCGCCGGATGCTTCCCACGCCCGCATTGTAGGCGGCGAAGGCCAGGGTGAAGTCGCCCCTGAAGGTATCCAGAAGTTGCCGCAGGTAGGCCGCTCCGGTGCGGATGTTGGCTCCCGGATCGAAGATGCAATCGCCTGAGACAGCCGGCGGGGCGTGCCGCCCGTCACAGGACGAGGCCGGGTTGAACGCCTGCCAGATAATCGGACTGACCTGCATCAGCCCGCGGGCCCCGGCCCGTGAGACGGCATTGGGGTCAAAATTGCTCTCGACCTTGATGACCGCTGCCACCAGGGCTGGGTCCAAGTCATACCTGGCAGCATAGAAGTTTATTTCATCGGCGTAGGGGAGTTGTCTGACCTGGCCGCGGAGGGCCGAGTAGTCGGCGAGGAGGGCGGTGGCCTCGCGGGTCTGTCGGTCCACCAAGACGTCGACCCCCAGATCGCAGAGGTTGACCACACTGGTGAGGGCAACGAAGCCGACGATCCATCGCCGACCAAGGCGGTTCTCCGGGTTGAAGAGGTCCCCAAGGAGCACGGCCGGGCTGGCGAGGACGCTGATGATGGCTCCCCCCGCCGCGAGGAGGGCCCGCCAAGGCCACGACCAAGCCGGCCGGCGTCGTGGGCGCCGGCCGGCGGCAAGCAGAATCGGACGGGTGGGAAAGAGGCGCACGGACCTTCCTCCCGGGGGGCCCGCCGGACCAGGTCCGGCAATCTGCCGGGCACAGGTCGGTGATTCCTATTTCGCCCCCTGGGAAGGGTCTTCCTCCTTCTTCGCCCGACGCCGGCCACCCCTTCACCCCGGGGCAGCCGGTCACCGGAGGAGGCGGTCGATGATCCCCTTGCTCTTTCCCTTGGCCGCCTTCTTCGGGCCGTAACTGATCGCGTTGATCAAACCCTCGACCTCCAGAGTGCCCACGTCGAGGTTGAGGGTCTTGATGTGAAGTTCTTCCCCTTTTAGGGTCAGGGTACCCAGTTCGGTATTGAGGATGATTTCCTGGTCATCAAAGCTGATCATCTCGAGGACCCCATTGACGCTGACCGCTTCACGATTTTCCAGCGTCACAAGGTGCTGATCCTCCCGATCCACATCCTTGTCCTCCACGTGCCTCTTCCCTCCCTTACCGGTTTCTGACTCCAGTAGCCATCCTATTTCGGGAGGAGGGAGTTCAGACCAATGGAACCGGGGCCCTCGCCAAGCCTCGGCGCTAGCGCCAACGCTGCTGAACCCGCGTGCCCCGGAAGTAGAAGCGAAGGATATCGGCCGCCTTGCGACCCTTCAGGGCCTGGGCCCTGGCCCCGTCCTGGGCCATCCCCACGCCGTGGCCAAAACCCTTCCCGCTGAAGGTGACTTTATCCCCGGCGATGGTGATCTTGTCGATGAGCGTCGATCTGAGCTTATCGCCGCCGAGGGCGATCCGCAGCGATGGCCCGGAGATACTGGTCTGGCCGATGGTCAGGGTCACGGCTCGGCCGGACGGCCCTTTTTTGGTGATGGCCAGGGTCATGAAGTCGCCCGGGTCCTTCCCGGTGACCCGGATCACCGCCGAGCGGATGTCGGCTCTGGAAAACGTGGCCGACCATGGCAGAAAACCCTCAGGTCCAGCGACGTCGCGGACGACAGTGATGTACGGGGTGGCTTCCCCGCGCCATTCCAGGCCTTCCTGGGCGGTGGCGGTGAGCCCACCGCTGTTGGCGTGGAACCAAGCCAGGATGTAAGCCCCGCGGTAGGTGATGACCTGTCCACGGGTGGCCGCGACGGCTTGCCTTATGGTGTCATTGATCCTGCTCGGGTCATAGGCCTGAAAATGGTCGGGATTATCACAGGCGTCCGTGCCGTGAAGATTCCGTACCCCGCCCTGGGCGATCCTCTTCATCGTGTCCGTTCGGGCCACGATGGCCTGGGCCTTTATGGCCTCGATGGGCCAGTCGGAGGGCACCTCTGCGGCCACCACTCCGACCAGATAATCCTCGAGCTTGAGTTCCACTTTCTTGCCGGTCTCGTCGAAGTTCATCGAGATGGTCGGCTCCTGGATCATCGGGAGAGGTTTGAGGATGGGGCTACGGACCGTCCCCACAACCAAGAGAACCAAACCGGCCAGGGCCAGGGCCCCCGCCGACCACCGCCATCGCCTGGAAGAAGCAGTTTTATCAGCCATTCGGTCGCCCCCTTTGGCGCGCTCCCGATCGGTTGGCGTAGCAAGGTTAGTATCCGGCCATCCCTGGGCTGATATCCGGGACAGGGACGAGCGTCGCCGGGCGGCGTGGCCCGACCGCTCGCCTAGCCCCGGCGGTCGCCCTCCTCATCCTCACCTTCAAAGCCGCGCTCTTCCATCACCTCAAAGAGTTCCTTGGCTCGCGCGGCCGGAATGTTCTGGCTGATCTGGAGGACCCGGAATTTGAGAAAACGGGGCCCGAAGCTCACTGTGACCACGTCACCCGGGCCAACCTCGCTGGCGGCCTTGGCGGTACGCCCGTTGATCGTCACCCGCCCTCCCTCGCAGGCCTGCTTGGCCAGCGTGCGTCGCTTGATGACCCGGCTGATCTTGAGGAACTTGTCAAGTCTCAAAAGCGTCTTCCTCCATCCAAAAAAGAATCAGGTCGTTCCCCTATTCGACCTGATCCTTGGGCTTCACTTCTTTTGGACCGTCTCTTTTAACGATTTCCCGGCTTTGAAGGCGGGGACCTTGGCCTCCCCGATGCTGATGGCCTCGCCCGTCTGCGGGTTACGGCCCGTGCGGGCGGCCCTCTTCCTGACCTCGAAGGTCCCAAAACCGACCAGGGCCACCCGATCCCCTTTGCCCAAGGCCTCTTCGATGGCCTCAAAGACCGCGTTCACGGCCTTCTCGGCGTCTTGCTTCCGCAGCCCGGCCTTTTCGGCCACGCTGTTCACCAGGTCAGTCTTGTTCACATCCATCCCCCCGTCTTCCGGCGTCGCCTTTGGCCTTCTCCCAGAGACTGAGCATCTCCGACAGCTCCAGGTCCTCGACCCGGCGCCCCGCCTTTCGGGCTGACTCCTCAATTGCCGCAAAACGGCCGGCGAACTTGCTCGCGGTCCGCGTCAGGGCCTCCTCTGGCTCCACCCCCGCAAACCGGGCCAGGTTGACGACGGCAAACAGGAGATCGCCGATTTCTTCACCTATTCTAACCCTGTCCCCCCGTCGGTATTCGGCAGCCAGTTCTGCCAGTTCCTCCTTGGCCTTGTCCAGCGCGCCTTCCGGGGACGACCAGGTGAAGCCGCGCCTGGCCGCCCGCTCCTGGACCTTATAGGCTTTCATGAGCGACGGGAGCTCCCGTGGGATGCCGGCGGTCAGAGTGGCGGCCGCCTCGACCGCTCCCTTCTCACGACCCTTGATCCGCTCCCACCGACGCAGAACCTCATCGCTGTCGGCCACCTTGACCCCGGCGAAGACGTGGGGATGGCGGCGGATCATCTTCTCAATGATGCCGTCGACGACGTCCGTCGTCGTGAAAGCCCCCTCCTCCTCGGCGATGACCGCGTGGAGGACAATCTGAAGGAGGACATCGCCGAGCTCTTCGCGGAGTTTGTCCGGCGCACCCTGGTCGATGGCTTCGACAGCCTCATACGTCTCCTCGATGAAATACGGCTTGAGCGACCGATGGGTCTGCTCTCTGTCCCACGGGCAGCCGCCCTCGCCACGCAAGCGGCGGACGACGTCGACAAAGCGGGCGAAGGCCTCGCCCGCAGCGCGGCTCAATCCGCTTTCATTCCGGCCGGCCTCCGCTTGATCCTGCCCCGTCCCTCTGACCACGCTCCGACCTTCCCTCGCTTCACCTAGTGAGGCCGAGCCGCCGCAAGAACCCGCTCAAGGGCGGCCCGAACCTTGGTATTGCTTCGAGGTCCCTCGCCGTCATCCCTCCGATGGCCAGAAGGATAGCGGTATAAACCACCGCGCCGGCCGCGATGGCCGCGACCGTAGCCAGATTGGTCCCGGTGGTCACGGAAGCCACCCAGTGGAAAGTCCATCCCACGGCGAGGGCCATGGCGGACACCGCCACGGTCGGTTTGAGCAGGGCTGACGGCCAGTCGAAGAGCGGGCCGACAAGCCTCTCCACGGTGGTCAGGTTCATTGCCGAGGCGACGGCGAAACCGGCCACGCTCCCAAAGGCCGCCCCCCGGATGCCGATGGCCGGAATGCCGGTCAGGGTCCAGCTCACGACGGCCTTTACCGCGGCCCCCACGGCCAGGCTGCGAAGGGGAAGGCTGGTCCGGCCGAGCCCTTGGAGGACGCCTGAAGCCGTCTGCTGGAGAGCCAGGAAGAGGAGACCCGAAGAGAGGGCGGCCACGGACACGCCGGCCACGGGCTGCCTGAAGAGGAGGCCCGGAATCTCCGAGCTGAGCAGGTACAGCCCGACCACGCAGGGCATCGTCAGGATAACCGTCAGCCGGACGCCAAGGGCGGCCCGTTCCCTGATGACCGCCGTCCGTCCGAGGGCGGCGGCCTCCGAGACGGCCGGGACGAGGGCCAATGAGATGGCTGAGGTAACGCTGGTCGGCATGAAGACGAGGGGAAAGGCCATCTGCGACAACTGGCCGAAGAGGGCCGTGGCCTGCGCCGGCCCGATCCCCGCCGCCCTCAGCCGGATGGGGACGATGGCCGCGTCGAGCATGTTCATGAGCGGCATGATGATGGCCGTGATGCTGATTGGAATGGCCAGGCCGATGAGTTCCGACAGGATTGGCCAAATCCGGGCCCCGGTTCGTCCGTCGGGGGCAACGGGACGAACCCGACCCCGGTCGCCAACCTTCGGCCGGTCCCGCAGGTCCGAGATGCCACCCTCTCGCCAGTACAGCACAAGGAGGACGATCAAGCCGGCCAGGCCGCCGGCGACGGCCCCAGCGGTGGCCCCGGCGGCGGCGTACGCCAGGCCCCGGGGCATCAGGACCAGGGCCAAAACGATCATCGTCATCACTCGGACGATTTGCTCCGTGATCTGCGAAACCGCCGTCGGCGTCATCCGCTGCAGGCCCTGGAAGTAGCCGCGCAAAGCGGCCATGATCGACACGAAAAAGATCGCCGGGGAAATGGCGATGATGGAGAGGTAGACCCGCGGTTCATGGTAAAATCGGGCGAAGAAACCGGCCGAGGAGTAGAGGACGAGCGAGAAGAAACCTCCCGACAGAGCAAGGAAGGCCAGGGAGACCCGGGTCACGCGCCTGGCCTCGCCGAGGCGGCCTCTGGCGACTCGATCCGCGATCATCCTGCAAACGGCCAGGGGGACGCCCATCGTCGAGACCGTGAGAAGCATGTTGTAAATCGGGTAGGCCAGGCCGTAGAGGCCCAGCCCCTCATCGCCGATAACCCATGAGAGCGGGATCCGGTAGATGGCCCCTAAGATTCGGCTCGCAAGCCCGGCCAGGGCCAGAATCATCGCGCCCTGAAGGAATGATTCCCTGGTCATGGGACCCTCCCCGGCGGCATAAGCAAAAATGCGCTCAGTCGGGAGCAGCGCATTTTTGGTCAGGTCGGTCGTTGATGGCGAGACTGTTCCGGGCCCGGGATTGGGGAGAAAACCTGCTGGCGGAACTCACTATTGCTCCATTTGCTTGGCCAAGAAGCCGGCGGCGGTCTCCGCGAGCTTGAGCTCGAGGTCGCCGAAGGTCACTCCGGGCTCCTTCGAAGTAATGATCACTGCCCCGATGGGGTCGCCCCCGGAGATGATCGGGGCGATGACTTCGGCCGTGAACTTGCAACCTGCCTCCTCGTCGTCAAGGAGACACTCCTTGCAGTACCGGTGTTCCCCAGGTTTGGTGATGAGAACCGGTTTCCGCTCCTCCATCACCTTCTCCACGGCTACGCTGATGGCCTTGTTGAGGAACTCTTTCTTGGGAGCCCCGGCGACGGCGATGATGTTATCACGGTCGGTGATCAGGGCGATATGGCCGACCGCTTCGTACAGGGAATCGGCGTATTCTTTGGCGAAATCGCCGAGCTCTCCGATGGGGGAGTACTTCTTAAGGATTACTTCGCCCTCGCGGTCGACGAATATCTCCAACGGATCGCCTTCGCGGATACGCAGGGTCCGTCGAATTTCCTTAGGGATGACCACCCGTCCAAGGTCGTCGATCCGCCTGACTATGCCTGTAGCTTTCACCTGCACCCCTCCTTTTCCCAGGCCCTATAGCCCCTTGAGTCCGGTCTTAGTATATAAGGCGTTTAGCACAATTATTCATTTTTTCCAGCTGGGGCAACCGCGCCGAGGGCTCGGGCTCGGTCCCCCCGAATCGAGGTTGATCGGTCACGGAAGCCCGGCCGCCCGCTCCACCTGGACCAGGACGCCCTCGACCACCTCGATGATCCGTCCGTCCTCAAGGCCCTGGACCTTGACCACGAGGTGTGGGGCGGCCTTCTGGGGGGAGAGGGCCACTCGGTCGCGGTACTTGCGGGCCAGGTCGGAAAGGGCATCCATGGAGAGGCGGCGCGCTGGGCCGAACTTCATCGTCACCAGGCCCCTTTGCTGGGTGATGGCGGTGACCCCGATCCGGCGCGCGACGGCCTTCAGGCGGGCGATGCCGATGAGGTTCCGAACAGCCACCGGCGGTTCCCCGAAGCGATCCCGGATCTCGTCGAGGATTTCCTCGGCTTCGCTCCGGTTCTCGATGAGGGAGATCTTCTTGTACATCTCTATCTTCTGCCGGGAGTCAGGAATATAACCGTCGTCGATATAGGCGTCCAGCGACAGCTCGATGGATGGTTCAACGGTCTCCGGCTTCTTGGTTCCCTTCAATTCCTCGACCGCCTCGGCAAGCATCTGGGCGTACAGGTCGAAGCCCACCGAGAGGATGTGGCCGTGCTGCTCGGGTCCGAGGATGTTACCGGCCCCGCGGATCTCGAGGTCGCGGAGGGCGATCTTGAACCCCGAGCCGAACTCGGTGAACTCCTTGATCGCCTGGAGCCGTTTTTCAGCCGTTTCGCTGATCGATCGATCCGGCCGGTAGGTGAAATAGGCGTAAGCGAGACGGCTCGACCGTCCGACCCGCCCTCGCAACTGGTAGAGCTGGGCCAAGCCGAGATGGTCGGCGTCCTCGACGATCAGGGTGTTGACGTTCGGGATGTCCAGACCGTTCTCGATGATGGTGGTGCAGACCAGGACATCGTCCTGCCCGTCCATGAAGTTCAACATCACCCGCTCGAGCTGATCCTCGGGCATCTGCCCGTGGCCCACCGCTACGCGGACCTCGGGGAGCATGCGTTGCAGACGGTCGGCGACGAGATCGATGGTCTGGACTCGATTATGGACGTAGTACACCTGGCCGCCGCGGTCCAGCTCTCGTTGAATGACCTCGCGAACAAGCTCGTCACTGTACTCAATGACGTAGGTCTGAACCGGGAAACGATCCTCGGGCGGGGTCTCGATGACGCTCATATCGCGCAGCCCGACCATGGCCATGTGCATCGTCCGGGGGATGGGCGTGGCTGATAGGATGAGCACGTCGACGGTCTCCTTGAGCTTCTTGAGCCGTTCCTTGTGAGCCACGCCGAAGCGTTGTTCCTCATCGATGATCAGGAGGCCCAGGTCCTTGAACCGGATGTCCTCGCTGAGCAGGCGGTGGGTCCCGATGAGGATATCAACCGCCCCCTTGCGGACCGCGGCCAGGGCCTTCTTCTGTTCAGGGGACGAGCGAAAGCGCGAGAGCATCTCGATCTTCACCGGATAGCCGGCGAAGCGATCGCGGAAGGTGTTGAAATGCTGGGCGGCGAGAATCGTCGTCGGGACGAGGACGGCCACCTGCTTGCCGTCCATCACCGCCTTGAAGGCGGCCCGCATGGCCACCTCGGTCTTTCCGTAACCGACATCCCCGCAGAGCAGACGCTCCATCGGCTGCGGGCGCTCCATGTCTGCCTTGATCTCGGCCGTCGCCTGCAGTTGGTCGGGCGTCTCCTCGTAGCGAAATGAGTCCTCGAACTCCCGCTGCCAAACGGTATCCGGTCCGAAGGCGTGCCCAGGCATGGCTTGCCTCATGGCGTAGATGCGGAGAAGTTCCTCGGCCATCTGGCGGACCGAGGTGCGGACACGGCTCTTGACCTTGGCCCACTCTGTTCCGCCGAGCTTATAGAGCTTGGGCTCCTGGCCCTCCGCTCCGATGTACTTCTGGACGAGCTCGATCTGGTCGGTCGGAACGTAGAGCCGGTCCTCCCCGGAATACTGGATGTACAGGTAGTCGCGATTCTTGCCCTGGATCTCCATGGTCCTCAGGCCGAGGTACTTACCAATGCCGTGGTTGACGTGAACGACGTAGTCGCCGATCTTCAGGTCCTGATAGGAAGCGAGGCGCAGGCCTTCCCTGGCCGCCCTCGGCTTGGTCGGGCGCTTGGCCCGACCGAAGACCTCCTCGTCGGTGAGGACAACCAGGCCCGCGTCGGGGAACTCGAATCCGGTCTCCAGGCTCCCGACGACGGCCACGAACCGACCGGGCTCCGGAATCTGCCACGTCTCGGCGGTCGTCGCCGGCAATTCCTCCTCGCGCAGGATGGCCGCCAGGCGCTGGGCCCGGTCGGCAGTGGCCGCGGCCATGACCACCCTCATCCCGCGGGCGGCGTAGCGGCGAGCCTCGGCCACGAAGGCTTCCCGCCGTCCATGGAAACTCGGACCCGGCCTCGTATCCACGGAAACCAGGTTGTCCGGCTCGATCGTCGGCGGTTTGCGGAGAAGCAGCGAGAGATGGATCACCGGGTGGCTCCTGACCCGCGCCATCAGCTCGTCGCCAGATTGATAGACCCCGGCCTGACCGGCCAGGGCTTCGCCGCGCTCGAGGGAAGCCCCGAACATCTCCTCCACCAGCCGCTCGCTCTCGGCGGCGGCCTCGCGGACGCGGAGGGGCTCGTCCAGGACAACCGCGCCTGCAGGCGGCAGGTAATCGAGGAGCGTATCCAATTGGCCGAAGAAGTACGGGGCGTATGACTCCAGGCCCTCGCCACGCCCGGCGCTGAGTCGCTCGCAGTGGGCCTCGACCCGCTCCCTGAGGGCCTCAGCCGCTTGGTCGAGGCCGGCCCTGGTCATCCTCTTAACGGTCGCCTCCAGTTCGCGTCGGATCCGCAGGATGGCCTCTTCGCGTCCATCCGAGGGGAAAAGCATCTCCCTCGCCGGGATCAGGTGGACGGCCTGAAGATTGCTCAACGATCGCTGGGAAACGGGGTCAAAAGAGCGGATGGAATCAACCTCGTCGTCAAACAATTCGATCCGCCATGGCTGATCGGCCACCAGCGAGAAGACGTCGACGATGCCGCCCCTGACGCTGAATTGCCCCTTCCCCTCGACCATGTCGACCCGCTCATAGGCCATTCCGACCAGGCGCTCGACCAGACGCTCGAGGTCAATTCGGTCGCCCCATCGCAACTCGAGGCAGGCGGCGTTGAAGCGCTCTCGGGGCATGAGCCGCGGGAGGAGGCCGCCGACCGGGGCGATCACCACCGGCGCGGCACCAGCGCCCCTCCCTTCCCCAGCAGCGCCGGCAAGCCGATCGAGGACCCGCAGGCGATCGGCAAACAGCTCGGGGCTGTGGGCCACCACCTGAAAGGGCAGAATCTCAATCCCCGGAAAGACGTCGACCTCACGCCCGGGGACCAGGGTCCGCAGGTCTTCGCGGATCCGCCCGGCTTGTGAGAGATGTCCGGTGATGACGAGAACCGGCCGATCGGTGGTCATCATCAGGTGGGCCAGGAAGAATGACTTCTGCGACCCGGTCAGGCCATAGACCAATTGCTCGCGGGCTCCCCCGCGGAGGGCGTCGGTCACCCGTCGGAACCCTTCGATGATGACGGACGTGGTCGTGGTCTCGCCCAAAGTGTCCTTCCTCCAAACGCCAAAAAGGGGCTCCCCCGCTTTAGCCGGGGGTCCCGGAACCGGTTAGGACTGGGATGAGTTTATACCATTATATCCGCCAGCCCCAACGCCGGTCAAACATCCTTGCTGGAACGCTCAAGGCTGGGCTTCAGTCGGCCACCGTCCGATGATCGCGGCGTTGAAGACGGCATGAAGAAACGTCGCCGAGGCGATGGCCGCCGGACCTGAGTTGTAATGGGCATAGACGAGGCCGGCCGCTAGGCCGAAGCCAAGGTGGCCGATGAGCCCGACCAGCCCCGCGACGAGGCCGTGGCGCGAAGGCTTGACAGCATCGTAAACCGCTTCGGTCAGCCCGAAGACGGCATGGGCGGCGATGATCGGGGCACCCAGGGCAAGGGCCGCCCCGGTCTTGGCAGTCTCCTCGACCAAGGGTACCAGGGCGGCCACGGCTACCCGCCGCCCCCCCAGAACGGCCCACCGATTGACGACCACGGCGATGAAGGCGGCCAGAAGTCCGGCCGCCAGGCTCAGGCCAACGCTCCTCACGCCCCTACTCTTACCAGAAGGGCCGCCGGCTAAGCAGGAATTCGCGGCCAACGGCCCACTTCAGTCCCCAGAGCCACCCTTTGGGCCACCTTCCAGCGATGGCGCAGCCAGATCAAGACCGTTAACGACGGCCATGGCTCGCTCAATCCCCTGGGCGAGAAAGACCTCCACACAGTCGGCGCCCGCGGCCACGACCCGGTCGAGGATGGCCAGCTCGCCCCGGCTCGGTCGGTCCAGAACCCAGTCGACAACGGATGTCCCGTCGACCGGCCGGCCGATGCCCAAGCGCAGGCGAGGGAACCCGGTATCACCGACGGCCTCGACAATCGAAGCCAACCCGCGGTGGCCAGCGCTGGATCCGGAAGCCCTCAGCCTCAGGCGACCGACTGGGAGATCCAGGTCGTCGACAACGACCAGCATTTCGGCCGGGCTGAGGCCCATCGCCACCAGCGCCGCTCGGACGGCCGGCCCGGAGGCGTTCATAAAGGTCTGCGGCTTCATCAGGAAAACGTCCTCCCCGCCGATTTGACCGCGCCCTGTTCGGGAATGGAAACGACGCCCCGAAAGGGCCACGCCGTGCCTGGCGGCGATCTCGTCGATGACCCGAAAACCCATGTTGTGCCTGGTTCCGGCGTATTCACGACCGGGGTTCCCCAGACCGACGAGGAGCCTCAAGCTCGATCACCCTGCCCATGATAAGGAGCGTAACCCGTTGTCGGATCACGCCCCGCGCTGTAACCTTCGGTCCTATTTCTCCTTCTCGGCCTTGGCCTTGCCTTCCTTGCCCGGGGAACCTTCGGTCTCCTCTTCCTGCTTGCCGCGACCGATGACCTCGGGCTGGGCGGCTTCCGCGGCGGCCTCGCCCTCAGGTTTGGCCTCCTCCTCGGCCGCCTTCGGCGCGAGCACCGAGGCGACAACCACATCGGGGTCGGTGATGAACTCGACGCCGGCCGGAACCTTCAGGTCCTTCACCGACAGGTGTTCACCAACCGGCAGGTCGGTGACGTCTGCGACCACATGATCCGGAATCTCGGTCGGCAGGCATTCCACCTCGACTTCCCATAATTGGTGCTGCAGGATGCCGCCGGCCTTGGAGACGGCTTCCTCGCCGACGATCCGGATGGGTACCGTCGCCCGGAGCTTCTCCTTGAGATCAATCTGGTAAAAATCGGCGTGAATGACGTCGCCACGGATCGGGTCCTGTTGGATGTCCTTGACCATGCAGGTCCTCTCGTCGATGCCCCCGTCCTGGGCGATGGCAAGCCGGATGATGTTATTCCGTCCGGTTGATAGGACTCGGGCGAACTCGCGGGCCGCGACCTTGACCGGGACGGACTCGACATCCTTGCCATAGAGGATCGCCGGGACAAAGCCCTCCCGCCTGGAGGCATGGGCCGAACCCTTGCCAACGGGCCGCCTGGCGGCGTTCAGGAGTACCTGTTCCATCTAGCTGACAGCCCCTTTCTCACGCAGGAAAAAAGCACTGCCGACAGGCAGTAACAGTAATATGATATCCGTTGTCCCCTTCATTGTCAACGTTCCGACTTGACCCGTCCGGGTGCGTTCGGTTGCGGGTTATTCCAGTTCCCGTCTCGTTCATCGGTTTCAACGGTTGAAGAGGGCGCTCACCGATAGGTCCTGGGCTATCCGGCTGATGGCTTCGGCCAGAAGCGGGCCGATCGAGAGGACCTTGAACTTTGCGTCCGTGGCCGCCGGGCTGAGCGGGATGGTGTTCGTCACCACGACCTCCTTGATCGGCGAGGCAACAAGCCGCTCGACGGCCGGTCCCGAAAGAACGGGATGCGTGCAGCAAGCATAGACTTCGGCCGCCCCCCTATCGAGCATCGTCGTTGCTCCAAGGACAACCGTCCCGGCGGTATCGATGATGTCGTCGACCATGATCACCGCTTTCCCCTGGACCTTCCCGATGACGTTCATGACCTCAGCCACGTTTGGCTCAGGCCGTCGCTTATCGATGATGGCGATGGGCACACCGAGCCGATCGGCCAGGTTCCGGGCGCGGGTGACACCACCCAAATCCGGCGAGACGACCACCGCGTCCTTGAACTTCTTGCTCAACAAATATTCGGCGATAATGGGAATCCCGCTGAGGTGATCAACCGGGATGTCGAAGAACCCCTGAATTTGGCCAGCGTGCAGGTCCACGGTGAGGACCCGGCCGACGCCAGCCGTCGTCAGGAGATTGGCCACCAGCTTGGCGGTGATCGGCTCGCGCCCGCGGGTCTTCCGATCCTGCCTGGCATAGCCGTAATAAGGGATGACCGCAGTGATCCGCCTCGCCGATGACCGGCGGACGGCGTCGATCATGATCAGCAATTCCATAAGGTGGTCATTGATCGGCGTGCATGTCGGCTGGACCAGGAAGACGTCGGCCCCACGGACGTTTTCGTCGATAATCACTTTTATCTCGCCGTCAGAAAACCGCCCAACCTCAGCCCGAGCCATCCTGAGGCCCAGGTGGCGGACGATCTCCTCGGCCAGCGCGCGGTTGGCCGACCCGCTGAAGACCTGCACATTCATTTCTTTGGTGATGGGTGTCAACTCTGGTCCCCCCGGTTCTCCCTTTTTGTCGACCACTTGTCAGGGT
>Ga0334722_10005073_pt1 | contig 13438 bp, 12 predicted proteins | sample C3_bottom_MG_FD_207210 | JGI IMG/M metagenome (GOLD analysis project Ga0334722, IMG submission 207210) | Sediment microbial communities from Yellowstone Lake, YNP, Wyoming, USA - C3_bottom | ecosystem: Environmental > Aquatic > Freshwater > Lake > Sediment | place: USA: Wyoming | collected...
TGTAAGGCTTTTTCTGTATTCATTGTTTTGTGTTCCAAGTGCCGCATAAGAGCGCCCTGCGCTTCATGCCGGATTGATTTTTGCGATGTTTTTAAAGTGCGCCACAATTCCTTCTTCAAAAGAGCTTTGCAAAAGCTCCATTGGCAGTTTCCAGACGATTTCTTTGGTTTTTTCCGTTGAAAAACAATAGCAATTACTTATTTCCAGGATGGCATCACTTTCGTGAGCAAATTTACTCCGAACCTTGTAAATCATCTCTGCAAACTTTTCGATCCTATCGGCCGGCTTTCCGTCAATAAGTATTGAATTTTGTAGTTTATCCTTCGTCGGTAGAGATAAGTTGACGAAAAAAGATTTGCACTTCCTGATTGAGCCGTATTCCGACTTATATTCATCATACAGTTTCCGTAATTGCGGCTTATCTGTAATTGGGAACAAGCTTTTCCCCTCTATTTCTGAGAGCCATTCAAAGAAGTCAACGTTCTTTTTGTCAGAGAGACTTTCAATTATTGCAAGCAAGGCGACGGTTTTAAAAGAATTGGTAAAATATTCAATTACAGGGATTGAGCGTGAAACATTTACATGCCAGTCACCATTCTTCACGAAAAAAAGGTACGATGAGGAAACTCGCAGGAATTCATCTTTTGTTTCGCAATCAGCTAGCGAAGAATAGAACGATTCGAAATCTTGGTAATTGGGAAACTGTGAAGATAGCGCTTGGTGCGCATCACCTTTGTAAATCTCATTATCGCAGTATTTGTATTTCTTGCTCAAAGTATTGTCCCTTCCAGGCATAAATTTTCGGGACACAATCCTCGCTCACCCCTACCCATTCTGCCGCCAACGCCCGCCCTTGCCGCCGTTCCTGGGCTGAATCTCCGCCTTGGTTTTCAGGTACACCACTGCGCTATAGCCCAGCAACCCCTCCACCTCCGCATCGAATTCCTTGCAGGGCCTCACGGTGAAATCCGCGGGCGGCTCGATATCCACCTCGCCCCGCCCGATAAATTGCATGGTCAGGGAAACCGGGCAGATGCCGTGGTACTCGCGCACCTTGTTTTTCAGGCTTTCCAGCTTCTGCCTGCTTACCTGATCGGACTTGAGCAGGATGCGGGCTCCGTTGGTGTATTTGCTGCGGGCTTCGCTCAGGCTGTCCACCGATTCGGCAATGATCTTGGCGCCCTGTTCTTCCTGTTTGACTGTACCCAGGACGATGATCGGTTCGTCGCTGGTCAGGAGATGGCCGCATTTGGCAAAGGCCTCAGGGAATACGACCACCTCGACGGCTCCAGCTCGGTCCTCCAAAACGATGAAGGCCATGCGGTCGCCTTTTTTGCTGCGGTGATCCTTGTACTCGCGGACCAGGCCGCCAACGCGCACCGGCTGGTTATCGCCCCAGTCGCCAAGGCTGGTGAGGTCGGTGTCGGCCACGGCCATGATCTCTTGGTGGAAGTTGTCCAGGGGATGGCCGGTGAGGTAGAAGCCCACGGTCTCTTTTTCAAAGGCGAGCCGTTCTTTCTCGGTCCATTCCGAGATGTTGGGCAGGTCGATGGTGTTGGCCTTGCTGCTTTGGGCCTGCGACATGGTCGAGAACAGCGAGATCTGGCCGCTTAGGCGATCCCGTTGCGCGGACTGCGCCTGCTCCAGGGCAATATCCAGAATGGCGAAGAGCTGGGAGCGCTTGGCCCCAAGGGAATCGAAGGCCCCGGCCTTGATCAGACTTTCGATGACCCGCCGGTTCACCTTACGGGAATCGACCCGGTCGCAGAAATCCTCCAGCCCGCCGTAAGGGCCGTCGGTTGCCCGCACCTCCATGATGGAGTCCAGGGCCTGGCCGCCCACGTTCTTGACCGCAGCGAGGCCGAAGCGGATGCGGTCGTTGACCACGGCAAAGTCCTTGTCCGATTCGTTGATGTCCGGGGGCAACACCTCGATTTCGTGGTCGCGGCACTCGATGATGTAACGCACCACCTTGTCGGTGTTGCCCACGTCACAGGAGAGCAGGGCGGCCATGAACTGGGCTGGATAGTGGGCTTTGAGCCAGGCGGTCTGGTAGGCGATCAGGGCATAGGCCGCGCTGTGGCTCTTATTGAAGCCGTAGCCCGCGAACTTGGCCATCAGGTCGAAGACGTACTCGGCCTTGTCCGCCGGGATGTTGTTCTGCTTGGCCCCTGCCAGGAATTTTTCCTTCTCCGCCTCCATGACCTCGGCCTTCTTCTTGCCCATGGCCCGGCGGAGGTTGTCGGCATCGCCCAGGGAGTAGCCGGCCAGGACGTTGGCGATCTTCATCACCTGTTCCTGGTAGACGATAACCCCGTAGGTCTCTTTCAGGATGGGTTCCAACTGCGGGAGTGGATAGATGGCCTGCATCCGGCCGTGCTTGGTGTCCACGAACTGATCCACCATGCCGGACTCCAGTGGGCCGGGGCGGTAGAGGGCCACCAGGGCGATGAGGTCGGAAAAGACCTCGGGTTTCATTTTCATCAGCAGGCCACGCATGCCGGAACTTTCTAGCTGGAAAACCCCCAGGGCATCGCCCTTGGCCAGCAGGTCGTAGGTCTTGGTGTCGTCCAGGGGGATGCGGTTGATGTCCGGCTTATGCCCGATATCCGCGGCGATCAGCTTGAGGGCCCGGTCGATGACGGTGAGGGTCTTGAGGCCCAGAAAGTCGAACTTGATCAACCCGGTCATCTCGGTGTGGATCATGTCGTACTGGGTGAGCACCTCGCCCTTGGGGCCCTTGCAGACCGGCAGGTATTCCACCATGGGCCTGGGTGAGATGACCACCCCTGCGGCATGGATGGAGGTGTGGCGGTTGAGCCCCTCCAGGGTCTGGGCGATGCGGAGAAGCTCCTCCACCTGCGGGTCGCGTTTTATCAGCTCCTGGAGGCGGGGCTCGGCATCAATGGCCTTCTTGATCGTGATCTTGAGTTCTTCCGGGATGAGCTTGGCGATGCGGTCCACGTCGCCGTAGGCCACGCCCAGAGCCCGGCCCACGTCGCGGATCACGGCCCTGGCCTTCATGGAACCGTAGGTGACGATCTGGGCCACATGCGCCTCGCCGCCGTAGCGTTGCTGCACGTACTCGATGACCTCGCCACGGCGCTCCTGGCAGAAATCCACGTCGAAGTCGGGCATGGACTTGCGTTCGATGTTCAGGAAACGCTCGAAGATCAGGCCGTAGGGGATGGGGTCGATGTCGGTGATCCGCATGGAATAGGCGGCAAGACTGCCTGCGCCGGAGCCACGGCCGGGGCCCACCGGGATCTCGTGGTCCTTGGCCCAGTTGATGAAATCGGCCACGATGAGAAAATAGCCGGGAAAGCCCATCTTGATGATGACGTCGATCTCATGGGTGAGCCGGTCCCGGTAGGTCTTTTCCAGCTCTGGGGTGAGCTGGTCGATTTCCCGCATGTCGTTCAGCCGCTCTTCAAGCCCGGCCAGGGCGGATTTTTCGAACAGGGAATCAAGGGTTTCTCCCTCGGGCACCGGGAAGATGGGGAAATGCGACTCGCCGAAGCTCAGCTTGACATTGCAGCGTTCCGCCAGACGGACGGTTTCGGCGATGGCCTCGGGAGAGTGGGCAAAGGATTTTTTCATCTCATCGGGAGACTTGAAGAAGAGTTCGTCCGTGGAGAACCGGAAGCGGTTGGCATCGTGCATGGTTTTGCCGGTCTGGATGCAGAGCAGCACCTCATGGGCCTGGGCCTCTTCCCGGTTGAGGTAATGGCAGTCGTTGGTGGCGATGAGCGGAATGCCCATCTCTTTGGAAAGTTCTTTGAGTCCCTGATTGACCACAGCCTGTTCCGGGATGTTGTTTTCCTGCATCTCAAGGTAGAGGCGGTCGCCGAAAAGGGCTATGAGCTGGCGAGCCTCTTCCCTGGCGCCTTCCATGTCGCCTGCGGTGATGCGCATGGGGATGCCGCCGTGCAGGCAGGCGGTGAGGGCGATGAGCCCCTCGGCATGGCTGGCAAGGACCTCCAGATCGATGCGCGGCTTGTAGTGGAACCCTTCCAGTTGGGCCAGGCTGGCCAGCTTGAGCAGGTTCTGGTAGCCGGTGTTGTCCATGGCTAGGAGCACCAGATGGAAAGCGGCCTTGCCCGCGCTTTTTGCGGACTTGTCGAAACGGTGGCTGGGGGAGACATAGAACTCGCAGCCGATGATGGGCTTGATCCCGGCCTTTTTGGCCTGGACGTAGAACTCCAGGGCGCCGAACATGGAGCCGTGGTCGGTGATGGCCACGGAGTCCATCCCGTATTCCTTGCACTTGGCAAGGAGGTCACCGACCCGGATGGCGCCGTCGAGCAGGCTGTACTGGGTGTGGACATGGAGATGGACGAAATTGGCTGGCGGGGTTTCCGGCATGGGTAGTTCCAGATAAATTTTAAAAGGTTAAGGCACGGGCAACGGTGCAACTAAAAGAAAAAATGGAGCGGCTTTGACAGAAAGCGGTTCAGGGCTTAGAACGCGTCAAAAAGCTGCATCCGGTCCAGAGCGGTCAGGCTTTCCCACAGATCATCCTCGGTGTGGGGCTCCAAGGTGACAAGGGGCTGCAGCCGCTGCTCTTTAAGATAGCTGAACAGGCCGGGAAAATCAAAGCTCCCCCGACCCGGAGCAAGGTGCGCGTCCCGGTCGCCGTGGTTATCGTGCAGATGGATGTGGCCGAGCCAAGGGGTAAGGGCTGGCAACCAGTCCTGCCAGGAATTTTTGGCAAAGGAGGCAACATGGCCCACGTCGAGGCAGAACCTGGCCATGGGCGAGTTTAGGGCGGCGAGCATTTTTCCGTGCTGCTCCGGGCCTATTTCGTAAGTGTTTTCCAGCATCAGCGGAACGTGGTGCGCGGCGGCCTTTGCCAGCAGCGCCTGCCAGGTCGTCAGGGAAGCGTTGAACCAGGCAGCCTGCTTGTAGCCGTGCTTGTTTTCTTCGTAGTTCAGGTGGCAGACCACCGCAGCCGGTCGGAACACCTTGATGAGGTCAAAGGCCTTGCTCAACTTGCTGCGGCTGGCCGCCAGGACAGGCTCATCCAGGGCGCCCGGAGCGAGATCGAAAAAAGGGGCGTGCAGGGTGCAGCCAAGCCCAGCCTCGATCAGAGTCTTGGCAACCTCCCGGTATTCAGCTTCGGTGGCGGTGTACAGCGTATCGCCTTCCAGACCGATTTCCGGCTGGATGCGGTGGGCGAGTACAATATCCATCTCCTGCTGGAGCCGTCGAAAGGGAAAATTGATAAAACAGCGCGAGGTGATGTGCTGGTAGGTCATTTGTTCACCGATCGGCGTGCATCAATCATCCAGCTTTTTGGCCTCATCGATGAGCATGATGGGGATGTCTTCACGAATTTCATACAGTAGCCGACAGCGCTCGCAGACCAGACCGTCTTTTTCTTCGGTGAGCGTTACCTCCCCTTTGCATTTGGGGCAGGCAAGGATATCAAGCAGTTCTTGGCTGATCATATGGCACGGCTCCGGCTGATGGTATTCGGCGGCAGATGGGGTTGTTTTGGCGGTAGACGACGCATGTCCGGTCTATCTAAAAACTTTCTATTTGTTGTAAAATGCGCTAGGATAACGGACCTTTTTCAGGTGGCAGCTTATGCTGACAAGATCTCAGGGGTGAAGATAAAATGCCCCGCCAAGAAAAGCAAGCCTTTCCATTGGGCGGCGACTAGCCGTCTGTTGAGCGGTATTTGTTTAGGAGAAGAGCGAAAGTGAAAGGAATTATACTGGCAGGCGGCTCTGGCACGCGGCTTTATCCACTGACCCGCTCGGTGAGCAAACAACTGTTGCCGGTCTACGACAAGCCCATGATTTATTATCCCCTGTCTACCCTTATGTTGGCAGGGATTCGGGAGGTTTTGCTCATCACCACCCCGGAGGATCAGGGGCAGTTCATGCAGCTGCTGGGCGATGGCAGCCAGTGGGGCATTAGCCTTGAATATGCAGTTCAGCCCAAGCCCGAGGGCATTGCCCAGGCCTTTGTGATCGGGGAGAAATTCATCGGTAACGCGCCGGTCTGCCTTATCCTCGGGGATAACATCTTCTATGGGCCGGGCTTGGCCCAGACCATTCAGGATAAAGGGGCTGATCCCAAGGGCGGGATGGTTTTCGGCTATTACGTGCGTGACCCTGAACGGTATGGGGTGATCTCTTTTGCCTCGGACCGGACTGTGCTTGATATTGAGGAAAAACCGATCACGCCAAAATCCCGTTACGCAGTGACTGGGCTTTATTTCTATGACAGCCAGGTGGTTGAGATTGCCAAAAACCTCAAGCCCTCCGCCCGTGGGGAGCTTGAGATAACCGATGTCAACAAGGCCTATCTCGCCAAGGGCCAGTTGCAGGTCGAACTCTTGGGGCGTGGGACAGCGTGGCTTGACACTGGCACCCATAATTCTCTGCTGGATGCGGCCAATTTTATCAAGGTTGTGGAAGACCGGCAGGGCTTGAAGATCGCTTGTCTTGAGGAGATCGCCTTTCGGATGGGCTATATCGATGGCGCGCAGCTGGCACGGCTGGCCGAGCCCCTGAAGAAAAATGGCTATGGTCAGTATCTGTTCCAGGTTCTCGAGGAGGAGCAAGGACGATGAGGTTTTTGCCCTCTGAGATCCCCGAGGTGTTGCTCATTGAGCCCCAGGTTTTTGGCGATTCCCGTGGTTTTTTCATGGAGACCTGGCATGCCGCAAAGTTTGCTGCGGCCGGGCTTGATTTCAATTTTGTCCAGGACAACCACAGCAAGTCGGTGCGGGGGACCCTGCGCGGGTTGCATTACCAGATCAAAAAACCCCAGGGCAAGCTGGTGCGGGTGATCAGCGGCGAGGTGTTTGACGTGGCCGTTGACTTGCGAAAAAGCTCCCCCTTCTTTGGCAGATGGGTTGGCGAGATCCTCTCGGCGGAAAATAAGAAGATGCTCTGGGTGCCGCCGGGTTTTGCCCATGGTTTTTACGTGTTGAGCCCTGAGGCCGAGTTTGTCTACAAGTGTACGGAGCTGTACGCCCCGGAGCATGAATGTTGCATCCGCTGGGATGATCCTGCGCTGGGTATCGTCTGGCCGTTGTTGGCTCAGGCGCCCCTGCTTTCGACCAAGGATCTGGCTGGGGTCTCGCTGGCCGAGGCGGAGTTGTATTCATGAGGGTTTTGCTCATCGGCGGCAGCGGCCAGTTGGGCAGGGAGCTGCAGTACTGCAAGCCGGCCGATATAGAGCTGCTGGCCTTGGCTTCAGCGTCGCTTGATCTTCGGGAGTCGGAAGAGGTGACAGCCAGGGTGAGTGGATTTCAACCCCAGGTGGTCATCAATGCTGCCGCCTATACTGCGGTGGATCGGGCGGAAAGCGAACGGGAGTTGGCCTTTGCCGTGAACGGTCAGGGCGCGGCAAACCTTGCCCAAGCGGCCCGTACGGTGGGCGCATATTGTATTCAGGTCTCCACGGATTTTGTTTTTGACGGCGTGCAATCCCACCCCTATCTGCCTATGGATCAGACAAACCCTTTGGGGGTATACGGGGCCAGCAAATTGGCCGGTGAGCAACTGGCGCTTGGTGCGTACCCTGAGGGGGTGGCTGTTGTCCGCACCGCCTGGCTTTATTCTGCCTTTGGTAATAATTTTGTCACTACCATGCTGCGCCTCATGGGCGAGCGGGAAAGCATAGGGGTGGTGGCGGATCAGGTAGGCACCCCGACCTGGGGCCGTGGCTTGGCCGAGGCTCTTTGGCAGATGTGCCGGGTGCAGCCCAAGGGCATCCACCACTGGACCGATGCCGGGGTAGCGAGCTGGTATGATTTTGCCGTGGCCATTCAGGAAGAGGGGATTTCCTGTGGGTTGCTTGCCCGGGAGATTCCCATCCTGCCCATCAATACCGTTGACTATCCCACCCCGGCCAAGCGGCCGGTGTATAGTGTGCTGGACAAGACTGAGACCTGGGCGGCCTTGGGAATGAAACCAACCCACTGGCGTGTTGCCCTGCGGCGGATGTTGAATGAATGTAAAAGGGACTTGTAAGAAAGAAAAAAAGGTTACAGGTCCGTAGCATAAACCACAAGTTACGTAGAAGTAACCGTTGTAATCGCGGTTTTTGCGATTTCAACAATACAAGGAGAACCGTGGTGCATAAGCTGCTGGTTACCGGCGGAGCCGGATTTATCGGGGCCAATTTCGTCCATTACTGGCTGGCCCATTATCCGCAAGACCGCTTGGTGGTGCTCGATGCCCTGACCTATGCCGGGAATATGGCCAGCCTTGCCGGATGCCTGGAGCAGGATAATTTTCGCTTTGTCCACGGCGATATCGGAGATCAGGACCTGGTCGAAACCCTGTTGGCCGAAGAGTCCCTCGATACCGTGGTAAACTTTGCCGCTGAATCCCATGTGGATCGCTCCATCCACGGACCGGACCCGTTTGTAACCACCAACGTGGTCGGCACCCACAGTCTGCTCAAGGCGGCGAAAAAGGTCTGGTTGAACGGGGGCGGGCGGCCGCACCGGTTCCATCATGTTTCCACCGATGAGGTCTATGGTTCACTCACCCCGGAGGCGCTACCCTTTACGGAAAGCACGGCCTATGCCCCCAACTCGCCCTATTCGGCGAGCAAGGCGGCTTCGGACCATCTGGTGCGGGCCTATCATCATACCTATGGGCTGGAGGTTAGCACCAGCAACTGTTCCAATAACTATGGTCCCTACCAGTTCCCGGAAAAGCTGATCCCGCTCATTATCCTCAATATTCTCGAGGCCAAACCGCTGCCCATTTACGGCGACGGCCTGAATATCCGCGATTGGCTCTATGTGGAGGACCATTGCCGGGGCATCGATCTGGTTTTGCAGAATGGCAGGGTCGGAGAGGTGTACAATATTGGGGGCAACAACGAATGGACCAATATCGAGATCGTCCGGCTGGTGTGTAGTCTGGTGGACGAGGGACTTGCCGCCTCCGATACCCTGCGGCAACGCTTCTCGCGCTCTCCTGTCTGTGTGGGCCAACAGGCGGAATCTCTCATTATCTATGTCAAAGACAGGCCCGGCCATGATCGGCGTTATGCCATCGATGCCGCGAAAAGCCGAAGCGAGCTGGGCTATGTTCCCCAGGAATCTTTTGAAACCGGGATCAGAAAGACCATTGACTGGTATCTGACCAATGAGGCATGGTGGCGGGGCGTGATGAACGGCAGCTACCGGGATTGGCTGGAAAAGCAGTATGACTAATGACAAGCTGCCACTCTCCGTGGCCATCATCACCAAGAATGAGGAGGATCGCCTGCCCGAGTGTCTGGCCAGTGTTGGCTTTGCCGCAGAGGTTGTGGTGGTGGATTCAGGCAGCAGCGACCGGACCGTGGAGATTGCCCGGGAATTTGGCGCCGTGGTGCATGTCGAGCCCTGGCAGGGGTTTGGCCTCCAGAAGCAGTTGGCCATTGACCGTTGCCGCCACGATTGGGTGTTGGTGCTGGATGCCGATGAGCGGGTCAGCCCGGAGGCCCAGGCGGAGATCAGTGAGGCATTGGCCACGGGGCCGTATGTTGCCTACAGTTTTCCCCGTAAGAATTACTTCTGCGGCCGGTGGCTGAAGCATGCCGGTTGGTGGCCGGATCGGGTTGTCCGCCTGTTTCGTAAGGACTCGGCCAGGATGTCCGAGCGTTCGGTGCATGAGTCCTTGAAGGTGCATGGCCCGGTGGGGGCTCTGCCGTATCCCCTGATCCATTACGCCAACAAAGGCTTGGGGCAAACCCTGGACAAGGTGAACCACTATTCTTCCGCCGGAGCCAACGAGCTGTTTGCCCAAGGGAAAACAGCCTCGGTCATCAAAGCGCTTCTGCGGGCGGCCTGGTCTTTTTTTCACAACTATATCCTCCGGGGCGGTTTCCTTGATGGGGGCGAAGGCTTTATCATGGCTGTTTCCGATTTCATGAACGTATTTTTCAAGTATGCCAAGCTGCGTGAGCTGCAAAAGCAAAAAGAAAAAGATTCGCCGTCCTGATGCCGATTCCGTGAATATCCTCATTGTCAAAACCAGCGCCATCGGCGATGTCATCCATACCCTTCCTGCCCTGAACGCCCTGCGCCGCAAATATCCGGAAGCCCGCATCGACTGGTTGGTGGAAGAGGCGGCGGCTGATTTGGTCATCGGGCATAAGGCCATTGATACCGTGTTGGTCTCACGGCGCAAGACCTGGGTTCGGGATTTGAAGCAGGGCCGGGTAGGGGCAGCCTGGCAGGGGTTTGCCGATTTTGTCAAAGAGTTGCGGGCGAGAGAATACGACTTGCTCATCGATTTTCAAGGGCTGCTGAAAAGCGGGATTTTTGTCGGCCTTGCCCGGGCAAAAAGAAAGGTCGGATTCGGCAAGGGCATGGAGCATGCCGAATGCAGCTATCTCTTTCTCAATGAGCCCATCCCGCCGGTCAACATGGACCAGCATGCCGCCATCCGGGAATTGTTGCTGCTCAAGGCCATCGGGGTTGAGAGCGCGGAGGTTGTTTTTGCTCTTCCCTTTGGCGAAGAACATCGGGAAAAAATCGGGCAATTGCTTGAAGCCGAAGGAGTCGATCCGACCAAGCCTTTGGTGGCTATCAATCCCATGACCACTTGGGAAACAAAGCACTGGCACAACGAGCGTTTTGCCCGGGTCGCGGACCAACTGCTCGACCGGGGCATGGCGGTTGTTTTCAGCGGCGGGCCGCAGGACGTGCCGGGCATTGAAGAAATTCGCGCCGTCATGACCGGCAAAGCCGCGAGCCTGGCAGGCAAGACGACGCTGAAAGAACTGGCCGCGCTGTATGAAAGGGTAAATGTGCTTATTACCACCGACACCGGTCCCATGCATCTTGCCGCAGCGGCAGGTGCGCCGGTGGTCGCCCTGTTTGGCCCGACCGCTCCCTGGCGAACCGGGCCTTTCGGCTCGATCCACAGGATACTGCGGGCGGAAATTGCTTGCAGCCCCTGCCTGAAAAGGCATTGCGACCGCGATCATGCTTGCATGGGGCAGATCACCGTGGATCAGGTGGTGCAGGCAGCGCTGGCTGTGCTCAAGGGCGGGAGCTGACCGTGGACATCTCCATCGTTATCGTCAACTGGAACACCAGGGAGTTGCTGCTGGACTGCCTGGCCTCGGTGTATGCCATGGTCAGGGATGTGAGTTTTGAGGTGTTTGTGGTGGACAACGCCTCAAGCGATGGCAGTGTTGAGGCGGTGCGGGAGCAGTATCCGCAGGTCAGAGTTGTTCAAAATGAAAAAAACCTCGGCTTTGCCGCAGCCAACAATAAGGCCTTGCGGGTTATGCAGGGGAAATATGCGCTGCTGCTCAATACCGACACGGTATTGACGGAAGGAGCCCTCGCGACACTGTTGCGATACATGGAAAATCACGAGGGGGTTGGCATGGCCTGCGGCCAATTGCTCAACGCCGATGGATCAAAGCAGAATTCCATTGCCAATTTCCCGAGTTTGTTGGGCCTTCTCTGTAATGAAACTGTGCTGCGCCTGTTGTTCCCAGGAAGATTTCCCAGTAAACGGCAGGAATACCGGGCGCCCATTGAGGTAGAGTCCTGTATCGGCGCCTGTCTTATGGTGCGCAAGGCGGCCATGGATGCAGTGGGGCTGCTGGATGAGCGTTACTTCTTTTTCATGGAAGAAACAGACTGGGCGTTTGCCATGCACCGGGCAGGCTGGAAATCCTGCTTTGTCCCTGATGCCCACATCTATCATTTACAGGGCCAGAGCGCCGGGCATAATGTCAGAGCCAGGATCATGTTTTACCGGGCGCGGTATCAATATTTCCGCAAATGGTTCCCGCAGAGCTGGCCGCTCCATGGTTTTTTGATTGTGGTGCGCCTGCTTATCAACGTCTTGTTGAATGGGGTTGGCCTGATCATTACCCTTGGGTTGCATGGGGGTATCCGGGGAAGACTGGCGCTGTACCTGCAACTGTTCGCTTGGCATCTGCGGGGCTGCCCTTGACGGTCTCTTTGGATATGACGATCTCGATTACAGGCAAGGCCAGGATAGTGGGATCACCGCGCAGTATCCTGCTTATTCAGCTCGGCGATATCGGCGATGTTGTCCTGACTTTGCCGTGCATCAGAGCCTTGCGGGAGACTTATCCCCAGGCGCGGATTATTGTGGCGGCATGGGATAAGGCGACCGAGTTGCTGGAAGATTGTCCCTGGCTTGATCAGGTTGTTGCGGTCACGAAGTGGTCCGGGGCGTTTTCTGGGCAACTGTGCTTCCAGATTGATTTTTTCCGTAATCTGCGAAACCTTCATTGTGATTTGGCTATTGATCTGCGAACCGGAACCCGTGGGGCCATAATGGCCTTCTTGTCAGGCGCTGGCCAAAGAATCGGTTTTTATGCCGATGATGGCACGTTGTGGCGGAATCGGCTCTTTACCAGTCTGTTGAAGCGCGATTACACTCCTGACTTGCATGTTGCCGAGTATCTTCTTTGCCTGCTCGAAGCATTTGGGATTACCACCGGACAGAGAATCCCTGAGCTTGCCGTTGCGGCGGATAAACAGGAAAAAATCCGGGATCTTTTTGAAGAGGCGGCGGTTCCCCAAGATAAAAAGATTGTTGTGGTGCAGCCGTTTTCCCTGTGGCAGTATAAGGAATGGGGCAAGGAGAAGTATGTCGCCCTCATCCGGTGGCTGGTGGCAGAATACGGGGTGGCTGTGATTGTCACCGGATCAGTTGCGGAAAGGGAGCGGGCCGAGGGAATTGTCCGAAGATGTGGCGCGGGATGCTATAATTTTGCCGGGAAGACCTCCATCGCAAGCTATGCGGCATTGTTACAGAAATGCCAGTTTTTTATCGGGGTCGATAGCGCCGGGCTTCACATTGCTGCAGCAGTGGGAACGCCGACCGTCGGTATTTTTGGGCCGTCTTCCCCGGTGTCGTGGGCACCGGTTGGTAGGCAACACTTGGTGGTTCAGAAAAATTTCCCTTGCTTGCCGTGCCGGGAGAAGGGGTGCGACAACAGGGAGCAGAGCAGATGTCTCGATGAACTGCCACTGCAGGAGGTTGTCGCACCGCTCTCTGTCCATCTCAAGCAAGGCTATTTGTTTTGAGTAGGTCGGGTGCTGGGTGGCGGCGTTTTGTGGGGCATTTTCCGAGGGGTGGTTCTGCTTTGGACTCAGAGGATATGCCGATGAATCTGGATGTGATAAAAAAAGATAGGGAAAGAATATTTTCTTTCCTGATGGCAACGGTGTCGGTGCTCCTCGGGATTTATGTTTTTTTGATTCCGATCCCACATGCAACGACAATCAAGGAAATTTGCTATTATTTGGCTGTTGTGCTTGTTTTTGTTCTGGTGTGGTTCCGGAGGATATTTTTCCACCATCACACACCATTGGTAGTTCCAGCCGTTTTTTTCCTCTCTTGGTGCGTTTTTGGGGTCTTCTTTGCAATAAACAGAGAAAATAGTCTGCATGATCTGTATGTGCATTTTCTGAAATATATCT
>Ga0334722_10005074_pt1 | contig 13437 bp, 10 predicted proteins | sample C3_bottom_MG_FD_207210 | JGI IMG/M metagenome (GOLD analysis project Ga0334722, IMG submission 207210) | Sediment microbial communities from Yellowstone Lake, YNP, Wyoming, USA - C3_bottom | ecosystem: Environmental > Aquatic > Freshwater > Lake > Sediment | place: USA: Wyoming | collected...
CCTCGCCAGCATCAGCCGCAACGTCGAGATCTCCACGGCCCGGTCCGGCTTCGAGGCTCTTGAGCATCTCCAAGCCGAACCTCCGAACCTCGTCATCCTCGACGTCATGATGCCCGGCATGGACGGCTTCGAGGTCCTGGCGCGTCTCCGGCGCCTGCCCGACTCGGATCGGATTCCCGTGATGGTCCTGACCGGCTACTCCGACGCCGTTAGGCGCGCCAAGGACGCCGGCGCCCAGGAAGTCCTCCTCAAGCCTTTCGAAAAGAACGTCTTCATCAAAAAAGTCCTCCAACTTCTCCAGAGCCGGTCCTAGGACCCATGGCGCGCATCCTGATCGTCGACGACGAGGAATCGATCCGGGATCTCCTCAAGGAAGTCCTGCTCACCCAAGGACACGAGTTTCTCCTCGCGGCCAACGGATCGGCCGCCCTTGAACTCCTCCGCAAAAAAACAGTCGACCTGGCCATCATCGACCGGAACATGCCGGGCATGAGCGGCATCGAGGTCGTCCAGCTCATCCGCCAGAACCCCAAGACGACGAGGCTCAAGGTCATGATGTGCACCGCGGCCAGCATCACCAAGGAAATCGACGAGGCCTTCGCCGCCGGGGCCGACGACTACATCCTCAAGCCCCTGAATTTCGCGACCGTCCTGGCCAAGACCGCCAAGGCCCTCTCGTCGACGGGCAGCCCCTAGGGCGCGAACCAACCGCGGGTTCGACCGTATGATAAGAGGATAGGATGGACGCCAAGACGTTCGCCGGCCTGATCCGGGACTCGGGCGACAAGGCTTACAATTTCGCCTACCGGCTGGCCGGAAACGAGACGGACGCGCGGGACCTGGTGCAGGAGGCCTTCGCCAAGGCCTTTGAGCACGGAGACGCCTACGACTCGACGCGCCCGTTCGACTCCTGGCTTCTTCGGATCCTTCACAACATCTTTTTGGACTCGATGAGACGGCATTCGCACAGCCGCACCTTGTCGCTGGACGCGCCGTCGCCGGTGGAAAACGCGGGCTGGGCGGATCTTCTGCCCGAAGACTCTCCGCCGCTGGCGGACGCCCTCCTCCGACGCGAAAGCGTGGACCTGCTGCAAAAGGCGCTGGAACGCCTGCCGCCGGTCTACAAGGCCGCGGTCACGCTCTGCGACGTTGAAGGGCTGTCGTACGAGGAGATCTCCCAGGTCATGGAGGTCCCGGTCGGAACGGTCCGGTCGAGGATCCACCAGGGCAGACTCCTCCTGAGGACGGCGTATGAGGAGCTCGAAACGAGCGGAGGAACAAGGTCATGAACCAGCACATCGAAGGGCCCGAGATCTCCTCCTTCCTTGACGGAGCGCTCCCCGGGGAAGACCGCCTGCGCGTCGACGCCCATCTCTCCTCCTGCTCGGAGTGCCGCATGGAGCTGGAGTCCCTGCGCCATCTCAAGCTCGCCCTCTCCTCGGCCCCGCGCAAGGCCATGCCCGCGGACCTGGCCCTCGCCCTGGAACGAAGGATGGTCCATGGGCGCGCCTGGCGCCCCTCCTTCCCCGCGCCGACGTTCTGGATTCCCGCCGGCGCCTTGGCCGCCGCCCTCCTGGCGGGCTTCTGGATCCGCTCGGCCGTCACGCCCGAGGAACTCCCCCTGGAGCCTCTGCTGGCGGCGCACTCCCGCTACAGCGCCGAATCCCTGATCTCCGAGGACAATCTCGTCGCCTCCAACTACTCGGATCTCAACTCCCTCGATGAGGACTCCTCGGATGTCGAGCTGGAGTAGACTTCTCGCCGCCCTGCTTCTCGCCGCCGCGACCGACGCGGGCGCGGCGGCGGCTCCCGCGCCCGCGGAGCTCCTCGACTTCGTCCTCGCGGCCCCCTCCATTCCCTATCAGGGGCGCGTGATGGTCACTCAGTGGTACGGCAAGCAGACCCGCGCCGAGGAGATGAAAATATTCGTTCTTCCCCCCGACCACGTGCGCCGCGAGTTTCTGGCCCCGGACGGAACGGTCTCCCGCCTCTCGGCCAGCGACGGCGACGTCGAAAGCGTGCGCGTGGCCAAATCCGGCAAGACGGTGACCGGCGACGCGGCGCGGCGCTATGAGAAGATCCTTCCCCCCGAGAAGGAACGAGAAATCCTGTCAGACAACTACGCGCTCTCCTCGAGCACGGGCGAGAAGGTCGCGGGACGTCCCACCTGGAAGCTGACACTGGAACCGAAAGTCGAGGGCAAGTCCTGGCAGAGCTTCTGGCTGGACCAGGAAACCCGGATCGTCCTGCGCTCTAAGCGCTACATCCCCAAGCGGCCTTTCGCCAACCAATCCCAGTTCACCAGCTTCGAGCCCGGAAAGCCCCAGGACGAGTCGCTCTTTCATCTTGAGGCCGGCACGCGCGCCGCCGTCGCGACCGCCGGCCTGGCTCCGAACTTCCTGACGCTGGAACAGCTCAATGAGGAGACCGGAAGCAAGGAAGATCTCGCCCCCACGCTCCCCGGTGGATTTATTTTCGAAAGCGCCGATTCCTTCAACATCGGCAAACATCGCGTCACCCACGCCCGCTACACCGACGGCATGACGGTCGTCTCGCTCTTTAGAACCGACAGGCCGGTGAAATTGCCCCAAGGAGGCGTCCGACCGCGCAACGCCCTCCCCCTCCCCGGCACCCTGCGCTCCTCCCGGGCGGGAAGGGTCCTGCACTGGCATGTCGGCCCCCGGCACTACACCCTGATGGGAGACGTCTCCCGAGAGCTTCTCGGCAAGATCGCCAAAGCCCTGCGCTGAGACGAGCATGATCGACGCGCTCCTCGTCGGACTCTTCCTCGCCGCCGCCGTCATGCTCGGCGCCCGCGCGCGCAGAGACCACAGCGGCCTCGAAGGTTATGTCCTCGCCTCAAGGACCCTCACCCTGCCCCAGTTCGTCGCGACCTTGGTGCCGACGTTCTACGGCGGGGTCCTCGGCATCGGCGAGTTTACCTGGACCTCGGGGCTGTCCAACTGGACGGTCATGGCCCTGCCCTACTATGTCTTCGCCGCCGTCTACGCCCTCTTCCTCGCCGGGCGCGTGCGCCTGGCCCCCGGCCTGACCATCTCCGACCACTTGGAGTCGGCCTACGGCCGCGGCTCGGCCCTCCTCGGCGCGGCCTTCGTCTTTCTTCTGGCCTGTCCCGCCGACGAACTCCTGACGGCGGGGATCCTCATCTCTCACCTGACGGGGATCGCAGCGACGGCCGCGATGATCCTCGCCGCCTCAGCGGCCGCGCTTCTGCTGTGGCGCGGGGGGCTCAACGCCGACGTCGCGGCCAACAGACTTCAGATCCTGGTCATGTACGCGGGCTTTGCCCTCGTTCTGCCCTTCGCCTTCAAGGCCGTCGGCGGCCCCGCGCGTCTCGCCGCGCAGCTGCCCGCCGGGCACCTCTCGTGGACGGGAGGCCTCGGCCCATGGAAAATCCTCGGCTGGTGGCTCATCGCCGTCTGGACCATCGTCGACCCCGCCTTCCACCAGCGCTGCGCGGCCGCCGAGTCCCCCGCCGTCGCGCGGCGAGGCATACTCGTCTCGATCTGCTTCTGGATGGTCTTCGACTTGATGACGACCAGCGCCGGGCTCTACGCCCGAGCCCGCCTTCCCTCGCTTGATTCGCCCCTCCTGGCGTTCCCGCGCCTGGCCGACGCGACAATGCCGGCCTTCGCGCGGGGCCTTTTTTTTGCCGGCGTTTCAGCCTCGCTGTTCGCCGCACTGCAGGGAACGACGCTTCTCTCCGCGGTCAGCCTCGGCAAGGACCTCGCCGGACGCCTCTGGCCCACCGACGAGGCCGGCCAAGAGCGCCGGGTCCGCGCCGCCCTGATCGTCTCCGGGCTGACGGCATTCCTCCTGGCGCGGCTGGTCCCTTCGGTGGTGGAGCTTTGGTATTCGGTTGGCAGCGCCGTCATCCCAGCCCTGCTTCTGCCCATGATCGGAGTCTACGTCCCCAAGATGCGGGTGGGACCGCGCTGGGCTACGGCCGCGTCCATCTCGGCGTTTACGGCTTCCCTCATCTGGGTCGCGGCGGGACGCATCCTCGGGACCTCCCCGATGGGCATCGAGCCATTTTTCCCGGGGCTGGCGCTGTCGATCCTGACGTGGACGGCGGGACTCTACTCGTCTAGGACGGCGGCCACGCCTGCGCCGATCAAAATTCCCCAACAGCCGCAGTAGGCCCACGCGAGCGTCGCCAGGGCCGAGCCCAGCACGCCGTGAAAGAGGTTCGCGCCCCACGCCCGAGGCAGGAGAAACGAAAAAACGAGGCAGGTCGCAGTCCAGGCCGTCGCCGCAACCGCCCCGCCGACGCCGGCGGCGCGCCAACCCGGGCGGTGCTCGGGCTCGGGGATGAAGGCGTAGGTCAGCGTGAAGGCCGCAAACATAAGGACGACGGCCACGGGATAGCGCACCGCCGCCGCCAGGACCTTCGGCCAGTCAAACCCCGCCCCCAGGCGCGCGAGGGCCGTGCGCAGCACGGGGAGGAGCACGAGGAGAATCGCCGCCGAGCCGATGGCCGCCGTCCAGATGCCCAGCAGGCCCAACGATTTCAGCCGCCTCAGCCAGCCCCCGGGGTGAGGGCTCTTCTCGTCGGAGAAAACGAAATGGACGGCGCGAGCCAGCTCGTTCATTCCGCTGGTGGCGGTCCAAACGGCCAGGAAGGTGCTCGCCGCGCCGAGGCCCCGGCCTCCTCCCGAAGACAGCGCGGCGGCGACGGCTTCAGGGCGCAAGCGGCTCTCCGGCGGCAACACCTCGCGCAGGAATACCCCCAATTCGGGGGCGAGATTGGCGGAAAAGAACCACGCCGCCGTCCGCGTCACCACGACGAGGAACGGGATGAGAGAAACGAGAAAGTAGAACGCCATGGCCGCCGCGAAACTCGGGAGCATCCCGAACTTGCCCTGCAGACGCTTTGGCTGGAAATCCATCCGGGACCGAGCCTAGCAAATCGCCGCGCACACACGCCCGCTCCAGAGTCAGTAGAATCTCCGCGATGATCCAGGGGTTCAGCGCGCGTTCCTTCGCCTTCCTCGGCGCCTGCGTTTTTCTCGCCGGCGTCGTGGACGCCCTCGCCGGCGGAGGGGGCCTCATCACCCTGCCGGCCTACCTCGCGGCGGGCCTCAATCCCGCCCTCCTCCTCGGAACAAACAAGCTCTCCTCCTCGATCGGCACCGTCGTCTCGGCGCTCCGCTACCACCGATCCCAACGCCTCCGCCTGCGCCCCTTCCTGCCCGTCGTCGCCGCCGCTCTAGCCGGGGCGTGGCTCGGAGCGCGCCTGGCCCTGCTCGTCGACCCGGCCTGGATCCGCCCGCTTCTTCTAGCCGCCCTGCCGGCCGTCTCATACCTCGTCTGGTCGCACGAGGATTTTGGGCATGAGGATGCAAGCGCCCAGCTCTCATCGGCCGAAAGCCGCCGGCGCAGCCTGATGATCGCCTTCCCGATCGGAGTCTACGACGGCTTCTTCGGGCCCGGCACGGGGACCTTCTTCGCCTTGGCTTTCGTGCGCTGGGGACGCTGCGACCTGCTCGGCGCCACGGCCCGCGCCAAGACTCTCAACCTGGCCAGCAATCTCGCCGCCCTGGCCGCCTTCGCCTGGGCGGGGCGCCTGCACTGGGAGCTGGGGTTGGCCACGAGCGTCTTGAGCCTCGCCGGCCACTGGGTGGGATCGCATCTCGGCGTCAAGAACGGGGCGAGGATCATCCGCCCCGTCGTGCTCCTGGTCTGCGCCGGACTCTTCGTCAAGATCCTCCTCGATGCCCTGCGCGGCTGAAGAGGCGCGACTCTCAGGCCTCGAGTTGCCGGTGGAGCGCGAGGATCGGGGCGATTTTAGCCGATTCCAGGAAAGTCCCGCGCAAGGCCGCGTCCGCCAGTCCGGAGGCGACGAAATCGACGTGCTTCTTGGCCTTGCCGATGTATTTTTTACGGCCCGCGGGCGAGGACTCCATCTTGGCCAGGGCATGGTTGAAATCCCAAAGCAGGGGATGCGACTGCAGTTCCTCGGCGATCCGGAGCCCGCGCTCAAGGCAGGAGCGTTTCTCGTCTCCTTCCACGAGTTCGCTTTGCAGCCGCAGCCCTTTGGCCAGGAAGTCCTTGATGCCCTTCTGCTCGACAACCCCCAGCAAACGATCCAAGACCTCGCGGGCCTCCGCGGTCTTTCCGGCCGCCAGGAGAACTTCCCCGTAGCTGTGCAGTATCTGGGGCAGCATCTCCATATCGCCCATGACCTGCGCGATGCGCAAAGACTCCCTTAAGAGGGACAAACCCTCTTCGCTGCGGCCGGCCAGCATGCGGGCCAGGCCGAGATTTCGCGCCGAGTCGACTTGGATGAGCTTAAATCCAATCTCGCGAGAGAGCGCCAATGCCTCGCCGGCGTACCGCTCCGCCTCGCGCACGGCGCCCAAAAAGAGATAGGCCTCGCCCAGATTCGAGAGAATCAGAGTCATGCGGCGCTTGTCGTTCTGGGCCCGATCGATGGCAAGCGCGTCTTGATAGGCGGAGATGGCCTGGTCGTACTCTCCGCGGTAGAGGCGGACCACGCCGATATTGCCAAGGCCAATCGCCTCTCCCACCGGGTCCTTCAGCCGCCGATGCGCCTCCATCGACTCCGTATAGAACCGAAGCGCGGCATCGGTCTCCCCTGCGAAATCATGGATGCGGCCGCGCAGGTTCAAGGATTCGGCCTGCATCCTGGAGTCGCGAAGCCGGCCGGCGATCTCCGCCATCTGCTCGACGAAGCCGAGGGCCGCCTTGTACTCGCCAAGACGTATGCGGATCTCGGCTAAGTGCCGCAGTGCCGCGCCGCGTTGGACGTCGGAGGAGGCGGCCGCGAGGAGAGCTTCATAGTCCTTGAGGGCGGCCGAGTATTCGCCCAAGTCCTCAAGGCAGCTCCCCCGGCTGCGGTGGTGTTCGAAGCCCGGAGGGTCGGCGAGGGACATCGACTTTTGGTAATAGGCGAGAGCCTCGTGATTGGCCGCCGTTTTTTGAGCCAGACGGCCGGCTTGAAGGTAGCAGGTCTCGGCCCGCTCGGGAACTCCCCCGCGCTCATAATGGTAGGCGATCAATGGAAGGAATTCATCGCGCCGCTCGCCGGCGTTCGCGTCGAGCCACTGCGCCAGGATCGCGTGGTACTTCGGCCGTTTTTTCTTAAGAATCGTCTCGTAGGTCACGTCGCGCAGCAGGGCATGGATGAAGGCGAACTCATCTCCCATGAAGGAGGAACGGCTGAGATTTTGGATAAAATCCTTGCGGGTCAATTCCCCGAGGATCGGATTGGTGCTTCCGACGGGAATCTCGTCCAAGAGCGCGTCGACGGTCTCCTTCCAAAATCGCTCTCCCACGATCGAGCCCCGCTGGAGCACGCCTTTCTCCTCGGCGCTGAGACGATCGAGCCTGGCCTGAAGGAGACCCTGAATGGTGTCCGGAATCTCGATGGCCTGCCGCCGGGCCTCCACGATCTCCCAAAGCCCGCCGTCGTCGCGGGCGACGGCTCCTTGGTCGAGAAGCATTCGCACCATCTCCTCGACGTAATAAGGATTGCCCGAGGACTTCTCAAAGACCAGGGAGAGGAAGGCCTGCGAGGCTTGCCCACCCTGCAGATGCTCGGACACCAACTCGCCCGCCGCCTCCAGGGAAAGCTGTTCAAGCTTGACGAGTTCGACGAGACCGAAACGCCTTTCCAGATCGGAGAGGCACTCCAGCATCTCGGGACGCGCCAGGCCCAAAACCAGCAGTCCTCGGCCTCGGCATTCCTGGAAAGCCTCGGCCAGAAGATCCAGCGAGGGCTGGTCGATCCAATGCATGTCCTCAAGGCAGAGCGCGGCGGACCCGCGGCAAGCCTCGCGAAGGAACCGCACCGCCGCCTGGCGCGCGGCCTGATGCAACTGCAGGCAATCCCGCCGCAAAGGGGCCAGATGCGGGCTCTCGGGAAAATCAACATGAAAAAGAGACGCCATCAAATGGGCCGAGGCCTCGATCTGCCCGGCCTCCAGCTCCGAGAGGATTGAATTTGCGCCGGAGACGATCTTGCGCCGGACCTCGGCCGCCTTGTCCTCATCACGAACTCCGCACCAGACCTTGACCGCGTGGGAAAAGGCCTGGTAAGGGACGTTGGCGGTGTGGGCAAAGGACTGGCCGCGCAGGATCAGGGGTCTTGAAGCCCGCTCTCCCAGCCCGCGCTCGAAATCGTCCAGAAGACGGCTCTTGCCGATGCCGGCGGGGCCGACGACCAGGATCAGGCGGGGACGCCTCTCCACCCAAACGCGGTCCGCCGTCTCCCGAAGCCACGCCGACTCCCGCTCGCGCCCGATCATGCGGACTCCAAGACGGCCGATCGCCGAGCCGGCCGTGCGCGGGCTCTTGCTGGAGAGGACCTGATAGACCTGAATTAAATCCTTCTTGCCCTTGACCTGCAGCGGGGACAGCGGACGGCACTCAAAAAGCTCCTGGACATGGCGAAAGGTCTTGCGGCCGATCAAGGTCCCGTCGACGGGTGCCGCCTGCTCCAGGCGGGCGGCGAGATTGACCTCGTCGCCGATGACCGTGTAGTCGGTGGAGCGGCTGCCGATCTGGCCGGCCAGCACGCGCCCCGTGTTGATACCGATGCGCAGGCCGATGTCGAGCTTCCTCTCGGCGCGATAGACCTTCAGCTCATCGTGCATGGCCAGGGCCGCGCGGACCGCTCGCTCCGGGTCATCCTCATGGGAGGCGGGCGCTCCGAAAAGAGCCATCACGCAGTCTCCGATATACTTGTCGACGGTCCCGCCCTGGCCGGTGATCGCCCGTGTCAGGCGCCCGAAGAGCTCGCGGACGGTGTCCCGCACCTCCTCGGGATCAATCTGCTCCGAGTAGGCGGTAAACCCCACGATGTCGGCGAAGAGAACGGTGACGATCTTGCGCTCGTCCCAGCGAGGAACGGCCTTGCGGCGATCGACGGAAGCCGAGACGCCGAGGGCCGCGCCGCAACGACCGCAGAAGTGATTCTCCTCGGGATTGGGATGGCGGCAGAGAGGGCAGGCGGCCGGAGCCATCGGATGATTATACCACCCGAACGATGGCCCTATCGTTGCGTCGCCGGATAATAGGATAAAATCACTCCATGCTGAGCCTCGCAGCCTCCTCGCGTCGGGTTTCTTGTGGGGCGATCTTCCTTGCCCTTGCGGGAACCCTTCTCTCCTGCGGGAAAGGCGAGGAGGCCGTCAAGGTCGATCTCTCCCAGCGGGAAACGACAAGGAAGGCCTCTACGACCAAACCCATCCGCATCGCGGTCTCCGCGATGATCTCACCCAAGGAAACCTTCAGCTACTATAAGGAACTCCTGGACTACATCGGGCTTCGCCTGGCCGGACGCGCCGACGCCGTCCAGCTCGTCCAGCGAAAAACCTACGCCGAGGTCAACGCCCTGCTCGAGCGTCGCGAGATCGACGCGGCCTTCGTCTGCGCGGGACCCTACGTCGACGGTCATCGGAAGTTCGGCATGGAACTGGTGGCCGCGCCGTCCGTCAACGGCAAGGCCGTCTATTACTCCTACGCGATCACTCACATAGACAGCCCGGCTAAAACCCTGGCCGATCTCCAAGGACGCCGATTTGCCTTCACGGATCCCGACTCCAACACCGGCTGCCTGGTTCCACGATATGAGCTGGCCCGCTCCGGGAAATCTGCGGACTCGTTCTTCAAGGAGATCATCTTCACCGGCGGCCACGACAACTCGATTCGGGCCGTCTCCGAGAAATTCGTCGAGGGTGCGGCGGTCGACAACCTCATCTGGGAGTATCTCCACGCCAAAAAGCCCGAGGCCGTCGCGCGCACGCGGGTCCTAGAGCGCTGGGGCCCCTACGCGATGCCGCCCTTCGTCGTCCACCCCGGCTGCGCCCCCGACCTCAAAAATAGGCTGCGAGAGATTCTCCTGGGGATGAGAGAAGACCCAAAAGGCCGGGACATCCTCGCAAAGCTCAACATCGATCGCTTCGTTCCGATCGAAGACGACCGGTACGAGTCGGTCCGCGCCATGCAGGAATGGCTTAAAGGCCATCGGCAGAAGACACCCGCCCCCTGAGCTGCGCCGATGCGCCTAACTCTACAACGGAAAATCTCGCTCATCCTGCTGGCAGCGCTCGCATTCTCAAGCCTGGGCGTCCTCTGGACCGTGCGCGCCACGCTGACTTCCACGCTCAAGCGCCAGAGGCGGGAGCGCGGCCTCGCCCTGGCCCGCGAATGCGCCCTGCACTCCGTCGATCCAATCCTCCGAAACGAACGCCTGACCCTGCAATTCTATGTCGACAACATCCTCGCCTCGAACAAGGCCGACGTCGCGTACGCCTTCATCCTTGACGACACCGGGCGCGTCCTGGCCAACACGTTTGAAGACGGCTTCCCTTCGCGCCTCAGGACGATCCAACCTCTCGCGCCGGGCCCCGGCGGCTCCATCCGAACCCTCGACACGGGCAAGGGACTCGTCGACGACGTCGCGGTTGCGATCTCCGTCGATGGAAGGCCCCTGGGCTCGGCCCGGATCGCCCTGAGGGATGAGCCCGTTTCCGAGATCATCAACAAAGCGCTGAGGGCGATCCTGCTGGTCGCGTCGCTTGATCTTCTCCTCGCCCTGGGGCTGGGCCTTATGCTGGCTCGAATGGTCCTCAAGCCCATCAGGGACCTCAAGACCGCCGCAAAAAGCCTCGGCCTGGGAGATCTCTCAGCCCGAGTTCCCGTGAGGAGCCCAGACGAACTGGGGCAGCTGGCCGGCGTCTTCAACCACATGGCCAAGAGCCTCTCGGAGACTCTCATTTCCCGCGACGCCCTCAAAACGGAGGTCGAGGAACGCCGGAAACTTCAGGCCTCCCTCGCTGAATCCGAACGCCGGTTCCGATCCGTTCTGGAAAGCGCCCCCGTCCTCGCCCTGATCCTCGATGCCGACGGCCGGGTCACCTTCGCCAACGAATGCTTCGCCAAGGCCCTCGGCCGCCCCCCGCGGGAAATCCAAGGCCGCTTCTTCTTTCAAGAGTTCCTGCCGCCCCATCCCCCCGCGCTCGAGGAGAATTTCAGGCAAGCCTTCAAGGACCTATCCCCCATTCCCTCCTTTGAAGGCGAGATCCTCGCCTCTTCCGGACAGAGGCTCATCTCCTGGAACGCCTCCCTGCTCGACAACGGCCCGAAAATCCCGGCCGAGATGATCCTTCTTGGAACGGACGTCACCGAGAGGGATTTCCTGAACCGTCGTTTCACCATGATGCAGAAAATGGAGTCAATGGGCGTCCTCGCCGGCGGCATCGCCCATGATTTCAATAATATCCTCAACATCATCGCGGGAAATATCTCACTGCTCAAAAGCGTGCTCGGCGCCTCCAGCCCCGCTTCCGCCGGCGAACTCATCGACGAGGCCCTCTCGGCCTCCGGAGAAGCCAAGCGCCTCGCCCAGCAGCTTCTCACGTTCTCGCGCGGCGGAGCGCCGATCAGGAGGGTCCTCGCCCCGGCGCCGATCATCCTCGAAGCGGGGAAACTCGCCCTGCGGGGCAGCCCCGCCCGGCTTGAGACCTCTCTGCCCGACGACCTGCTCAACCTCGAGGCCGACGCGGGACAGCTCTTCCAGCTCTTCCACAACCTGATTCTCAACGCCGCCCAGGCCTCGCCCGCCGGGGGCGTCATCCGAGTCGCGGCGGAGAACATCTCCCTCGATTCGGGACCCCATATCCGCTTCGTCGTTCGAGACCAAGGGTCCGGCATCCCTAATGAAAATCTCTCAAAGATCTTTGATCCCTACTTCACGACCAAGAAACGAGGCAAGGGCCTGGGGCTGGCCATCTGCCATTCCATCGTCAAATCCCACGGGGGCCAGATCGAAGCCCGCTCCCTGCCCGAGGGAGGAGCCAGATTCTCGGTGACTCTAGCGGCGACCGCCGCCTCCCCCGATCCAAAACTAAAAGACGGACGGCCCCACCCCCGCGGATGGGGCCGAATTCTCATCATGGACGACGAGACCGCTGTCTCCCACACGCTTGGACACATGCTCGAAAACCTCGGCTACGAAGCGACGCTCGTGCAGGAAGGAGGCGAAATGCTCTCCGCCTACCGGAAGGCCCGGGCCTCGGGAACTCCGTTTCGCGCGGTCATTCTCGATCTCGTCGTCCCGTCGGGGATGGGCGGCATGGATGCGGCCGCCCAGCTCAAGAAGGAAGACCCCGACGCCCTGGCCATCGTCTCCAGCGGCTACAGCAACGACCCCGTGATGTCCGACTACAAGAAGCATGGGTTCTCGGCCGTCCTGACGAAACCCTACCAGATCGACGAGCTCGCCTCGGTCCTGGAGCTCTTGCTCCCGCCGAAATCGAGCGGCCCCGACTAAGGCGCCGTCTTGAGGCGGGAGCGGTGCGCACTGCGCCGCAGGGCCAGCCGGAGAAGCCTGTCGACGAGTTCTGCCGTCTCCAAGCCCGAGGCCTTCCAAAGCATGGGGTACATGCTGATGGGCGTAAAACCGGGGATCGTGTTGATCTCGTTGAAATAGGCGCGGCCGGTCTTCCGATCGAGGAGAAAGTCCGCCCGAGCCATGCCGTAGCAGTCGAGGGCCGCAAACGCCCTCAACGCCATGTCTCGAATCTTCTTTGCCGCCGCGGCGGGAAGGGCCGCGGGGATGCGGAGCTCAGCGCCGTCGGGATCAAGGTACTTGGCCTCGTAGGAATAGAACTCCGCATGAGGCAGTATCTCGCCGCAGACGGAGGCCTGAAGCCTAAGAGGATCGCCGGAATCCTTGCTCCTCGGATCTCCCAGGATCGCGCATTCGATCTCCCGGGCCGCGATCCCTTTCTCCAAAATCACCTTGTCGTCGTAGGCGAAAGCCTCGTCGATCGCCCGGGGCAGGGCCCGGAGATTGGGCACCCTGGAGACTCCGACAGAAGAACCAAGCCTCGCCGGCTTGACGAAGAGCGGAAATCCAAGCTTACGGGCCGCGGCCCGGGCCTGCTCGGGCCGGGCGATCACCGCGTAAGGAAGCTGGGGCAGGCCGGCCTGGGCGATGACGCGCTTGGAGGCATCCTTGTCCATGCACAAAGCCGAGGACAGGACCCCGCAGCCGGCGTAAGGAAAACCGGACGTTTCAAGGAGGCCCTGCATCGTGCCGTCTTCTCCCATCGGGCCGTGGAGGATCGGGAAAACGACGTCCGTGCCGGCCCGGGACGCGTCAAGGATGGACGCCGCCGGAAGGGTCGCGGCGGCGGCCGCCAAGGCCCGCGCGTCTTGGCCGATGCGACCGGTCAAGAGCTTGGCGTCCGTTTTAAGCCACCGGCCCTTTTTATCGATCAAGACGAGGCGGACGTCATGGCCGGATCGGACCAGAGACTCCACGACCAGCCTCGCCGAGACGACGGACACGTCCCGCTCCGCCGACGTCCCGCCGCAAAGGACTAAAACCTTGAGCTTTTTCAGAGAGCCCCCTATCTGCGATTGATTATAGCTTGATATCATCTC
>Ga0334722_10005075_pt1 | contig 13434 bp, 6 predicted proteins | sample C3_bottom_MG_FD_207210 | JGI IMG/M metagenome (GOLD analysis project Ga0334722, IMG submission 207210) | Sediment microbial communities from Yellowstone Lake, YNP, Wyoming, USA - C3_bottom | ecosystem: Environmental > Aquatic > Freshwater > Lake > Sediment | place: USA: Wyoming | collected...
CTGGTGGGAAAGACCGGGGTGGAGCAGTCGGCGGAGCGGTTTCTCAAGGGATTGAACGGGGGGCTGGAGGTTGAGGTTGACGCGATGGGGCACCAGATCCGCATGCGGGGACGGCGTGCTCCTCAGACCGGATACCGGGTTATCCTTACGCTGGACCGGCGCATCCAGCAGAGATGCGAGGAACTGCTGGGCGACCGCGCCGGCGCGATCGTCGTCATGGAGGCGCGCACCGGCGAGATCCTGGCCATGGCCAGCAATCCCCGGTTTGACCCCAACTGGTTCGGCGGAGGCGGGATATCCTGGGCCAACTGGCAGAAACTCGCCTCGGACGCCAAGTGCCCCCTCCAGAACCGGGCGACCCAGGCGCTGTATTCGCCGGGCTCCATCTTCAAGATAGTCACCGCCTCGGCGGCCCTGGAAACCGGGGAATTAAACGAGGAAAAAACCTATGAATGCGCCGGTGTTTTCTGGATAAAGACCTGGCCTTACAAATGCTGGAACGAACTGGCGGGGCATGGCTGGATGAATGTCCAGCAGGCCCTGACCTATTCCTGCGACATCTTTTTCTACAAGACCGGGCTCTCCCTCAAGGTGGACCTGCTGGCGAAATACGCCGAAATGTTCGGATTTGGCGAGGTAACCGGAATCGACCTGCCGGGCGAGGCGGCCGGGTTTGTCCCGACCCGCCAGTGGAAGGAGCGCATGTTCCACATTCCCTGGTTTCCGGGGAACACGGTGCAGATGTCCATCGGGCAGGGGTACCTGATCGGCACCCCGCTCCAGCTGGCCCAGCTGATTGACATGACCGCGCTGGAGGGCCGGGCGATGCGCCCCCATGTCCTGAAGCGGGTCGAGGATTCGCAGGGGCGCATCGTGTCCGAGGCCCTGCCTCAGGTTTCCCGGCGCATTTCGCTCGCCCCGTCAACCTGGGCGCTGATCAGGACTTCCCTCTGGCGGGCGGTCAATTTCAAGGGGGGGACCGGTTACAAGTGCCACATGGAAGACCTGGATGTGTGCGGAAAGACTTCCACCATCCAGAACCCCCAGGGCGAGGACCATGCGGCGTTTGGCGCGTATGCCCCCGCGAATGACCCCCAGGTGGTGGTGGTTTCCTACATTGAGCACGGGCTCGCCGGGGGCGGAATCGCCGCCCTCATCACGAAATCGGTTTTGCAGACCTGGAACGCGATCAGGCTGGGCAAGCCGCTCCCGTCCGACGAGGGCCCGGCCCGGCTTAATTTGACGCCGGGTCCGAGCGGGGGCTGAGGAGGTGTTCAGGTTCGAACGCTTCTGGGGGAGCCTCGACAAAACGGTGCTGTTCACCACGCTCCTGCTGATGTTTACCGGATGGATGATGGTGCTCTCGGCCACTCTTCCGCCCGGGCAGGAGACCACCTTCCCGCTCCCGCTGTTTGCCCTGAAGCAGGCGGTTTGGATGGCCCTGGGCCTCGTGGTCATGTTTCTGGCCATGGCGGTGGATTACCATGTGCTGCTGCGCCTCGCCCCGTGGATTTACGGCTCCAGCCTGTTTCTCCTGGCCCTGGTCCTGGGAATCGGGCATACCAGCTTCGGCGCCCGCCGGTGGTTTTCGTTGGGGATGTTTTTTGTCCAGCCCGGGGAGCTGACCAAGCTGGCCGTGCTCCTGATGATCGTCAGGAGGATATCCTCGGCGCCGGTCCGGGAGCACTGGACCCGGTGGGCCGGAATGTCCCTGCTGATGACGGCGGTTCCGATGGCCTTGATCATGAGCCAGCCCAACCTCGGGACGGCCATGCTCCTGTTTGTCTCGCTGTTGGCGGTCTGGGTGGCGGCCGGCGTTCCCGGTTGGGTTTTTGCCACCGCCACCTCAACCGTGGCGGGGGTTATGCCGTTCGTGTGGGCGTTCATGAAGGACTACCAGAAGGCGCGGATCCTCAACTTCCTGAACCCCTACCGTGATCCGCTGGGGGGAGGGTATTCCGTGATCCAGTCCACCATCGCCATCGGCTCCGGCGGGATATTCGGCAAGGGCTGGGCGCGGGGACTGCAGAACCGGCTTGAGTTTATTCCCAAGCATCACACCGACTTTATTGCCTCCGTGCTGGGGGAGGAGTTCGGGTGGGTCGGCTGTTTTGCCCTCCTGTTCGTGTATGTAATCCTTTACCTGGGTGCGCTCAAGATCGCCCACCGGGCGCGGGATACCGCCGGCGCCTACCTGGTCACGGGAATAACCTTCCTGCTGGCGTTCCAGACTGCGGTGAACCTGGGCATGAACATGGGCGTCGTGCCGGTCACTGGCCTGCCCCTGCCCCTGTTTTCCTACGGTGGTTCGTCCCTCATCATGAGTTCGGTCTTCCTGGGCGTCGTCCTGAATGTCGGGCGCCAGCACCGCCGGTAGGGCTTTGGGCGCTAGAATGAATGCTGGAATGAATCCGCGAATTGAAATGCCCGGGAGGAATTCCTTTTTATGAACGGATGCGAAGTTTACATCGAGTCGGAGCCCTGGGAGGAGCGGGTCGCCGTCCGGGAGGGCGGGGCGCTGGCGGAATATTTCCTGGAGCGGCCGGGCGACCTGCCCCGGGTGGGCTCCATTTTCGCCGGACGGGTCATGGCCCTGCTGAACGGGGTTCGCGCCGCCCTGGTGGACATCGGGACCGCGGAGCCGGCCTTCCTGCCCCTGCGCGAACCGGAATCCGCCGACCTGGCACCGGTGACCAGGGGACAGACCGTGGTGGTGCAGGTGGTGAAGCGCCCGCTCAACGGTAAGCGCGCCCAGGTCACCAGGATGGTCAGCCTGCCCGGCCGGCTGGCCGTCCTGACCCCCGGCATGAAGGGGGTGAAGGTATCCCGACGCATCGAGGATCCGCGCGAACGGGAAAGGCTGGAGGGCGCCCTCAAGGAGGCCTACCCCGGCGGAAGCGGATTGCTGGCGCGGACCGCGGCGGCAGGGCGGACTACGGAAGAAATCAGGGCGGATTGCGGGTTCCTGGTCGCTGAGTGGGACGCGCTGGAATTAAAGCTTAAAGACGCCCCGGTCCCGACCTGCCTCCGGGAGGAGGCGCCCCTGCGGGTGAGGGCTTTGCGGGATTTGTGCGGTTCATCCCCGGAAAAGGTCCGCATTTCGCCCCCGGCGATGTGCGAGGAAATCAGGGGCGTGGTGCGCGACCGGTTCCCGGGACTGGCGGACGCGCTGGCTCCCGAGGAGGCCGGGTTGTTCTGGCGCGCCGGGCTGGAGACCGAGCTGGAGCAGACGCTGGACCGGCGCGTGTGGCTCCGGGGCGGGGGATCCCTGGTTATCGACTCGGCCGAGGCGATGACGGTGGTGGATGTGAACTCCGGCTCGCCCGCCGAGGAAGGTTCGCCCGAGGAGGTCGCTCTGCGGACCAACCTGGAAGCGGCCCAGGAAGTCCCGCGCCAGCTTCGCCTGCGCGGCATCGGCGGAATTATCGTGGTGGATTTCATCGACTTGACCGATCCGGTTCAATGGAAATCGGTGATGGAGGTGCTGGAATCCTCCCTGCGCCGCGATCGGGTCAAGACCCAGGTGGCCCTGCCATCGCAGTTCGGAGTGGTGGAAATGACCCGGAAAAGGGTGGACGAGACGACGCACCAGCATCTGACCGAGCCCTGCCCGGACTGCGGGGGGCGGGGCCGCACCCTGTCGCCAGCCTCGGTGGCCATCCTGGTGGCGCGCAAGGTCCTGCGGGCGCTGAAATCGGGCGGGAAGCCGCCATTTGTTGCGCGGGTCTCGCCCCGGGTCGGGGCGCACATGCGCGACAACTCGAAGCTGGTCATGGGGATGCTGAAGGAATACGGCGATGGCGCCCTGTCCATCGTGGACGACCCCTCCCTGGCCAGCGAGGATTTCAAGGTCTCCGCATCCTGATCCGGCTGGTTTCGCCGGATACCTCTTATGGAGTTTTAACAGTATTCATATATGCGCATATTCGAATATTCGAATATTTGAATGAGACGGGAGGCGGGGATATTTAGCTGATTTTTGAGGCGGCCAGCTGGGCCAGGTAATGATCGGTGTGTTTTTTTCTTTCCTCCCCGCTCCAGCCCAGCAGGGGCGCGATAGCATCCGCCGTGTTCTCCACCGCATCCTCCCCCCGGCAGGAACAGGTCAGGGCCAGCCGCAGGCGCCGTTCCAGCACATCGGTCAGGGTAAGCGCGAGTTCGTCCTCCACCGCGAAAACCGCCTCCGCGCGGGTCCGCTGGGTGTGCGGGCACAGGGGCCGGAACCCGTCTTTCAGCAGGGAGGCCGTATTCAGCACGGCTCCGGCCCGGGTTCCATAAATATTCTCCAGCCTTTTCTTCTGACCCGCCGGGAATGAGCCAGTGGTTTCCCCGGACGGCTCGGCCCCCGGCAGGGCGGTTCCCCGGGTGGGCGAGGCCATCCGCGGGAGCCCCAATATTTTCCTGGACTTATCCACGGCGTCCTCGGCCATGGCCCGGAAGGTGGTGAATTTTCCCCCCATAATCGAGAGCATCCCGCGGGGCTCCTCCCAGATGCGGTGCTCCCGGGAAGTGGCGGAGGGATGGCTGGGGTCGCCGGCCAGCAAGGGCCGGACGCCGGCATAGGCGCACAGGATGTCCTCCCGCCGCACCCGGGCGGACGGCATCACGGCGGACGCCTGCGCCAGCAGGTAGGCGATGTCCTCCCCGTCGGCGCGGATGTCGTCAATGTCGCCGGAATAGTCCGTGTCGGTGGTCCCGATTATGGTGAGTCCCTGCCAGGGAATAACGAAGAACACCCGTTTATCCTCTTTGGCCCGGACGATCAGGGCGTGGGAGGTGAGGGATTGCTTCATGATGAGGTGGACGCCCTTGGTGGGCCGGAGGACCGGGGTGCCGGTGCGCCCCGCCAGGCGGAGCAATGAATCACCCCACGGTCCGGTCGCGTTAACGGTCAACCTGGCGCGTACCTCGTAATCCCTTCCGCCGGGGATGTCATGGACTTTTGCGCCGTCTATCCGACCATCAGGGGAGCGGAGGAGGGATTTCACTTCGGCATGGTTGAGGGCGACCGCTCCCGCCTGCACGGCGCCCAGCGCCACTTCGAGCGCGACCCGGGCGTCGTCCATGACCGCGTCGTAATATTCGGCCCCGGCGGTGGCGGTTCCACCCGCCAGTGCGGGCTCCAAACGGGCCAGTTCCCGGCCGGACAATCCGTGGTGGAACCCGATGCGCGTCCGTCCCGCGAAAATGTCGTAGAGCAGGAGGCCCGCCCGCAGGAATATGTACGGGGGCCAGCCCCCCCCGGAGGTCCAGGGGAGGAGGAAGGAAAGCGGCTTTACCAGGTGGGGGGCGAGGGTGAGCAGGCGCTGGCGTTCCCGGCAGGATTCCCGGACCAGGGCCAGGTCGCCGTGTTCCAGGTAGCGCAAGCCCCCGTGGACCAGCTTGGAGCTCCGGCTGGAAGTGCCCGAGGCGAAGTCGTCCTTTTCGACCAGGGCCACGGACATTCCCCGCATGGCGGCGTCGCGGGCGATGGCTGAACCGGTTATTCCCCCCCCGATCACCAAAAGGTCGAACTGGCGCGAGGCCAGGAGCCCCGGTTCCCTTCTCATTCCCTCATCTTACCGCCGGTTGGAAGACCGTTATTACGGGGGTTTGCGCGGTTTTCCGCGCCCCCTTTAATTCGGTTGAGAATGGGGTCAGCTCCTGGTCTCCGTGCAGGACGGCGATGCGCCAGGTGCGCGGGTCCGTGTTTTTCCATAGCGGGCGGGCCGGGGTGCTCCGGAAGGTCAGCGCCCACACGATCCTTCCCGGCTCCTGCCGGTGCAATACCATGTTCGCGTGGAAAACCGCCGGCCAGACGCGGGAATACTCCCCGGCGAGGTGGGTCACTCCCATCCGGATCATGTCAGGAGTGGCCGCCCCGATCGACCGGTCCAGGGCCGGGCGGATTTGCGAGGGAGCCGGCAGGCCCGCCTGCATCATGGTTCCTACGCCGAGAATAAGGATCGCGGTGATCGATGCGGGTTTACCGGACGCCAGGCTCGCCGAAACGAACACTCCAGCTGACGCCGTCAACAGGGCCAGGACTGGCAGGACATAGCGCGGATCGCCTGCCCGGTCGGCCACCCAGCCGATTGTAGCGATTACCGCGAAATAAACAATGCCGGTGGCGAGCAGGGCTAGCCCGGCGAAGAAAGGCTTCCTCGCGGCGGGAAAAAATGCCGCGGACGCCAGACCCGCCAGCGGCGCACCGGCCAACAGCACCGCCATTTTCCATTTGAACAGTCCCGCCCATGAAGTTCCGGCCAGGGTGCTCCAGGCCTCCGGCCAGCCGGAGGGGGGGATGATGGTATAGGCGCGCTGGACCCCCAGCGGACGCATGGCGAACCAGACGAGGGCAAAGGAGGAGAAAACCGCCAGGGCAATGATGAGCGGCCCGGATGCGGCTTTCCCCTCCCTTCTTGACCGCCGGGCATTCCACAGGGAGAGGGGAAGGAGGACCAGCCCCATGGCGGTATTGGTCCAGATGGAGAGGAAAACCAGGAATACGGCAAGGGCGGTCCGCGCCATTCCCGATTTTTCCCCGGTGGCCAGCAGGGCCAGACCGGCGATGCCAAATCCCATGGCGGTTCCGTAGCACTGGCCGGTGCCCATCCAGGCCCGCACTGCCCAAGCCGGGGAAAGAAGCAGGAATATACCTGCTCCGAGCAGTCCGGCGATTGACCCGGCCCGCCTCCAGGCGCAGGCCGGCAGGAGGGCAAGTCCGAGGAATCCGAGGAACGAGGAAAGCCAGTTTTGCACCAGTAAATTGGCCAGGGGGTTCTTGAGGGGGGAGGCCAGCAGGCCCAGCGGCATCCCAAACCGGTCCTCGCCCCAGTAGAACGGAGTCCAGCGCCAGAGGCTGGCCATGATCGGCACCAGATCGTCGGAATTATGGAATGAATGGGCGCTCCCCAGGTCCCACCAGAGGGCGAAGACGGCGGAAATTACCGTGATTGCGCCGATACCCATCTCCAGCAGTTTACCTCCCCGAACGGGGGGTTATTTCCCGCCGGTCTGCTTCAGGAGTTCGTCCAGTTCCCGGTTGAGGTCGTCGGCCGCCCCATTTGATTTTCCCTTCTGAACCCCGTTGGACGGGGCCATCGGCAGGGGGGCCGGGGCGCCGGGCAGGATGACCGGGGCGGTCAGGGGCTCGGCCCCGGTGGTGGCCGAGGATGACGAGGCCGGGCCGATCGCGGGTATCGCCTGGGCAGACGGGGCCACGGGCATCGCCGGGATGGCCGGTCCAGGTGCCATGGCGGGCACCAGCAAAGCCGGCGCCGGAGCGGCCGCGCGCGGGAAATCCATGGTCAGCGAAAGGGTCTGCGGGCTGTCGAACTCGCCCCCCATCCGCACGCTGTAGTCGATGCGGTACTGCTGGAAAACCAGCCCGGCGCCGAACGCCAGGGCGGCCAGCTCTTTCACTGGGGTCATCCTGATGCCGGCCCGCAGGGAGGCCATCCCGTGCCACTGGTATTCCGCACCCGCGCTCCAGGTGACCCCCTGGCCGGTCAGCGCATACTCGGCGTCCCCGGTCATTATCATGAGGTCGCGCCCGTCCGCGGAGGGGAATCCCAGGGCCACCCCGCCCCGGGCGGCCGAAGGCAGGGAGAATTTGTCGTCGAGATAGCGGAGCTGGGAGCCGACGTTCTGGACGGCAACCCCGGCCTTGATGACCTGGGTAATCCGGTACTGGGCCCCCAGATCAACGGCAAAGGCGGCCGAGGAGGTTTCTTCCATCAGCCTGCTGTTCAGCCCTTTCACTGTTCCGCCTATGGCCAATGCCGGAGCCAGCGCCCGGCTGTAGGTCAGGGAACCCATGAAGTCGCTCTGCATGTGCAGGTTGATCAATTTATCGTCCGCGGTGAAAACCTTGGTCGTACCCGTGTCGTAATAGGCGGCGCTGAAGGCCATGACCCCCTCGGTTAGCGGGGCGGCCAGGACCATCTGCCCCAGCACTTCCCCAAATAAACCGCTCTGGCCGGCGAGGGTCAATGAGGGGCGGGTAATCTGCGCCGCCGAGGCGGGATTGACCGAAATCAGGGTGGCGTCCCGGCCGATGGCGGTAACCGCTCCGCCCACTGCTTCCGAGCGGGTCGGTCCGGTCTTGTCGAGGACATTGACGACCCCGGTCCGGGCATGTCCGGTTGACGCCAGGATGGCCGCCACGGCGAGCAGGATGGGGACGCCGGCCATTTTCACCTCATCACGGCCAGCCGGTCGCGGTAATCAATCCCGCCCGGCCCGGTGATGTGGATGGGGTAGGCGCCGGCGGCAACATCGCTTCCGGATGAATCCTTGCCGTCCCACTTGATGGATTCAGTCCGTCCGCCGGCAGTTGAGGCGCTCATGTGCCTGATCAGGCGCCCCCGCATGTCATAGATGTCGACGGAAATCGTGCCGGCTGACTCGCATTTGATCAGGATGTTGGCCTGTTCGCCCTTTTTGGGATTGATGTATCCGCGGATGCCCCCGACGATTTTGACCTTCCCATCCATGACCGCCATCGTGATTTCCGCGCTTCCCGTACTTTCACAGCTGGCGGTATCCGCTCCCGCGGTTCCCGTGGAGGATGTTTTGAATGAAACCTGGCCGGATTTTACTCCCCGGAACGACCAGGTCCAAGTCCGGGTTTCCCCAACTGCGAGGGTATGCGCCCCATCGGCGGCGCCGGAGAGGGTGATGAATTCCGCCCCGGTAACCGTGGTGAGGGTGGGCAGGACGCCGGTAAGGGCGCTGCTGCCCGTGTTGGTCAGCTTGACGGAAACCGTAAGCTGGTCCCCGATTGCGCACTGGGCGGGCGTGACAGCCAGGGAACAGGCCAGCCGGGCCGGGGGTGGCAGAGTTATCGTTGAGGTATCGCAGCACAACAGGGTATTGCCCGTAAGCGAATCAGTGCCGGTTATTGAGGAGGTGAAAATCATCCACCAGTTCGGCCAGGCCCCGGCAACGGTGTATGTCCAAGTGATGGTTTTTTCGACTCCCGGGGCGAGGGAGAACGGGCCCGGATCGGAAGGCCCCGTTATCCGTTGTTCATTCCCCGAGTTAACCGGCATCAATCCGCACGGCGAACTGACAAGAACATCGGTGATTCCGGCCACCATCGACGGGATAATCCCGGTTACAGTTTTTCCTCCGGTGTTTTTTACCGTGAGCGAAACGGATACCGGCTCCCCCAGGAGTACCACGGCCGGGGCGGTGGTGAGGTTGCAGGAAATCGCGCCCGGAATGACCGTGTTTATGGTCAGGCTTCCGGAGGAGCCGGAGCAGGACAGTGTGGCCGAGCTGTATCCGTCGGTTGCCAGCACGGAGCCGGAGAAGACGGCGGCGCCGGCGCCGGTCGCGCTGTAGGTCCAGGTGAACTTCTGCTGGCCGGCGGGGGCCAGGGTGACGGGTCCGGCCGGTACGGGGCCGGAAAGCATGGTCACCCGGGCGGCCCCGGTGGGAACCGTGATGGACGGCGCGACTCCATTGGCGTCCGCTGTGCCGATGTTCGTAACCGTAAGGACGGCGGAAACGATGTCTCCGGGGTCCGCAGTAGCAGGCGATACCGCCATACTGCAGTCCAACTGGGCATAGGGGACGGAGCAGTGTTCGAACGCCCACATCCGCCCGGAGTCGTCACCCTGGAAAATGATGTTGTTTCCGATGGCCGTGGCCATGTGCATGAAGGCGCCGACCGTGCCCGCCAGGGTGGCAGACCAGGAAATCGTCCCGCTTGTGGAATCAACGGCATAAAACCTGCCGTCCCGGTCAGCGACGAAGACCAGCCCGTTGGCCGTGACTACGCTCGAGCCGAAGGTGACCCCGGTGAGCGTGGCCGACCACAGGAATGCGCCGGTGGTTTCGCTGACGGCGACCATCTGCCTGGTGTTTTCGGTCGCAATGAAGACCTTTCCGCCCGTGACGGCGGGGGAACAGTAGCGGGCGCTGCCCAGGTTATGCGACCAGAGCACCGCGCCGGTGGATGCGTTGAAGGCGTACATGATGCCGGTCTCGGACAGCCCGAATACCCGGCCGTTTTTGACGGCCTGGGTGGAGGAGACATAGGCCCCGGCGGGCGCGGACCAGATCAGGGCCCCGGTCTCCGCGTTCCGGGCGTAGAAATTGCCGTCCGCGGATCCGATGAAAACCGTTCCCCCCGCCACCGCGGGAGTGGATTTGACATATCCGCCCAGGGTGAATTTCCACACCGTCCGTCCGGAAGCGGCGTTAACGGCGCACAGCCCGAAGCCTGGGCCGTTGGAGGTGGGGGCATAGACCAGGCCGTTGGCGAATGTGGAGCCGGCGCCCGATGAGCCGGCGTCGGTGTTGGTCCAGATGAGGGTCCCGGTCTCCAGGTCATAGGCGCGCAGGAGGGTTTCACTGCTGACATAGAGGCGGCCGCCGTCGGTCTGCACCTGGGTCATGTTCCCGGAGGGGAAGGTGGCGGTCCAGACATCGGCTCCCGAAAGCATGTCCACCGCCCGCACCGTGGTGGGCCAGTTGGTGAAATAGACCTTGCCGTTATGGACTATGGGCGCTCCCAGGACGGCGGCTCCGGTGGCGCGGACCCAGCGCGGGCAGAAGGGTCCGATAAGCGCATCGGACGCTGACCCGTTGTGGGCCATGTCGCGGGAGAACTGCGGCCAGGTGGTCGGGGCGGGTGCGCTGATTCCCAGGGTCACCTGGTTGCTGGTACACGAGGCGCCTCCGGACATGGCCGATTCCAGGACAACCGTTCCGGCTGATTTGCAGGACAGCGTCCATTTAAAGACCGTGGTGTTGCCGGCCGTTATCGTAACCGGTCCCGCCGGGGTCGAGGCGCCCGGCGTGGAAACCAGTATTCCACCGCTGATGACGCTGAGGGTCGGGGTAACCGCCGTGGCATTGGCCCCGCCGGTGTTGGTTACCGTCAGGTAAATTTCGGCGCGGTCCCCGGCGTAGAGGACGGTGAAACCGGCGGACAGCGAGCAGTTCAGCTGGGGCGCCGCCGCGGCATAGTGCTCAAAGGCGATCAGGCCTCCGGCATCGTCGCCCATGATGAGCGCGCCGTTTACCGGGACCGGCTCCTGGTAAACATACATCCCCGTTGTTCCAGTGAGCGTGGTGCTCCAGGCAATCGCGCCGGTTGTCCGGTCGATGGCGTAAATATGGCTGCTGTCGTCGGCCACGAAGGCGTAGCCGCCCGCAACGGTTACCCCACAGCCCCATACCTGGCCGGAAAGCAGGGTGGACCAGGCCGTGGAGCCGTCAGCCTGGTTCAGGCTGTAAAAGGTTTTTCCGGTTTCCGATGCGATGTAAACATTGGTGCCCGCCACAGCGGGAGAGCAGTACCTGGCGGAAGGAACGCTTTTTGACCAGGCGGTCGACAGGTTGGAGGTGTTCAGGGCGTAAAGGGTCCCGCCTTCAACCAGGCCGAACAGTTTTCCGCCCGCATAGGCGGGCGACATGGACATGGGGGAGGCGCCGACTGAGAAATTGACTGCACCGGTGGCCGCGGTAGCGCTGTACCACTTCCAGGAATATCCAGCGCCGAAGAAGATATCCGGGCCGATATGAACGGGGGCGGTCTTGAAATAGTTGTTGCCTGCCAGCGTGTTTTGCCAGAGGGATACGCCGGTAACCGGGTCAATAGCCAGTATCCCGCTGGTGGCCGAGGCGGCATACAAGACCCCATTGTTAACGCTCAACGGCTGCTGCATCCACCCGGCTGAGGTGTTGGTCCAGCTGACTGAACCGTCGGAAAGGTTGTAAGAGGTGAGTCCGGAAGCGGTGGGACCGGATACAAACAGCCGCTGGCCATCGGTGGCTACCTGGGCCTTGGCGTTACCGGAAGTTGCCGAGGTAACGGTCCAGATATTGGTCCCGGTCGCCAGGTCCACGGCGGTTATGGTCAATGATCCTGAGGGAAGCGGGGCGGAGACCGCATAAACGATGGAGTTGTAAACAACCACATTGCCTACCGCGCCGTTAAGTGATTTCTGCCACCGGATGCGCAGGGGCATGGAAAGGGTCTCTGGCGAGGCGCCGGTGTTGGAGGGGTCGCCGCGGTAATCCATCCAATTGGTGCTGGTCATAGCGGGCGAATTGGCAGGAATCAGGCCTAGAATAAAGGTGAATGAACTGACAACTGACCACAGCTTTGGTTTAAAGGAAGAGTTGAGGATCATTCTTTTTCTCCTTATTCCGCCCCCGCATCCGCATCCGCGAAGATGGCCCTCTCGGCCCTGCCCATTGGCTTTCAAAATATATTGCAAGGTCTGTGCCGTGGTTAAACGCATGAATTAAACAGGTGAAAAACGACTGAGTGAGGCGGTTTCACCGCAGGGAGGGGTGGTTTCACCGCAGGAGGGTTTGCAGGGGCTATTTCTCCCCGGTCTGCTTCAAAAGTTCTTCCAACTCCCGGTTGTAGGCATCACTGGCTGGGGTGGCGCTCCCCTTTTTGACCCCATTGACCGGAGCCATCGGCAGGGGGGCTGGGGCGCCGGGCAGGATGACCGGGGCGGAAAGGGGCCCGGCTTCGGGTGTGGCCGGGGATGCCAGGGTGGGAGCCGGCGAAATCATTGCGGGTGCGGGCTGGGCCGGCGCCGGAGCGGCCGCGCGCGGGAAATCCATCGTCAGCGAAAGGGTCTGCGGGCTGTCGAACTCGCTTCCCATCCGCATGCTGTAGGCGAGGCGGTACTGCTGGAATACCACCCCCGCGCCGAATGCCAGGGTGGCCAGCTCCTTCACGGGAGTTATCCTGAATCCGATCCGCAGGGAAACAACTCCGCTCCACTGGTCCTCCAAGCCCGCGCATAAAGTCAGTCCCTGCCCGGATAATCCATACTCGGTGTCCGCGGTTAAAACCGCCAGGTTGCGCCCTCCCGCGCTGGGAAATCCCAGGGCAACTCCGCCCCGGGCTGTTGAAGGAAGGGAGAATTCGTCGTTGACATATCGGAGCTTGGAGCCGAAGTTCTGGACGGCGACTCCGGCCTTGATGACCGGGGTGATCCGGTACTGGGCTCCCAAATCAACGGCAAAGGCGGCCGAGGAAGCCTCCTCCATCATCCGGCTGTTGAGTCCTTTAATGGTTCCCCCGAAGGACCAGTTCGGGGACAAAACGCGGCTGTAGGTCAAAGAACCCATGAAGTCGCTCTGCATATGCAGGTTTATGGCCTTTTCCTCGGAAGTGAAAATCCGGGGGGAGCCCGTGTCGTAATAGGCGGCGCTGAAGGCCATGACCCCCTCGGAAAGCGGGGAAGCCAGGACCATCTGTCCCAGAATTTCCCCAAAAAAGCCCCGCTGGCCGGCGAGGGTCAGGGAGGGGCGGGTGATCTGCGCCGCCGAGGCGGGGTTGACCGAGATGAGGGTGGCGTCCTTACCGATGGCGGTAACCGCCCCGCCCACGCCTTCCGAGCGGGTCGGGCCGGTCTTGTCTAGGACATTGACGACCGTGGTTTTGGCGTGTCCGGCGGCCGCCAGCAGTAAAGC
>Ga0334722_10005076_pt1 | contig 13433 bp, 9 predicted proteins | sample C3_bottom_MG_FD_207210 | JGI IMG/M metagenome (GOLD analysis project Ga0334722, IMG submission 207210) | Sediment microbial communities from Yellowstone Lake, YNP, Wyoming, USA - C3_bottom | ecosystem: Environmental > Aquatic > Freshwater > Lake > Sediment | place: USA: Wyoming | collected...
TTTCATTTTCAAGCGTATCGTATCCGATAAAAGCACCTCCAACGGAACGCACAACTAAATCTACCCAATCCTCGGTATCAACTTTCGCATCTTCACGTGAGCGGTTTTTCTGTTTTCCCATTTCTGCTTCAAATCCCTTTTCATCAATGCTTAATCCGTATTGGCGCGCAATGAGTGAAGTAAGGTCAACAGGAAATCCATAAGTATCGTACAATTCAAAAACAGTTTTTCCGTCAATCACATTTTCTGTTTTTGAATTGGATAAACCGATGCAGACAACATCAATTTTTTTCAATCCCTGCTCCAGCGTGCGGAAGAAAGCAGTTTCTTCTTCACGGACAACCTTTTCCACGAAAAGTTTTTGCGAATTTATTTCCGGAAAAAAATCTCCCATTTGATTTGCAAGAACGGGAACAAGGCGATATAAGAATGGTTCTTTGATTCCGAGCGACTGGTAACCGTAGCGAACTGCTCTTCGCAAAATTCTCCGAATCACATAGCCGGCACCTGTGTTTGATGGAAGTTGACCGTCAGCAATCGCAAATGAGATGGCGCGGATGTGGTCGGCAATCACACGCATGCCGATGTTTATCAGTTCAGCGTTGCCGCTTCTCATTTCAGAGTTGTAGCGAAGTCCGCAGAGGTCTTCAATTTTTCGGATGATTGGCTGAAAAACATCCGTATCGTAAGTTGACTTTTTATTTTGAAGCACCATGCATAACCGCTCAAATCCCATTCCTGTATCCACATGGCGAGCAGGAAGTTTTTCCAGTGAACCGTCTGCTTTTCGGTTGAACTCAATGAAAACAAGATTCCAGATTTCAATCACTTGCGGATTTCCTTTGTTCACAAGAGTTTTTCCATCCACTTTTTCGCGCTCACGTTCATCACGCAGGTCAACATGAATTTCCGAACAAGGACCACACGGACCGGTGTCACCCATCTCCCAGAAATTATCTTTACCAGAACAGGGAATAATTCTGTCTTTCGGAACATAACTTTTCCAACAATCAAAAGATTCATTATCCATTGGAATAATCTTTTCTCCAATTGGATTGCTTCCTTCAAAAATCGTTACATACATTCTGTCGGGAGAAATTCGGTACACACTCGTGAGAAGTTCCCATGCCCATTTGATTGCTTCTTTCTTGAAATAATCACCAAAACTCCAATTGCCAAGCATCTCGAACATAGTGTGGTGATATGTATCAATGCCGACTTCCTCTAAATCATTGTGCTTGCCCGAAACACGCAAACATTTTTGGGTATCGGCAACACGCGGATGTTTTATTGCAGCATTTCCTAAAAATAAATCCTTGAACTGGTTCATGCCTGCATTGGTGAACATCAGCGTTGGGTCATTCTTAATCACTAGCGGAGCGGAAGGCACAATCTCGTGATCTTTGCTGCGGAAGTATTCTAAAAATTTCTCTCTGACCTTTGCTGATTTCATTGTTAGCTATGCTGTTGATTAATGAGTGACGAATGCTTGCAAAAGTAGATTTTTTCCGTACATTTGCCTCCGAATTTCAGAACATGTCAAAGATCAAATACCGTTTCGACACACACTCGCTGACTTATGAGAAAGTAGGGTTCAGCTGGAAGAAAATTATTCTTCGCCTGCTTTCTTATTTAGCGACCGGCACCGTGGTGGCAGGTGTAACGGTATTCATCGCCTTCACTTATTTCGATTCTCCGAAAGAGAAAATGCTGAAGCGTGAAATTTCCTGGATGCAATTTCAATACGACATCATGAACAAAAAACTCGGACAGGTGCAAACTGTTCTTGGAGATTTGCAAAAACGCGATGATAATATTTACCGTGTAATCTTTGAAGCCGACCCGATACCTGAAGATATCCGCAAAGCGGGATTTGGTGGGGTGGACAGGTATAAAGAACTGGAAGGGTATGAAAACTCAAAACTCATTTCCGCTACCACTCAGAAATTAGACCAGGTTTCGAAGCAAATGTACATCCAGTCCAAGTCATTTGATGAAGTGATTAAGATGGCGAAGAATAAAGAGCAGATGCTTGCCTGCATACCTGCCATTACGCCTATTTCAAATAAGGACTTGAAATATCAGCCATCTGGTTACGGAATGAGAATGCACCCCATTTACAAGTATGAAAAATTTCATGCGGGAATGGATTTTACAGCAAACAACGGAACAAAAATTTATGCAACTGGCGATGGTATTGTTGTTACTGCTGAATATGGCTCCGGCTATGGAAATCATGTGGTTATCAATCATGGTTACGGATACGAAACATTGTATGGACACATGGAAAAAATAGTTGCCTATGTTGGGAAGAAAGTTAAGCGCGGAGAACTTATCGGATATGTAGGCAACACAGGATTATCCGCTGGTCCGCATGTACATTATGAAGTTCATAAGAATGGCGAACCTGTTAACCCCGTTAACTTTTATTATAATGACCTTACGCCTGCAGAATATAAAGAGATGATAGAAATTTCTTCCCGCGCTTCGCAATCGTTCGACTAATTATTACCATCATATAATATTGACGATTACCCATTACGAATGAATTTCTAACACCCAGTTGTGATTCGAATCTATCCCAATCTTCTTCCTATTCACTTTAATGATTACTAAAAAATACATCGGCTTCTTTACAGCTACTTCCATCGTCATTGCCAATATGATTGGCACAGGAGTTTTTACCAGCTTGGGATTTCAGGCGACAGGAATTCATTCAGGGTTTGCTTTGTTGTTGCTTTGGGTCATTGGAGGAATTGCCGCTCTCACAGGCGCTTTGTGTTACGGTGAATTGGGTGCTGCGCTGCCTCGTTCAGGAGGTGAATACAATTTTCTCTCGCAGATTTATCATCCTGCAGTAGGATTTCTATCGGGATGGGTTTCTGCAACAGTTGGATTTGCCGCACCGGTGGCGGCTTCTGCCATAGCACTCGGAAATTATTTTTCACGCGTATTTCCTTCATGTTCTCCTGTGTACGTTGCTTCTTCCGTAGTGATTGTGTTGACGCTCGTTCACATCAGCAATGTGAAGATGGGCAGGGGTGTGCAGAATTTTCTGACAGCTCTGAATATTATTGTGATTTTGTCAGTAATTATTTTTGGCGTGCTCTCAGTCAGAACCGGGGATGTTCATTTTATGCCTTCGCATGATTCTGTAAAAGATATTTTCAGTCCTGCCTTTGGCATATCGCTTTTCTTTGTTTCGTTTGCTTATTCCGGATGGAACGCTTCCACTTATATTGCCGGTGAAATTGAATCTCCTCAGAAAAATCTTCCCCGTTCATTATTCTTCGGAACACTGTTGGTTTTGTTCTTATATGTGATGCTGAATTTTGTATTTCTCTATACCGTACCTCTGGGAGAGATGAAAGATGCTGCCGGCAATCCTGTTGTGGATATCGGATCAATAGCGGGAATAAAAATTTTCGGAGAAACGGGAGGAAAAGTAATTGCCGTTGTAATTTCTCTTTTGCTTCTTTCGTCCGTGAGTTCAATGATTATTGCGGGACCGAGAGTTACGCAGGTGATGGGAGAAGATCACCGTGCGATGCGGTTTTTTTCATTCACCAATAAAACCGGTGCGCCTTTTATCGCCATTCTTTTACAAAGCGGTGTTACGCTTTTTTTTATTTTCACTTCTGCATTTGATGTAGTAATAACCTATATCGGTTTCACATTAAATCTCATGACATTTCTTTCAGTATTAGGATTATTTGTGTTGCGAATAAAAAAGCCAAACATGCTGCGCCCTTACAAAACGTGGGGTTATCCGGTAACGCCAATGATATTTCTTTGCTTCGGACTTTGGCTGCTGGTGTACGGGCTGATGTATAAACAGAAAGAATCTCTGGCAGGATTCGCTACTGTTGCAGCCGGGTTAATTGTATTTTTTGCGGATAAAAAATTTTCAAAATGAAAAAAATAAACTTTCTTTCTGTATCAGGATTTTGCTGTCTTGTTGGCGGCATTTTATTGCTCATCCATTGTGGGAATAGTACTCTTCCGATGGAAAACGAAACAAAGGAATTGAAAAAAGATTCAGCAAAAGTTGTTGAGAAAAAAAATATCTACGACAGAAAATTTAATGACCTCGCTCATTTTATAGCCGGTATGAGTTCTGATACTGGCGGAAAAGAATATGCAGACCTTGAAAAAAAATCTGCCTGGATAAATTATAAAAGAGTTTTTGACAGCAGCTGGAATGTACTGGAGACCAAAAGATTGATGCAGATGCGTCAATGGGCAGCAACTGATTTAGCTGATGCAAACAAAACTTCTCAGAATATTTTTTATCCCTTCAGCGGTCCTGATTTTTTAAATGTGATAACACTTTTTCCCAAGGGGAAAGAATATATCATGATGGGGCTCGAACCTGTGGGCGATATTGCGGACATTAAATCTCTTAAAGAAAATGATTTAAAGGACTATCTGTTTTCCATTTATAATTCTTTAAGTGATATTTTCAAAAAAAGTTATTTCATCACCCGAAAAATGGGAAAAGACATGCACAGCAATGAAATTAACGGAGTGACTCCCATACTTTATGTTTTTCTTGCCAGAACCGGTAATCAGGTTATGAACGTAAAAAAAATATCTGTCAATGAATCTGGTGCCATAGAAGATTATAATCCGGATGCAAAAGTGAAATCAAAAGCAAAAGGAGTTCAAATTGAATTTCTTCCCTCCGGAACTGATTCCATCCGTACATTATATTATTTCTCTGTCAATGTTGAAGACGCCAAGCTGAAAGATAATCCCGGCTTTGTAAAATATCTTGATAACATTGGAATTGTAACCAGCTATGTTAAATCAGCTTCTTACCTGATGCATTACCTGACATTTTCTGTTATCCGGAATGCTGTTCTGAATCACAGTACGTATTTGTTGCAGGATGACTCCGGAATTGCCTACAGATTTTTTGATAAGAAAGAATGGGACTTCAGATACTATGGAGTTTATACAGCGCCTGTGGAGGATTTTAAAAAACAATATGAAAAAGATTTAGCTCAGGCATACAAGAATGATTCTTTAGTCAAACCCATACCATTTAAACTTGGATATCACTGGGGGACGAGGGGAGTGAATCTTTTATTCGCTTCAAAAAAACAATCGCCAAAAAAATAAATCAGGAGATGAAATTAGCTTTTGACAGTAAAGCAAATTTTTTGTGTTTGCTTTCCGTGTCAATTGCATTTTCCTTTTCTTTTTTCCTGCCTCAGGCAAATAATAATCAAGGAAAAAATACAGGCAAAATAAATTTCATTGAAAATTTATTGCGCCATCATCCGGATAAATTCTCGAAAGTGCTTGCCAATCCGCACTTTTACCGTTTGCAAATTATCTATACGCAAATCAACCGGGACAGCAACAACATTCCTCATTTCAAGCAGCACAGTTATCGCCTGAACCCCAAAGAATATTTTTATCCCGCAAGCTTGGTGAAGATTCCTGTTGTTGCACTGGCGCTGCAAAAATTAAATGAATTAAATGTGACTGGTCTGGACATGTTCAGCAGAATGAGAACTGACAGCGCATTTTTTTGCCAGCAAAACGTAAAAATTGACAGTACAGCAAAAGAAGGTTTTCCTTCCATTGCAAATTATATTAAAAGGGCAATGCTCGTGAGCGATAACGATGCATACAATCATTTATATGAATTTCTAGGTCAGGAATACCTGAACAAAAAATTATGGGAGATGGGCTATAAAACAGCCCGTATTACGAATCGCTATTATTTCGGCTGCGACACACTTTCCAACCGATACACTAACCCCATTACATTTTATAATTCAAAAGGAGAAATTATTTACAGCCAGCCGCTCGTGTTCAATCCTGTTTTATTTGAAAATATATATGGGAAAATATTTATAGGAAAAGGATATATTGATAATAGCTCCGAAGGCAAATTAATAAATCACCCTAAGAATTTTTCATACGCAAATTATTTATGCCTTCAGGATGTAAATGATATGCTGCGGGCAATAATTTTCCCCCGTTCTGTATCAAAGCAAAAACGATTTGATCTGGCCAAGGACGATTATAAATTCCTGTACAAATATATGTCTATGTATCCCCGTGAATCGGATTATCCCGCATACGATCAAAAAGATTTCGCAGACAGTTTTAAAAAATATTTTATCTATGGAAATTGTGCCGATACAATCGTCAATAACAGTTTGAGGATTTTCAATCATGTCGGACAGGCATACGGTTTTCTTTCTGACTGCGCTTACATTGTAGATTTTGAAAACAAAGTTGAGTTTATGCTGACCGCAACAATTTACGTGAACAAAGACGGCATTTTGAATGATAGCAAGTATGAGTACAATGAAATAGGATTTCCTTTTTTTGCTGACCTCGGCAAAGTGATTTATGAATATGAAAAAAAAAGGAAGCGGATGGTTGCTCCGGATCTGAAGGAGTATAAAATGGAGTATTGAGTGAGCGAAAAAAATTATTCCTTACCGCAAAAATCCATTACGCAATTCCATTTATATTTTTTGTGCGGCTGGATGGAGACACCAATGTAATAGTAAGTTGAGTTAAGAATATTTTTCCGGTGCCCATAACCTGAAACACCTTCATCAATCAGCAAATCAATTAAAATATCCAATGGATTCTGAAATCCATAATCGCAATTTTCTCCGGTGTATTCGCTATATTTTTTTTCAACTTTTTTGAGCCGTTTGTCGTAATCAGCATGACCTTCTCTGCCTGAAGTTCCCATTTTTATGGCATGCGATTCTGCCGACTCATACAGCTCTTTCAGAGGAACAAGGGCATTTGCTTTTTTTGCAGACGCCAAATCTTTTTTCAAAGAAGTTACATAAGAAGATTTTTCAACTTCGGCAGAATCAAGATACTGTTGAAGATAGGTTTCTGCAAAAAGTTTTGGGTTCATGCGGACAAGGTTTGTATAGAAGACGACTTTTTTCTCGTCCTCTGAAAGATAAGAACAGTCCTTTGCCGTATTTGCTTTTTCAAGAACATCAGCATCCCATTTTTCAAAAGGATATTTTTGTCCGAAGAGAGAATGCAGCGTGGAAATAAAAATGAAAAATATGCTTAGAACATTTTTCATCTAATGAAAATCATTTGATTGTACCAAACTCCATCACGCAGGTCCATTTTTCTTTTTTATGCGCCTGAATGGATACACCAACAAACTTCAGGTTTTTATCCATGATGGTTTTTCTGTGTTCAATGGTTCCTTGACCTTCATCAATAAGCATATGAATTACTATTGAAAGAGCATCCTGATTTCCATAATCGCAATTTTCAGCAGTGGAAGAATAAATTTCTTTAAACTTTTTCATCCTGAATTCGTAGCTTTTTCCATCGGAAGTAAAATGTCCTAGGTTTCCTTTTTTACCTGTGTCTTTTGCGTGATCCACAGCTTCATCGGTGAGGTCTTGCTTCACCATCAGGATTTCCATAGGTTTGTATTTGGTTTGAAGATCGTTCTTGAGTGAATTTGCAAATGAGGTGAACTTGGTTTTTATTGAATCCATGTATTTCTGAAAATAAGTTTTTGCAAAAAGTTCGGGATTCATTCGGGCAAGGTTCATATAGAAAATCACTTTCTTTTCTTCTGAAGAATAAGAAGATTCATTTTTTGCTGAATTCGCTTTTTCAAGAGTTGCTGCATCCCATTTTGAGAAGGGGTAATCCTCAGCAGGTTTGATGAATGAAAAGAGAAATAATGCTGCCGAAAGAAATAAAAGTGTTTTTTTCATATATATTTATTTTATTGAATATACTTTTTCTCCGTTCAAATATGTTGCCACAACTTTGACATTCGGAACTTCATCAATGTTTATTTTCATGATATCTTTATCAAGAATCACAAAGTCAGCAAATTTTCCTTTTTCAATGCTTCCTTTTTCTTTTTCCTCGAAGTTTGCGTAGGCAGCCCAGATTGTCATGCCTTTCAAAGTTTCTTCTCTTGTCAGCGAATTTTCCATCTGGAAACCTCCTTCAGGAAATCCTTTCAGATCTTTTCTTGCCACTGCCGCATAAAACGTGTACATGGGATTTATATTTTCCACTGGAAAATCTGTTCCGAGCGCAACCATACCGGCAGCTTTCAGTAAATCTTTGTAAGCATAAGCATACTTTACTCTTTCTTCTCCCAATCTGTCTTTTGCCCAGTACATATCGGAAGTGGCGTGGGTGGGTTGGATAGAAGGAATGATTTCATTTGTATTGATGGAAGTATCTTTGAAAGATATAACTTGATAGTGCTCGATTCTCCACCTTCTTTCTCTTAGAGAGGGGCCATCAAATGCTATTATAAATTCCATTGTTCCATTTTTACTTTTTTTGAATCCTAACGGGGAATAATAAATTTTTTGTAGAAATTTACAAGCAGAATCCCCAATGCAATGAGTATTCATCTGAAATCCTCGCTCATACATTTTCTTCGCCATCTCCTTAAAATATTCCGGTTTGCTCAAAAGGAATCCTTGTTGCTCGGGTTTGTCAGAATACGGTTTTAGCAAGCAAGCACCACGTGAACCAAGCGCTCCATCGGCATAAAATTTAAAAGACCGCACGTTCAATCTTTCCGTTTTGTAAATGCCATGCTGTAAATAGTAATCTAAATTTTCTTTATTATCTGTAAGCATAGCATACACACGCATTTTCAGTTCCTTACTTTTTTGCATTTCATCTATTAAATCTACAATTTGCTTATCTAATCCTGCATCATCAACAGTTGTAAGTCCAACAGCAAAACAATTTTTTTGCGCTGCAAGAAGTGCAGAAATAGCTTCGGATTTGCTGGCGGATGGAATTTTATTTGTTACCAGATCAACGGCATTATCAACTAAAACTCCTGTGAGATTATCAGTAGATTTAAGTTCTCCTTTTTTAGAAAATCCGTTTTTGTAATGTTCAATGCTTCCTCCATCAATTCTTGTTTCATTTGTTATGCCAGCTCTCCGCATTGCTTCTGAATTCACCAACACAGCGTGTCCATCAATTCTTTTCAACAGGACAGGAGTATTTGGGAAAAGCGAATCGAGTTTATCTTTCGTTGGAAATTCCTTTACTTCCCAGTCATTCTGGTCCCAGCCCCTTCCTTGAATCCAATCTGGATGATTTGTTTTTGAAAATTCAACCACACGCTGAAGAACTTCGTCAAAAGATTTTGTTCCTGTTAAATCTACTTTCTTCAGTCCAAGACCATAGCTGTAAAAATGACAATGTGCATCAATGAGTCCGGGAAAAACAGATTTTCCATTCGCATCTATTTTTTCTCCGTCATATCTAGCGAGAATGGAATCATTTTTTCCAACGGCAATTATTTTCCCATCCTTCACAGCAAAACTTTCAGCAGTGGAAAAAGAAGAATCAACCGTATAAACAACGGCATTGTGAACGATAAAGTCAACTTTTTCTTTTTGTGGAGAAGTGCAGGAAAATAAAACAACAAAAGGGAACAGAATGAAAAAAATATTTTTCATGATAATCTATTTTCTGTTCACAATGTATGCATTTGCCTGTGCAGTCGCTGTAATCACAATATCATTGATATTCACATGAGCCGGTCGTGAGGTACACCAGAAAATAATTTCTGCTATATCTTCTGCTTTGAGCGGCTGCATTCCTGAATAAGTTTGTTTTGCCCGTTCTTCATTTCCATGAAATCGCACTATGGAAAATTCTGTCTCCACTAATCCGGGAGCAATATTCGTAACACGGATTCCCTTCTCCACCATATCAATGCGCATGGATTGACTCAGGGCATCCACAGCAAATTTTGTGGCGCAGTAAACATTTCCTTTCGGGTATGCCTGTTTACCCGCGAGCGAAGCAACATTTAGTATATGACCTTTTCCGTTTTGAATCATCAGCGGAGCAATATGACGCGTTACATATAAAAGCCCTTTCAGGTTTGTGTCAATCATGATTTCCCAGTCGTCAATGCTTCCGTCCTGGATAGAAGTTAATCCGGAAGCGAGACCAGCGTTGTTAATCAGCACGTCAATTTTTCTCCATTCATCCGGGAGCGCAGTTAGATGTTTGATGACTTCTTTCAAATGCCGTACATCAAAACTCAGCGCGAGCGTTTTGATTTTATATTTCTTTTTCAATTGGCAGGAAAGTTCCTCCAACCGGTCTTTTCTTCTTCCGGTAATAATTAAGTTGTAACCGTTTTGAGCAAAAATTTCAGCAGTGGCTTTTCCAATTCCTGCTGTTGCGCCAGTAATGAGAGCAATCATAAAATGAGTTTATCTTGATGAATTTAATTTGCTGTTTCGCCTGCTGTATAAAAAATACACCATCAATCCGATTACGAGCCAGATGAAGAACCACCTCCAGCTTTTCCCTTCAATATAAATCAGAAGATAACAGCAGGAAAGAAGCCCGAGCACCGGAATAAGTGAAAAGTTTCTCATGAAAGAAAGAACCGCTATGATGATACAGATGCAGAAAAAAATAATTATCGGAATATTGGCAGAGAATGCTTCTGACTGGAAATTAAATAAACCGACCATATATTCTCTGTTAAAAACAAAAAGAAGAATGAATATGGCGAGTATAATTGCCGGAACAATAAACTTTCCATTTATATAAGGGAGTTTAAATCTCCCTGAAACTTTTTCATCTGTGTTTCGCGGAAGCATTAGCACGCCACCGCAAACAAGCACGAAGGCAAATAATGTTCCTACACTTGTAAAGTCGGTCATAAATTGCTGGTCGGTGAAAAAAATCGGAAGTCCAACAACCAATCCCGTGACTATAGTGGAAAATCCGGGAGTTTTAAATTTTTTGTGAATGGAAGAAAATCTTTTGGGAAGCAATCCATCACGGCTCATGCTCATCCAGATGCGCGGCTGACCCATCTGAAAAACCAACAGTACGCTCGTCATAGCAATTACAGCAACAACGGAAGTAATGAATAACATCCATTTCACTTCTTTTATTTTGAAAACTTCTGCAAGCGGGTCGCTTACACCAAGCAATTTATAGGATGACATTCCGGTGAGAACAAGAGCCATGACAATATAAATAAACGTGCAGATGATAAGCGAGTAAATCATTCCTCTCGGTAAATCCCGCTGTGGATTTTTACTTTCCTCTGCAAGAGTTGAAACAGCGTCAAAGCCAATGTAGGCAAAGAAAACACTTGATACTCCCCCCATCACTCCGCTGAAACCATTGGGCATGAACGGTGTCCAGTTTTCAATGTCAACATAAAAAGCACCGACAATTATTACCAAAGTAACTATTACAAGTTTAAGAATCACCATCACGTTGCTTGCGTTGCGAGATTCTTTCACACCGATAAATACAAGTCCTGTAATGATGATGTTAATGATACTTGCAGGCAGATCAAAAATTATTTTCAAACCTCCTACTTCCGGAGCAGAAACCCAAGCAATGAATTTTGAGCCGGCAACATTATCTGTGAATGCCTGGTGAGCTTCCCTGTAGTTAATCGTCATCCATTCGGGAATATGTAATCCGAAAGTGCTGATGAGGTTGGTGAAATATCCACTCCAGGAAAAAGCAACCACCACATTTCCAATGGAGTATTCCATCAATAACGCCCAGCCGATTATCCATGCAAACATTTCTCCGAATGAAACATAGGCGTATGTGTAAGCGCTTCCTGAAACCGGAACGCGAGAGGCAAATTCAGCATAACACAATGCAGTGAAACCGCAAGCCACAGCACAAATAATAAATAAAAGAACTACACCGGGACCTCCGGAAAAACAAGCATTTCCGATTGTGCTGAAAGTTCCCGCTCCGATAATAGCTGCAATTCCGAAAAAAGTTAAATCCTGCACCCGTAAAACTCTGTGAAGTGAACCGTGTCCGGATTCATCATCTTGCTTTAATACCTTATCAATCGGTTTCTTTCGGAATAAACTTTTAGAATTCATTGCTTGTAATGGATGGAGAATAGCTTTCTTCACAAATGTAGAAAAATTCTAACCCATAATTTTTTTCAGGAAAGGGAACTTGTGCAAAAGTTTTTCTTTGTCCAGAATGAGAAGCATTGCAATAAACAAGAAAGGCAGCGCAGGCATTTTATATCTAACAGATGCACCCATGATTGCTGTTGTGATTCCAACTAATGTAAACAACATGATTACAAAAGCAGAACAAAAAATCACAACATGGAAATTATTTATTTTTTTAGAAAAGAAAAAAATGCATAGTAAGATAAAAAAGATAACGATCATATTTTCAAAAGATGAAAGAAGCATTAATGGATTTTTTGACTCGAAGATATACGGACGAACCAATGAATTGAAAAAAGCCATAGGAGAAATTTTCAGCAAACTCCAGTAGTTAGGAAAAAGAATCGGGATGTCTATTTTGCTTCCGGCTACTTCCTGATCATAATAAACCCAGTAAGTGGTCGTATCGGTTGAGCTTGTTACAATTCCCGTATCAAGATAATTATCTATTGTCCAGTTAAGATACGGCACGCCAGGTCTGATTTTACAATAACCCGCCTTTCCTTCAATTTCTACAATGCGATGTTTTGTTATTGGTTTTATATAAACATACCGATGCGCTTTTTCGTTGATGAGATAAGTTCCTCCCCGTGAAAGATAAATGCTTTGGCGTTGCTTCTCCATCAGCATGAAGGGTAAATCAAAATTCGGAAGAAGCAATCCTGCTCCTAAATATATTGCAATAACTGAAATGTATTTTATCAGGACAAATTTTGTGCTTGATTTCATTATCCATGCATGTGCGAAAAGCAGAGGGAGAAGAATAAGAAGAACATAAATTTTTGTAATAAAAAGAAAGGCAATAAAAATCAAAATCAAAAAAAATCTTTTTAAAGAAAATCCTTCCTTGAAAATTTTAAACCAATGATAAATAAGCATGCCGCCTCCAAATAATATCAAACCTTCTTTCAAAACACCTGAGCCCCAGAATAAAACAGAGGGAAGAAAAAATACTACTGCAAACAATTCTCTTTTTTTATTTTCAAGGAACGGAAGAAACGTCTTGTAAATTCCAGCCAGTCCGCAGAAAGAAACAAAACACATAAAAACCGTGTGAACGTGAAAATATCCGAATGAAAACAAACATACTATTGCGTTGAAGCGGATGACCGTCCTCGTCTCGTTATATAATCCCTGGTTGAATTCTCTGTACCAATAGCCGGTTTTTTCAAAATAGGGAGCAAGAGACGCGTCATTAATTCCTAAAAGAAGTTTAATGTAATCAAGCGGACTATTGAAAAGAGCGCTATAAAGGACTTTTCCGTCATCAAAATATAAAAAGGCATCTGCTTTATTCTGATAGGGAGTATAATAGGTATAAACCGCCCAGAAAAGAAGCCCGAAACATATTTTTACAATAAATGCAAATGTGAAAGCGTTCCTTGAAATTCCTTCTGAATGAAAAAATGAAAGTTTCCTGATTAGAAAAATAAAAACTGCTGTATAAACAATTGC
>Ga0334722_10005077_pt1 | contig 13431 bp, 9 predicted proteins | sample C3_bottom_MG_FD_207210 | JGI IMG/M metagenome (GOLD analysis project Ga0334722, IMG submission 207210) | Sediment microbial communities from Yellowstone Lake, YNP, Wyoming, USA - C3_bottom | ecosystem: Environmental > Aquatic > Freshwater > Lake > Sediment | place: USA: Wyoming | collected...
CAGGACCTCATTCGGCGACAGGTCGATCAGATAGTAGAATTCGAGCATTACCCGCATCAGGTTCCTATCGGTCGGAATCAAGGTGACCATCCGATTCAGGAAGTCATAGTATTGCGGGAGGGTCGCGATCCCCGGGCGCTCTGCCTTGCGCATGGATGCTTTGAGCGCATCCGCCAGATCCGGCCTCGACGCAAGCAGCGCGATCAATTCCTCGACAATGGGCTGATGTAAGCTCACGGTGCCGCAAACAGGTTTGGGATTGGTGGTCACAGCGGACTTCCGAAGAATCCCGTTGGGGGCAATGACAAATACTAATTCGACCGAAAAGCGGTGGTCTGTACGCTATAACGCTTAAGGGCACGGGTGGCGGCGTGACGACAGTAGATTCGCGCAATCGTCGCCGGGTCAGGCGCGACCGATTCGAGGCTGCGCCCGATGGCAGGGCGGTGCGGCGCGCAATCTCGCGGCCGCAGGCGCCTACTTGCCCTTATTCGGATTGATCAGGTACTTCGCCCCCGTCGCGCGCTTGCCGTACACGGCGATCTCTTCCAGCTTGAGCGCTTCCGCCAGCGAAATCTCTTTGGTGTAGTGGCTGGCAAACGTTGTCTTGAGCTCAGTGACCACGCGCTCCCTGAGCTTCTGCGCGCCGGCAGGACCGATCCTTTGCATAAACGGCCACAGCAGCCAGCCGCCCACGCCCCAGGCCATGCCGAAGCCGCGGTTGATGATGGTCGGGCCGGTGTCCAGGCCGCCGTAGATGTAGACCTGCTTATGGACGGCAGAGCCGTAGCGGCTGTACTCCTTGGCCGTTCTGTTGATCGCGGCTTCCATGCAGCTGAGGATCTGCCCGGCCAGCTGGCCGCCGCCGATGGCATCGAAGGCCAGGGTCGCTCCGGTGGCGGCGAGCGCCTCGGTGAGGTCTTGCATGAAGCTCGGGGCGCTGGAGTCGCAGACATAGCGCGCGCCCAGGGCCTTGAGCAAATCCGCCTGCTGCTGCGAGCGCACGATGTTCACCAAGGCGACCCCGTCGGCGATGCATATCTTGTTCAGCATCTGGCCCAGGTTGGACGCCGCCGCGGTGTGTACCAAGGCCTTGTGGTCTTCGAGCCGCATGGTTTCTACCATGCCCTGCGAAGTGAGCGGGTTGACGAAGCAGGACGCGCCTTCGGCCGCGCTCGTGCCTGGCGGAAGCACGAGACATTGCTTGACCTTGGCGCTGCGGTACTGGGCGTACATGGCGCCGCCGACGATGGCCACCATCTTTCCGAGCAGCGCTTGCGCTTCGTCGGACGCGCCGGCGTCCACGACCACGCCCGCCCCCTCGTTGCCGACAGGCATGGATTGGTCTAGGCGGCCGGCCATCCCCTTCATCAGGGCATCGGGAATGCCCGCCGTAATCACCGGCAGCGCGTCCGAGCCGGAGCGCCGTGCCGTGCTTATGTCGGCCGCGCCAAACAGCAGCCCCAGATCGGAGGGGTTGATCGGGGAGCCTTCGACGCGGACTACGACCTCGTCGGCTTGCGGGACGGGCATCGGGACACTGACCAGCGAAAGCTCCAGCTCGCCGCTTTTCTTGACCAGGGAACGAAGCTGAAGCCCCGATTTTTCCGTAGCAGAATTCATATTCACTGTCTCCTTGAAGAGGCTGCAGAGTATAGGGCGTTATCGAAAGGGGTCAGAGACGAATTATTCCAGGAACCGGACGCTTGCTGCGAACTGGTTTGATCATGGCCAGACAAGCCTCTCTTAGAAAAGAGATTGTCTCTGATCCCTTTGGGTTCTTCGGCAAGATTGTGCTGACCACCTGACCGCAAGCGCGCTGGGTCGATCTCGGGCGGGCGCGGGCTGGCTTCCTTCGGAGCCGGCAGGCGGCATCGCGCTGGCATGCGCGCCCTCGGGGCAGAGGCGCGGCTGCGGATAGGCGTCATCCAGGTACTCGTTGCTGATGCGGGACTCGGTGAGCACCTAATTTTGGCCCCAGCGCCGGGTGTTGCCGCGGCGGCAACACACAGTATGATACGTAGCCGGGGCCAGAGTATGCTGCCGCCGAGTCTTGAGATCGGGCGAAGCACGAACAATAAGGAACATTCGGCTGCCCGGCCAGAATGGCAAGCGATTCGGCTCCGTCATCGCGCGGAGTAAGGGGGATTTCATGAAGCGTGGACTTTGGTTCGCTTTGGTATTCGGCGCGCTTGGGTCGTTTCCAGCGCTCGCCTACGAAAACGATGTCCATTACGGTCTGACTAAGTGGCTGGCGCTAAAAGCCGGCTTTACTTCCAGGGACGCCGAACTTGTCGCGGTCGGCGATCGGGATCTGGACGGAGGCGCGCTCGACGCCGTGCGGCTGGTCTTGTATTCGGCCTGCATCGGCAAAGACGACCAGGGCGCGCGGGAGGTACAGCGTCACCATTTCCCGAGTCCTGCCTTGATCCCGAGCGAGCCCAATGCGCGCGAGGTCGTAAGCAGATCACCGTCAGCCTATTCGGTTTCGGATGACAGGATCGTGACACCGAAGACCTATGCACCGCAGCAGAACCTGCTCGAGTTCGGCAATGGAATCCATTCTCTGCAGGACTCCTTTTCCCACAGAGGTGTGCCGGACGTTCCGGGCTTTCTGCTCTTTACCTGTGACAGCGGGCACGCTTTCGGGCACCCGTCCGACCGCGGAGGCTGGACCAGCCACGATCCGGATCTGACTAGCGTCGAGCCGGGTGTGGCTATGGACATGGCGAAGGCGACCTGGGACCAGCTGTGCAGGTACAAGAAGGAGGTGATGAAGGAATCCTGCAACACGGATTGGAATAGCATCGCCAAAGCCGTGGGCGTATTCGCCCAAGCCAAGACCAAGGCGCAAAAGCGGCTCTGGTTCCGGTCCGACGAGGCTCTGCGCGGGGCCTTCGAGTCCTGCGACTTTCTGAACGAGATCAATCTGCCCGACGGAAAGTCCTCGTGGTGCGAGACGGAGGTGGCCGCGAAGGCGGCGTCGCCTGCGGCGCTGCGGCTCGGCGCAGACGCCTTCAGTTTTGTCGCGGCACAGGCGAAGGACGATCCCAAAGAAGTAGTGGAAAAGACGCTCAAGACCTGGTTTGTCGATCGCGACGTTGTGGCTCTAACAAAATACCTGGTCGATCCCGCGGCATATCGCGCCGCGAACAACATGCCCGACTACAGCGTAGACAAGCGCGACGGATTGGTCGCCACGCAGTTTTCGCTGTGGCTGTACCGGGACCACGGCTCGGTCCACAAAAGCCTGAACCTGAAGGCCGGCGAATTGGCCAACCATCCGGCGGTCCGGCTCAATATGCTGGGCTTGGGAGACAAGGAGACGCGGCTGCCGGCGGGAACCGAACTGGTGCGCTACGGTTCTCTCGCGGACGCGCTGTTCGAGATAGGGCCGGGGCAGGCGCTATACGACGTGCGCATCGTGCCCTGCAAAGACGGCGGAAGGGCGCAATGCGCCATCGCAGCTGCCCGGCTGAAGAAGGCGCCCTACGAAAACCTGCTGATCGAATACCGCAAGATCAAAGGCCTGTGGCGGTTGACCAAGACCTGGAGCTTGGTGGATCGCTGACGGGAATCGGGACTGGCAGATAACCGGGTCACCCTGGCCCGGATCGGAGTCCAGACTGGAGCCGAGCAAAAGCTCGGCTTGCCCTTCAGCCGCTCGAGCGCCTGCGTGCAGTGTGCCCTGCCTGCTCAATCCTGTCGGCGCATGTCCGACTGAACCTGCAGCAGGATCGCCTCCAGCAACACTTCCCGCGGGAACGCATTGTGATCGACCAGGGCACGCCAGTACGGTCGATCCGCGCGGTTGAAAGCGAGCACGAAAGCCCAGTGGTCGCTGTTCACATAGCCGAGGAGCTGGCTGCGCGGCAGCACCGCGTCGTGATACAGAACCTGCCCGTCGTTGCGCGGATCGGACGCGCTCAGCAGTGCGTGAAATCCGCGCAAGGCCGCAGTCACGTCTTCAGGTTTTGCGATGGCCGCGACCGAATACAGCTTCACCGTGTCAGGGACGGCGGCGAGTTCCGCCTGCAGCTTGCGCAGGCGCTCTGCGCGCGAGAGGCTAGCCACCGGGTCGGACGGCATTCCGGCGCAGCCCGGAAACGGCACATGCGCCAGGACCGATTCATACAGGTGGTCCAGGCGATCCGCGATCGGCGTGCCGGCCACCACCCCGGCGACGCTTACCACCGCCCGCAGATTGCGCGGTATGCCTGCCTTCCCCAATTGCCGTAGCGCTTCGAGCGTGTCCGGCACGCCTTTCGAATACGCGATGATGATAAGCGGCATTCCGTCCGCCGCCATATCAACGAGGGCTTGCTTGATGTCCGGCGCATTCGCCTCGGAAGACGCGCGGCCGCGCACCTTGACCACATCGACGCGGTAGCCGAGATTTTCCACATAGGCATAGGGGTGTTCAGTCTTGCGGCCGTCAGCTCCGACGGCGCCATCGGAGAACGGCGTGAGCTGATCGGAGACGCATTCGCCGAAAATGCCAGGAACGATCAGGATCTTCGCCGGTCTATGCGCGACCGCGTGCGCGACCGCGCCGGTGGCTTCGCCGCCTAGGTCGTGCAACATGTCGTCGCAAGGACGCTCGTCCGGATACTTGCCCTTTCTTTCCGCAGCCAGCTTGCAAAGCGTGGAGCGGAACCTAGCGCGCGCGTCGGTGACGTCCGAGAGGCCGAGCGGCAACAGAATCGCCGGGGCCGGTAGGGGCGCGAACGGGGCCGCCGGCAGGAGGCTGCATGCGGAAGCGACAAGCGCCGCCACACCCGTTGCAGCGCGGGCCAGGCGCCCGCAACGCAGCTTGCCGCTACTGGCCATCGCCGGCCGCCTGCGCCGATGGCAGGTATTCCTGGATGCGGGCCCCCGACAGGGTGAACGCAATGCCCGCAAAGAACACGGTCCCTTGGCGCAGCGCGCCTCCGGATATCGCGCCATAGTCGCGGCCCATGCCTATGAACACCGAGAACATCGAGGTGAATCCCTGCTCATAATTGAGGCCATAGCCATTGCGCCAGCCGCGCTCGGTATTACCGGAATGATGCATGCGGCGGGCCCAGCCGCTGAACGTCGATTCGAATTTGGGCAAGGTGGTGATGATTCGCACGATACCTCCGCCGGCCTGTGCATCCAGCTCCCGGACGCCTACCAGGCCCACGCCCGTGCCTATGTTCCACGGCTCCCTCCTATTGATCTCGCCCCAGAATCGTTGTTTCTCGATCGAATAGACATTGCGCACGACTCGCTCGCCCTTGTAAAAGGATTCGCGTCCCACCGATACGCGAAATAACTTGTCGGGATGAAAATTCGACTTTCCGGGGTCGTTTTCGCGGGCAAAGGCCAGATCATTGGAGGTCTCCCTTCGAATCGGCAGGGAATAGGCGTCAGTCGATCTATCCTTAGCTTCGGCCGCCGATTCTCTCGGTAAGTCGTCATGTTTGCCCAGATAGTACTCGCCGAATGGCATGGCGGCGTACGCGAAGTCGTCGTCCCTGAACGGCGCCTCGTAATCCCAAGCAATCTTTCCGAAATTGTTGACGTATTCGCCGCCTCTGCCTGCTTCCAGTACGTCAAGGATGGACTCCAGGCTCACGGCCACCAGAAACACACGCTGAAGCAAATAGTCCCTGCATTCCTGCGCCGCTGGGCGCCAGAGAAAATTGTCTCCCTTCATGCAGATCCACGTTCGTTCTTGATGCAGCAGCGCGCCGACAGCGGCCAACACCTTGTCTAGCCGGGCACGATCCGTCTTCTCCGCTGGCTCGGCGCAGCCTCGCTTGTCCTTGCCACCCGGTTGGTACAGCAATTGGCACAAGACTTCATCGGCGCGATGCTTGTAAGTCTTCTTATCCAGCGTGGCGTTTGCGAACCGAGTAGCGTTTTTGCAGTCGTCGTCATGGTCCGCGTCATCGAGGAGCAGACATTTCATCGTGCGCAAGGCTTTGTACGTTCCGCTGTAGTCGTCGGTCGCGGATTGGGTGTTTCCCGCCAACATGAATCTGGCGCCCCTGCGGTTGTGGAAGTCGTGCATCGCGAGCGACGCCGTGTCGGTAAGCGTGCTCCGCCGCGATGCCAGGTGTCCCGGCGCGAACATGTCCTGCAGGTAGTGGTTGGCGATTGCGTTGATCACCAGGGCGCCGCCGGGATTCTTCTGATCCCGCGCCACGGTCAGAGCCAGGGCATGGTAGGTGGCTATCGAAAGCAGCAACTCATCCTGGAAATGCGCGTGATTGTTGTGTCCCGCCTGAGCTGACGAGGTGTCGAAAGAGGAAATGGGATACTTGCAGGCGCGCTTGCTTCCGTGCAAGGCCTTTGGTCCGGGGAAGGCCGCACTTAAGGCGGGCAACTTCGTTGGATGTTCGGACCGCACGTCCTCGCGCAGTACAGCAATCATTTTCTCGGGCGTGAGATAACGATCCACGCATTGCACCAGGTCGCCGTAGGTGGGCCCATCCGCCGGTGCAACCAGCGCCGTGCACTCGTCGGCATCGGACTCGCAGGACTTCGACATCGAGGCAAGAGTCATCGCCATATCGCCGATCGCCTTGTGCTCGAATGATTCGAACGCTGCGGACGAGTTGGAAAGAGCCGTTAGCAAAGCGCATACACCGAAGACATGTCGCCTCTGTTGCATGTTCTTCTCCCCTACCGTTCGGATGCCGCCTCTGAGTCCGCAGCGCATGATTGCCTGCGACGTCGCGATGAGCGCACGCCCACCGCCCACGTCTGGCCGCGGACGCCCTTGCCCCGCATGAGCATTAACCGATTGGGTGCATATTGTCATGTTTCCCGGATTCCTGTTAAATGTCCGGGCGTCCTGGGAGGGGACAATTCCTTGCCTGGCGCGCGCGGTCAGTAGTCAAGAAAGCGGCCGTTTTCAGATGCGGCCGCAAGGCAACGCCAGGGAGAGCACTCAAATGAAGTCGACCGAAATCCTCGGTTTGCGCCGTATCGGCGGCGCGCTGCTTGCTTGCGCCTTCGTTTTGAATCTCAATGGGTGCCAATCCCTCGGCGCCTATGGCGGTTACGCCGCCGATCCAATCGATATCAGCAAAGCGAGCAAATCCGCACCCCTGCTCGATTCGCTCAAGACCAGGGTGCTTGGAATCGAAAAATGTTATGCGACGCAGTATCAACCGGGCCCGGGAAGCAGCGGAGTCTGCGCCGGGCAGCGCAATCAGGCGATCTCTCTGCTGATGACCGAGTCCGCATTTCTTTGCGTCGAACATCTTTCCGCGATATATGGCAAGGAAGCCACGGTCAACATTGCGACCGGATCGATCGCCAGCATCTCGTCGGCGATGGCATCCATTTCGCCTATCGGTCGCGCCAAGACGCTCTCGGGCTTGTCGTCAATTTCCAGCGCCGAAAGATCCCTGGTAAATGAGACGGTCTACAAGAACCTGTTGACGACCGCAATTGCGACAAAGATCGAGGAAATGCGCAGCGCCAGCGGGAAAGCGTTGCTGGCAAAGAAAACCCAGACCTACGACAGCTATCGAATTGAGGATGCGCTTTCAGACGTTCTCGATTACCACGGGACCTGCGCCTTCCACCGTGGACTTGAACTCGCGCTCAAGGAAGGCACCAACACGAATACCGCCAGCAAACGCCAGGCGCTTGAGGTGCAGGCACAGGCGCTGCAGAGCCGAATCGACACGCGGGCGATTATTCTTGGCATGGACGCCAGCGCGAGGAGGAACCTGCTCGACGATAATTCGGGCACGGCAAGCATCAAGGATCCGATAATGAAGAACCTGGTTGATCAATACCAGGCCACCAATCAGGAGATATTGGCGCTTGCACCGACGACCGTCGCGCCCAAGAACACAAGCCAGACCGGCGCGCCCTCAGTCGACCTGGCGCAGGAGGGCGCCGGCGATCCTGTGGCCGCGCTAACTGCAGCGATCAGCAACGTTGCCATGGCTCCGACAAGTATCGCCGGCCAACTCGCAATAGAGGCAAAGCCCGGGGACAAGGAATTGTCCAGGACGTATGTCGACGACCTGAAAACGAAAATCGATCTCAGCGCTTCCTTTCGCGCCACCATGCAGGCTGCGCTATTGCCCGTTGCGGGCGCGGGCGCTGCGGACAATATAAGCAAGGTACTCTCCGAATACGCGGACGCGCAGGGCAAGTATGCTGCGGCGAAACCGACGCTGGATCAGAATAAACTGGCCGACCAGCAAACCGAAATCGGCCTGGTGGCCGAGGTGCAAAAGAAGGTGCTCGCGGTGAAGATGGTGATAAGCAAAATAGGCAAATGCGAGAATGCGGCGCTAAAGAAACTCTCGGATTTCAAGGCTGCTGAACTGACAGCCCTAAAGAATATACCTGCCGCGCAGCTCGAAACGCTAGCGGCGGGGCTGTTGACTGCCGGGCCGACTTGGGCAGCGACGCCAGATACCAGTAAGTGCTTACAGTAAAGTCGGTGCCGGACAATCGCCCTCAAGCTGAAAGGCGGGGGTGCAGTTGGAACTCAAATTCGCAACTGCAGCCTCAGGTCGGAAGTTCGAGCCCTGTGTCGGGAAGGCACAACGCAGCCCCGCGTTGATAGGTATCGCGCCCGGCGCGTTGCAGGCATAGCCCACGCCCCAGGAAATCTTCGTCTCCGGCATCCGGCGCTACAGTGCGTAGCCGCCGCGTACTATCTTCTGCGCATTGCGACAGGCCAATTGCGCGACCTATACTTTACGCATGGCCCGGCCGCTCCACGCGCTATGCGCGCTCCTCTTCGCCCTCGCTCCGCTGCTCGCCGCGGCGCAGAGCGCGGTGTCGCCCGACGACGCGCGCGCCGTGCGCGCAGTCATCGAGTCGCAGCTCGACGCATTCCGCAAGGATGACGCCGAGCGCGCCTTCTCGCTGGCGGCGCCCGGCATCCGGCAGACCTTCGGCACGCCGGAGAAGTTCATGCACATGGTCCGCAGTTCGTATGCGGTGGTCTACCGTCCGACGAGCGTCGCGTTCGAGGCGCCGGTCGCCATCGACGGCGAGATCGTGCAGCCGGTGCGCATGACCGACGCCGAAGGCCGCGCCTGGATCGCGGTCTACCCGATGCAGCGCCAGCCTGACGGCAGTTGGCGCACCAACGGCTGCCAGCTGGGAAGGCTGGGCGGGACCCAGGCCCAGGCGGGCGCGGCGCGTTTTCCCCGGGATTCGGCTTAGGCTTTGCATCCATGCAAGAGCCGGAAGATCTGGCCGAGCAGGAGTTCGTCTGGCCCAGGGTCAATACCCTGGCGCCCGGCGCCTTCCGTCGCTGGCTCGCGGCCGGCTGGGCAGATCTCGCGGCAGCGCCGGCTGCGAGCCTGTTTTACGGCGTCGTGCTGGCCGTGATGGGGTTTCTGCAGACGCGGTATTTCGCCGGTGCGATCGGCATCGCGCTGACGACCGGCTTCCTGCTGGTCGGACCGTTCCTTTGCATCGGCCTGTATGCCATCAGCCGCCAGCGCGAGTCGGGTCAACGCGTGCGCCTCGCGCCCACGCTGACAGCCTGGCGGGAAAATTCTCCGGCGATCGGCTTCTATGCGCTGGCCCTCACCCTGCTGCTTGCGGTCTGGATACGCGTATCGGTAGTGATCGTCGCGGCCTTCTTCCCCAACGGCCACATCAATTGGGATTCGCCCGAGGCCTGGATGTTCGCGGCGGCGTACGCGGTCGCTCTGTCCGGCCTCGCGCTGTTCGTGTTCGCCACCACGTCCCTGTCCCTGCCGCTGTTGCTCGACCGGCGCGACATGGACGCGATCACGGCCGCCATCGTCAGTTTCAACGCGCTGCGCACGAACTTCGTTCCGATGCTGACCTGGGCCGCGTCCATCGTGCTGTTCGCCGCCCTGGGCTTTGCCACGTATTGCGTCGGACTGGCGATCGCCGTCCCGCTCATCGGGCACATGACCTGGCACGCCTACAGGGAGTCGATCGCCCCGCTGGGCCCTTAGCGCGACGCGCCGGACCCGCGCATATCCCCGTCTCCTGCGACAGCCGCGTCGCCACCATCCGCCGCCACGGCGCCGCAGCGCGCAGCTGGGCGAGATTGCCGAAGTGGCCCGCGTTCGGGCAACCGGTCGAAGACAAGCCTGGCAGCGCGGTCCTGTCAGTGCTAGCAACACTTCTGCGAAAACTCGTGGTGTAATTTTCAGCGTCACCTGTCCAACGCCTGATGAGATGGAGGACCCGCTGAAATGAATTTTCTGGATGCGATCGAGTCACAGATGGTTTCCAATCGCCTTCCTCTGGCGGGCATCTCGATAGCGGCGCTGCCTTGCGCGGACACGCCCCTGGTCTTGTCCCTGCATTGGCACGGATTCATCGAACATGAAAAAGAAACCGAAGTCGGCGTGCAATTCCGTTATGAGTCGGTCCCCTCGTCGTGCCTCCAAGTCACGCGGCGCTGGCGCGAGCTGCGCGACCTCGAGCACGCCGTCATGGACGTTGCCTGGGAACTGGGATCCTGGGACCTCACCCGCTTCGAGATGCGTCCTTGCATGCGCCCCGGTGCGCCCACGCAGGAGGCGATCGAATGTCATATGGCGTTCGGGCAGCCGCATCCCTTTGTCGAGGCGGAGCTCGCGCCGGTGTCGGAGGTGCACGACGCAGAGGACTTGCTCGATGCGGCCGGGCGGCGCGGCTATCTGCTATGGCGTTTCCGGCCGGTGCGCGGCGGCATGTGGGAGGAAGTGAGCGAAGATGCCTCGCTCGAGCCCGGCGGCTATCGCAACCCGCCCTGCCCGCAGATCAGTTGCGAGTTCGGCGACACGCGCTGTCTGCGGCAACCGCGCAGCGTCGTCTATCGATTCGGCCACTTTGCGGAAAATGCCCGACACTTCGGCTGCCGCAGCGCATTGGTGGAGAGCCACTGACCGCGTTGCGCCGCGAACCCGGCGTCGCCGGTGTCACCGCCCGGAAAAGCGCGTGCCTATCCCCCAAGGGGACTGCCTTCGGGGCGTCGGGTTTCGGGCGACTCCCCTCCGGCGCGCGCACCCCGGCGCCCGAGGGCGCCGCAGCGCCGTCAGCCGGAGCGCAAATGCGGAGCGCGGATTTCCCGGCTAATCGTCGATCGCGATTTGCTGAGCCAGGTTCTGTCCGCCGGACTGGGTGAACTCGATCTCGACCTTCGCCCCATTTGTCAGGCTGCCGCCCTGCGGCGTCACGCCGTTGATCTGGATCGTGAGTCCGTTGAGCTTGAACGTGGTCGCGGTGACGCCGTAGGCGAGTCCTTCGGCTTCCAGTTTGCCGCCCGATACCCCTCCGGCCGTCGCTCCAAGTTTCCTGAAGAACACGCCGTAGGCGAGGAGGTCCCCATTGTCCTTGGTCGCCTCGACTTCGACACTCGCGCCGTTCATCAATTGCATCCTCTCGCCGTTCGCGTAGGCCGCGTTGTTGGCGAGTTTCACGGTGACGCTTGCGTTATCCGCATCCATGGACCCGGTCAGCACGAACGTGCCCGTCGCGGCATCGTACTGGCTGATGCTTCCGCGGTAATTCACCGTTCCGCCCGTTGGCGCCTGGCCCGGCGCGCTGACCGTTGTCGCCGTGACCGCATTGCCGCTGACGCTGCCGGCGACCTCGACATACATGCCGTTGCGCAGGCTGGTGCTGGCGGCGCCGATGAGCTGTGCGCCCGTGGCGTCGACGGGCACGCCGCGAACGAGGAAGCTCGTCTGGCTGACGAGGTCGGTGATGGTGCCCTTCAGCTCCACTTGCGCCGGCCGCGCGGCGTAGGCGCGCAGGCTGCTTGCGACCAGCGTTCCGCCGCGCGCATCGGATAGCCCCTGCGCGATGAGGTAGTCGCCCGCCTTGAGGCCGTGCAAGGCCGTGGCGAGCGCGCTCGCGCTGGCGTCGACCGCGATGCCCGAGACCTGAAACTGCGTGCCCGACAGCTTGGACACGATGCCGCTCACCTGCACCTGTCCTGTCGCGCCGGCCAAGCTGCGCGCCCGGATCACGCCGGCGCTCAGCTCGCCCTTCGATCCCAGGGCGGTGTTGCTCCACACATTGACCCACAGGCCGTTCGCGAGCGCGGTCCCCGCGGGCAGGATCGCGGTGTTCGCGCTGAACTGCACGGTGGTAGTGCCGATCTGGAAGCTTCCGGCCGGCGCGTCGAGGTTGCCCACCAATCCGCTGAGCCGATAGGCCGTGCCGGTGCCGGGCAGCTGCTCGATCAGGGTTGCCTGGACGTATTGCTGCAGGCCGGCGGGGTCGACGCCGTGGTTGCCGTGCACTGCGACGCGCATGCCGGCTTTCAGGTTCGCGAAATCGCTCAGGCCCGAGTAATAGGTGAGCGGCGCGCTCGCAGCGCTGGCATTCACGCGCACCGTCATGCCGTTGACCTTGAAGTCGTTGCTTCCGATCTGGCTGACCGTGCCCACCAGCGCCGGTTCGATGCTCACGCTCGACGGGTTGCCCTGGGCGTCGAGCTGCAGCTGCACCTGATTGCCTAGCGCGAGCGCCGCGGCAGAGGCGGTGGCGGCCTCGCTCAGTTTGCTGTCCGCAAAATACTGTGGCGTGGCGCTGCTGTAAGTCGTGCCGTCCACGACTATGCTGCCGAAGCCGGTAATCGCGCCGAAGACGATGCCGGTGCCGCCGGTGCCGACGCCGCCGGTGAGCGCCGCTAATACGGCGCTCGCGCCTACGCCCGCACCGCCGCAGCCGCTCAGGGCGAACGCGAGCAGCGCGCAGAACATCGAGGCGAACCGCTTAATCTTTTTCATCTTGCGCTCCCTGTTGCGCCGCGTCCGCGGCGCCTTGCTGCTTGTCCTGATCCCAGAAATACGCGCCGAAGCGCGCACGATAGGTCGCGTCTACGCGGCCGCGGTCGGCGGCATAGCGCCGGCTGGCTTCGGCGATCATCTCGCTGCGCGCATGCGCCCAGAGTTTGCGCGCGAGCGCGCTCAGCGCCTCGGCCGATTCGCGCGTGATGCCCTCGGCGAATACGCTTTGCTCGAGCTCGGGCGCGCCGCCCAGCAGATTCGACACCGCAGTGCTCGCATGGTCGGACAAATTGCCGGCGAACAGCTCGAGCAGCTCGCGCGAGCCCGCGGGCGGAATGAAGCTGTCGCGATTCGGCACGACGAAATCCTCGCCCTTGCGCGATTCGACCCGGACCAGGCCGAGGCGCATGAGCTCGCTCAGCAGGGTGTAGGGGTGCACGTCCTGGGTGACGCCGCGCGCGAGGGTTTCGAACGAGGGTGCGGCGCCCAGGCGCCGCAGCGGTTTCGGGCGCTTGCGCCGGTCGCGGTAAAGCGGATCCTGCACCCAGCGCGCAAAGATCTGCGAGCTGATGGAAGCACCCCGCGCGATGCGCGCGCCCAGTCTGTTTTCGCGCCACTCGCGCACGTCCTTGCGATGCACGCCGCTCAACAGGCTGATCGCCGAATTCGTGTCGGCCTGGCCGCGGCGCAGCAGCTCCAGCCGCGCCTGTTCAAT
>Ga0334722_10005078_pt1 | contig 13429 bp, 12 predicted proteins | sample C3_bottom_MG_FD_207210 | JGI IMG/M metagenome (GOLD analysis project Ga0334722, IMG submission 207210) | Sediment microbial communities from Yellowstone Lake, YNP, Wyoming, USA - C3_bottom | ecosystem: Environmental > Aquatic > Freshwater > Lake > Sediment | place: USA: Wyoming | collected...
CCTAGGACGCAGGGAGCCCCGATACCAGCTGGTATCGGGGCGACCGAGGACAACGGCATGCGAAGCGTTTGCGGCCCGACAGACACACAACCGTACTTGTGGCCGCGTCCACTAGCTCTCCCCGAGGTGGTCGGACTCGCCGAGCAGGCGGTCGACGGCGTCGGCAAGGAGGCCTTCGTCGTCGAGCGAGCGCGCAACGCCGCGGGCACGCTCGAGCAGCTCCTGGTCCTGCCGCAGCTTCGTGAAGCGGAGGTCGGAGAGCCCGGACTGCCGCGCTCCGAGGAGCTGGCCCTCGCCGCGGATCTCGAGGTCGCGCTCGGCGAGCTCGAACCCGTCGGTCGTCTCCACCATCGCCTCGAGGCGCTCGCGCGCGGAGTCCGTCAACTCCTCCTTCGCACGCGAGACGAGCAGACAGTAGGACTGCTCGGCGCCGCGTCCCACCCGCCCGCGTAACTGGTGCAGCTGCGCGAGGCCGAAGCGGTCGGCCTCCTGGACGATCATGATCGTCGCGTTCTGGACGTCGACGCCGACCTCGATCACCGTCGTCGCCACGAGCACGTCGATCTCCCCGGCCTTGAACTGCGCCATCCGCTCGCGCCGCTCGGCGGTCCTGAGCCGGCCGTGCAGGCAACCGACGCGGAAGCCCGAGAGCTCCGCACGGCGCAGTCGCTCGGCCTCGTCCTCGGCCGCGCGCGCGATCGTCGTCTCGGAGGCCTCGATCAGCGGACACACGACGTACGCCTGACGACCTTCCGCGAGGTGCCGGCAGAGGCGCTCGTACGCCTCCGAGCTGCGCTCCTCTCCCACCCATGCGGTCACGATCGGCTTTCGGTCAGCGGGTGGCGTAGTGATCTCCGAGACGGCGAGATCGCCGTAGACCGTCAGTGCAAGTGTGCGCGGGATCGGCGTCGCGGTCATGTGGAGCACGTGAGGCGCGCGACCTTCGGCCAGGGCGCTCCGCTGCTCGACGCCGAAGCGGTGCTGCTCGTCGACGACGGCGACCGCCAGGTCGCGAAACTCGACCTCCTTCTGGATCAGCGCGTGCGTGCCGACGAGGATCTGTGCATCACCGGAGGCGGCGAGCTGCCGGACGAGGGAGTGCTCTTTCGCAGCAAGCGCGCTGGTGAGCAGCGAGACGCGAACGCCAAGCTCGGCGCAGATCGGCTCGACGGTGAGGAAGTGCTGCTCGGCAAGGACCTCGGTCGGCGCCATCAGCGCGGCCTGGCGCCCCGTCTCGGCCGCCCGGAGCAATGCGTACAGGGCGACGACCGTCTTGCCCGCACCGACGTCGCCCTGGAGGAGCCGCTGCATCGGGATCGTTCGGCCGAGATCGGCGTCGATCTCGGCGATCACCCGCTCTTGCCCGTCGGTGAGGGTGAACGGGAGGACGTCGCGGTAGCGGCCGACGAGCTCTCCGGGTGGCGGCAACGCCGCCGCAACGAGGGCCTCACGCTCGGCCGCGCGGCGCGCAAGCGCCAGCTGGAGAACGAGCAGCTCGTCGAATGCGAGCCGGCGGCGCCCCTCTTCCGCCTCGGCGATCGAGCGAGGACGATGGAGTGCAACGAGGGCATCGCCACGCAGCGGTAGCCCTTCCTCGGCGAGGAAGGCCGCCGGGAGCGGGTCGCCTGCGGCACGGGCATCGACCAGCGCAGCCTCGACGAGGGCCCGGAGCTGCTTCTGCGACAGCTCCTCGCTCGCCGGGTAGACCGGCGCGAAGTCCGCGGTGTCGTGGGTGTCGCCCAGGTCGTAGGACTCGACCGCGAACCCGAAACGGTTCTGGCGGCCGCGCAGGCGCACTCGGGTGCCCGTTGTTAGCTTCTGCTCGAGCCAGGGCTGGTTGAACCACGTCGCACGGATCTCGTCGGTGTCGTCGGCGACGTGAGCGGTGAGGACGTGGAGCCTGCCGCGCCGACGACCCGACACACGGCGTACGTACCCTTCGATCACCGCCTCCTCGTCCCCGAAGAGATCCACGATTCGGCGCTCCGGGAGAGGCTGTTCGTAGCGGCGCGGGCGGTGGGCGAGCAGGTCGCCGACTGTGCTCAGACCCAGGCGAGCGAGCCTTCGTTTCGCCGTCGGACCGACGCCGGGCAGCGTCTCCACGGAACGCGCGAGGGACTCGGGCTGCGGTGCCGACCGCTGTCGCGGCCAGCGCTCCGGCCGGTCCGCGCCGGCAAAGCCCGCAGGGAGCAGGGTTCTCACCATCGTCGAGGGCACCTCGGGACCGAGTATAGGTCCATGCTCGGCTTACGCGAGCCTGGACTAATTAGGACTCATCAGACCGGAGGTCTGATGAGTCCTGGAACCAAAAGAAGCCGGCCGCGCCCGGCCCGGCGTGCGTACCGACGACGGCGCCGAGCGTCTCGACGAGCTCGATCTCGGCATGCGGGCGCGCTTTCGTGACGAAATCGGTGAGCACGTCGACCCACTCGGGGGCGTTCGCGTGCGCGATCGACACCCGCAACCCTGCCTCGTCGCGCGTCGCCTCGCTGAACACGCGCGCGAACTCCTCGAGCGCCTTCTGGCGGCCACGGACGCGTGCGACAGGAACGACCTCGCCCTCCTGAATCGCGAGAATCGGCTTGACGTTGAGGAGGGTCCCGGCAAGCGCCTGCGCCCGGCCGATACGACCGCCCTTCTGCAGGTACTCCAGGGTGCCGACCGTGAAGATCACCCCGACGTCGCGCTTGAACCGTGCCGTGAGCCCCTCGATCTCGTCGCTCGTCGTCCCGCGGTCGAGCCGCCGCTGGATCGCGAGCGCGAGCATCGCGCAGGCGAGCGAAGCCGTCTGCGTGTCGATCAGCACGACGCGATCGCCACCGAACTCGGCCGCTGCCAGGGACGCCGACTGGAACGTGCCCGAGAGCTTCGCCGAAAGATGGATCGAGTAGATGCGCTCGTACCCGTTGGACACGAGATCCTCGTACGCCGTGAGGAAGTCCTGCGGCGTCGGCTGCGACGTGGTCGGCAGCGCAGTCGCAGCCGCGAGCCGCTCGTAGAACTCCGACGACGAGATCTCCACATGGTCCTTCAGGCTCTCCTCCCCGAAACGAACATAGAGCGGGACGTCACGCATGTTCGGGAAGCGGGCCTGCGCCGACGGGAAGTCCGCGGTCGAGTCGAGCACGATCGCCGTGTTCGCCGCGGTCAGCGTCATTGGCGTCCTCCGGCCGCGAGCCGGATCGCTGCGACGAGCTCCTCGAGGGGGCCGCCCTTCCTGACCAGCGCCACGGCACCGGCCTTGCGCACGGCCTTGTCCTCGATCTCCGTCGCCTCGGCCGTGAGGCACACGACCGCCGCCCCCGGGCACGCGTCGCGCACGGCTGCAGTAGTGGCCGCGCCGTCGATTCCCGGCAGGCGGAAATCGATCAAGACGACGTCAGCGCCGGTTTCGGCGCACGCCGCGGTTGCAGCGGCGCCGTCGGAGACGCTCCCGACGACCTCGAGGCCTGGCTCCAGTCCGAGCAGGAGCTCGAGCGAAGCCCGGTAGACGTCATTGTCCTCGACGAGCAGGATCCGGATCGGCTCCATGCGTGCAAAGGAACCTACTCTGCGAGCACGAGGAGTGGGTAATGGGGCTGGCCTCCGCGGTGAACCTCGACCTCCAGGTCAGGGTGGCGAGCGGAAATGCGCGCAACGAGGGGCTCGATCTCGAGCTCCTCGTCCCCCGTCACCAGCGTCAGCAGCCCTTTGCCGCCCTCGAGGGCACGCTCGACGACCTCTTCTGCAACTGCCTCGAAGTCCTCTCCGCTGACCACCGCCCGTTCGTCGACCAGCCCGAGCCACTCGCCTTCCCGAGCAGCCACGCCGTCGATCTCGGCGTCACGCGACGCCCGCGTCACCTCGCCGGTCGCCACCTGCGCGAGAACCTCGATCATGAGTGTCTCGTTGTCCTCCGGGGACAGGCTCGGGACGTACCTGCCGATCGCCGCCAGACCGGCCGCCACCGAGCGCGAATGAACGACGCGGACCGGCTTGGACGCGTGCCTTGCAGCCTCCTCGGCGCTCAGGATGACGTTGGAGTTGTTCGGGAGGACGACCACCGCCGGCGCCGGGGTGGCCTCGATCGCCTCGAGGATCTCGGCTGTGGACGGGTTCATCGTCTGCCCGCCCTCGATCACGCGGCTACCGACGAAGCTCTCGAATATCTCCTTGTTCCCCTGCCCGGGGGCGACTGCGACCACGCCGGTCCTGAGATCGCCCGCGCTGAGCACGGCTGCGAGGCGCTCCTCCCGCTCTCTCGTCTGCTCGTGCATGTCGGCGACCTCGCGCTCGAGCACCTCGCCGAGGCTCGACCCGAGCGCGATCGCGGCAGCGTGATCGTCCGTGTGGACGTGCACCTTCAAGGCGGACGCGTCGCCGACCACGATCAGCGAGTCTCCCATCTGCCCGAGTTCGCGCTCGAGCCATTCCGCGTTCAGATCGTCTCCGACGACGACAAAGGTGGTGCAGTAGCGGTAGCGCGAGAGCTCCTGGTGGATCGCGTCGACTCCGACCGTTTCCCCCGCGATCTCGACCGTGGCGATCGACTCGCCCGACACGCCGGCTGCGAGACCGCGCACGATCTCGAGCAGCCCTGCGCCGCCGGCGTCGACCACACCCGCGTCCCGTAGCTTGTCGAGGAGCTCGGGTGTTCGCGCAACCGCCTGTTCGCCACGGACCACCATCCGGCCCAGGAACGCGTCGGGGAGCAACTCCTGCACGTCGGGCTGCTCGCCCTCCTCGGCCATCTCGCGGATCACCGTCAGAATCGTCCCCTCGACCGGGTTGCGGAGAGCACCGTACGCCGTGTCGCTCGCCGAGCGGAACGCCTGTGCGAGCACGGGGGCGTCCATCTGCTCGTGCTCACCGGCGACCTGCGCAAAGCCGCGCACGATCTGCGAGAAGATCACCCCGGAGTTTCCGCGGGAACCGAGGAGCGACGCCCGCGTGATCTCCTGCGCGAGCGTTTCCGGCCGGTCGGCGTCGGAGCTCTCGATCGCCGCCACGATCGAACGCACCGTCAGCGTCAGGTTCGTCCCGGTGTCGCCGTCAGGCACCGGATAGACGTTGAGGTCGTCGAGCCGCTGACGGTTCAGCTCGAGGTTCGCCAGGGCGGCTCGCGCCAGCTCCCGCGCTCGCTCGAGCTCCATCACCACGGTACCCACGGCGCGACGATAGACCACCCCGCGCGCGTTCGGGGTCTGGCCTTCCGGCCAGACCCCGGTTGTCGAGGTGCGGGCCGCTGGTGTCAACCGGGGTCAGACCAGAGGGTCTGACCCCACGGTGGTCGTTCCCGCCGGACCCGCTCCGCCACACCGAACCGGGATCAGACCCGACGGTCTGACCCCACCATGTGCCGTCCGACCCCTGGGCAGGGGTCTGGCCTTCCGGCCAGACCCCGGTTGTCGGGGTGCGGGCCGCTGGTGTCAACCGGGGTCAGACCAGAAGACCTGACCCCTTCCGAAAAATCAGATGGCTTTGATGACCTTGCTGGCCTTGAGGCACCTCGTGCACACGTACGCGCGAATCGCCTTGCCGTCGATGATCGCGCGAACTCTCTGCAGGTTGGGGTTGAAGCGCCGCTTGGTGGCAACCATGGAATGGCTCCGGTTGTTGCCGAACGACGGCTTCTTCCCGCAGATTGCGCAGACCTTCGACATGCGGCCGCCGAGTGTACCGAAAGGCAGCGGGGCGCCCCGACCCCCAAGTAACAGACTGTTACTTGGGGGTCGGAACCGCATGAACGCGGGTGTCAGATAGGCAAGTGACAGTCTGTTACTTGTCAGGTGGCACCCGCAGGCCGAGCGTCACCAGGCACGGCGAGGAGGTGGGGCGGCCAGCCGGAAAGGGGCGGCCAGCCGGAAAGGGGCGGCCGGCCGGGAAGCGTTGTCAGCGGGCGGCTGCTGCGCGGAGGTGCGTGAAGAGATCCGCCATCTCGAGTGCCGTGCGCACCGCCTCGGCGCCCTTCTCGATTCGCGCCTCTGCCTGGTCTGCGCGGTCGAGGGTGAGGACGCCGAACGAGACGGGGACCCCGGTCTCGAGCGCGGCCAGCTGAAGCCCGCTCGCCGCCTCGCTCGCGACGTAGTCGAAGTGCGGCGTGTCGCCACGGATGACGCACCCGAGCGCGACGATGCAGGCAAACCGGCGCGTGCGCGCGAGGGCCATGGCTCCGATCGGCAGCTCGAACGCCCCCGGGACGGGCATCACGGTCACCGCGCTCTGTGGGACGCCCAAGCTCTCGAGCTCCTCGAGCGCGCTCGAGAGCAGCCCCGACGTGATCTCGCCGTTGAAGCGCGAGACCACGACGCCAACAGCGCGGCGGGAGCCGTCGGGCACGCCCTCCAGCACGCCGTAGCCTGGTGGCACCTCGAGCTCGCCGGGCGCATGCTCGTGCGAGACCGCCTCCAGATCACTGAGCGCGACCGGCTCGGGCTCTTCGGAAAGGGCTTCGGCGGCATCGTCGGGCACGTCCGGCTCGGATTCGGCCGCGTCCGGCTCGGCTTTGGCTTCGGGCTCTTCGACGAGTAGTGCCGTGTCAAGGACGGGGTCGGGTTCGGGAGGGCTGGCGAACGGCTCGGGCGCAGGCTCGACCACTGTCGCGGCGGGCGGCTCTGTCCCTGAGACGCCGGACGCGTAGGCGCTGACGTCCTCCGACGACGGCCACCCTTCGAAGACGTTCTCGCGAGCCTCCTCGAGAGAGCTCTCCCCGGACGCGTCGGCCTCGGTATCTCCGCGGCTCTCGTCCCGGCCGTCCTCCTGTTGCCGGCGGGAGTGATCGTACGGCTCGCTCATACCCAGGCCCCCTCGTGGTCGTCAGGATCCCATCGCAGCCGCTGATGATGAAGCTTGCGGCCGATGGTATGACCGAGCTTGTCGCGCTTCGCCTCGAGGTACGCGCGGTTCTCGTGGTTCGGCTCGACCTCGATCGGCTCCTGGGAGACGACGGTGAGACCGAAGCCCGCAATCCCGGAGATCTTCTTGGGATTGTTGGTGAGCACACGGATCGTCGTCAGGCCGAGGTCGGAGAGGATCTGCGAGCCGATCCCGTACTCCCGCACGTCGGCAGCGAAGCCGAGCTCGACGTTCGCTTCCACCGTGTCCAGCCCGCTCTCCTGCAGCTCGTAGGCTCTCAGCTTGTTCAGGAGCCCGATGCCGCGGCCCTCCTGCGCGAGGTAGAGAAGCACGCCCCGCCCTTCGGCCTCGATCCGCGCCAGCGCATGCTCCAGCTGCTCTCCGCAGTCGCACCGCCGCGAATGGAACACGTCGCCGGTGAGGCACTCGGAGTGAACACGCACGAGCACGTCTTCCTCGCCTTCGACCTCGCCCTTGACGAGAGCGACGTGGTGCTTTCCGGTCAGAGGCTCGCGGTAGGCCACCGCGCGGAACTCGCCGTAGTCCGTGGGGAGCCGGACCGAGACGACCCTTTCGACGAGCTTCTCCACGCGCCGCCGGTACTCGATCAGGTCGGCGACGGTGACCATCTTCAGGCCGTGGCGCTCGCAGTACCGGACCAGGTCGGGCACGCGGGCCATGGTGCCGTCGTCGTTCATGACCTCGCAGACCACGCCTGCAGGCACGAGGCCGGCGAGCCGGGCGAGGTCGACCGAGGCCTCGGTCTGGCCCGATCGCTGCAGCACGCCGCCTGGGCGCGCCCGCAGGGGGAAGACGTGTCCGGGCTGGACGAGATCACGTGGACCGGACGAGGGATCGATCGCAACCTGAATCGTGTGCGCGCGGTCGTGCGCCGAGATCCCGGTCGAGACACCTTCGCGCGCCTCGATCGAGACCGTGAACGCCGTGCCGTACGGCGTCTCGTTCATGTCTGTCATCTGCCGCAGGCCGAGCTCGTCACAACGCTCCGCCGGCAGGCAGAGACAGATGAGGCCGCGACCGTGCATCGCCATGAAGTTGACCGCCTCCGGCGTGACGAACTGCGCTGCGATCGTGAGGTCGCCCTCGTTCTCGCGGTCGGCATCGTCGCAGACGACGACGAAGCGCCCGGCGCGGATCTCCTCGATCGCCTCCTCGATGGTTGCGAACGGAGACGCCTCGGTGGTCAGTGCAACCTCAGCCACAGTCGAATCGTAGCCGTGAGCAGGCTCAACCTCTGGCGATCAGCTTCTCGACGTACTTGGCGAGCACGTCGACCTCGAGGTTCACCACGCGACCAGGCTCGAACTCGCCGAGCGTCGTCTCGTTGAGCGTGTGCGGGATCAGGGCGACGGCAAAGCTGTCCCCGTCGAGCGATGCGACCGTGAGCGAGACACCCTCCATCGTGATCGAGCCCTTCTCGACGCAGTAGCGAATGAGCTCGGCGGGTGCAGAGACGACGACGCGGATTCCTTCGCCTTCGGGCGCGACGGCGCGCACGCTGCCGACGCCGTCGACGTGGCCCTGGACGTAGTGACCGCCGAGCGGCTCACCTGCCCGCAGCGCAGGCTCGAGGTTGACGCGCGACCCGACCTCGAGCCGCCCGAGCGAGCTTCGGCGCAACGTCTCCGGGACGGCATGGAAGCGGATCTGGTCGCCGTCGACCGACTCGGCCGTCAGGCAGACGCCGTCGACAGCGACGGAGCCTCCGACTTCGACGCCCGGCGCGATGGCCGGCGCCTTGACCGCGAGCGAAACGCCGCCCTCGTCCCCGTGGACGGAGGCGACCCGCCCGACCTCGCGCACGATGCCCGTGAACACGATGCGAAGGCTACCGAGCGCTTCCCGCAAGAATGCCCTGATGATCGAGATCCCGGACAGACTCGGCTGGTGGCGCGAGACGGCGGAGGGGGCCGCGTGGCTCGATCGGCTCCCCGCGATCGTCGCCGAACTGGCCGATCGCTGGTCGCTCGCGATCGGCCAGCCCTTCTGTGACGGCGACGTCTCGCTCGCGGTGCCCGTCACGAGGGCCGATGACACGTCAGCTGTCGTGAAGGTGAACTTTCCCGAGCGCGAGACCGAGCACGAGGCCGACGCGCTCGCGTTCTGGGACGGCTTTGGCGCAGCTCGGCTGCTCGATCGTGCCGACGACCTCGGAGCTCTGCTCGTGGAGCGACTCGAGCCGGGAACCCAGCTTTGGACGGTCGACGACGAGGACGAGGCGAACAAGATCGCCGCAGGTGTCCTTCGTGCATTGCGGCGCACCCTGCCCGATAGTGCGCCGTTCCACTCGCTGGCGGGCGAGGCAGCGCGTTGGGTCGAAGAGATCCCGTTGCATTGGGAACAGTTGGGCGAGCCGTTCGAGCGACGTCTGATCGACGAGATGGTCACGGCCTGCAGAGACCTCGCCTCGGCCGAGCCCGCGCACGTGCTCCTGCACCAGGACTTCCACGGTGGCAACGTTCTGCGCTCAGGCGATGGCTGGCGCGCGATCGACCCGAAACCGCTCGCCGGCGATCCTGCGTTCGACACTGCGTCGCTGCTCCGCGACCGTCGTGAGGAACTGCGCGAGGACCTGCGTGCGGAGCGCCGGGTCCGACGCCGACTCGACCTGCTCTCCGAGGCGCTCGAGCTCGATCGAGAGCGGATGCGGTTGTGGGGCATCGTCCACGCGCTCGCGTGGGGAGTCGACGTCAATGGCTGGCACGAGAGTCATGTCGCGTGCGCGCGGCTGCTCGCTACGGCTCGTTGACGTACGCCTCGATCACGACGTCGTCGCCCACGAGCCGCGCCGTCGCGCGCACGAGCGCGATCGGGCCGGCGAGCTCTCCGAGCATCTGTGGCCCTTCCCCTGAGATCTTCGGCGCGACGAACAGCAGGACCTTGTCGACGAGGCCTTCGGCGAAGAACGCCGTGGCGAGCGTCGGGCCGCCTTCGAGCAGGAGCGACTGGACTCCCTCCGCCGCCAGCGCCTCGAGCTCTTCCCGGAGCGGACCCGACCGGAGCTCGAGCTCCGAGCCCTCAGGAAGCGGGCCGCGCCCGAACACGAGCCGGCGCGGCTGATGGAGAACCGGGACGTCGCGCGCGTCGAGGCGTGGCGCGTCGGCCCGGACGGTCCCCATTCCGACCGCGACCGCGTCCGACGAAGCCCGCAGCGCGTGCACGAGGCGGCGCGACTCCTCTCCCGTCACCCAGCGTGCACCCGGAACGGTCACGCGACCGTCAAGGGTCGCCGCGACCTTGTAGGTCACGAACGGACGCCGCCCGGACACCCACGTGCGCCAGGCTTCGTTCTGCCGTCGCGCCTCGAACGAGTCGACGAGCTCCACCTCGACCCCAGCAGCCTGCAGGTGCTCGACGCCGCCCGCGGCCTCCGGATTTGGATCGCGCGAACCGACCACGACCTTCGCAATGCCTGCTTCGACCACGGCGTCGGCGCACGGAGGCGTCGTCCCGTGATGCGCGCACGGCTCCATCGAGACGTAGAGCGTCGCGCCGCGCGCCCGGTCGCCTGCCGCACGCAGGGCATTCACCTCCCCGTGCGGCTCACCGCGACGCTCGTGCCAGCCCTCGCCGACCACCTCTCCGGCGGGCGAGACGACGACGGCGCCGACGACAGGGTTCGGATGCGTGGTGCCCCGACCGCGTTCGGCAAGCTCGACGGCGCGCGCGAGATGGCTCACGACGATGCGGCGACGATGCGCCGGTAGGCGCCGGCCGTGTCCTGATCAGCGAAGATCGCGCTGCCGCAGACGAGCAGGCTCGCGCCCGCCCTGCGAAACGCCCCGGCGTTCGGCGCACCCACACCGCCGTCAACCTGGATCGGAAGGTTGAGCAGCCCGCGCAGCTCGCTGACTCGATCGAGCGCCTCGGGCATGGTCTTCTGTCCGGAGTAACCCGGATGGATGCTCATGCAGAGAACGATCTCCGCTCCTGCGGCGCGGGCGAACGCGGCCGCATCGACCGGCGCCGTCTCCGGGTTGAATGCGACTCCGACCGAGAGCCCGTGCGCGCGCGCCGCGGCCGCAACACCGGCCGGGTCGTCAGTCGCCTCGACGTGGAACGTGACGGAGTCGCCACCCGAGCTCGCAAACTCCTCGAAGTGGTGCGCAGGATCGTCGACCATGAGGTGGCAGTCGAGCACCCCGCCCGCAGCGTGGACGGCCGGCGCGATCGAGCGGAGCACCACCGGCCCGATCGTCACCGGCGGGACGAAGTGCCCGTCCCCGACGTCGAAGTGGAAGATGCGACAGCCGGCAGCGAGCAGCGCGTCGATCTGCGCGCCGAGCCGCATGAAGTCGGCCGCGTACAACGACGGCTCGACCTCGACACCGTCTCGGATCCATTCGCTCCAACCCATGCCTGGGATCCTACGGCGGGCACTCACCCGAGACTTTGCAACAGACTGTTGCAAGGCCGCTTCGGCTTGTAGACAGGCCCCTACGGCACGAGCAGGCGTGCGATGAAGAAACCGCTCGTGCCGTGGACGTGTGGCAGCGTCTGGAGGAACTCCGGCCGGCGCCGGTGGCGAAACTGCGGCCACTCCTCCGCCAGGGAATCGTCGACAGCCAGCCCGGATGCATCCACGACGGCTTCGCTCTCGTCCGCGTTGATCGTGCAGACGGAGTAGAGCACCGCGCCACCCGGGCGCACGCGCGCAGCGGCCGCCTGTAGCAGCTCGAGCTGGAACTCCGGCAGCGGCTCGGCGCGCCACCGTAGGTCGGGTCGCGCGTCGAGTACGCCGAGCCCTGAGCAGGGCGCGTCGACGAGAGCGCGGTCGAAGCCGGTCAGCTCGGCGGGCAGGTCGCGCCCGTCCGCATGCACGACTCGCACGTTCGAAGCCCCGAGCAGGCGAACGTTCTCCTCGAGCTCGCGGGCCCGCGCCTCGTTCACCTCGACGGCGACGACCTCGCCGGCGAGCATGGTCGCCTTGCCGCCCGGCGCGGCGCAGAGATCGAGTACCCGGTCGCCCTCGCGCGCGCCCACGGCGAGACCCGCGAGCTGCGAGCCGCGGCTCTGCGGCCAGACGCGACCCTCGGCGAGCGCCGAGTCGTCGACGCGTTCGACGTGCCAGGCACCCGGGATCTCGGTGTCCTGTGTCCCGCCGATCTCGCCGCGGACGAGACGGACGACCGTTTCCGCGGGCTCGTTCTGGGCGCGCATCAGTGCGAGCGCATCCTCACGCCCGAGGTCGCGCCACCACACTTCCGCGATCCAGTCGGGATAGGAGTGTCGGAGCGCGGCCTCCGCCACGGTCTCCTCGGGGAGTGCCTCGACCAGCGCACGAGCGCCGTCGGCGAGACGCCGCAGCACAGCGTTCGCAAACGGCACGGCTCGCTCGAGTCGAGCACGACGGACGAGCTCGACCGACTCGTTGACCGCGGCGTAGCGTGGCACGCCGTCGAGATATGCGAGCTGATACGCACCGAGCCTGAGCGCGGCGCGTACGGGCGGGTCGAGCCGCCGGACGGGGCGCTTTCCCAGCGTCTCGATCGCGTGATCGAGCGTGCGGGCGCGCTGGACGGTGCCGAAGGCGAGCTGCCGAGCGAGCGCACGGTCACGCTCGTCGAGATCGGCGACGGCGCTCCGCAACGCCCGATCCGCATAGGCGCCGTGCTCGAAGACGCGGAGCAGCACGTCGAACGCCGCCCGTCGCGCCGGAGCGACTACCGCAGCCCGCGCAGCCATGCGTCGTACGTCATCCGCCGCCCGCCGTCCGGCTGCACCTCGAGAGGCTCGAACGCTCCGCTCTCGTCGACACGGGCTCGCCAGATGGTCACGTGCCTTCCGCGCAGCTCCGCCCGCGCGCCGATGTGCGGCGAGAGCGCACGGACGCGCCGTGCCAGCTCGTCGGCCGGCCGAGAGAGCTCGAGCTCCCTGTCCGCCGCGGTGATCTTCTCCGCGTACGTCACGCCGTCGGTCGCCTGCGGGATGAACTCGGGATCGGTGTCGAGCACATCGGCGAGCAGCGCGGACGCCACCTCCGCCGCGTTGGCGTAGACCGTGCCCGCATCGTCTTCCAGGCCGATCGGAAAGGCACGCATCGCCGCGACAGGGCCGGCATCGAGCTCCTTCACCGTCCGGTGGATCGTGACGCCGGTCTCGGTATCGCCCGCAAGAATCGCCCGCTCGACGGGTGCGGCGCCGCGCCACCGCGGCAGGAGCGACGGGTGCACGTTCAGCCAGAGCCGCTCTTCGAGCAGCGATTCCGGGATCAGCAGCCCGTAGGCGCAGACGACGACGATCGGAGCGCCGAGGTCGAGACCCGGCTCGGGCCGCTCCGGTTGGAGAACAGGGATCCCCAGCCGCGTCGCCGCTTCCTTCGCCGCGGTCGCCGCGAGCTTGAGGCCCCGCCCTCGCGGCGCGTCAGGTCTGGAGAGAAGCGCGGTGACGTCGTGCCATCGCGCAAGCCGCTCGAGCAGGTCGGCACCGAACGGCGCCGTCGCGGCGATCGCGATCCGCGCCACTAGGGGCCTGTCCGGAAAGTGGCCACGGTGGATGACAGGCGGCACGGGCTGCGAGGCAAGGACGCAGGGAGCGCCGATATGCAGGCATATCGGCGCGACCGAGGACGTAG
>Ga0334722_10005079_pt1 | contig 13429 bp, 15 predicted proteins | sample C3_bottom_MG_FD_207210 | JGI IMG/M metagenome (GOLD analysis project Ga0334722, IMG submission 207210) | Sediment microbial communities from Yellowstone Lake, YNP, Wyoming, USA - C3_bottom | ecosystem: Environmental > Aquatic > Freshwater > Lake > Sediment | place: USA: Wyoming | collected...
GTTCGTCGCAGCAGGTCCGCAAAGGAGGCGCCGGGATCGGCCCCAGGCGCGAAGAACGGCATCGGAGAGTCGTTCATGAGGCTGATCAGCCTACTTGCGACCGCTCACGCCACCCGCAGTGCCTGCACCCGCTCGATGGCGAGCTCGCGCAGCGCGTAGACGTCACCCGGTACGAACCCGCCGCTGCCGAGGTAATCGGCCGCCCGGGCCGCGAGGTCGACACGCTCCTTCAGCTGGCCGAGCGCGTTGTTGCACCGAACGCAGAGAATCCCACGGACCTGATCGCCGAGATGGTCGACGTGGAGCGATTGCCCTTCGCCAGGCTCGTCGCCGCAGATCGCACAGCCGCCGCCCTGTGCAGCCAGCATCGCGTCGTACTCGGCTTGAGTGAGGCCGAACTTGCGTACGAGGTGCGCCTCACGGTTCTCCTGTCGACGCACAACGTTCCGCGCCTTGCGGTACCGCTTCAACTGCTCTGGATGCTCGGACTGCCATGCACGAACTCGCGCGATCTCTCGCTCTCGGTTCGCGTCGTACCACTTCGCCTTCCTCGCGAGATTGCACGTCTTGCAATCGCCGCGGCGACCATCGCGAGTGCCCGTCGCGCGATAGAAATCATCCAGGGGTTTGATCAGCCCGCATGAATTGCAACGCTTCTCCATCTCCCGACCGTAACCGTCGGGTGTGACACCAACGCCGCTGGTTGGTTGTACAAAACGTCAGAACGTGTTCTATTGGCCGCCCTTTTGTACATATGACTTAACAAAGTCCTCTGCGTTTTCTTCCAAGACCTCGTCGATTTCGTCCAAGAGATCGTCGAGCTCGCCCTTGAGCTTCTCGCCGCGCTCGCTGGGTGCGGTCGTGACCTCGTCGGTTTCCTCGACGCGCTCCTTGGGTGTTGATCGTTGCTTGCGCTGCTGCTCGGGCATCGCGGGTTGGACCTCCTCCGGGGGGCGGGGGGTTACGACGACAGTCGGGCGACGAGCTCGGCCGGTGTCGCGACGGTGTCGAACAGATGCTCGACGTGGGCCTTGGTGCCGCGAAGCGGCTCCATCATCGGGATCCGCTTGAGCGGGTCGCCGCCGACATCGAGGATGATGCTGTCCCAGTTGGCCGCGACGACGGCTTCGGGCCACCGCGCGAGGCAGCCGCCGCGGAACCAGGCGCGCGTGCTGACCGGTGCCTCGGTGGTCGCGGCGACGACCTCCTCCTCGGTCGTCAGGCGCTCCACCTTCCCGGCACGGACCAACCGCTCGTAGAGAGACCGATCGGGGCGCACGTCGTGATACTGCAGGTCGAGCAACGCGACCTTCGGATCGCCCCACGACAACCCGTCACGCTGGGCGTATGCGTCGAGCAAGGCGAGCTTCGTCACCCAGTCGAGCTGACCGTCGAGTGTCGACGGATCGGTCTCGAGGGCAGTGAGGACCGCCTCCCACCGTCGCAACACGTCGCCGCCGACGAGCTCGCCGCCGCACAGCGCGAGCCCGGTCTCGTCGGCGTACTTCTGGGCGAGACGCAGGTACTCCCACTGCACCTCGACCGCGCTCATACGAGCGCCGTCGGAGAGCTCGACCGTCGCCTTGCATGTCGTGTCGTGCGACACCGTGCGCATCGCCGGCACCGGGCCGACGATCGAGTAGTCCTTGCGGCCACCGGCACCCGCGGCCGCCTCGAAGAAGTCGTCCTCGATCATCGCGAGCACGATCGCCGTCGTGCCGACCTTGAGGAAGGTCGCGACCTCGCAGAGGTTCGCGTCGCCGGCGATCACATGGAGCCGCCGGTAGAGCTGCGGATCGGCGTGAGGCTCGTCGCGCGTGTTCACGATCGGGCGCTTCAGCGTCGTCTCGAGGCCGACCTCCTCCTCGAAGAAGTCGGCGCGCTGGCTCAGCTGGAAGTCGACGGGCGCGGCTCCGTTCTCGGAGCCGACCTTGCCGCCGCCGGTGAACACCTGGCGGGTGACGAACCACGGGAGGAGGTGCCGCACGAGGTTGGCGAAGGGAACGGCGCGGTCGACAAGGTAGTTCTCGTGCGTGCCGTAGCTGTTGCCCTTGCCGTCGGAGTTGTTCTTGTAGACGACGACCTCTTGTCCCGGCTCGAGCAGCCGCCGGGCGGCCAGCATGGACCGGGCGAGCACCCGCTCCCCCGCCTTGTCAGCCACGACGAGCTCGAGCGCGTCGGCACACTCGGGAGTCGAGTACTCGGGGTGGGCGTGGTCGACGTAGTAGCGGGCGCCGTTCGTCAGGACGGTGTTGACGAGGTGGGTCTCGATCTCCGGGGGCTGCGCGCCCTCCCGGAGGCTGCCGCGTGCGTCGCGGCCGGGCGACTCGTCCTCGAAGTCCCAGCCGACCTTGTGGTGCTCGACGTAGCCGTTGATCAGCATCGACGACGCCAGCACCGGGTTGGCGTCGGCCGCGCCACGCAGCACGACGCCGTATTCGGTCTCGATGCCGCAGACCTTGGGGACGGCCATGGATCAATGCTACCGGCGCCCAACGAGAGTCACCGACCGGTGAAATCGCTTGTGACACGGTCTCCGCAGGCACGACCATTCGCCACCATGGCCGATGAGCAGCTCACGAAGTCCGACGCGGTGACGGTGCGCCGAAAGCCCGAACGGGCCGACTACCGCCGGGAGACTGCGAACGCAATCCTCGACGAGGCACTGGTCGCGCACGTAGGGATCAGCGTGGACGGGCAGCCGTTCGTGATCCCGATGGCCTTCGGTCGTGACGGTGACCGGATCATCCTCCACGGCTCCGTCGCCACGCGACTGCTGCGCGAGCTCGACGCCGGCGTTCGGGTCTGTGTGACCGTCACGCTCGTCGACGCGCTCGTGCTGGCGCGGTCACAGTTCCACACGTCGATGAACTACAGGTCGGTCGTCATCGTCGGGACCGCGCGACGGATTCGCGACCTCGACACCGCTCGCCGCGCCATGGCCGCACTCGTCGAGCACGTCGTTCCGGGCCGCACGGCAGAAGCGCGCCCCCCGACCGACGCCGAGCTGCGGCAGATCGCCGTCGTTGAGCTGCCCATCGACACGGCATCGGTCAAGATGCGCACCGGCGGACCGATCGAGGAACCAGAGGACATGGAGCTCCCGATCTGGGCCGGCGTCGTCCCCCTGCGCACGACCCTCGGCACACCCGAACCCGACGGCCAAGGCGTCGCAGACGCGGCACTCCCGCCATCGCTGCTGCCGTACCGCCGCCCGGGGAGTTGACGCGGGAGCCGCTGGCTCGCCGAACGCCGGCTCCGCCGGCGTTCAACCCCCTCGGCGACGCACCTTGTGGCGCCCGGGGGGAGCGTCCGAGGGGGGCCCGCCCCCCTCGGAGAAGGGCCTGCCCCTCGTCACAAGTATTGGCCGGTGGTGACGCGTTCGATCTGGCGACCGCCCGTGGCCTCGTCGCCCTCGGCGAGCAGCGTGCGCACGTAGACGATCCGCTCGCCCTTCTTGCCGGAGATCTTCGCCCAGTCGTCCGGGTTCGTCGTGTTCGGCAGATCCTCGTGCTCGCGGAACTCCTGCGCGATCGAGGCGATGAGATCCTCGGTGCAGATCCCCTTCGCCCCGCCGGCGATCTGGCGCTTGATCGCGAGCTTCTTGGCGCGGCGGACGACGTTCTCGATCATCGCGCCGGACGCGAAGTCCTTGAAGTAGAGAACTTCCTTGTCGCCGTTCTGGTACGTGACCTCGAGGAATCGATTGTCGTCCTCGTCGGCGTACATGCGCTCGACCGCGGCGTCGATCATCAGGGTGATCGCACCGGGTGCGCCGCCCTGGGCTTCCGTCTCTGCGTCCGCGAGCGGCAATCCCGGCGTGAGGTACTGGGCGAAAATCTGCTTCGCCGCCTCCTCGTCGGGGCGTTCGATCTTGATCTTCACGTCGAGCCGTCCGGGGCGGAGGATCGCCGGGTCGATCAGGTCTTCGCGGTTCGACGCGCCGATGACGATCACGTTCTTCAGGCTCTCGACACCGTCGATCTCCGCGAGCAGCTGCGGGACGATCGTGCTCTCGATGTCGGACGAGATGCCGGTGCCGCGCGTCCGGAACAGCGAGTCCATCTCGTCGAAGAACACGATGACGGGCACGCCTTCCTCTGACTTCTCGCGCGCGCGCTGGAAGATCAGGCGGATCTGCCGCTCGGTCTCGCCGACGTACTTGTTGAGGAGCTCGGGCCCCTTGATGTTGAGGAAGTACGAACGCGTCGACGCGTTCCCCGTCTTCTCCGCGACGCGCTTCGCGAGCGAGTTGGCGACGGCCTTCGCGATCAGCGTCTTGCCGCAGCCCGGCGGGCCGTAGAGGAGGATGCCCTTCGGCGGCTGCAGCTGGTGCTCGAGGAAGAGCTCCGCGTACAGGTACGGCAGCTCGACCGCGTCCTGGATCGCCTCGATCTGGTCGTCGAGCCCACCCACGTCGGCGTAGGTGACGTCCGGGACCTCTTCGAGCACGAGGTCCTCGACCTCGGGCCGCGGGAGACGCTCGACGACGAGCCCGGAGCGCGTGTCCATGAGGAGGTGGTCGCCCGCGCGCAAGCGCTCACCGACCAGCACGCCCGCGAGCTCACACACGCGTTCCTCGTCGGCCCGCCCGACGACGAGCACACGACGCTCGTCCTCCAGGAGCTCCTTGATCACGACGACCTCGCCCGACACCTCGAGACCCCGCGCGAGCACCAGGTTGAGCGACTCGTTGAGCACGACCTCCTGGCCCCGCTCCAGCTCGTCGACCTCGACCTCCGGGTGGACCGCGACGCGCATCTTGCGGCCCGCGGTGAAGATGTCCACCGTCGCATCGTCGTTGGCGCCGAGGAACGTGCCGTACGCCGAGGGTGGCATCGTGAGCTTCTCGACCTCTTCGCGCAGAGCAGCGATGTGCTCGCGGGCCTCACGGAGGGTCGCCGAGAGGCGCTCGTTCTGGGAGACGGCCTGCGCGAGCTGGCCCTTGGCCTCGAGGAGCCGCTCCTCCAGCGAGCGGACACGCTTCGGGGCGTCCTGGAGGCGACGGCGGAGGACGACCACCTCTTCCTCGAGGCCCTTCGCCTGGGCCTGGAGCTCGCCGACCTGTCGCTCGTACTCGGCGAGCCGCCGCTCGTGCTCGGTCGCCACGACCGCTTCCTCCTCGTCGCGGGTGTTCCCCGGACTCGCGCGGGACACTACACCGGTGCCCCTGGCACACCCTGGCATCGTTTCGCGTCCACATTTTCCCCGCCTTGGCTTGGAAAATGCGCGGGCCTCGTCTACTCTGACGGCCAGCGGCGCCGCCGCGGACGCATCCCCAGGCACCAGGAGAGAGCCCGATGAAGGTCTGGATCGACCAGGACCTGTGCACCGGCGACGGCCTCTGCGAGGAGATCGCCCCCGACGTGTTCACCCTGCTCGACGACGGGCTCGCCTACGTCAAGGAAGGGGCCAAGGTCTTCAGCGACCCGGGTGGCGCCGAGGGCCTCGCGAACGTCCCGGCCGGGCAGGAAGAGGCGGTCATCGAGTCCGCCGAAGAGTGCCCCGGCGAGTGCATCTTCATCGAGGTCGACTGACCGAGGCGATCCGTCGGGCCTGAGGCCGGACGTCGAACACGCTTCGTCACTCCGGCGGAACGAGCAAGCGCGCCGTCGTCAGGAACCCCGTGTGCGCGACCATTCGGTGATCGGGGCGCACCGATTGCCCGTCGACATGCCACGTGCGCTGCAGGACCTCGAGCGTCTGCTCCATCCCGAACGTCGAGGACTCGAGCTCCTCGCGCAGGTGTGCGACCTGGATGATCGTCGGCAGGTACGCGAGCAGGATCCCGCCGGGCCGCAGTGCGTGCGCGGCGTGCTTGACCACGCGCCACGGCTCCGGTAGATCGAGCAACACCCGGTCCAGATCGTCGTCGTCGATGCCTTCGTAGGTGTCGCGCACGTCCACTCGGAGTGGAAGGTCCGGCCCGAGCATGCCCTCGATGTTGCGCTGGGCGCGGTCTGCGAAGTCCGGCCGCAGCTCGTAGCCCGCGACCGAGCCGGTCGGTCCGACGGCTCGCAACAACGCCATCGTCAGCGCCCCCGACCCGACGCCCGACTCGAGCACGCGTGCGCCGGGGAACACGTCGGCCAGCATCAGGATCGGCCCCAGGTCCTTCGGGTAGATGACCTGCGCTCCGCGCGGCATCTCGAGCACGTACTCGGACAGTGTCGGGCGGAGCGCGATGATGCGCGCTCCCATCGTCGTTCGCACCGTCACGCCCTCGGGCTTCCCGATGAGGTCGTCGTGGCGAAGCACGCCGGCATGCGAGTGGAACTCCCCACCGGCCTCGAGCTGGATGAGATGCCGGCGCTGCTTGGCGTCGACGAGCAGCACCCGGTCACCCGCGACGAGCGTCCGATCCATGATCCGAGTCAACCGCGCGGACGGGCGACGTCGATCGGTTCGCTCGCCGCCCGCTCGCGCAACCGGCAGAACGCGCACACGTCACCCGGCGTGGGCGCCCCGCACACGGTGCACGCGTGGAGATCGTCGCGTTCGACCTCGACCCGCTCGGAGAAGCGCTCGTGGCCTCGGTCGAGAAAGCCGAAGAGGAACGCGGCCTTGGTGCCCGGGGAGCGGGCCTCGACCTCGTTGAGGATCTCCTTGTAGCCCAGGTGGCGGTTCCCGCCAGCCATCGGGCACTCCTCGACCTGATAGTCGATCCCGCGGATCACGCAGTACGCCGCCGTCTCGCGCTCCCCGAGCCGGATCAGTGGCTTCACCTTGCGCGCGAAGCCTTCCGTCGCGGGCAGCACGGGCTGCTGGCGCCCGAGGTACTCGACGTCCCAACGCAGCACGTTGCCGAGAAGAACCGCCGCCTCGTCGTCGAGGTTGTGGCCGGTCGCGACCACCGTGTACTCGTGGTCGAGGGCGAACGCATTGAAGAGGTGCCGCTTCGAGAGCCCGCACGCGGAACACGGCGCGCGCCTCGTCGCCTCCGCGGCGCTCGGGATCGTGAAGCCGACGTCGACGGCGAGATCCACCTCGTGGAGCACCAGACCTCGATCGCGCGCGTACGAGCGGGCGAAGCCGACCGACGCGCCCGAGTAGTCGCCGATGCCGAGTCCGAGGAACAGCCCGTCAGCCGCGATCCCGAGCTCGCTGAACAGGTCCCACAGCGCCAGCGAGTCCTTTCCGCCGGACACCGCCACGAGCACGCGATCCTCGGGCTCGATCATCCGGTGTGAGTGGATCGCGCGCTGCACCTGCTCTCGACAGTGGACGACGAAGTGGTCGCCGCAGAATGCGGCGTTGTGGCGACGCACGTCGATGATGGCAGGACCCCTGCACACCCGGCACTTCATCGTGCGGCTGCCAGGGGTCGTGCCCGTCGAGCTCCGGCGTCGACGTCGCAGCCCCCCGACATCACGGGCCGGATCTCGACCGTCGCGCCGTCGCCGAGGCGAGCGTCGCGCGCGACGAGCTCGTCGTCGGCGATCACGAGGACAGACTCGGCGCTCACGTCGAGCTCGGCGAGGAGCGCGGTCACGGTCTTGGGCCCGCGCACCTCGAGCTCGCGCCGCGGGTTGCGAAGCACGACCTTCACGGGGCGTCCAGGCTACCGGCGCACCCCGCGTCTGCCATCACCGCTTCGGGCGGACCGTCCGGATCTCGACCGCCTCCCCCGGGCGGAGCTCGAAGCGCTCGACGGTCTCGGGTTCGGCCAGGACCCGGCGCAACACCCTGATCGTCGTCGCGGCCAGACCGACGTACAGCCAGCCACGCGATCCCTCGGCGAGACCCCGACGAAGACCAGTGCGTGAGAGTCGGGAGATGACGTCGGTCATCACGACGCGCTCAGATCCGACGGATCTCGACAACGCTCCGGCGCTTGCGGCCCTTGCGTCGTCCGAGGAGGTACGCGATCACGACGGCGAGCAGCACGAACGCGATGCCGGCCGCCAGCCCCGCACCACGTGCAGCATCTGCACCCGACTCCGCGCCGCCCTGGATCTCACGCAGCTTCGCCTCGATGTCGGCGCGCGTGACGGGTCTCGTGGTGCGAGCTTGGCTCACCGGGCCTCCTTCCGGGCGCGCCATCCCTGGCGCGTCTTCCACACGATCGCGCCACCGAGGACCAGCGCGACGAACACGATCAGGTAGGGGGCCCACGACCAGTCGCCGCTGAAGGTCTCACCGGTCTCGGTCTGGAGGGCGCGCAGACCGCCCACACCGAGCAGGACTACTCCGAGCCCGAGCAGCAGCGCACCTGCGATCCCGAAACCGATGTAGCGGCCCAGCTGGCGGAGCGGGACGATCGTCTCCTGCTTGACGTACGTGACGACGAGGTCGCGCAGCTCGAGGACGAGCTGGGGCAGCGGCGCGCCGCTCGCGGCTGCGGTGCCTTCGGCCATCAACGCTGCTCCCGCACGCGCGGGAGTCTACGGCGACGTGGTGAACGGTGCCTCGGAGGTCGTGGTTGGCGCGGACGTCGAGGTCGTCGTCGCGGGCGCGACCGTGCGCTTCGCGCCCGGCGCGGGAACGAGCTCGTCGGCGGGTGGCGCATCTGGGAACGTCGCGATGATGTCGACGATGTGACCGCGAAACGCGATCTCCGCCCGCTCGGAGCCCAACGCTCCGTTCGCCAGGAACGCGAAGCGCAGCGGTCGTGTGACGTCGACGATGCCCGCGAGCGCGCTCGCACCGTCGAGAGTCCCCGTCTTGGCGCGGACCTTGCCGTCCAGGCTCTTGCTGAGCTGGTCGACCAGTGTGCCGGTCTGGCCGGCGACCGACAGGCCGTCGAGCACTGCCGCGAAGGCGGGCCGCAGGCTGAGATCGATCGCACCGGCGAGGAGCGGGCAGGTCGACCGATCGCTCTTGTCGAGGCCGGAGCCGTCGATCATCACCGCGTTCTGCGTCGGCAACCCCAGCTCCGCGAGCTTCTTCGTGATCGCCTGGGTGCCCGCGGCCGTCGTCCCAAGCTGTGAGACCCGGAACCCGATCTCGCGGGTCAACATCTCCGAGCCGAGGTTGTCGCTCGTGCTGAGCTCCTCCCCCACGACCTGACGCAGCGGCGGTGACGAGATCTTCGCGATCTCCACGGCACCCTGAGGTGCCTGCTCGCGACTCGGCGCCTTCCCGACGTTCACACCGCGTGCCTCGAGCAGATCACCGAGCCTCTCCGCGGCGAACACGGCCGGGTCGTCGACGGCGACGGGCTTCGGCCGCAGCTCCCGAAAGCCTCCGTTCACCGTGAGCGCGCCGACCGGGCCGACCTGACCCTCCGTCCGGTAGTCGCTGTCCCACGTCGGGAGATAGCGCAGGTCTTCGTAGCGCGTGTCGTCGGCTCCGATGCCCTTCGGGATGCGCTTCACGCCGGCTGCCACGATCGCATCGGCCAGTGTCGCAAGTGACGTCGTGGCGCTCCCCCTGAGCTCCGGGATCTCCTCGCGCAGCGCCTGCACGTCGGGCGTCATGAGCAACGGATCGCCACCGCCCACGAGGAACAGCCGGTCGACGGTCCCGTCCTGTGGGGCCTGCGCGGCGACCACCCTCGTGTCGAGCGTCGCGTCCGGACCGAGGATCGCGATCGCTGCCGTGGCAGTGAGGAGCTTCTGGGTCGACGCGGGGATCAGGGCCAGGTCCGTCCCGTGGGTCGCGAGCGGCGCGCCTCCCTCGGTCACGACGAAGCACGAGTCCACGCCGCCGACGTTGACCGCATCGTCGAGCGCAGCCTGGAGCCGCTGCGCGCCGACCGCGTCGACGAGCGGCTGCGGGACGCGCCGGGGCGACCACAGCGCAGTCTGGAGCTGGGACTGGTGGGTCGAGGCGTCGACCGTCTCGTCTCCTTGCGCGAACGCGAACGCGGCACAGGCGACCGCCGCGACCGCGAGGAGGAGCGCGAAGGTCCGAGTGGGGCTCAGAGCGCCGCCCGCCGCTGCCGGTGGCGCGCGTAGCGCCAGAGATGCTCGAGGGCGCGCACCGCGCGCTGCGCGCTCGGGTAGCAGTACCGGCCGCTCTCGCGGACGGCTCGCGGGCCCGCATTGTCCGGGTCGGCGACCGCGAGCTCGGTCGCGGTGAGCACGGGCTTGCCGGTCTCTGTCGACACCTCGGCGGCGGCAGCCGCAAAGCGCGCGTCCTGGCGCTCGTGATAGCCGACGATCCGCTCGAGGCTCTCGTCGGGCCAGAAGCGCCCGTCGCGCAGCAGTCGGGCGGTGTTCGACTGGATCCCGAGTCCGAGGTACACGACGGCATCCACCTCGGGATGGTGGGCGACGAGCGCGAGCACGTCGGGAATCGTGTCACGCGTCTCACCGCCCGCCAGGTCGATCGGATTGTTGCGGCTCCAGCGGGGCGGCAGTCGCTCGTCGATCTGGCCGCGCAGGTCATCGGGGAGCGCGAGAAGCTCGAGGTCGGACCGGACGATCGCATCGGCGGTGACGACACCCCAACCCCCCGCCGTCGTCACGACCGCCACCCGCGGCCCCCGCGGCAGCGGCTGCGTCGCGAATGTCGCCGCGGCGTCGAATGCCTCCTCGACGGTGAACGCACGCGTGACGTTCGCCTGGCGGCACATGCCATCGAACACTCGATCGTCCGCCGCGAGTGCGCCGGTGTGCGACGCGGCAGCCCGCTGACCGCCCACGGTGGCACCACCCTTGAGAACGACCAGGGGCTTCGCGCGAGCTGCCTCGCGGACACGATCGAAGAACTGACGTCCGTCGGTGATCCCCTCCACGTACGCGAGCGCGACGCGCGTCTCTGGATCGGTCGCGAAGTACTCGAGGTAGTCCGGCACCGTGACGGCGGCCGCGTTGCCGGCCGACACGGCGCGGCTCACGCCGACACCGCTCGCGCGGGAGTAGTTCTGGAACGACGAGACGAAGTTGCCCGACTGGCTCGCGATGGCGATCGCGCCGCTCGGTGGGTACGGCGCGACGATCTGGGCGCAGAGGCCGACCGGCGTCGAGACGACGCCCTGGCCGTTCGGCCCGGCGAGGAGCATATCGAGCTCACCGGCGAGCGCGACGAGGTGCTCTTCGGCTCGTCGGCCGTCGTCGCCGGCCTCCCCGTACCCGCCGGAGGTCAGGAAGGCGGCCTGCACACCACGAGCCGCGCAGGCCCGCAGGAGGTCCTCGTTGGCCGATGCCGGCGTGCAGACGAACACCAGGTCGACCACGGCACCTCCGGGGAGATCCTCGACCGACCGGTGCATCGGCACGCCCAGGACCTCTCCGCCCTCGAGGTTCGTACCGAAGACCGCACCCTCGTACCCCTGCGTCAGGAGATTGTGGAGCGCCACGAAGCCGAACTTCCCGGGATGGCTCGATACGCCGGCTACGACGACACCCCGCGGTTCGAAGAGCGCTCGAAAGCGCTCGGGTGCGATGCGCGGGCGCATCAGACCACTTCCACGAGCGCGTCGACCGCGACCGGAGTCCCGTTCTCGCCGACGAGGAGCGGGTTCACGTCGACGCTCAGGACGTCGTCCCGCTCGGTCGCCAACCTCGACAGCCCGACGATGATCTCGACGAGGGCCTCCCGATCGACCGCGGCCTCCCCGCGCACCGCGCCGAGCAGCGCCCGCGCCCGCAGGTCGTCGAGCATCTCGTCGGCATCGGCGCGGTCGACGGGTGCGACCCGGAAGGCGACGTCGGCGACCGCCTCCGCGAGCACGCCGCCCACGCCGACCATCACACAGGGGCCGAACTGCGGGTCACGGTGGACGCCGACGATGAGCTCTCGGTTGCCGCGCACCATCGGGGCAACGAGGACCGCGACCTCACCGTCGTCGGGACGGGCCGCGGCCAGCAGCTCACTCGCAGCCGCGGCTACCTCCTCGGCGGTTCGCAACGCGAGGCGAACGAGTCCGCGCTCGGTCTTGTGCGCGATGCCGTCGCCGGCCAGCTTGGCGACGACCGGGTACCCGAGGGCATCCGCGGCTCTCACCGCCGCCTGCGGATCGCCGACGACGCGTTCGGCAACGCACGGGATGCCATGCGCGGCGAGCACCGCCTTCGACTCCGGCTCGGACAGCGTGCGTGACACGTCTCGTGCGATCCTCAGACCGCGCGGTCCCGCTCCGACCAGAACTCGTCGCGCAGCACGCGCTTCAGCAGCTTGCCTGAGTCGGTGCGAGGGAGCTCGGCCCGAAGCTCGTACGACCGAGGTCGCTTGTAGCCACCGACGCGCTCGGCGACGAACGCGTCCAGCTCACCGAGATCGATCGTCTCGCCCGGCTTGGCCTGGACGATCGCGACGACCGACTCCCCCCACTCGTCGTCGGGCACGCCGATGACCGCCGCGTCGAGGATCTGCGGGTGCGCGTAGAGCACGGCCTCGATCTCGGCGGGGTAGATGTTCACGCCACCCGAGATGATCATGTCCGTCTTGCGGTCTCGGATCGACAGATATCCCTCGGCATCGATCGACGCGACATCGCCAACCGACTTCCACTCGCCTGCGTCGATCTCGCTCAGCTGCTCGTCGGTGCGGTGGTAGCCGTCCATCGCGAGCGTCGTCCGGATGAAGAGCTCCCCCGCCTCATCGAGATCCGCGTCCGCGCCGTCGTCGCGCACGATGCGAACCTCGATCCCGCCGTAGGTCTTGCCGCACGAACCCGGTTTGCGCAGCTGGTCCTCGGGCTTCAGCACGGTCACGATGCCGAGCTCCGTCGAGCCGTAGACCTCGTAGAGGAACCAATCGCCGAGCTTCTCGACGATCTCTTCCTTCAGCGCGTACGGGACCGGCGCGGCGTTGGCGACGAGGCACCGCATCGACGACAGATCGGCGCGGGCGAGCTCCCCCGGCGGAAGACTGACGATCCGCTTCAGCTGTGTCGGCGCCGAGAACGAGTTCGTGACGCGATGCTCCGCGACGAGCCTGAGCCACGTCGCCGCGTCGAACTTGCGAAGGAGCACGACCGGGCTGGCCATGGTGTGCGCGAGAGACGCGAAGGCGAGCGGTCCCGAGTGGTACAGGGGTCCGGTGGTGAGGTGGCTCTCCTCGCCGTACTGCAGACCGAGCTCCTCGAGGAGCGCGTACACGGTGCCGGGGTCCGTCGTGGTGCGCAGCGCACCCTTCGGCTTCCCCGTGGTGCCGGACGTGTAGATCATGGAAGAGCCGGCAGTCGCGTCGGAAGTGTCCGGTGGCTCGGCATCCGACTGACCGTCCACGACGTCTGACCAGGCATGGAAGCCCGGCGGCGACTCACCGCTGAACGTGACGAACGCTCGCACCTTCGGGAGACGGTGGGTCACCTCGGCGAGCAGGGGTGCCTGCTCGGCATCGATGAAGACGATCGTCGCGTCGGAGTTGTCGATCACATACGCCATCTCGTCGGCGTTGAAGCGATACGAGAGCGGCACACTTACGAGCCCACCCTTGCGCGCGGCGTGAATCGTCGCCATGACCTCGAGCGAGTTCGGTCCGCACCACACGAGACGGTCGCCGCGCCCTCCGCCGAGCGCCTCCATCGCGTGCGCGA
>Ga0334722_10005080_pt1 | contig 13423 bp, 9 predicted proteins | sample C3_bottom_MG_FD_207210 | JGI IMG/M metagenome (GOLD analysis project Ga0334722, IMG submission 207210) | Sediment microbial communities from Yellowstone Lake, YNP, Wyoming, USA - C3_bottom | ecosystem: Environmental > Aquatic > Freshwater > Lake > Sediment | place: USA: Wyoming | collected...
GTCGTCGATGAGCTGCCCGAGGTCGCGGTCGAACCGCACGATGGGGCGCCCGGGCAGGCGCAGCCGGGGGTCGCCGAGGGTGATGATGGGGCGGATGGCCATCGGCCGATGGTAGCGCGAGGACGCCCGCCGACGGGCCGACGGCCGCGCTACCTTGTCCGCCATGAGCACCCACTACGTGGCGGGCTGGCGGGTCGACGTCGAGCGCCGCGAGGGCCTGCCGCGCCTGCTGCCCGCTGCCGCGCTGGCGCGCGCCGTCGTCGCCGCGCTCGGGGCCGCCGGGGCGCCGACGCCGGCCTCGATCGGCCTGATCCTCTCGGACGACGCCGAGCTCGCCGAGCTCAACGCGGCGCACATGGGCAAGGACGGCCCCACCGACGTGCTGTCGTTCCCGCTGCTCGCGCCGTCGGCGTACCCGGACCACCCGGGCAAGGGCTCCGGCGCCGCCATCGACCCCGGCGCCGTCGACCTGGTCGGCTTCGCGCTGCCTCCGGGCGCCCGCCCGCACCTGGGCGACATCGTGGTCTCGGTGGAGCGGGCAATCGATCAGGCCGAGGCCGGCCGCGGCGGCCAGACGGGCGACGTCCGCTGGGACGCCCGCGACGAGCTGCGGCTGCTCGTGGTCCACGGCACGCTGCACGTCTGCGGCTGGGACCACGCCGACCCGCTCGAGGAGGCGGCCATGCGCGCGCTGGAGCGCCGCCTGCTCGCCTGAGGCACGTCGAGCTCAACCGCCCCTGGAGGTCCCCCGCCTCCGCCGCTTACGAACGTGGTTCGTGCTGCAGGGCGTTCCACCGACCCCCTGCAGCACAGGTCGGCGCTCGACCGGCAGGCCCGTGCACGCGTTCCGGCCCGCGTTCGCCGCGCACGACGTGGGTTCGTGCTCGGTGAACGGCTGCCAGTGCGCCCGCTCCCACCACGATTTCGCTTCGTAGGCGGTGGGGATTCGCGCCGCGCTGCCCGATTGCACGATGCGGGGTCGTGCCTGGGGGCCGCCCGCGCCGCGCTGCCCGATTGCACGATGCGGGGTCGTGCCTGGGGGCCGCCCGCGCCGCGCTGCCCGACTGCACGAAGCAGGCCCGTATCTGGCGGCAGCGCGATGCCGTACGAGCGCCCGAGCCGCCGCAGGCCCGGCCGCCGCAGGCCCGGCTCGTCGCGGCCCGCCCGGCCGCCGCAGGCCCATGCCGCCGCAGGCCCATGCCGCCGCAGGCCCATGCCGCCGCGGGCCCCTCTGGCGCGCGGCGGTACCATGTCGCGACAGCCCCGTCGGACGCGGTCCCGGGGCCATTCGCCGTGCTTGAAGGGGAACGCGCCGCATCGTGAAGCTCGTCGTGGGCCTGGGGAACCCGGGCGGCCAGTACCTCGAGACCCGCCACAACATCGGCTGGATGGTGCTCGACCGGATCGCCGACCGGGCCGGGCGGCCTGGCCGTGGCCGCCAGCGGGACGCGAGCGAGGTGCTCGAGCTGCGCTGGAAGGGGATGGACCTCATCCTCGGCAAGCCGCTCACCTACATGAACGACTCGGGCATCGCCGTGCGCAAGCTCATGGCCCGCAGCCACGTGCCGATGGCGGACGTGCTGGTGGTGGCCGACGACTTCGCGCTCCCGTTCGGCAAGCTGCGCTTCCGCGAGGCCGGCAGCCACGGCGGGCACAACGGGCTGCGCTCGATCATCGACGAGCTCGGATCGGAGAAGTTCAGCCGCCTCCGCGTGGGGATCGGCGAGCCGGGTCGCGGCGCGATCGACCACGTGCTCTCCCGGTTCGCCGCCGACGAGCGCGCCTGCCTGCCGATCCTGCTCGACGCTGCGGCCGAGGCGGTCGAGGTGTGGGCGCGCGAGGGCACGAGCAAGGCCGCCAACCGCTTCAACGCATTCGACCTGCAGTGCAGCCCTGGCGGCGACGCGGCCGGTCCCGCGGCTCCGGCTCCGGGCGAGCCCGGCGGACCGGCCGACGAGCACGGCGTGCGCCGCACGAGGACGGGCTGGCGCAAGATCCTCCCGGGCGGCGAGCGCGAGCCCGATGCGGGCGGGCGCCGGTGACCAACCCGTATCGCGGCCGGTCGACGCGGGAGCGCAAGCTCGCCGACAAGGTCGCCCGAGACTGGGCCGAGCGCCGGGCGGCGGCCGAGACGACCGAGCGCGAGGTGGACCTCGACCGCGCGTCGGCCGAGGCCGAGGTGGAGCTGCTCGATCCCGCCGCCCGTGCCACCGGCGACGAGCCCGGGTCACGCCGCCCGCCCTCGCGGCGCCTGACGCGGGTCCGCGCCGACGGGGCCGCCGGAACGAGGGCTGGCCGACGGCTGCCCGACCTGTCGGTCCTGCCCCGCCTGCTCCACGGGACCGGCTCATTCGGGTCCCTCCGCGAACGGCTGGGCGGCGGGACGGCCCCCGGCATGCACGGCCGCCATGTCGGCCTGACGTCGGTCCCGCACGGCGCGAAGTCGTACCTGGCGGCGGCCTTGGCCCTCGCCGAGGGAGGCGAGCGGATCTGCTGGATCGCCCGCGACGCCGAGATCGGGGACCGCGTGGCCGACGAGCTTGGCGCCTGGCTGGGCGACGCGACGGCCGTGGCCGTGCTGGAGCCGCGAACGGCGCTGGCCTACGAGCGGTCCGAGCTGGTCCCCGACGAGACGGCCGCGCGCGTGGCCGCCCTCGCGGCGTGGCGCAGCGGGCGGGCGAAGATCCTCGTCGCCAGCGTCCAGGCGCTGCTCCAGGCCACCATCGCGCCCGACGACCTGCCGGAGCGGACCCGGCTGCTCAAGCCCGGCGTGCGCGTGGGCCTCGACGCGCTGCTCGCGGAGCTGTTCGACCTCGGCTATGCGCCGGTGCTCGAGGTGGCCGGCCGCGGCGAGTTCGCGCGTCGCGGGGGGATCGTCGACGTCTTCCCGCCGTCGTCGGCGCTGCCGGTGCGCATCGAGCTGTTCGGCGACGAGATCGATTCGATGCGCGCGTTCGACCCCGCCGACCAGCGCAGCGTCGGCGAGGTGCGCGAGGTGGCGCTCCTGCCCGCGACCGAGCTGCTGCTGCCCAAGGGAGGCGCGGACGAGCTGCGGGCGCGCCTCGGGCGGTTGGCGAAGGGGCTGCCGGAGCGCCTGGCGCTCGACCTCGCGCGGTTCACCGGCGAGGCGGCGAGCGAGGGGGCAGCGTCGGCGCTGGCGGGTCGCGCGCTCCAGGCGGGCGACGCCGCCGAGGTGTGGGCGCGGCTTGTCGCGCCGGCGACCGGCCTCGACCACCTGGACTCGACGACGCTGCTGGTGCTCGACGAGCCGGGCGACCTCGCCGACGCCGCCGAGTTCCTGTGGCGCCAGGCCGAGGAGCGCCATCGCGAGCTGACCGACCAGGGCGAGCTGCCGCGCGACTGGCCGTCGGGGTACCTCCCGCCGCGCGACTGGAAGGGCCGCCTCCACGGCGCACGGACGCTCGAGCTCACCTGGCAGTCGGACGCGTCGGAGGCCGACGGCATGGCATACGCGTCGAAGGGGCTCACCAGCGGCGACCTCTTCGGCTGGCGCGAGCCGGTCCTGCCGCCGGGGCGCACCGAGCGGCTGGTCGACGGGGTGGAGCACTGGCTGGGCGAGGGCGCCCGCGTCGTGCTCGTGTCCGACCAGGCGCCGCGCCTCGCCGAGCTGTTGGGCGAGGCCGGCCACGCCGTGGGCATCGTGAGCCGAGTCTCCGCGGCCCCGCCGCCCGGCGCCATCGCCCTCGTCGAGCGCAGCCTCAACGGCGGCTTCATCGGCGGGCCGGACGGGCTGGCCGTGGTCACCGACCGCGAGCTGTTCGGCTCGGTGCGCGTGCGCCGCCCCAAGGCGATGCGGCGCATCGTCCCGCGCGACATCCTCGAGCGCCTGACGCCCGGCGATCTGGTGGTCCACATCGACCACGGCATCGCGCGCTACGAGCAGATGCTGCGGCGCGGCGGGTCGGGCGAGGAGCGCGACTACCTCGAGCTCTCCTTCGCGGCCGGCGACCGCATCTTCGTCCCGGTCGAGCAGATCAACCGCGTGAGCCGCTACTCGGGCGGCGAGAACCCGGGGCTCTCCCGGCTGGGCGGCACGGACTGGCTGCGCACCAAGGCGCGGGTCCGCAAGGCGGTGACCGAGCTCGCCGACGACCTCCTGGCGCTCTACGCCAAGCGCGAGGCGGCGGAGGGCTTCGCGTACGCGGCCGACTCGCCCTGGCAGATGGAGATGGAGGCCTCATTCCCGTACGAGGAGACGCCCGACCAGCTGCGCGCCGCGGTGGAGGTCAAGGCCGACATGGAGTCGCGCCGGCCGATGGACCGCCTGGTCGTGGGCGACGTGGGCTACGGCAAGACCGAGGTTGCGCTGCGGGCGGCGTTCAAGGCGACCCAGGACGGCAAGCAGGTGGCCGTGCTGGTCCCGACGACGGTGCTCGCGGGGCAGCACTTCACGACGTTCTCGCAGCGCTTCTCGGCCTTCCCGATGACGGTCAAGCTGCTCTCGCGCTTCGTGTCGGCGAGGGAGCAGGCGGCGACGCTCGCGGGGCTGGCCTCCGGGACCGTGGACATCGTGATCGGGACGCACCGGCTGCTGTCCAGGGACGTGGCATTCCGCGACTTGGGCCTGGTGGTCGTGGACGAGGAGCAGCGCTTCGGCGTCGCCGCCAAGGAGCGGCTCAAGCACCTGCGGGCGTCCGTTGACGTGCTGACGCTGTCCGCCACGCCGATCCCGAGGACGCTCAACCTCGCGCTCGCGGGCATCCGCGACCTGTCGGTCATCGAGACGCCGCCCGAGGACCGGCTGCCCATCCAGACGCGGGTGGCCGAGGCGTCGGCGGGCCTCGTCCGGGATGCCGTCCTGCGCGAGCTCGACCGCGGCGGCCAGGTGTTCTACGTCCACAACCGCGTCGAGACGATCGAGGCCCAGGCCGACCAGCTGCGGCGGCTGCTGCCCGGCGCCCGCATCGTGGTGGCGCACGGGCAGATGCCCGAGGGCGCCCTCGAGCGCGTGATGCTCGCGTTCGCCGAGGGCGATGCCGACGTGCTGGTGTGCACCACCATCATCGAGTCAGGGCTCGACATCCCCAACACCAACACGATCATCATCGACCGCGCCGACACGCTCGGCCTGGCCCAGCTCTACCAGCTCCGCGGGCGCGTCGGGCGCTCGTCGCGGCGCGCGTACGCCTACCTGCTGTACCGCCGGCGCGAGCGCATGAGCGAGGAGGCGCGCAAGCGGCTCCAGGCGATCTTCAACGCGTCGGAGCTCGGGGCGGGCTTCCAGATCGCGTTGGCCGACCTCGAGATCCGCGGTGCCGGGAACATCCTGGGCGGCGAGCAGAGCGGGTTCATGGCAGCGGTGGGCTTCGACCTGTACGCGCGCCTGCTGGCCGAGGCGGTCGAGGAGGCGAAGGCCCGCCGCGAGCGCCGCGAGCCCGCCCGCGAGGTGCCGCAGGCCGTGGTGGACCTGCCGATCGACGCGCATCTGCCCGACTCCTATGTGCCCGACGTGGCGCAGAAGCTCGAGCTCTACCGCCGGCTGGCGCGCGCCCGGAACGCCGGCGACCTGGCCGCCTTCCGCCAGGAGGTGACGGACCGCTTCGGGCCGATGCCGGAGCCGGTGCTGCGCCTGGTCGAGGTCGCCGAGCTGCGGCTGTCGGCCGAGTCGGCGGGCGTGGCATCGGTGGCGCGCGAGGAGGGCTGGCTGGTGGTTCGGTTCGGTGCCGCGCTGTCCCGGGCCACGGCGATGCAGCTCCTCGCACCGGGTGCTGCTGGCGGAGCGGCGGCGCTGCCTGGCGTGCGGCCTGGCGACATGACGTTCGCCTCGAACCAGGTGCGGATCCGCCTGCCCAACGAGCCGCTGCCATCGTGGACCCTCACCCAGGCGGTGGTGGCGCGGCTGGTGGCGGCGTGTCCGCGACCCTGAGCCCAGCCCTCGCCCCCGTCCGGACCGCGGACCTGTTCGCCCCCGGCTATCGCGGGCTCACGCTCGGCCTGGTCAGCACGATCACGCTGATCGCCGTGGAGTCGCTCGCGATCGGCACCGTGATGCCCATCGTCGTGCGCGAGCTGGGCGACCAGGAGCTGTACGGCTGGGTCTACGCGGCCTTCTACCTGGGCAACATGCTGGGCATCGTCCTGGTGGGCACGGCCCTCGACCGCGTGCCCATCCGCCGGCCGTTCGCGGTGGGCGTGGGGCTGTACGCCGCCGGGCTCCTGGTCGCAGGCGCAGCGCCGTCGATGCCGGTGCTGATCGCGGCGCGTTTCGTCCAGGGCTCCGGCGGCGGCTCGCTCTCGCCCACGGCCTACGTGGCGATCGGGCGCAGGCTGCCGAGCCACCTCCAGCCGCCGATGTTCGCGCTGATGTCGGCGGCCTGGGTCGTGCCCGGGCTCATCGGCCCCTCGATCGCCGCGTTCATCGGTGCCACGGTGGGCTGGCGATGGGTGTTCCTGGGCCTGCTGCCGCTGCTGGCGGCTGCCGGCTTCGTGGCCCTCCAGGCGCTGGGGTCCGTGCCGGGCGCGACGCGCGGCGAGGGCGATCCGGCCATCGACGCGATGACCCGTCGGCTGGGGTCGGCGCTGCTGAGCCTGCTGGGCGCCGGGCTGGTGATCGCCGCGCTCACGGCCCCCGAGGCCGCGGTGGCGGCGGGCGGCACCGCCGTGGGCCTCGCGCTGCTCCTGCCCGCATTCCGGCGCCTCACCCCGCCCGGCACGCTGCGCGCGGCCGATGGCGTGCCGGCGGCGGTGCTGCTGCGCGGCGTCATGACGTTCGGCTTCTTCGCTGCCGACGGCTATGTCGCCCTGCTGCTCCAGACGTGGCGCGGCACGTCGCCCGTGCTGACCGGCGTCGTCTTCACCGTGACCACGATCGCCTGGTCCGCCGCGACCTGGTTCCAGGCCAAGCGCATCGACCGCTGGGGCGTGGTGCCGTTCGTGCGCATCGGCTTCGTGCTGGTGGTGCTCGGGGCGCTGCTCTCCATCCCCGCGGTGATGCCGGCCGTGCCGCCGGAGATCCTGCTGCTCACCTGGGCGCTGCCGGGGGTGGGGATGGGCGTCATGTACTCCGCCGTGACGCTGGTGGTGCTCCGCCGCAGCCGCGAGGCGGAGCAGGGCGCGGCGACCTCGTCGCTCCAGCTCGCGGACATCCTGGGCACGGCCCTGGGCGTGGGCGTGGGCGGGGCGATCGCCGCCGCCGGCACGCGCGCGGGAGGCGACGGCCTGGGCTGGGCGCTGGCCGCCGTGTTCCTCATGACGGCCGCTGTCGCGGCCCTCGGCGCCCTGGCGTCGGGCCGTCTCGGGAGCGCGGCGAGCGCGGGGTCCGCGGAGGCGGCTGCGGTAGACTAGCCGTCCGGCGCGGGCCACCTTGCCCGACGGCGTTCGCGCCACCTGCGGAGGTACTCCACCCGATGTCCGCCGAGACGCTTCGCGCGAAGATCCGCGAGATCCCCGACTTCCCGAAGCCCGGCATCCTGTTCTACGACATCACGACGCTGCTCAAGGACCCCGCGGCGTATCACGAGGCCATCGAGCTCATGCTCGATCCGTACCGCACCGAGCAGGTGGACCTCGTGGTGGGCATGGAGTCGCGCGGCTTCATCTTCAGCGCGCCCATGGCGTACCAGCTGGGCACGGGCTTCGTCCCCGTGCGCAAGCTGGGCAAGCTTCCGGCCGACACGCTGACCGTCGAGTACGCGCTCGAGTACGGCTCCAACACGCTCGAGATCCACCGCGACGCGATCCAGCCCGGCCAGCGCGTGCTGATCGTCGACGACCTGCTGGCCACGGGCGGCACGGTCCACGGCACGATCGAGCTCGTGGAGCGGCTGAAGGGCGAGGTCGTGGGCCTCGCGTTCCTCGTCGAGCTCGAGTTCCTCAACGGCCGCGAGCGCCTCGAGGGGCGCAAGGTCACGAGCGTCGTCCGGTACTGACACCGGAGCCAGCGGCAGCGCCCGTCCGATGCCCGACGAGCCCGACCCGCCCGTTCCCACCGACCCGCACCGGCGCCGGTTCTTCCGCCTGTTCGCCGGCGACGTGGCGAGCTCGGTCGGGTCGATGATCGGGGTCGCCAGGACGCTGCAGGCCGAATCCGCCTCCGCCGCGCAAGAGCTGCTCGGCATCGCCGGCACGCCGGCCGCGGCGGGCGGCGAGGCCGTCCCGGGGACGCCGGGAGCACACGCGCAGGGGCCCTACCTCGCGAGCACCGCCGGCTACCGGGCGCCGTTCCGCTTCGAGGACGACGCTGTGTTCGCATGGGACCAGCGCCAGCTGCCGGACATCCTCCAGGAGATCGAGATCACGGGCGCGGCCGACGGCGTCACCGCCATCACGGAGGGGGTGGTCGTCGGGGCGGCCGTGCAGGCGCAGCTGGCCGCGGCCACGGTGGCCCTCGTGGCGGCCCGAGCCTGGGATTCGCGTCCGTTCGCGCGGCGGGCGACCATCCGCGGCTCGGCCAACGCCTTCCGGATGAACCGCCCCGCGTCCGCGCAGATGGCCCTGGCGCTGGACCGCATGCTGGCGATCCTCGACGACTTCCCGGTCGATGCGGACGGGAAGGTCCTCGCCGACGCGCTCCGCCGCGAGGCCGAGGAGATCATCGTGGAGGCCACCGAGGACCACGGCAAGATCGCCGAGCACGCCCCGGGCGGGCTGCCGGGCGGGCCGGAGGCCGCGCTCCACGTGCTCACCGCGGGCAGCACCGGCGCCCTGGGGAGCGGCGTCTTCGGCACGGCGCTGGGCGTCATCACGAGCCGCCACCACGCCGGGCAGCGGATCCACGCCCTCGTCGCCGAGTCGCGCCCGTGGCTGGCGGGGGCCCGGATCGCGTGCTGGGAGCTGGGCCAGGCCGGCGTGGCGCACGCGCTCGTCACCGACGGCGCGGCTCCCGGCTGCATCGCCGCGGGCGAGGTCGAGGCGGTGCTCGTCTCGGCAGAGCGGATCGCGGCCAACGGCGACACGGCTGCGCCGGTGGGCACATACCCGCTGGCGCTGGCGGCGCAGGCGGCAGGCGTGCCGTTCATCGTCTGCGTGGCCACGACCGCTGTGGACCTCGCCGTCGCGGGCGCCGACGACCTGACCCTCGAGGACGCGCGTCCCTCGATGGTGCTCGCCTTCGGGGGTCAGCGGATCGCGCCCGAGGGCGTCCACATCCGCAACCCCGTGACCGACGTGGTCCCGGCCGGGATGATCACGGCGTTCATCACCGACGAGGGCGTGCTGCGGCCGCCGTTCGGCCCCGCGATCGCGGAGGCGGTCGCGAGGTCGTCGGCCCGGCGCATGGCCGCCCGAGGCTTCAGGACGCTGGCCGAGCAGCGGCGGCGTGCGGCGGAGGAGGCCGCGAGCGCGGAGGCGTCGGCACCGGTCGACGACGCCGCCCCCGCCGCGGAGGGCCGCGAGGCGATCGACCCCGAGACGGGTCCGTGACGGCGGTCGCCCCGGGCCAGACGGTGGTCGCCCGCGCGAGCACGGACCGCTCGGTGCTGCGCGGCTACCTGGAGCGCGACCGCCTGTTCGCCGCCTACGCGATCTGCGACCTCGACGAGCGCGAGTTCGGCCGCGCCCGCTGGGCGGTCGCCCTGTCCGGCGGCCAGCTCGTCGCGGCGGGCATGGAGTACACGGGCCCCACGCCCCAGTCGATGTTCCTGCTGGGACACAACGACGGGATCGCGGCCATCCTGCGGGACGTCCTCCGCCCGCGGGCGGCGTACATCTCGGCGGCCGCGTCGGCGCTGCCGGCGATCGCCCAGTCGTACCGGATCGAGCCCGGGCCGCCGATGATCCGGATGCGCGTGGACCGGGCGTCGTTCCGCCCGTTCCCAGCACCGGTCGAGCGGCTGCTGCCGGTGGAGGTGGGCGAGCTCAATCGCCTCTACCAGCTCGGGTTCGCCGCCTGGCTCCCCGCCGGGGCGGTGGCGGAGGGCGTCTACTTCGGCATCCGCTCGGGCGGGCGGCTCGTGGCCGCCGCGGGCACGCACGTGGTGTCGCGCGAGGCGCGCATGGGCGTCGTGGGCAACGTGATGACCCATGCCGAGTACCGCAACCGCGGCCTGGCGAAGGCGGTCACCTCCGCGGTCACCGCCGAGCTGCTGCGATACTGCGACGACGTGGTCCTCAACGTCCGGTCGGACAACCCGCCCGCGATCGCCGCGTACCGGGCGCTGGGCTACGAGGAGCACTGCCGGTTCGAGGAGCGCCTGGTCCGCCGCAGCGCCTCGTCGTGGCCGACGCTGCCCGGCCCGATCCGCCGGCTGTTGGGCCAGCGGCAGGCCGCGGACGCGCAGGTGACCTACGATCAGGCGCACCCGATCGAGCCGTCGGCCGACACCACCAGCGATCCCGTCGCCGACGACGGCGAGCTCGCGGCCGGGCACGGGCCCGACCACATCCCCGAGGAGCCCTGATGACCGAAACCGCCAGCCTCGTGCCCCACGACGTGACCGACCTCGCGCTCGCCGCCGAGGGCGTCCGCCGGATCGAGTGGGCCGAGCGCGAGATGCCCGTGCTGCGCCTGATCCGCGAGCGCTTCGAGCGCGAGCGGCCCCTCGCGGGGCTTCGCATCGGTGCCTGCCTCCACGTGACCACCGAGACCGCGAACCTGATGCGGACGCTCAAGGCGGGCGGCGCCGAGGTCCACCTCGCCGCCTCGAACCCGCTCTCGACGCAGGATCCGACGGCCGCCGCGCTCGTCGCCGAGTACGGCATCGCGACCTACGCCCGGCGGGGCGAGGACCGCGACACGTACTACGCGCATCTCCGCACCGTGGCGGACACGCGGCCCCACCTCACCCAGGACGACGGCTGCGACCTGGTCACGCTGCTGCACAGTGAGCGCCGCGACCTGCTGCCCGGGGTGCTCGCCGGCACCGAGGAGACGACGACGGGCGTCATCCGCCTCCGCGCCATGGCCGCGGACGGCGCCCTCGCGTTCCCGGTCGTCGCGGTCAACGAGGCGCTGACCAAGCATCTGTTCGACAACCGCTACGGCACGGGGCAGTCCACGATCGACGGCATCCTGCGGGCCACCAACATCCTCATCGCCGGGCGCAACGTCGTCATCGCCGGGTACGGCTGGGTGGGGCGGGGGATCGCATCCCGCATGGACGGCCACGGCGCGCACGTCGCGGTGGTCGAGGTGGATCCCGTCCGGGCCCTGGAGGCGCTGATGGACGGCTACCAGGTCATGACCGTGGCCGAGGCCGCGCCGTGGGGCGACCTGTTCGTGACCGCCACCGGCAACATCAACGTGTTCCGCCGCGAGCACTTCGCCGCCATGAAGGACGGCGCGATCATGGCCAACTCGGGGCACTTCGATGCCGAGCTGGACCTGCCCGCCCTCCGCGAGATGGCCGAGGGGCACGTGCGCGAGGTGCGCCCCAACGTGGCCGAGTTCGACATCGGCGGCAAGCGGCTCAACCTCATCGCCGAGGGGAGGCTCGTCAACCTCGGCGCGGCCGAGGGCCACCCGGCGGCGGTGATGGACATGAGCTTCGCCAACCAGGCGCTCTCGGCCGAGTACGTGGCCCAGCACCACGCCGAGCTGTCGCCCCAGGTGTACGTCGTGCCGGAGGCGATCGACGCCGAGGTCGCGCGCCTCAAGCTCGCGGCGATGGGCATCACGCTCGACGCGATGACGCCCGAGCAGCTGGAGTACGTCACCAGCTGGCAGCACGGGACCTAGGCGCACCGCCGCCGCTGACCAGGCCACCGGGGAGGGAACACCGTGGTGGACACCACAACCGCAACCGCGCCGTACGGCAGCTGGCACTCGCCGATCAGCGTCGAGCTGGTCTCGGGCGCCTCGGTCTCCATCGACGAGCCGCGGGTCGGGCCCGACGGCGTGTACTGGCTCGAGAGCCGGCCCGCGCAGGCCGGACGCCGGACGCTGCTGCGGCGTTCGCCCGACGGCGTGACGCACGAGCTCACGCCCGATCCGTTCCGCGTGGGCAACCGCGTCCACGAGTACGGCGGCGGGTCCTTCGCGGCGGGCGGCGACGTGGTGGTCATGTCGAGCCACGCCGACGGCCGCCTGTACCTCGTGGACCGCGAGGGCGCGGCCGCCCCCCGGGCCATCACGCCGGAGGGGCCGTGGCGCTACGCGGACCTGCGGCTCGACCCGCGGGCGCCCCGCCTGGTCGCGGTCCGCGAGACGCACGATCCGGATCGCCCGAACGACCACCGGCTCGTGGTCAACGAGGTCGTGTCGCTGGCGCTCGACGGCTCCGACGGCAGCGGCCGGGTGCTCGTCAGCGGCCCGGACTTCGTGGCCAGCCCGCGCTTCTCCCCGGACGGCCGCTGGCTCGCCTGGCTCGAGTGGGACCTCCCGTTCATGCCCTGGGACGCCTCGCGGCTGCGGGTGGCGCCGGTGGCCGAGGACGGGGCGCTCGGGGACGCGCGCACGCTCGCGGGCGGCGATGGCGTCTCGATCGCCCAGCCCGAGTGGGGGCCGTCGGGGATCCTGCACGCCGTCTCGGACGAGACCGGCTGGTGGAACCTCTATGCGTTCGACGAGCTCGACGCGAAGCCGGCCTCGGCCGCGGGGCGGGCGGTGGCACCCATGCCGGCCGAGTTCGCCGACCCGGCCTGGGTCTTCGGCCAGTCGTCGTACGCCTTCCTCCCGGACGGGACGATCCTGGCGGCGCCGCGGTCCGACGGGCGCGACCGGCTGCTCCGCATCGGCATCGACGGCGACGTCGCGGAGATCGCGACGCCGTTCACCGAGTTCGACGGGCTCGCGATCAGCGGCGAGACCGCGGTGGTGGTGGCGGCCGGCCCGCACGACGGGGCGGTGCTCGTCCGCCTGGACCGCAAGACCGGCGAGCCGACCGGCGTGCTGGCCCGGTCGCTGCCGTCGCCGCTCGACCCGGCGGTCCTGCCCGAGGGCGAGGCCATCACCTTCCCGACGACCGGCGAGGCGACGGCGCGCGGGCTCTTCTTCCGCCCGGCGAATGCGCATGCCGCGGCGCCCGACGGGGAGAAGCCGCCGCTGCTCGTCCTGGTCCACGGCGGCCCGACCAGCTCGTCCTGGTCGGCGCTCTCCCTCGACCGCGCCTTCTTCACGTCGCGGGGCATCGCCGTCGTCGACGTGGACTACCGCGGCTCGGACGGCTACGGCCGGGCGTACCGGGACGCGCTCAACGGCGGCTGGGGCGTGGTGGACGTGGACGATGCCACGGCCGCCGCCCGGTTCCTCGCCCAGCGGGGCGACGTGGACCCCGCCCGCATGGCGGTCCGCGGCGGCTCCGCCGGCGGCTTCACCACGCTGGCCTGCCTCGCATTCCGCCCCGAGGTCTTCGCCGCCGGCATCAGCCTGTTCGGCATCGCGGACCTGGAGCTGATCCACGAGGACACCCACAAGTTCGAGTCGCGGTACGAGGAGCAGCTCGTCGGGCCGTGGTCGGGGGACCACGCCGTGTGGCGCGAGCGCTCGCCGATCCGTTCGCTCGAGCGGATCGCCGCGCCGCTGCTC
>Ga0334722_10005081_pt1 | contig 13422 bp, 16 predicted proteins | sample C3_bottom_MG_FD_207210 | JGI IMG/M metagenome (GOLD analysis project Ga0334722, IMG submission 207210) | Sediment microbial communities from Yellowstone Lake, YNP, Wyoming, USA - C3_bottom | ecosystem: Environmental > Aquatic > Freshwater > Lake > Sediment | place: USA: Wyoming | collected...
GGCTAGCATTATAAACTCGTACCTTAGGGACATAGTATTCACCTCTCGCCATGGCATGGTTTCCTCCTTTGGAAATGACATGCCTTGATTTTAAAGTGTTACCTATGTCTCAGAACAACTGTTACCTATGTCCCCAGTCTATACACTCCCGGAGGGAGAGGGAGCTTTTCTGGTACCCTCGCCCTCCGGGAGAGGGCGGCTGAAGGCCGGGTGAGGGAGTCAAACAGTCAAACTTCGTATGGTAAACGTGCCATGCAATGGTCTAACCGGACAACACTGATTCCTAATTCGTAATTTGTAATTTTCTTTACTCGCACTTCTCAAACGCCCCCCGCTTGGCCCCGCAGACCGGACACTGTTCCGGGGCCTCCCGCTCGTGGGTGTGACCGCAGACCGAGCAAACGTAGTAGTCGTACTCCGCCTTTTCTTCCAGATGCTCCAGGGCCTGGCGATACAGAGCGGCGTGGGTCTTCTCCACCTCGTTGGCGTAAGTAAAGGAGCCAGCGCCGCCTTGTGACCCTCAGCCTCGGCGGCGGCGATCATCCCCGGATACATCTGCTCGAACTCATGGGTCTCGCCGGATATCGCCGCCGCCAGGTTTTCGGCGGTGTTCCCCACCGCTTTCATTGCCCGCAGATGGGCGTGGGCATGAATGGTCTCCGCCGCTGCCGCTGCCCGAAAAAGCCGCGCCACCTGGGGATAACCATCCCGGTCGGCCTGTTTGGCGAAGGCCAGATATTTACGATTGGCCTGGGATTCTCCGGCAAAGGCTTCCTGTAAATTAGTTCCCGTCAAACCCATATTCAACCTCGTTGGTAATGGTTTAATAAGACTAGCTAATCTTGTTTATAGCGGATATTTGCGAACAGGTAGATCAGCGCCAGCAGAATGACATACAACAAGGACACCGGCAAGACGATAAGCAAGAGGGCCACCAAGAGATAAAAAATCGCCAGTTTTTCGAGCACCTGATGGCGCGTTTCCACCAACTTGGCGGTTATCACCGCCGCCCGCTTCGGCACCAGCGAGGTGGCGGCACGTAGACAATCACCATATCCAGCCGCCTCTTCCCCGCCCACCGCTTGGCGGCAACCGGCCGCCACCTCCCGATCGGCCAAATCCTGGGCATAGCCGTTGGACAGACGCTCCGTCACCTGCCGATACTCGCGATGAATCCGCCCCATGTCGTACCGGCCCCAGAACAAGATCACCAAGGCATAAACCAGCGCCGACCCCAGATAGAGGTTACGAAACACCTTCATCCCCGAGGATCGGCCAGTTGTGGGCAAGCTCCCCTCCGCGTCCTTATTCGGTTGCTCAACCACCGCTAACGGCTCGCCCCCATGCCCGAAAAAGAATCATTGATGGTCGGCATAACCAAGTGAGTATATACCTTGATCACCCCATCAGCCCCAACCTTATAACTGACCATCACCACATTGCCGTATTCACAAAGGGCGCCGGGCAGATCGGGAATCAATTCATAGCCAACAATCTTGCCGTCAGGCAGGGCCAGACTCTTGAGCCGGTAGCCGTTATAGGCACAGTGAACCGAAAGGTATTTCTCGGCCTGGGACAAGGCAGCCGCCGCCGTCAAACCGGCCACCTTGCTATACTTGTAGTCGAGCATCACCGGCTGGAAGGTGTAACCGTCGCCCTCCAGATCAAGGATCGCCACCCGCTCGGGGTCGTTGTCATAACTGGCACCGGCCAGCAGCAGGGTGAAGACGCCGGGAATCTCCCCGGGCACCGCCACATCATTACGGGTCAAGCCGGGAGTCGCCACGGCGACTCCAGCCCAAAAGAGCAGAAACCAGGTAATCGCACCAATTATCATCCTCATAACGCCAACCTCCGTAGGCCTAATCCTCATCCCCTTTACCACGCCTCCCATTGTAACGAAAAGATAACCATTCCCAAATAGATATCCCGAAACAACAAGGTACGCCCAGAGAAATCCAGGTATTTTGTGGTGAATCGGAGGATGACATATACCTGGCTCAAACACGCACAAAGAGCAGTTCTCTGATTTCATGGCCCTGCGTCAAGGCGCGCTTTGCAAACTTTGTCAAAGGGCGTTCCACTGGACCCGGATAAAACGCCCCAACCCCGGAGCAATTGCTGAAACCGTCGGCGGCATCCATCACCTCGCAGATCTGCCGGGCGTAAGAATCGCAATCGGTGGCCGCATGGAAATGTCCGCCGGGCCCCAGCACGCGCTGTAATTTAGCCACGAAAGGGGCCTGAACCAGCCGCCTTTTCTGATGGCGGGTTTTGGGCCAGGGGTCGGGGAAAAACAGGGCCACCCGCTCCAGACTCCCGACCGGGAGAAGATCCAGGATCTCCATGGCATTGCGTCGGTCAACCCGAATATTGCTCAAACCCATTTCGTGTAAAGCCAGCAATAATTGCCCCACCCCGGGCAGATACACCTCGAAACCCAGATAATTGGTTTCCGGATGGGCACGGGCCATCGCCAGCAGGGCATCTCCCAAGCCAAAGCCAATCTCCAGATGACACGGGGCCGAGCGACCAAACAAGGTATCCAGGTCCAATGCTCCTGGCTCTGTGATCCCGTAATCCTGCCACAGGTTCTCCAAGGCGCCTTTGCACGCCGGAGGCATTCGTCCCTGGCGACGTTTATGACTGCCCAGTAAGATCATCGGTTCAGTGTTCCTTTTGATTACCTTGTGCCCGACTCCGAATACCCCTAAGTTGTCGAGAAAAATAATGAGCTTGAGTTAAAGGAGCAAGGATGAATGTGACCATGCAAATACCAAGTGGCGCAAAAACCCATGCCTGTTAGTATATTCGCGGTATTGCTACTCGCTGGAAGCTTTAGACAGGAAGGAAGTTTAACTGCTTTCAATAGTCAAGGAAACTACCCCCGGAACTTATAAATGATGCCACAAAATCAACCCTATTCTTTTGCCCCCATTGGCTATATCCAAAGTTGTTTTAAAGAAAAATTTGGCGTGGCCAGGCAGTCGATGATGATTTCGCAAGCCCAGGGTGTGCTTAAGTTCAATCCCGACCCGGCCTATCGCAATTCACTTCGGCATCTGCAGGAGTTTTCCCATCTGTGGATTATTTTTGTTTTTCATAAAAACCTCGAAAAAGGTTGGAAGCCTTTAATCAATCCTCCCCGCCTGGAAGCACCAAAACAGGTGGGAGTTTTTGCTTCCAGGTCGCCGCATCGACCAAATCCCCTCGGCATGTCAGTCGTCAAAATTGAAGAGATTGATTTTTTAGCCCCCGGCGGAATTGAACTTCATCTCAGTGGCTTGGATATTTTGGACGGCACCCCGGTGCTCGACATTAAGCCCTATTTGTCGTTTGCCGATTCTTTTACCGACGCGACTCTGGGTTGGGCGAGCCAAAGCATCCAAAAATATCAGGTGGAATTTTCACCTGAAAGCGCAAGATCTATCCAAGAATCAGGAAGCAAATATCATCCCAACTTGCAGTCCTTGCTCCAGCAAATGTTAGAGCTTGATCCGCGCCCCACCTCGCAGCGCAAGAGATCGCCTATCGAATCTGCTGAATCAGAGGGACTTGTCTTTGCCTTTAGAATTTTTGACTTTGACGTAAAATGGCAGATTGACAACAAAGGAATTTTTGTTTTGGAACTCGAGCATTTGGTAGGTACTTCGCCCGTCTAGTGCCATAGGATTTGACAGGTGAGGCCTGTTGAAAAAAACGGCGCTGGCGAATAAAAAAACCCTTAAACTAGCGCCATTAGGGGTGTCCCTTGGCGTCACGCAAAAAAGGTGCTGATTCCCAGCAACTAGTAATCATAATCCTTAACTTTCAGGAGAAAAAAGCCGATAATCTAGGTAAGAGCCAGAGCGAGAGGTGCGGGTATGGCCAAGATCATCAGATTCGACCCCAGTTGGCGGCAGCATGAAGAGACCGAGCCGACAACCTCATGCGACCACAAGAATGTCGTCGCCTTCACTGACATGCGGACGGTACATTGCGCAACCTGCGGTGCCGATCTCGACCCCTTCGATGTAATGCTCGAACTACTCAAAGGCTACATGCCACCCATCGACAACAACCGCGAGCTGAAGCTGTTCACCCGAGAAATGGAACGTCGGCGCCAGAAGAAGCAACCGGAGTAGAGATAACGCCACCCCCTCATGCAGTGGACCCGTGGTCGGGTTGGCAGCTTCATCCCGTAACCAGAGCTTCTTTGGTTGAGCCAATTCTCGAAATGTCGGGGACCAGACGGGCTGCCCTGCCTACCCCTACAAGACGGGAATGGCGCGGGCAAGAATTGGTGGCTGAGATATTCGCAGCAACCAGGCGGTCGCTCCCGCAGGTGACAACCGGCGAGCACAAGAGTTGGCGGCAACTTCGGTGGGAGCGGTCGCCCGACCGCGAATGCCCAAGATGGAAAATCTACCAATCGCCCCGTCACCCCCCGGATCAACGGTCATGTAGATACAAAATTGGGTTAGCGGTTTCATTTCGTAACCCAACCTTGCCAAGTGAGGCTCCACCGCCGTGAACGTCGTGCAACCATCAGCTAACCCGAGTTTACAGCTATTCAATGCCTCGTACTCGTTTTCTTATATACCATATCAGTCATGGTCTTATGGTCGCTGACTCAAAAAATTAGAAAGATAGCAAGGGACGTCCCTGACTATATTTCAAGAAGGTTACCGCCCAGCTCGCCTGACCTCCCGGCACCATGACGGTGAGCCGGGAAGGTTGATCATCAGTACCTTGCCGAGAAAATCCAGGATCATGGTATTCGACATCCCCTCTCGGGGCTTTGACAGTTCCTTAAGAATCCCCCGAACCTTTTCCCGGGTGCCGGAGGGATGGAGCTGGAGCAGATTTTTCCCCAGCGACTGCCGGGCCGGATCGACAACTTGGCGGGCCAGCTCGTTCATGCCTATGATCTGCCAATCCCCGGAGAGCAGGACAAGTCCGATCTTGATGTCATGGTTAGAATCGTTGCTGGGCGGGCTGTTTGGCATGGGGATGAATCTAGTTTAGTTTCTCTCCGGCTTGCAAGCGGTGAGAGTCTGCACGGATTGGTAAGACACCGAGCTAAGACACCGGGGTTGTTTATTTGTCGATTAGCTCCAATAATTCTTGAGATAGTTAGTGAACAAGTAAACAACGCCCCCTGGGCAAGTCCTATTATCCTGCAGTACCAAAAATCTTTTGAACAACTGGCTCACAAGCTGCTCCAATTACCCATAGCAACATTGACCATATGAGCAGCAGTAACCAAGAGTCTCTAATCAAGCCATAAATCCCAGGAATAGTTAGATCATAAACATCCTTCAAACTAACTGCATACTTGAGCTTGCCGCGAATATGCGCTGTAAGAAGTCTATCTATGATCTCTACCTTCCTCATTGTAGACATATGCAATGCTTTGAAGTTCTTAGAATCAAATGCGATAGCTTCTTGTTTGCCAGGCATTGCATCCATTAAATTAATATTGTTTCTCCGTGCCAAATTAAGCAATTTCCCATCTGGTTCATTTAGTTCAAAATCATGGGTATATCGCTTATCAAATACCTCCGAAAGATCGACCTTATTGGCATCTGGTATTTTTATTTCGCTTCCACCTAAAATCAGATAGCGATTAGATATAGCCTGAAAACCATAACTTGCAGAGCGCATATTCCAATGTAGCCATATGTAGCTCTGGTGTGAATCTGCAAATTTTGCAAACTCATAGAGCATAGATTTTTCTATTATATCTAAATTATCCGCTGAAAGATCTTCTAAGCTCATCTGTAATATTTGAGCAGAAAGATGTATGGAAAATATTCGTGATTCATTGTTCTCCTTATTGAGAACGCCGATACTTGTTACACGAGGAGTATATGCTGGTTTCCCATAAAACGATTCGCATGCATAATGCACGACGAGTAATTTTGAATTTGACTCTTCTATTCGTCGCAAAATGCGATTAGCATCTTTAATTTGATCGATGCGCCATGATGAAAGTATTTTCATATTTATTCGTGTCTCAATAAAGCCGAACGCCGAACTCAGCTGACCCGGCCACTGAGATTGCAGATCTTCACGCCACCTGACCGCGAATGCCCAAGCTGGGGAAATCTAGGCCGGTCAACACCTCAGCCGCACCCGGCGTCAGCGTATTCTTGAAGTAAGGTCGCCTTCGATGTAGCGATGAATTATGCCGGAAATAAGGGTTTGATAAGGTATTCCCATTTCCATGGCCTTCTTCTGAATGCCTTGATAGTCGTGCTCGTAGAGACGGATGGTAATGCGTTTATCTTTTACCATGGTCTTTCTTGCCGTGGCCTTGATTGCATCAATCTCCTCCTTGGACGGTCGGGATAGAGCAAGGTTGCCTTTATTGTATGCCTCAAGAATAGCTTCTTCTTCCTGGTCGTATTTCATGATTAGCCCTCCTGCTCGCTGTTGTATGCCCTGGTGGCCTTTCTGCTGGGAATGATCGTCTTCAGAAAGACGTAGTCCTTGCCAATCACATGCGGGACTAGATGGATATAGCCTTCAACAATTACAAAGTAGTAGCGAAGAGGAATAATGAACGCGCTTTTTGTTCGGACTGATGGCGGCAACAGCAGGACGCGGGAGCGTCCCGGGAGGCGTCCCCACGCTGGAGCATGGGAACGATATAAGAGGAAGACATTCGCGACCGGGCGGTCGCTCCCACGGGTGGCACCCGGCAAGCATAAGAGATGGCGGCAACTTCGGTGGGAGCGGTCGCCTGACCGCGAATGCCCGAGCAGGGGAAATCTGCCAAATACCTAGTTTCCATCCGGAAAGTCTATGTGCCGTGAGCGTGGAGAAACCGTCATTGCGAGGAGGGGCGTAGCCCCGACGTGGCAATCTCCTGTTGCGGGCACGAATTCTACCAGCCTATCTGGCATATTGGTTGCCAAACTCCCGGTAGATTGCTTCGTCGTTACACTCCTCGCAATGACGAGGAAAGATATTTACGTTTCGAGAGTAAGGCGTCGATTTGAAATAAGTCGTTTCCGGATGGAAACTACCTACCAACCCCAGTCAAACGCTTCGCGACCGAAACCCACCCCGAGCCTCAAATCCGCCCGAGTTTTTTGAGATGAACCTGCAGGATGGCGATGGCGGCGGGGGTGATGCCGGAGATGCGCGAGGCCTGGCCGAGATTCAGGGGCCGGATGCGGGTGAGCTTTTCCACCACCTCGGCGGAGAGGCCGGGCAGGCCGCGATAGGTGAAATCGGCCGGAAAGGTATGGGATTCAAAGCGGCGGAAACGCGCCACCTGTTCCTGCTGGCGCTGGATATAGCCGGAGTATTTGACCTCCAGTTGCACCTCTTCCCGGCAATTACCGGGGATCGCATCTTCGACCCCGGCGGCGACACAGACCTTGGCCAGATCCATCTCCGGGCGGCGCAGGAGTTCGGCCAGGGAGACCTGCTTGCTTAAATGGGCGCTGCCCAGTTCGGTTAGTCTGGCGTTGACCACGCCGGTGGGACTGATAGGGGTGGTTTCCAGCCAGGCGATTCCGGCGGTGAAACCCCGCTGTTTTTCCTGGAATTTGGCGTAGGCCAGGTCATCCACCAGACCGATCTCCCGGCCAATTTCGCTCAGGCGCAGATCGGCATTATCCTCCCGCAGCAACAGCCGGTACTCGGCCCGGGAGGTGAAGAGGCGGTAAGGTTCCTTGGTGCCGAGGGTGACCAGGTCGTCGATCAGCACCCCGATATAGGCCTGGGAGCGGTCAAGAACAATGGGCGCTGCGCCCCTTGCCTGCCGCGCGGCGTTGATCCCGGCCATCAGCCCTTGGGCGGCTGCCTCCTCGTAGCCGGAGGTGCCGTTGATCTGCCCGGCCAGGAATAGCCCCGGCAGACGCTTGGTTTCCAAGCTGGGCAGCAGCTCCAGGGGATCGACGTAGTCATACTCAATGGCGTAACCGGGCCGGATGATCCGGACATTCTCCAATCCCTTGATGCTCTTGAGCATCGCCTCCTGGACATCAATGGGCAGACTGGTCGGCACCCCGTTGGGATAGACCTCGACGGTGTCCAGCCCCTCCGGCTCCAGAAAAATCTGGTGCCGGGTCTTTTCCGGGAAGCGCGTCACTTTGTCTTCAATGGAGGGGCAATAGCGAGCGCCGATCCCTTCGATAATCCCGGTGAACATCGGCGAGCGATCGCAACCGGCCCGGATGATCTCGTGGGTGCGCTCGTTGGTGTAGGTGAGATAACAGGGGAGCTGCGGCAGCCGGACGCCCTCCCCGCCGGTCAAGGAGAAGAGCGGCAAGGGCTGATCGCTGTTCTGGGATTCCAGCTCGGAATAGTCGATGGAGGTGCCATCCAGGCGCGGGGTGGTGCCGGTCTTGAGGCGGCCCATGTTGAAACCGAGGCGTTTGAGATCCCCGGCCAGGCTGCGCGAGGGGGCGTCACCCATGCGCCCGGCCGGGAAGGATTTCAAGCCGATGTGGATCAGGCCGTTTAAAAAGGTGCCGGTGGCCACCACCACCGCCTTGGCCCGGAATTCCTCATCCAGGGAGCTGATCACCCCCACCACCCGGTCATTCTCGATCAAAAAGCGGTCGGCCACGGCCTGGCGGATCTCCAGGTTGGCCTGGTGCTCCATGACTTCCTTCATCCGCAGCCGGTAGCGCAAGCGGTCGGCCTGGGCCCGGGAGGACCACACCGCCGGACCCTTGCTGGTATTGAGGCGGCGGAATTGGATGGCGGTGGCGTCGATATTCTTGGCCATCTCGCCGCCCAGGGCGTCGATTTCTTTAACCAGATGCCCCTTGGCCAACCCGCCGATGGCCGGGTTGCACGACATGGCGCCGATGGTATCGACGTTGATCACCAGTACCAGGGTGCGGCAACCCATGCGGGCGGCAGCCAGGGCGGCCTCACAACCGGCGTGGCCGGCCCCCACCACGATGACGTCAAAGTCCGCCAACTCAGGACCTCTGGCAAAATGCGTTAACGGCGGTTTCTCTCGTCATTCCCGCGAAAGCGGGAATCCAGGTTTCCTTGCAGCGGCATAAAAATGGATTCCCGATTACTACCTCGGGAATGACGAAATGGTACTTACGCAAAAGGCTCACCTCAGTTACTCCTGCTGTCGGGACCCTTGCGCTGCAAACGATTCAACACGATGGTCACTTCCTTGTCATCGCCGCTAATCTTGCGGGCCATGGTGCCGATGGTGAAATCAGCGGCAGCCAGTTCCAGAAAGGCCCCAAGGCTTTTGCGAGTGGCATCGTGGGCCAGGTAAATGGTGCCACCGGGGGCCAGGTAATTGCGGAATATCTTCAAGAGTGGCTCGAAGAAATCGGCCCGAAAGAGGATTTCGGCGCCAATGATGGTCTCGAAGCGTTCCAGTTTGGGCGGTTTAAGCCAGTCAATGAGGCGAAAATCGACGCCACGCAGGCCATTGGCGGCGGCGCTGACCCGCTGAAAATCGAGAATCTGCAGCTCATAATCACTCAAAGTTACCCGATGGCCAGCCACGGCCGCCGCCAGACCCGGAGCGCCCAGACCGGCGCCCAGCTCCAACAGCCGCCCCCCCGGCGGAACCGGTTGCGCCAGCATCAGATCACTTAAGATCAAAGCCGCCTCCCAGAGCCTTACCCAAAAAGGGAATCTACTGACATCCTCGAAAGGGTCACGACCGTTCAGGAGTGGCTCTATATCGGCAACCTGCAAGATTTTAAGTTCGCGATCCCTAAGCCGCAGGGTGTCAAACTCGGTGCGGTAGCGCCGACGCAGAAGCCGGAGAATTTCCTTGGATTCCGGGGGCAAGACAGGGTTGCTCATGGCGTTCTCAGTTTAGAAAAAGGCTCAGATAGACCAGCCCGGCCAGGGCCAGACGATAATAAGCAAAGATCGCAAAACTCCGGGTGCGGATAAATTTCAGCAACCAGGCAATCACCGCATAACCGGAAAGAGCGGCTGCTAGAAAACCGGCCAGATACAAACTGCCCTCGCCGCCCCCACCCTGCTTAATGATCTTGGGCAGGCTGTGCACCCCGGCCCCAAAGATGATCGGAGCCGAGAGCAGGAAAGAAAAACGGGCGGCAGTCTCTCGGTTCAGCCCCCGAAAAAGGCCGGTGGTCATGGTAATACCACTCCGCGACACCCCGGGCACCACCGCCAGGGCCTGGGACAAGCCGATCAAAATGGCATCGGTTAGGGTGAGGCCGCGTATATCACGATTCCGTCGCCCACTCCTCTCGGCCCAGAGCAGGAGCAGCCCGACCGCACCCATGGTGGAGGCAACCAGGACCGGACTCCGAAACAGGGTCTCTGCCGACTTTTCCAGGAGCAAACCGAACAGCGCTCCCGGCACCGTGGCCAGGAAGAGATAGAAAAAGAGCCGCCGGTGCAGCGCCCCCTCGGCATCCCCTCCCCGACCCGGCAACAAGGCCAAAGTCATCAGCAGAAAATCCTTCCGGAAGTAGATCACAATTGCCGCCAGGGTGCCCAGGTGCAGGGCGACATCAAAAGCCAGGCCACCCTCGCTGAAGCCCAGGAAATGTTCAGCCAGGATCAGGTGACCGGAACTGGAAACCGGCAAAAATTCTGTGGCTCCTTGCAGGATACCGAGCAGTATGGCGTAGAGAAGATTCATGGCTGGGCACTATAAGTAAGGGGGGAGGAAAAGTAAACAAAAAGGGGCTGCCCGGTTATCCCGGACAGCCCCGAAAAAATCTCACTTTGCTACCTGTGGATCAGCAGCCTTCAACGGCCTTCTTGGCAGCGTCAGCGACGTTGACCTTCATGCCAGCCTTGAGATCGCCAGCATCGGTACAGGTCAGGGTTACAGTGCCACCCTCGACAGACTTAACATCACAGGCAACCTTCTTCTTGGCGGCCAGGGTGACACCAGCAAAACCGACAGTAAAAGCAGCAGCGATAACCAGGGCGATAACTTTCTTGCTCATGACTTTCTCTCCTCATCAATTAATAATTATTGGTCCTGTACCTCTTCCCGAGCCGGAAATTATAAACAAACCCGGATGCTGTCAAGGGGAATTTCCACCAGCTAAATTCCAGGGCTGCAAACTACACGCGACCTCAGTTCAGAAGTTTTTCCAATTCCACCCGCAGCTCCTCCTCAGAGGCATAGCCATCAAAGCGGCGAATCATTTCCCCTTTGCGATCCACCAGAAAGGAAGCAGGAACCCCGATCACCCCGCCGAAACCTTTGGCCACCGAGGAATCACCGATGATCACCGGATAAGTAACTCCCTGTTTTTCCAAAAATTTACCAACCATCGTCCGCCCGCCCTCATCCATGGAAACCCCGACCACCACTAAGCCCTTGCTGCGATAGCTTTCCTGAAGCTTCGCCAGGGAAGGAAGTTCCTTGCGACAAGGAGGACACCAAGTGGCCCAAAAATTTACCAACACCACTTTGCCCTGCAAGGCAGAGCTGTCGAATTTACCCTGACCATTGACAGTTTCCCCGGAAAAAACCGGCATCTTCTTGGCCGCCTGCGCCGAAACATTCAGCGCTATTATCATGACCACCGCCAAAATTACTGCCATTAACCGACTACCCATCTTGCCTTTCTCAAACCACATCGCCAACCTCATCGTCATTCGAAGTAAAAAGGATGGCGCCACCAGCGATTGGTGACGCCACATTCCCAAGCAAGATAATACCTTTCCAGCCCTGGCGAAAGGTTTTTTCCCCAGAGGCGCCAAGCTACCAATCCCGCCGCGCCACCACCTCGCCCCGCACCCCGATCACCACCTCGGCCACCCCGATTTCCTGGCCGGAAAGCTTCAGCGCCTCGGCGACAATGTTGCGCATGGCGCCACAGCAAGGCACCTCCATGATCAGCATGGTCACCGACCGGGGCTGAGCGGTTTCAAAAATCTCCTTAAACTTCTGCACGTAGGCGGGAGCGTCATCGAACTTGGGACAGCCCATCAGCACTGCCCGCCCGGCCAGAAAATCCCGATGGAAATCCGGGTAGGACAAAGCCGTGCAGTCAGCCGCCACCAGGAGGTCGCAACCTTTGAGGAAAGGTGCGGTGGGCGGCACCAAGCGAATCTTTATCGGCCAGTGGCTCAAGGCCGAGGCTCCGGCCGGAGCGGTTGTTACCGGACGGTTGGCGGCCTGGCAAGGGCTCGGGGCGCCAAACATCTTGAGGTTGGCCGAGGGACAGCCGCCTGCTGGGGCGGCAGGCACCTTGACCACCGGGCGCGCCTTCAACAATTCCTCCACCGCCGCCTCGTCGAAATCGTCGGCCAACCGCTCAGTGATCTTCAGCGCCCCCTGGGGACACTCGCCCAGACAGGCGCCCAGGCCGTCGCAGTACTTCTCGGCCAGCATCCTGGCCTTGCCATCGACAATCTCCAGAGCCCCCTCGGCACAGGAGGGCACACACTGGCCACAGCCATTGCAGAGCGCCTCGTCAATCTCGATAATCTTCCTGGAAACCTTCATGATCTTCTCCGCTCTTTATTGATGGGCTGGCTGCAAAAACACCCGGGCCGCCACCTGCGCTCCGGCCTCGGTCAGAAAGGAACCGGCCACCAATTTAGCCAGATGTTCCGGGGTAGACGCCACTTCCTGCTGTTTTTCCTCCAGGTTGACGATCAGATCGGCATCGTAGAGGACCTTGAAATTGGTGGATTCTTCCGGCCGGGGATTATGGTGGTGACCGATGATATCGCAGACCTCTTCGATCAGCCCTTGGGGCGCCCCCAGTTTGGTGAGGATTTCCTGGGCCACCGGCGGCCCTTCCTGGTGTTGGTAATGGGCGGAAGAGCTGTTGAACTTGCGCTCCGCCTCCTTGATGCCGATATCGTGGAGATAGGCGACGATCCCCGCCACCGCCGGGTTGTAATCGGCCGGGGGTTCCGGCTGGGCGGCCAGCAGTTTACCGATCTCCTCAACATAACGCGCCACCCGGGATGCATGGCCGATACGGCGAAAATCCTGACCGAAATATTTCTTCATCTCGATGGCCACCCGTTCACGCAGCAGATTCTGCTTACCGGCCAACAACTCCGGCGGCAGCTCACCCAGACACTGGGCGGCGTGGGGACAGTAAGCGGCACAGCCGAAATCCATGCGGGGATTCAAAACCTTCTCGCCGCAACTGCCGCATTTGCGGGTGTTATCGTCCTTAAAGAACTCAACCACCGCACCGCACTTGTGACAGGGGGCCTCGAAAACTGCGGCCCCATCCCAGTAGCGACTATCTTGTCCGGGGCATTGCATGGTGTCCTCCTTTTTTCTTAAGTCCGAAGGTTATTAGGCTGAAGGCTGAAGGGCGACAGGTAGTTACTTTTAGTGGTTCTAAACAATTCCACCCAAGCCTGTAGGAGCGGGGGCGGGCCCCGGGGGGGGGGGTAAAGGCGGGGATGGCCGCGGCCAACAGGTGTGTTTAAACCCCCCCCCACAACCGACCGGGGTAACAGGCGTTTTAAACAAAA
>Ga0334722_10005082_pt1 | contig 13421 bp, 11 predicted proteins | sample C3_bottom_MG_FD_207210 | JGI IMG/M metagenome (GOLD analysis project Ga0334722, IMG submission 207210) | Sediment microbial communities from Yellowstone Lake, YNP, Wyoming, USA - C3_bottom | ecosystem: Environmental > Aquatic > Freshwater > Lake > Sediment | place: USA: Wyoming | collected...
TCCACGACGGGCATAGTCGAGAGGATACTAAAGCGGTACGCGAAGCCTTAGCGCGGGTTGTCCGGCATTTCCAGATGAACGGGAAACCAGAGACATAACCCCCTTCGTCCCCCCTTAGCTTAAGGGGGGATAAGAGGGGGGTTACTATAGCGGACAAAGGAGGGTACATGGGCTTTTTCGAGTACTTCAGGAAAGGGATAGACCTTGCAATGCTTAAGGGCGAAGCGGCGGAAGAGCTGGCCGCGGACCCGGAGTCTTTCGTACCCGCGCTGGTCGTGTACCTGACCCCGTCTCTTATAGCGGGGGTGTTCCTGGCTGTCGCGGTGCATATGCTCGCGGGCATGACGGCTACCGGTCAGGCCGGCACCAACCCGGGTCTTATGCTCCTTCTGCCGCTCGTCATGAAGGTCTCCTGGGGTATCGTCTTCCTGCTCGTCCTGGCGGCGCTAATATTCTCGCTTATCTGGGTCGGGCTACTGCACCTGGTTGCAAAGCTTTTCAAGGGAGAGGGCAGGTTCCTCGACTACTACCAGACGATGGGCATAGGCAGCCTGGTCAGCTGGGGCGGGATAATACCCTATGTAGGCATACTGTTCTCGCTCTGGACGATAGTCGTGAGCGTGGTCGTGACATCGAGGGTGCAGAAGCTCTCGACCGGCAAGGCCGTGGCCGTCGTGCTTATGCCGCTTGTCGTCATATTCGCCGGGGGCATAGCCCTTGCGATAATGGTGCCGATAATGCTGATGAAAGGCGCGGGCATGCCCGTCCATTAATAAGGCATGTGACATCCCCACAGGAGGCCGTCATGGACTTCAAGGCGTACGTTATGAAGGGCGTCGAGCTGGTAAAGCTTAACCGGGACATGGCCGAGGAAGTCTCCAGGGACGAAAACGCATTCACGCCTGCCGTGCTCTTCTTCGCAATCGGCGGCCTTGCGGGCGGCATAGGAGCGATATTCAGCGGCGGCGCGGGCTCCCTGATACTCATCATGCCGATAGTGGCGGTAGCCGCCTCGTTCATAGGCGTCGGGATACTGTACCTGCTGGCGAGGCTGTTCGGCGGGGCCGGGGATTTCAAGGGATACTACAGCGCGCTCGGCATCGGGTACCTCACGGCCTGGGCGGGCGTCATACCGTTCCTCGGCGCGGTCTTGTCGCTCTGGGGGATACCGGTCGCGGTGATAATCACCGAGCGGGTGCACAGGATAAGCATGGGCAAGGCGGTCGCGGTCGTCCTGATACCCGTGGCCGTTGTATTCCTGGTAGCCATGCTTGCCTTTGCCGGGTTCATGGCCTTCCTGACCATGGCGGGCAAGACGCCGATTTAACATTTTTGCTAATTTAGGTTTTTGTGGAAGCCAACAAATTCATCCCGCCCGTCTTCGCAAGAGCGCTCGACGCACTCGCGGACGGCAGGGACAACATAAGCGTAACCGGGCTTTGGGGCTCATCCAGGGCCCTTTTTCTTTGGGAGCTGGCAAAGGCCTCCTCGCGCCCGGTCCTCGTCGTCTCGCCTACCACGAAGGAGGCCCAGGCCCTCTTCTCCGACTATAATTTCTTTGCCGCCCGGCGTAGCGATAACCCGGCATCACAAGCCCGTAACGCTGAATATTTCCCCCCGTGGGATGTGCTTCCCTATGACGTCATCGCGCCCGACCCGTCGGTCGTGGCAGAGCGCATGAGGGTCCTTCGTGACGTGCACGAGGGCCGGACGAGGCTCGTCATTGCCCCGGCCAAGGCGCTGATGCAGAGGCTCCCCGTCCCGTCAGGCCTGCTCGGCCCGGACATCGTCCTGGGCATTAAAAGAGGGGCAGAGTTCGAGCTGACGGCGCTCGTCGCAAGGCTCGACAGCCTCGGGTACAACCGGGCCGCGATGGTATACGAGCCGGGCGAGTTCTCCGTCCGGGGCGGGATAGTGGACGTGTACCCCGCAGGGTCGTCAAACCCGGTAAGGATGGAGTTCTTCGGCGACATGGTGGAGTCAATCCGTGCGTTCGACCCGGACACCCAGCGCTCTACCGGGTCGCTGGACGAGCTTGCCGTCCTGCCCGCGAAGGAGGCCGGACAGGAAAGTGGCGGCCCGATGACCGACCTGGCGGGCTATTTCGACGTGCCTCCGCTCTGGGTCGTCGACGAGCCGGAGCGCGTGTCCAGCCAGGCAAGCGAGTTCGAGCGGCGCGTATTTTCGAGCTTTGCCGAGATGGAGGCCGAGGACAACAAGGTCCGTCAGAGGCCGGAAGTGCTTTACCTGTCCGGGGAGGAACTCGACCGGAGGGTGAAGGCAGGCCCGCTCGTCACGGTCGCGCAGCTCGACGTCGAGGCCCATTCCGTCGAAGAGGCGAGGTTTGCCTATGCGGCCCGTTCCATAGAGGGGATGAGGCTCCGGGACACCGTGCCGGAGCCTTGGCCGGAAGACCTGCCAAAGACCCCCGTCTCGGTCTTCTGCAAAAACCTCAAGGCCCTGATGAAAGGACGGGACGTATTCGTCGTCGCCCCGACCGCGGGCCATGCCGAGCGGCTGATGGAGATACTTGCCGAGCACGGCGTGCCCGCCATCCATGAAGGCGCGGATGGGGGTACGGAAACCGAAGCCGACGGCGGAGGGCTTGCCAGGGTTGCGGTCGGGGAGCTTACATCCGGTTTTATGATGGAGGAGCCCGGCCCGGCATTCATTACATACAGCGAGATATTCGGCGAGAAGCCAAGGCGCGCTCCAACGCCGAGGGCCAAGGTCGAGCGGTACCTGACGTCTCTTTCCGAGCTATCGGTCGGCGACTTCGTGGTGCACATAGACCACGGCATCGGTCGGTACCTGGGGCTTAAGCGGCTTTCCCTGATGGGGGTCGAGGCCGACTTCCTGGATGTGGTCTACCAGGGCTCGGACAGGCTTTACGTGCCGGTCGAGGAGCTCGGCAAGGTACAGAAGTACATAGGCTCGGAGGGCGCGGGCCCGAAGCTCGACCGGCTCGGCGGAGTGGCCTGGGAGAGGGCCAAGTCGCGCGCGAAGAAGGCGGTGCAGGAGATGGCCGGTGAACTGCTGGAGCTGTACGCGGCCAGGGCGGTCGCGCCCGGTTTCTCTTACAGCCCGGACGACCACCTCTTCCGCGAGATGGAGGACGCCTTCGAGTACGAGGAGACTCCGGACCAGGCGAGGGCCGTGGCCGACGTCAAGGCCGACATGGAAAAACCGCACCCGATGGACAGGCTGGTCTGTGGGGACGTGGGCTACGGCAAGACCGAGGTCGCGGTGAGGGCCGCGTTCAAGGCCGCGCTCGACGGGAAGCAGGCCGCGGTGCTTGTGCCCACGACGCTTCTCGCAAGCCAGCACTACGAGACCTTCTCCTCAAGGCTCGCGGCCTTCCCGGTGACGGTCGAGATGCTCTCCCGGTTCACGCCGAAGGAGCGGAAGGCCGAAATACTTAAAGGGATAAAGGCAGGTACCGTGGACATAGTGATAGGCACGCACAGGGTGCTCCAGAAGGACGTGTCGTTCAAGGACCTGGGCCTGCTCGTAATAGACGAGGAGCACCGCTTCGGAGTTGCGCACAAGGAGAAGCTGAAGCAACTGAGGAAGCAGGTGGAGGTGCTCACGCTTACCGCGACGCCGATACCGAGGACGCTCCACATGTCCATTACCGGGATAAGGGACCTGTCGCTCATCGAGACCCCGCCGCCCGACCGCCTGCCCATCAAGACCATAATCTCCCGGTTCGACAAGTCCGTCATAAGGGAGGCTATCTTGCGTGAGATGGACCGGGGCGGGCAGGTCTTCTTCGTTCACAACCGCATCGAGAGCATATTCGCGGTCGGAGACATGCTGAAGGGGATAGTCCCGGAGGCGAGGATAGGTGTGGCGCACGGCAGGATGAAGGAGGAGCCTATCGAGAAGGTGATGACCGACTTTATCTCTGGCCGTCTCGACGTACTCCTGAGCACCTCGATAATCGAGTCCGGCCTCGACATCCCGGCGGCGAACACGATAATCGTCAACCGCGCGGACAGGTTCGGGCTCGCCGACCTCTACCAGCTAAGGGGCAGGGTCGGCCGGTCGAGGGTGCGGGCATACGCCTACCTGCTGATACCAGGCGAGGAAGTACTTAGCGAAACCGCCCAGAAGAGGCTCCGGGTGCTCTCGGAGCTTACCGAGCTCGGCGCTGGCTTCAGGCTCGCGCTGCACGACCTCGAGATACGGGGCGCAGGCAACATACTCGGGGCCGCGCAGTCCGGGCATATCGCGGACATCGGGTTCGAGCTATACACGAGGCTGCTTGAGACGGCGGTCAGGGAGCTTAAGGGCGAGCCCGCCGAGGAGATGGCGGAGCCGGTGATGGGCCTGAAGGTATCCGCTTATATACCTGAGAGTTACGTCCCGGACACGGGACACAGGCTCGGACTTTACAAGAGGCTTGCCGGGGTGTCCTCCGCCGAAGAGCTGGCCGAGCTCGAAGACGAGCTAACAGACAGGTACGGCCCGCTCCCGGAGCCTGCGAAACGGCTCGTCGAGGTCATGGACCTGAAGGTGCTCGCACGGATGCTCAAGGTAGCCGGGATAGAGCTAACCCCTTCCGAGGTAAGGATAACCTTTACGGACAAAGTGGACATCCAGCCGAACAGGCTGGTGACTTTCCTGAAGCGGAGGCGCGGGACGGCCCGGTATGTGCCGCAGTACAGCCTGTTCATCAAAAAGCCGTCCGGCGGCTGGGAATCGCTCTACCCGGAGATAAAAAATTGCTTGATGGAGCTGGCATAATTATGCTATATATAAAGGCTGTATAAGTGCATAAATGAGAGATGAGCAGGGGCCTTTAACGGCGGTCCCTGCTTTATTATTAACGGTAAATCAACCTGAATCGTTTCAGAAAGGGCTGGTCAAATGAAAAGATTACCGGTTATGGCGGCGGCAGTAGCGCTGATGTTCCCGCTCCTTTGCACGCCTTCCTTCGCGGCGGACGCCGCCGCGGCCAAGCCTGCGCAAAAGGCGGAGGCGCCCGCGCTGTCACCCGACGCGCCGGTGGCCACGGTCAACGGCCGGCCGATAACGCAGAGCTTCTTCAACAAGGTGCTGGAGCAGGCGCCGGGCGGGGAGGGGCAGACGGTCACCCCCGATATGAAGAGGCAGCTGCTCGACAGGCTAGTCGACTTCGAGCTCACCGCCCAGGCCGCCGAGAAACAGGGCCTGGACAAGACGCCCGACTTCATGCAGGGCATGGACTTCGTCCGCAAGCAGCAGCTCTACTCCGCGCTCGTCAAGTCGGAGATAATCGACAAGGTGAAGGTGACGCCGGAAGAGGTCAAGGCCTACTACGACGGGCACAAGGACGAGTTCAACGCCGAGGAGGAGGTCAAGGCCAGCCACATACTGGTGGACACCGAGGACGAGGCCAAGAAGATAAAGGCGCGTCTCGACAAGGGCGAGGACTTCGCCGCCATAGCGAAGGCGAGCTCCAAGTGCCCGAGCTCGGCGAAGGGCGGAGACCTCGGATTTTTCGGGAAGGGCAGGATGGTCCCGGAGTTCGAGAAGGCCGCGTTTGCCCTCAAGGTTGGCGAAATTTCAGCCCCGGTCAAGACCCAGTTCGGCTGGCACATAATCAAGGTGACGGAGAAGAAGGAGGCCGGGACCAAGGCCCTGGACGACGTCAAGACCGACCTTGAGCAGAAGCTGTTACAGGAGAAGCAGAAAAAGACCTTCGACGACATGCTCGCGAAGCTTAAGTCCGACGCAAAGATAGAGATAAACGAAACCGCGCTTCAGGGCCCGGAAAAGCCGGCTGCGCCGGCTGCGGCCGAAGCACCCGCGCCCGCGGGCAAATAAACTGTCCTCGAAGGAGACGAAATGCTCAGCTACAGGTTAAAGTTGGTGTTGTTGACGGTCCTTGCGGTTGTCTTCCTGTCCGCGTGCGGCGAGAAGTCCGGCAAGGAAGGCGCGAAGTCCGGCGGAACCGCCAAGGGCGCCGCAGGCGTACTTGCCACGGTAAACGGCAAGGACATAACGGTGGACGACCTGAAGGCCGAGGCCGCGAGCCTTTCGCCTTACGCGGTCAGGGCGCTCGCCAACCAGGACGTGCGCGAGAAGGTGCTGGACAACCTGGTCGTCAAGCGGCTCATAATGGATGAGGCCGACAAGCAGGGCCTGGCCAAGGACCCGGAAGTGACCAAGAAGCTCGACGAGCTGAAGAACAGCCTCCTGATAGAGATGTACGTCAAGAAGAACATCGTCGAAAAGGTCAACGTGACGGACAAGACCGTCCGCGATTTCTTCGACAAGAACAAGCAGGACCTGGGCTCTGTACGCCTGAGCCACATACTGGTCGGCAGCGAGCCCGAGGCGGAAGCGGTCCTTGCCAAGGCCAAGGCGGGCGAGGACTTCGGCAAGCTCGCCAAGGAATATTCGCAAGACACCAAGACCAGGGACAAAGGCGGCGACTTGGGCTACGTCCAGTGGAAGCAGTTCGGTTCGGCGAGCCTCAAGGATGCGGCCTTCAAGCTCAAGAAGGGCGAGATAAGCAGCATAGTCCAGAGCCAGTTCGGCTACCACATAATGAAGGTCACCGACAAGAAGCCCGCCTCCGATGCGGACTTCGCCTCCATGAAGGACGAGCTGACAAAGCAGGTCACGGACCAGACCAAGAAGGACACCTTCGAGGCGGCCGTGAAGGGGCTCAAGGACAAGGCGAAGGTCGTCACATACAAAGAGGCCATCGAGTCCGCGAAGTTCGGGCCGGATGGAGCGGCCCCGGCACAGCAGGCTACGAAGGAAGAGGGCGTCAAGGCGGCCCCCTCGGCGAAATAAAACTTTCCATGAAGGCAAGAGCCGTAGCGGCTATAGCGGTACTCCTGTTCGCGGGATGCGCCCCGGCCGGGGAGCAAAGGCAGGCGTCGCCCGCCGTTGCGACGGTAAACGGGGAGGCTATTTCCGCTGACAGGTTCAAGGACCAGCTCAAGCTCATGAGGTTCGGGTTCGAGAACCTCTCGGCGGGCTCGTCCTCCGGCGACGACGCGAAGATAGACCTGCTCAGCCAGTTAATCGAGGAAGAGATGTACCTCCAGGAGGCCCGCCGCCTGAACATATCGGCGACGAAGGAGGAGGTCGACTCCCGCCTGGCAAAGGCCGGGGCAGGGTACCCGCCCGGCGAATTCGAGAAGGCGCTTAGAGAGAACGGGCTGGACGTCGCCCGCTACAGGGAGGAGCTCGGCAGGAAGGCAACGGTCGAGGACCTCATCCAGTCCGCCGTGTACTCGAAGGTGAAGGTGGACCAGTCGCGGCTCGCCGGGTACTTCAAGGAACACGAGGCCGATTTCCGGAAACCGCTCAGGGTAAGGGCGCGGCAGATAGTGGTTGAAAACCGGAAGGACGCGGAGGCCATCCTGAAGGAGATAAGGATGGGCGCGGACTTCCAGGCGCTGGCCCGTTCGAGGTCGTTCTCCCCGGACGCATCGGCTGGGGGCGACCTTGGGTTCTTCTCGCGCGGGGACATGCCGCCGGAGTTCGAATCGGTCGTATTCCGGATGAAACCCGGCGAGGTAAGCCCCGTGGTCAAGACCCCTTACGGCTACCACATCTTCAAGGTCGAAAAAATCCTGCCCGCCGAGAAGCCCACGTTCCGCGAGGCGGAGCCCGAGGTCAGGAAGAAGCTCGTCAAGGAGCTTGGCGAGGACGCGTTCGGGAAGTGGCAGGAGGCCTTGAAGGCTAAGGCCAAGGTAGAGGTCAACTTCAAAGTCCTCGGTACGCTATGAGGACCCGTTTTCACATACCAGTCAAGCTTTTCCTCTTTTTGTCCATCGGGGCGGTCTTCGTCCTCGTCGTGCACCTCGTCCTGTTCATGACAACACCCCCGTCCAGGGAAAAGGAGTACAAGGAGGTCCTGGTGACCGAGGGCTCGACCTTCAGGTCGGTCGCGTCCCAGTTGAAACGCGAGGGGATAATCACCGACAAGGAGACCTTCATATTGCTCGGCAAGATCAAGCGCTCGACCAGGAAGATACGGGCGGGCTTCTACTCGTTCAACACCGGCATGCTCCCGAGGGAGGTGCTCGACATCCTCGAAAAAGGTAAGATCATAGAGTACCAGGTGGTCATCCCCGAGGGTTTCGACATGAAAGAGGTTGCCGGTGCGGTCGAGGAGAAGGGCCTGACCACCAAGGAAGAGTTCCTGAAGAAAGCGACGGACCCGTTATACGTCCGCACGCTCGGGCTCGAGGGCGGCACTCTCGAGGGCTACCTCTTTCCCGCGACCTACTTCTTCCCGAAGGGCATCACACTGGACGGCATAATCAAGCAGATGGTCTCCAAGTACAAGCAGGTCTTCGACGACGAAATGAAGGCGCGCTCGGCCGCGCTCGGCATGACTGAAGGGCAGGTCGTGACTATGGCGTCGCTCGTAGAGAAGGAGGCCGCGCTCGACTCGGAGCGTCTCTTGATATCGGCGGTCTTCCATAACAGGCTTAAGAAGGGCATCCCGCTGCAGTGCGACCCGACCGTGATATATTACCTCCAGATGAAGGGGGGCTGGAACGGGGACATCACGAAGGAGGACCTGAGGAGGAAGAACCCGTACAACACGTACAAGATCAAGGGGCTCCCGCCGGGCCCGATAGCCAACCCCGGCAAGCCGTCCATCATCGCCGCGCTCTACCCCGCGGACGTGGACTACATATACTTCGTCTCGAAGAACGACGGGACGCACTATTTCTCGAGCACGCTCGCAGAACACAACCGCGCCGTGATGGAGTACCAGGTCATGCCGAACCTGTCCTCCATCGAGAGCAAGGCGAAGCGCAAAAAGCTGCTTACCGGCTCCGCCCGGTAGAGAGCAGGACCGACACCGTGTTGGCGGTACGGTCCGCGACCGCGAGGTCGGCCGCGCGGTCGCCGTTCAAGTCGGCGGAGACGAGCGAGCATGCGCCCTGCCCCGCTATGAAGTCCACCGCGTCTTCGAAAGTTCCGTCACCCTTGCCCGTCAGCACCGATACCGAGCCGCCTCCCTCGTTTGCCACAGCGAGGTCCGGGTTCCCGTCCCCGTCGAAGTCGTCCGTCACCATGTATACCGGCCTGCTGCCGGCATTGTAGTCCCTGCCCCTTACGAACGTCGCGTTGATGCTGCCCTTGTGAATGGTCACCTGGTTTGCGCCCTCGTCCAGTACCGCGATGTCGGGCTGGCCGTCCTTGTCGAAGTCCGCGACCGCGATATAACTTGGCCTCGTCCCCGTTAAGAAGTCCCAACGGAACCCGAACGAGCCGAACGCGTTGCCGCGCAGGACCGATACCGTGTTGTCATTCCGGTTGGCCACGGCGAGGTCGGGGTAGCCGTCCCCGTCGAAGTCGGCGGTTGCGAGCGACGATGGGCCCCCGCCCGTCCCGACGTCGAGCCTCGGCCTGAACGTCCCGTCCCCGTTGCCGAATAGTATGGACACCGTGTTGCTCCCCGAGTTCGCGACGGCCAGGTCCAGCCTCCCGTCCTTGTCGAAGTCGGCCGCTATCAATGCCTTCGGGCTCTTCCCGACGGCGACGTCCTTTTTGGGCTGGAACGTGCCGTTCCCGAAACCAAGAAGGACGGATACCGTCCCGGCCTTCATGTTGGCCGTAACGACGTCCGCGTAGCCGTCGCCGTCAATGTCGGCCGCGACGACCGAGTACGGCCCGGAGCCGGTCTTGAAGTCGGTGCGCGGCCAGAAGGCCCCGTCACCCCGGCCAAGTAATATGGACACCGAGCCCGCGTCCTCGTCCGCAACTACTATGTCGAGGTTTTTGTCATGGTCGAAGTCGGCCACGGCGACCGAACGGGGGCCGTCTGCGGTGAAGTATGCGGCGGGAAGCGCGAACGCGACAGGTCCGGCGTAAGCGCAGGTGGAATAAACGCCGGAAAGCAGAAGCGCGGCTGTAAATAACAGCGGTATGAAACGGCTCCGGGCAGACCGAAGGCGTTGTTCGCCAAAACGTGTCATAATTTAAATATGGAATAAAAATCCCCGGCTGTCAACTTTTATGGGCATATTGCCGAAAAAGCGCCGGGGCAGGGTAGCGGCGGCATTTTTTGCCGCCGCTATTTTGCGAAGCCCGCCCAGACAGTCATATTGGCACGCATGGTGACGGTGGTAGTAGGGGAGCCGGGGTCGTCGACCGCCCCGGTCCAGCCCGTGAATGAGCAGCCGGGGTTGGGCGTCGCGGTGAGCGTCACTACGCTGCCCGGAGCGTAAAGCCCCCTGTCGGGCGAGACGCTCCCCATCGAAGCCCCGGAGACCGCGACGTCCAGGTGGAGCATCCCGGCCCCGAAAAGGACAGACACGCCGTCGCTGTTGCCGCCTACAACGGCTACATCCGGCCAGCCGTCCCGGTTGAAGTCGTCTATGGCCAGGGAGCGGGGGACGTCCCACCGGCCGAGTTCGCGCTTCATCTGGAACGTGCCGTCGCCGTTGCCTGACAACAGGACGACGTCGCTGTCCATCGCGTTAGAGACTACTATATCGAGGATGCCATCCCGGTCGAAGTCGGCCACGCCGACCGATGACGGGCCGTGCCCGCAGGTGTAATGGACCGCGGGGGCGAGCCTGCCATCGTGCACCAGGACCACGGCAACGGTGTCGGACTCCCATTCGGCGACTACGAGGTCGTCCGTGCCGTCGCCGTCCATGTCGGCCGCGACTATCGACCTCGGGCCGCTGAACCCTCCGTAATCGGCCGCGCGCCGAAACGAGCCGTCCCCGTTTCCGTAGAGCACCGAGACGTTATTGTCCTTGAAGTCGGTCACCGCAAGGTCAGTATTACCGTCCGAGTCGAAGTCGCCCGCGGCTATGCCACGGGGACTTTTGCCGACCGGGTAGTCCTGCCTTGCCCGGAAGGTCATGTCGCCCCGGCCGGTGAGCACCGAGACGCTGTTGTCGCCCCGGTTGCAGACGGCCAGGTCGGGCTTGCCGTCCGAGTCGAGGTCCGCCGCCACGACGGAAGCCGGAGAGGCGCCGGTTCCGTACCGGGCACGCGCGGCGAACCGGCCGCCAGGCCGCCCCCACAGCACCGTTAAGGAGTCCTCGAAGTAGTTGGCGACTACAAGGTCGTCTATGCCGTCCCCGTCAAGGTCCTTGGCGGCAACACAGACCGGGCCGTTACCCGAGCCATGTTCAACGGTGTTTTGAAGGTTGCCGTCTCCGGGCTCGTAAAAGATGGATACCGAGTCGCCGTTGATGTTCCCGGCCGCGACACCCCTCCTCCCGTCACCGGTAAAGTCGCCAGATGCGACATACACGAGGTTGGGCACCTGTCGGAAATCAATATCCACCAGGTCTTCGGGAGTTGGGCCGAGCTGGTTGTCCACTTCTCCCTCGCGCATCTGGGCCTCGTCCAGCTCGACGAGCCCGTAGGCCCTGCCGTTTAGTGCGGTAAACGCCGCCACAAGAATAACAAGCGAGCAAAGCACGCGAGCGGTCTTCATATCGCCCTCCCTCGTAACACAGCCCATGAAACACAAAACGACGCAACCTGCCAGGGGCTTTCATACTTCTTTCAAGGGAGTGCATGTTACTGAGTAACAAAAAAGCCGGACTACCAAAGGGAATCCTTCGGCAGCCCGGCAGTCTTCGATGAAGACCCGGTGCTTTCCGCCCCCTCTTCTCAAAGGGTTTGGCTTTGTCGGGAACATGCTATCTTGTAACTACAATTATTAGCACGGGCCGCGCATCCTGTCAAACCGGTACTTCTTACGATACGTGCGCCCCGGCGGTGACGTATGCGCAGCCCCTCGACCCGGCAGTGATGGTGACGCGGCCGCCCGCGGGCAGATAAAACGCCTGGCCTTTTTTCACGGCCTTGCCGTCGTCCGTGTCGAGGGAGCCTTTCATCACGAGTATTATCTCCTCGTGGGTCTTGCCTGTGTCCATCAGGCGGCTCTCGCCCGGCCCCATCTCGCCCATGGCCATGTAGCCGACCTGGTTGCCGAACTCGTGCGGCCCCAGCACCCATTCCGAGAAGCCCTCCTGATAGTGCTCGTCGTCTTTTATCCTGCATGTCTTCATGGTTCACCTCGTATGTGGTAACACCCTCACGCCCTTCGCCCCCACCCTGCCCTCACCCGCAGGCGGGGAGGGTACAAGGTGAGAAACGTCTCATAGGGTGAGGGGGAATCCATTAATTACCGGGCTATCGAAAAGTATAACCCGGCATGGATGTTTGTCAAATTTTCGGCTTATATTTTGTCGAAGGTGACGACGGCCTTTAAGGATTCCTTGGCCTTGGCAGTCAGGCGGAAGGCCTCGGCGGCCTCGGTGAGCGGGAACTGGTGCGTGATTATCTTCTTGACGGGTATGACTCCCTTCGTGAGGAGAGACAACGCCTCGCGCGTGTCGTCCGGGCCGCAGGAGTAGCTCTGGACGATGGTCGTCTCGTTGAAGTAGAGCTGGTTGGGGTTTATCTTCAGCGTCTCGCCGGGCGGGGTCGGCGTGAAGAAGAGCACGGTCGCGCCGGGGCCCGCGCATGAGAGCCCCTGTGCCATCGCGGGCACGCTCCCCGGCCCGACGACGACCTTGTCCGCGCCGTCGCCGTGCGTCAGCTCGATCAGCCTCTGTTTCGAGTTCTCCTCTGTGATGTCGACGACGTCGGTCGCGCCCACGTCGAGCGCCTTGGCGAGCCGGTACGGCACCATGTCCGCGCATATCACCTTCGACGCGCCGTAGTGCTTCGCGAGTATCGTGAAGAGTATCCCCATAACGCCGAGGCCGATGATGAGGACCCGGTCGCCCGGCTCGATGGTCATCCGCCTGATGCCCTTGATGACGCAGGCGAGCGGCTCGACCAGCGTCCCGCCGAGGTAGCCGACCTTCTTGGGTAGGACCAGCGTGTCGCGTTCCAGGTTAATCTTCGGCACCTTCACGTACTCGGCCAGGCCGCCTGGCACAAGCCTCGAACGCCGCCACGTCTCGCAGAGCACGTAGTTGCCTTTCTTGCAGTGGCCGCACTTCATGCACGGGGCGTGGTGGTGCATGAAGACCATGTCGCCGACGTTGAAGCCCTTGACCCCGTCTCCGAGCGCGACTATCTTCCCGGCCGGTTCGTGTCCGAGCACCAGCGGCGCCTTCTTCTCGATGTACCAGGGCATGACGTCGCCGCTGCAGATGCCGCAGGCCTTCATCTGGACCAGGGCCTCGCCCCGCTCCACCTCCGGGATGCGCCAGTCCTCGATGCGTATGTCGGTGAACGAGTGTAGGACGGCTACTTTCATGCAGCAACTACTGTCATTGCGAGGAGCATAGCGACGAAGCAATCTCCGTTTTTAAATATCTTCATATAAATCACGCCAACCGGTGTTGAAGTGGGCGGATTCAAGTTTCAAGTGCAACAGGTTAGATGTTCACAGAGTACCTGATTCGGTGTTCTAAAGCCAAGTATTTTTCTTGGTCGGTTGTTCAGTCGTTCCATTACGAAGTCGATTTCTTCGT
>Ga0334722_10005083_pt1 | contig 13419 bp, 14 predicted proteins | sample C3_bottom_MG_FD_207210 | JGI IMG/M metagenome (GOLD analysis project Ga0334722, IMG submission 207210) | Sediment microbial communities from Yellowstone Lake, YNP, Wyoming, USA - C3_bottom | ecosystem: Environmental > Aquatic > Freshwater > Lake > Sediment | place: USA: Wyoming | collected...
TTAGCGAAATAACACTGTAGATGGGTTAATTGGCACAGTTGAGTGTTCTATTATTTGGGCTAAGAGAGGTTGTTCCCGGCTACAGGCAGGCTGATCCTGAAGGTGGTGCCATTAATATCACTTTCTGCTACCATTACCTTACCACCATGAAGTTCTATAAATCTCTTGCTTATCGAAAGCCCTATGCCGAGGCCCCTTGTCTTTGTGGTAAAAAAAGGCTGGAATATCTTGTCCTTTAATTCCTCATCCAGGCCATGTCCTGTATCAGAAACCTCTACTATTATTGAATCAGGGTCGTAATAGGTCTTGAACCTCAGTACGCCTCCCTCTGGCATTGCATCAAGGGCGTTTATTGCGAGGTTGAGGAATACCTGTTGCATCTGGAGGGGGTCAATGTTTATATCAGGCAGTGATTCATCGAGATCCCTTACGATATCTACCTTCTCGATATTCTTGTGGAGATTATGGCGGACAAGAAAAGAGATGGTTGTATTAATAACCTCATTTATGCATGCCCTGATGCATTGAGGAGCAGGTGGACGGGCATATTCGAGAAAGCTCTTTGTAAGTATATCGAGTTTTTTTATCTGGAAGAGGGTCTCATCAAAGACAGCCTTATCCTCTTCTGAAAGACTCATCTCCCTGCTAAAGATCTCCAGAGTTCCCTTAATACCTGTTAAGGGGTTTTTTATCTCATGGGCAAGCCCGGCAGCAACCTCGGCTATCAACTGCATCTGTTCAGCCTTTCTCAGTTTATCAATATGATTGTTCAGGTCACCTGCCATCTTATTAAAAGATCTTGCCAGTTTAGAGAAGTCACCTGATAGGTTTTCAGGTATCCTGTAAGTTAAATCGCCTCTTGAAAAGGATTCAGCCCCTTTAAGCAATTCCTCAAAGGGTTTCATCAGATATCTCTCGATCCTGATTGTCAAGATGAAGATTACCGCCAGACCAAGTAGAAGGGATAGGTACAGGACATTCGTTATGGAATTTATATGGTTTATTATCTCGATAGTCCTTTTGTTGAGGTTAGAATTTGTTCGGGTTATCAGCTGATTCGTATTTGAGATAAGCGTCTCTCCTGATAATATAGCCTCTCTCAAAAGGCTGTCTCTTCTGTCCCCTGTTTTGATGATTGACCTTATGGTATTCGTAAATCCATCGATCTCTCTCTTAAGACCATTCAATTCTGTCCGAATCTTTTCAGGATGATGACAGGTAAAGCATTTATTCATTGAATTGTCGAGTCTATCAATATCACCGAGGATATCCTGGACTGAGCGGGCGTATTTAGTGTCTCTCAAATAAAGGTCCTTTTGAACCCCTTCGAGATATATCAGAAGATCGTCCCTCAGGACCTGGACCTGATGAAGGGTTATCAGTTTATTCAGATTCGTCTTTGAGGTTTCTACAGTAATGATAATATAAATAGAACCAGCGATAAATATAGAAAGTATAAGGCCAAGGGCAGTTATTATCCTTTTCCTCAAGATTTAATCCCCCTGTAACTATGAATTAGGATATAATAAAAAAAGGAATAAATTCAATTATACGATGGGAGACAAAGGATGCTTGAAAAGGGATTGCATGTGAATGAGGTATCAAACCTGACCGAGAGTACACTCACAGATATCTTCGATAATCTATATGAGGGTTTATATTTTGTTGACAGGGCTTGCATAATCCGTTACTGGAACAGGGTTGCGGAGATTATTACAGGTTATGCTGCTTCAGAGGTCATTGGCAGGAATTGTTCTGACGATATCCTTTCCCATATAGATGAAAAAGGAGTTACGCTCTGTGAAAGGGGATGCCCTCTCAAGATCTCCATATCAGAGGGAGGGGTTCACGAGACAGAGGCCTTCCTCAAGCACAGGGATGGTCACAGGGTGCCTGTATCGATCAGGACATTTCCGCTCAGAGGAGAAGGAGGTATAACAGGTGCGGTTGAGGTCTTTGTAGATAACTCCTCGAAGACAGCCTTTATACACAGGATCGAGGAACTCCAGCGGCTTGTTATAATCGATCACCTAACAGGTCTTACAAACAGGCGATTCATTGAGATGAGTATAGAGGCACGACTGAATGAGATGAGGAGATATGGCTGGCCCTTCGGGGTCCTCTTTATCGATATTGATAATTTCAAGAATATCAATGACCTCTATGGCCATGAGACAGGTGACAATGTGCTGAGGATGATTGCCCAGACATTTATCAATAATTCGAGGCCCTTTGATACAACAGGGAGGTGGGGTGGTGAAGAGTTTGTTTCTATAATCCTTAATGTTGATAAGGCGAGATTAACTGATGTGGCAAACAGGATCAGGGTCCTTACAGAGCAATCAGTTTTGAGGATTGACTCTGCCATAGTAAGGGTTACTGTCTCTATAGGTGCTACAATGGCAAATTTAGAGGATACTGTTGAGAGTCTCATAAGAAGGGCGGATCGCCTGATGTATCATGCTAAGGCATCGGGGAAAAACAGGGTTATGATAGATTAGATAAAAGGGACATGATCTCTTCTCTCACAGTCCGAAATCCCTTCTTCCTGAGGATTATAAATAACTCCTCTGATGAAAGCTTATTCATTATCTCTTCCCTTTTCTTCCTATCCTTCACCTCTTCCCTTATCCTGAATCTGACCTCCTTTACCAGATCCAGATATCTCGAGAAGTCCCTGTTGTAAATGGAGCCTAACTCCTTCCTGATCCTTTTTGCGATACCAGGGCTTGCCCCGCCTGTAGATATGGCTATCTTCAGAACACCCTGTTCGAAGACAGAGGGGACTATAAAATTACAGAATCCAGGATTATCTACTACATTAAGGAGGAGATTCCTTTCTATCGCCTCAGAAAAGACCCTTTTATTTACATCCTCAGAATCTGTTGCAGCAATAACAAGGAAGGCGCCTCGCAGGTCGCCTTTTCTGTATGGACGGGGTATGTGTCTGATTATCCCCCTTCTCTTTAAATCCTCGAGCCTCTTTGTGATGTCAGGGCTTATGATAGTGACATCTGCACCGGTCTTCATAAGGGAGATACATTTTCTTTCAGCCACCCTGCCACCACCGATGATGAGACACCTCCTGTCTCTGAGGTCAAGATATATCGGATAATAGGACTTATTGTTTGATAGTGGAGAGTTCCCTCTTTGCCTCTTTCGCGATCCTGTCATCAGGGTATTTCTCTATAATGAGATCGAGATACTCCTTTGCCTTATCTATCTCTCCTGTCTTTTTAAGAGAAACTGCCATGTAATAGTAAACAAGGGGCATCTTTTTGTAATCAGGGAACCTCTTTAATATTGTATCGAGTCGCCTGATAACTGAGTGATAAGAACCTTTTTTAAAATAAAATTCTGCAACAAGGAATTCATAATCAGCCATTATATTTCTGCACTGTTGCATCTTTATCTCTACAGCCTCTTTGTAAGGATTCCTGGGGAAGAGTTTCATGAGTCTTTCGAATTCCTCTAATGCCTTTGCTGCGGCTCCATAACCCCTTTCAGGGCCCTCTATCTGGGAAAAATAGACCATAGCGATCTGATACTGTGCATAGGATGCATACTTATTGTCAGGATAGATATCGAGAAATCTCCTGTATTCCTCTACAGCAACATCATACTCCTCATCCCTGTAATATGAATCTGCCAGTTTAAGTTGAGCAAGGGGTGCATATTTTTTCGAGAGGTCCCTATTCTTCACCTCAAGGAGAACCTTTCTTGCTTCATCGAAATCCTTCTTCTCGATTAACTCATTTGCCCTTGCCAGAGACTTCTCAGGGTCAAAGGTATCTGTAGACCTCACCTCTTTTTTGCCTGAACATGAGGAGACCGCAATGAGCATCAGAAGAGAGGATAATGTGAGCAACCTTGCTAAAATATTAAGCATGTAATATTAAAAGTCTTATAAGGAGAAAAAGTCAAGGGTTGGGAATTTCTCTGGATTGTGATAAAATGGTAGAGAAAGGAGGTGGTTATTGTGAAGATAAGAAAGGTTACCCGAAGGTCAGGAACGACCTGTAAATGCAAGGGGTCCTGTTAAAGGAGAAGATAAAAAAGAAGGATCGAGAAGATTACCCTGTACCAGCCAAAGACCCTTAAATCGTATCTGCCGAGTATATATATAAAGGTCCTTACAGCAAGCAGGGCCGATATAAAAGAGACGATGAATCCTGTTCCAAACAGAGGAATGTCATGGATACTCAGGAATGGCAGGCCTTTATAGAGGTCAAAAAGTGTGGCAGCAAACATTATCGGTACCGCAGCGATAAAGGAATACTCGGCAGAGGTCTTTCTATCTATCCCCGAGTACATTCCCCCTAATATTGTAGAGGCAGAGCGAGACATGCCTGGCCAGAGGGCAAGGCACTGGAAAAGACCTATAATGAATGCCTTATCGAGGCTGAGATTGTCTATACCGATTATCTTGTAGCCCCTGTTCTTCAAGGCATATTCTGTCACTATCATCCATAAACCTCCAATGAAAAGCCCTCCTATTACAGTTGACGGAGAGAAGAGGTATCTCTTGATAAAGCCATGGGCTAAAAGGCCTGTTATAACAGCAGGAATGGTCGTTATGATTAGCAGGGCTGCTGCCTTTGTGCCATAGAAACCTTCTTTATCTCTTTTAAAGAGGCCGATAAATCTATCCCTGTAGAGAAAAAGGATCGAGAGTATTGCCCCTAACTGGATAAAGACCTCAAAGGTCGAGGCCCTCTGTCCCTCAAATCCTATTGCATGGCCTGCGAGGATGAGATGGCCTGTTGAGGATACAGGCAGGAATTCTGTCAGCCCCTCGACGAGACCGAGTATTATGGCCTGAAAGATCTCATTCATAGGATTAAAGTATAACCAAAATAAGGGAGGTGTTGAAAGGGCCTACAATAAGCATGGTATGAGTTACTCCATCTATAAAGATAGATGACAAGAGCGAGAAGGCAGAGAGGCGATCCGTTGTCTTGACAGAAGCATCAGGATACTAAATAATAGTTGATACCTTTATTTAATCAGGAGGCAGGGAATGGAACGGGTATTGAGCGGGATGCAGGCAAGCGGCAGACTACATATCGGGAATCTCGTTGGAGCACTACAGAACTGGGTTAGATTACAGTCTCGATATGACTGTTATTATTTTGTAGCTGACTGGCATGCCCTTACAACAGGATATACAAAACCCGAGGCTATAAAGGATTCAACCGAGGACCTCCTGATAAACTTTATAGCAGCAGGGCTCGACCCTGAAAAATGCACTATCTTTATCCAATCCCATATTATCGAGCATGCAGAGTTACATCTGCTCCTCTCGATGATAACGCCCCTTGGATGGCTCGAAAGGGTCCCTACCTATAAAGAAAAACAACAGGAATTGAAGGATAGAGACCTCTCTACCTATGGATTCCTTGGTTACCCTGTGTTGCAATCGGCAGATATATTGATTTACAGGGCAAGGTATGTCCCTGTAGGGATAGACCAGTTTCCCCATCTGGAGATAACCCGTGAGATTGCAAGGCGGTTTAATTATCTATACAGAGAGGTCTTTCCCGAGCCAGAAGGTCTTCTTACAGAATTCCCCAAGGTCCCTGGCACAGATGGAAGAAAGATGTCAAAGAGTTATGGCAATGCGATCTATCTCTCAGACCCTCCTGAGGTTGTCGAGGAGAAACTCAGGACGATGATGACAGACCCTGCGAGGAAAAGACGGACCGATCCAGGAGACCCTGAGTTGTCGCCAGTGTTCCAGTTGCACAGGATCTTTTCCTCAAAGGAGGAGATCGATGAGGTTGCTCATGGATGCAGAACTGCCGGGATAGGATGTATCGATTGTAAGAGGATATTGATAAAGAATGTCTTTAATGCTATGGAGCCGATATGGAGAAAGAGAGAGGAGTTGTTGAATAACAGGGATTTATTGAAGGATATAGCCCGAAAGGGAAACGAGAAGGCAAGGAAGGTGGCACAGGAGACGATGGAACTCATAAGAGAGGCATTAGGGGTTGGAAGATTGTGAGGGTCGTAAAAAAACCTTGAGAGGGCAATCTTCACATCGTGGTTTCGGTCTGCAGAAGTCCTTTCCAACCCTGACGAAAAGGGCATGATACTCGTTGAATAATGGCACGTCTTCATCCAGCCCATCATGAAACAGACGCTGGTATTCTTCATAGGGGGCATCATATGGAAGTATATTATGCCTCGAAAGGACCCTCCTCGTATAGGCATCTATAACAAATACAGGTTTTCCGAGGGCATAAAGCAGGATAGAGTCTGCTGTCTCAGGACCTATGCCATTAACTTCAAGGAGTTTGTGCCTCAGATATTGCAAATCTTCTTTCTTCATCTTTTTCATACTTCCTTGATAACTATTCATAAGGAGAGATATGAAGGCCTTCAACCTCTTTGCCTTTATGTTGAAATAACCAGCCGGACGAATCAGTTCTGCTAATCTTCCCTCCTGTATCTCCTCCAGTTTTTCTGGACTCAGGAGACCAGCGGCCTTTAGATTCGTGATCGCCTTTTCTACATTACCCCAGTTCGTATTCTGAGTGAGGATTGCACCGACCGCGATCTCGAAGGGTGTTTCTCCAGGCCACCAGTGTTGGGGTCCGTAGAATGAATAAAGCCTTTCGAATATCTTAAGAAGATTCTTCATCTATTCGTCATCCTGTATATAAAGGCAAGAATCTCGGCAACGGCCTTGTAAAGTTCAGGCGGTATCTCCTGATAGATATCAAGTGTTGAAAGGATCTCCGCGAGTTCAGGGTCATCCTTAATGGGTATGTTATATTGCCTTGCTATCTCTATTATCTTCTCAGCAACCTTACCCGAACCCTTTGCGACTATCTTTGGCGCAGAATCCCTTTCTGAATCATATCTGAGAGCAGCAGCCTTTCTTCGTTCCCTTTTCATGATTAAGTCCTTATATCTATGCCTCTATCTAACCATGAGGCCCCTGATTCACCGGCCATTACATTTACTGCCTTGAGATCGAGCCCCCTCTCGCTGAATAATCTTTTAAGATATTCCTTGTTATCTTCTATGACTCTCCGAAATCCCTGGTCTTCGACGACAAATGTTATAAAAAAGCCCTTATTATAAAAGGTGACCATTGTGACAAGGCCTCCGAGTCTCTCGAATTCAAGTTTGATTCTACAGGAAAAGGATGCCTCCTTTCCTTTATTATCTCCTCTTTTGAAAGATATGTTCCCATCTCTTAATTCCTTCCAGATCAGGGGCAGAAAGGTATAGAATGAGTCTGTTACCTTTGAAAGGGTCTGAAAGGTCTCTATATTTCTCAATATAGTCTCCACGGTCTTCTTTATTGTGCCTTCTTCTGCCAATCTCATGAGATTAGTCTTAAGGTCTGTAAGGATGCCTTTCTCCTCAGGAATACCCTCTGCAGAATGACGTAGTTTTGTCTCGAGAAGGACGCCGGTATTTTCTACGGCAGCCCTTAGATTGTAATCCTCTAAACTATCGATTGTTATACGTAAAGTCCTTAGATTCTCTGTAAGAATATTTTTCATCGTATCAGGAACCTGATTTATCAGGGTATCAAGCCTCTTATGAATACCCTCTCCCCTTGTCTTCAAAACTGCCAGAAGGAGCATCTCAACTCTGATGCGCATCTCTATCGGCAGGGAGACTCCAGAGGGAAGGGCCTTCAATATCCTCGACAGCAGATTATAAATATCAGAGGTCCTGACATTGAACATATCCTCTGAAAGGAGCCTCTCGAGGTCCTGGATTAAGCCCTGGATTCTGTTTTCTGAAGGGATAGATCCATCAGCCTTAGATTCATAACCTATAAACTCCAGACTCAACCTCCCTTCACGAAACTCTCCTACCCTCAGATTCAGGATCTGACCAACCTCAAAAGGAAGCTTTGACTCAACAGGAATCAGATTTCCCTTTATCCTTATGACAGCATTGCCAGGGGAAGTTATATTAAACACCTCAGCCTTAATGACCTCGCCCTGGCTCAAAGAGATACCTGATAGGGGTTTCCCGGCAGCAAAAATATATGACCCAAGACCAACCCTTTCCATCATATTATTTTATCATTTATTTCATCATATATTGGTTCGACAGTCCCTGGCTTAATTTGATATAATTCTTCATGTCCATACGGTACATGACATCAGGAGAATCTCACGGGAAGGCCCTCACAGGTATTATAGAAGGGATCCCTTCGAATCTTTCCCTATCCTCGAAGGATATAGACCCTGAACTGAAGAGGAGACAATCCGGTTTTGGAAGGGGAGGAAGGATGAAGATAGAATCAGACCACGCCGAGATTATATCAGGTGTGAGATGGGGAAAGACTATAGGCTCTCCAATAACCCTTCTTATAGAAAACAGGGATTTTAAGAACTGGTCTGCAGGTATGTCAATAGAGTCATCAGAGAAAGGCTCTATCCCTCCTGTTACAAGGCCAAGACCGGGCCACGCAGACCTCTCAGGTGCAATTAAATACGATCACCATGACATCAGGGATATCCTCGAGCGTTCCAGTGCGAGAGAGACAGCCATGAGAGTAGCCCTCGGCGCAGTCGCAAAAAGATTTCTTTCAGAATTTGGCATAAGAATAGGTAGTTTTGTGACGCAGATAGGCAGTGAGTCTATGGAGATGAAGAGCCACAGCCTTACTGATAGAGAGCTTATCGACCTCTTCGATAGGGCTGAGACCTCGCAAGTAAGGTGCCCTGATGAAAGGGTGACAGAAAGGATGACGGAACTCATTGAGGCTGCCATTAAGAAAGGAGACTCCCTTGGCGGTCTCTTTGAGGTCTTTGTAACAGGAGTCCCTGTAGGCCTCGGAAGTCACGTCCAGTGGGACAGGAGGCTTGATGGAAAACTCTCGCAAGCCATTATGTCCATCCAGGCGATTAAAGGAGTCGAGATTGGTTCTGGCTTTGAAATGGCAGGCCATTTCGGTTCAGAGGTGATGGATGAGATCTTTTATCGAGCACCTCATTTTTATAGAATCACCAATCATGCCGGCGGTATTGAGGGGGGTATTTCTAACGGCATGCCCATAATCCTGAGGGCTGCTATGAAACCGATACCTACTCTGAGGAGGCCTTTAAGGTCTGTTGATATAGTCACGAAGGAAGAGTACGAGGCTGCCTATGAGCGCTCTGATGTCTGTGCCGTGCCCGCTGCATCTGTGATTGGTGAGGCAATGGTTGCCCTTGTGATAGCGGATGCGATGCTTGAGAAATTTGGTGGCGATAGCATGACAGAGGTAAAGAGGAATTATGAGTCATACCTTGATTACATAAAGAGATTTTAACCGAACTATTTCTTAATCGTCCTTTGAATAGACATTATTTAAAAATCTCCCCTCCCTCCTCTTTTCCAAAGAGGGGAATTGTTCCTCCCTTTGAAAAAGGGTGGTCAGGAAGGATTTTACAGATTTTTGAGATTTCTGACTGCCGGGGATTGGAAAGTCGGTATAGGGAGGAACCATTGTGAAATTGGGAAATGAGAAGTAAAAAAGGATATAATAATAAGCAAAAGGAGGTTTTGAATATGACTGTTATAGATATGGTTGCAAAAGAATTGCATATGAATCCCAAGAAACTTTTAAATGAAAGCCTCAGGAGTTATCTTGAAAAAAGGCTTTCAAAGGTTGAGGCGGATATTTTTCTTATAGCGAAAAAATATGGAGTCAAGGATGTATTTGAGCTTGACGCAAAAGCTAAAAAGGGATTTGTAAAAGAAAAAGACGCTTATGATGACTATTTCACCCTGGATAACCTTGAGGCAGAGCGTGAAAAGATAAAAAAATTTTTAGAGAAACTTTAATGCCCTCCCTTGAAGATATCAAGAGAATAGCTGAGATCGAGTTTTCAGATATAGTTAAAACTACATTGCAACTTGACTATAAACTGAGAATTACTCTTATAAATAACAGCTTTATAGATGTGTATTTATCTCAGAGACTTCCTGATAAATTCGGTTTTCATTGGGAGTGCAAGGATAAAAAAAGGACGATTTACAGATACGATAACTTTCCTGATAAGCATTGGAAGTCAATATCAACCTTTCCATATCACTTTCATAATAAATCACAGGATTCTGTTGAGGTCTCTCCTTTTCCACTAACTATTATTGAAGGCTTCAGGGCTTTTATGGAATTTGTAAGAAATAAAATGAAATAACTTCATGTCCGCTTTCTCAGCACATTCTCATCGAATTTTGAGATTTCTGACTGCTGACTTGCCATTATTATACCACCCCTCTCAGCCCTCTCATCGATTATCTCAAATAGCTGTCTCACCTCCTTTATCTCAGCTTCTTAAATAAGGATTATAAAGTTCATAAGGGCAGGCATTCCCTGGAGAAATGGTGGCTCATGAAATGGGCAAAAATTATAGAGGTCTGAAAGATCAAAAGGTTTTCTGCTCTCTACTTCAACTTTATCATGAGAAGTTCTTGATAGGTCAGGATCTTTCCCTTCTGGAATTCCCTCAAAAATCTTTCAGCGCCATCCTTTGATTTAAAGGCCAGTATCCCGTATCCCATCGGTGTCTTCACGCCTGAGTCAATAACATAAACAGCATCGCTTATGCCGACTGTCTCGGATGTATAATAATCATGGACAATGGCATTCGAGTCAAAGGAGTCTTGCATTGTGGCGCATTGCTGGTCTCTCCAGAGCAGGGCGCAACCAATGTCATCGAATGCAACCTTTTGAAGGCTCTTTGTATCAGAGACAGAGAATTTGATGCCTTCGTCAGTGATTGTCATGTTGCAGAGGGCACATATTCTGGGCATTGCTCCTTTTTTTGTCTCCTCAGCCTGAACCAGCGTTGAAAGGAGTGACAGGGAAAATAATATGATTAAGAATCTCTTCATTTAGCCTCCTTACTTTTTTAAGATTATCATATCGCGGATTAATTAATCAACAAATGCCTAACAGGTATTTCACTGTAAAAAACCATATAAAACAAAGACTTAAACCGGGCATAATTTTTTGCTTGACAAGCACAATATATTGTGGTTTAATCAACAATAATAATCCTTGAGATACTAAATGATTGATTCAGGAAGGAGGTATTTATGAATCTAACAGGTACGATTAATCTTACCCCTAATTCCCTTAAGGTTCTCGAAAAACGGTATCTGAAAAAGAATGAAGAGGGCAAGGTGGTCGAAACGCCTGAAGAGCTTTTCAGGAGGGTGGCAAGACATGTGGCAAAGGCTGATATGTTTTACGGGGCTACTGAAGGTGAGATAACAAAGACCGAGGAGGAATTCTATGAGTTGATGACATCCTTCTGCTTTCTCCCGAACAGTCCTACCCTTATGAATGCAGGCAGGAGGCTTGGCCAGCTCTCTGCCTGTTTTGTCCTTCCTGTAGATGACTCGATGGAGTCAATCTTTGATGCTGTTAAGAATGCAGCAATAATTCACAAATCAGGTGGAGGTACAGGCTTCAGTTTTTCAAGGCTCAGGCCGAGTGGAGATGTTGTTGGTTCCACCAAGGGGGTATCATCAGGGCCTGTCTCATTCATGACCGTCTTTGATGCTGCCACAGAGGCCGTCAAACAGGGGGGAACGAGACGGGGAGCGAATATGGGTATGCTGAGGGTAGACCATCCTGATATTATTGATTTTATAAAGTGTAAGGATGAAAACACAAAGTTCAATAATTTCAATATATCGGTAGGTCTTACCTCTGAGTTCATGAAGGCCCTTAAAGAAGACAGAGAATATGACCTGATAAATCCGAGAACAGGTAAGGCTGTAAAGAGATTGAGGGCAAAGGAGGTCTTTGACCTCATAGTAAATCATGCCTGGAAGAATGGCGAGCCTGGCATCGTCTTTCTCGACAGACTTAATGCTGCAAATCCTACCCCAGCTCAAGGTGAGATAGAATCCACAAATCCCTGCGGCGAGCAGCCTCTCTTGCCCTACGAGTCTTGTAACCTCGGCTCAATAAACCTTGCAAAGATGGTAAAGGAGATCGGGGGAAGGTTCGAGGTCGACTGGGAGAGGCTCAAGGATACTACATGGAAGGCGGTTCATTTTCTCGACAATGTTATAGATGTAAACAGGTATCCCCTTCCCAGGATTGAAGAGATGACAAAGTCTAACAGGAAGATAGGTCTTGGCATTATGGGATGGGCTGATATGCTTATTCAGCTAAGGATACCATACAACTCTGGAGAAGCCCAGGAACTCGCTGAAAGGGTGATGGGGTTTATACAGACTGAAGGGAGGAAGGCATCAATAAGGCTTGCTGAAGAAAGGGGTGTCTTCCCTAATTATAAGGGCAGTATCTATGATGGCAGGTTCCCTGTGAGGAATGCAACTGTGACAACAATAGCTCCTACAGGAACTCTCTCGATAATTGCTGGTTGCTCATCTGGTATAGAGCCACTCTTTGCTATAACATTCGTGCGGAATGTGATGGAAGGTACCAAGCTCATTGAGGTGAACCCTTATTTCGAGAAGGTAGCAAAGGAAAGAGGGTTCTGGAGCAGAGAACTGATGGAAAGGATAGCATCCTCAGGTAGTATCAGGGACTTTGAAGAGATACCAGAGGAGATCAGAGAGGTTTTCCTTACAGCCCATGACATAACGCCAGAAGACCATATCAGGATGCAGGCATCATTCCAGAAGTATGTGGACAATGCAGTATCAAAGACAGTGAATTTCCCTCACGATGCGACTCCTGATGATGTAAGAAAGGTATATCTTCTCGCCTATGAGCTTGGCTGTAAAGGCGTGACTGTTTACAGGGATGGATCGAGGGAGGAACAGGTGCTGTCCACTGGAAAGACAAAGGCTTTAAGGACAGATCATGGAGTGAATGAGACAAACCTGACAGGGAAGATAGTGCCTCGAAAAAGGCCTGACGTAATAAAGGGTTCTACAAGGCTTATAAAGACAGGATGCGGGAATATCTATGTGACGATAAATGAGGATGAAAAGGGGCATCTCTTCGAATTGTTCACATCAATGGGTAAGGCAGGGGGCTGTGCAGCCAGCCAGGCAGAAGCAATAGGCAGACTCGTATCTCTTGCCTTCAGGTCAAATATCGACCCTGCCGAGGTTGTTAAACAACTCAAGGGGATATCCTGTCATCAACCCACATGGAGCAATGGTGGAAAGATCCTTTCCTGTTCTGATGCAATAGCAAAGGCGATAGAGAAATACAACCAGAAGGCTGAAAAGGGAGGCAATGGTCATAAGGATAGCGGATTTGTGATGTTAATCGGTGCCTGTCCTGAATGTGGAGGAAGCGTTGAGCACGAGGGAGGATGCGTTGTCTGTCATAACTGTGGATTTACAAAGTGTGGATAAGAGATAGACGGAGATAGATATGAATAAGAACAATGGTAATGGGAAGTTTATCCGTCCTTCCTGGGACGAATATTTTTTAGAGATAGCAAAGGTCGTATCTTTACGCTC
>Ga0334722_10005084_pt1 | contig 13418 bp, 11 predicted proteins | sample C3_bottom_MG_FD_207210 | JGI IMG/M metagenome (GOLD analysis project Ga0334722, IMG submission 207210) | Sediment microbial communities from Yellowstone Lake, YNP, Wyoming, USA - C3_bottom | ecosystem: Environmental > Aquatic > Freshwater > Lake > Sediment | place: USA: Wyoming | collected...
ACGGGCTTGCGAGCGGCACGTATACCCTGTCGGTGCTGGCGGACAACTATGGCTGGATAGCCGAGTCGAATGAAAACAACAACGTAGGCAGTTACCAGATAGCGATATTATGAAATGTCGCCGAGTTCCAGAATTATTGATCTTATTTCAGGCAACTGCAGAGGAGGCATTGTAGAACGTTAACTTGCAATTCCCTGGAAGGCACCATATGGGTCCCTTCCCAAAGATAAGCCCCCTCAACCTTTTTCCCTCTCACACTGGGGGAGAGGGGCAGGGGTGAGGGGAGTTGTATTGGGTTAGGTGGGGGTGATGAGTACTAATACAAACGAAATAATAATTGTTACATTCCTACGGAATCCCCCTCACTCTCCCTCGTTGGGGAGAGGATAAAGGATGGGAAACAGCCGTAACAATTTCAAATGCGTTGGTATTAGTGCCGGATACTTCACCCTCCCCTCAATCCCCACCCGTCAAGGGAGGGGCGAACATCATGATCAGATACCACGCAGCTTGCTGCGTGGAGGTTCATTTGGTCATCCCGGATCGGTTCAGTTTGAGCTGCCGTAAATCTCTTTCCACGGCATCCTTGAGTATCGCATGGACAAAGTCGCCGTTCACCAGTCTCCGTTCGTCACCCTCTTCCTTTTCCCCCGACCGTTCTGATAGATATCATTTTAACTGCGAACTGCGCAACGTCTTTTCCCCTGATGTGGCGAATCCACCTCTCAATAGCCTGTTTTGATCATTTCAGTGCTTTGCTATTATGGCCCATAACCTGGAACAGCCTTTCCGAATAGTGTTCGCTGGTTTCCAAGGAGCTGAAGCGGAACCGCTGGTTTTACGGGCCTTTTTCTTGCGGAAAATATCCTGTTATGTTACTATGTCGGCCTGTATGAAAACGCTGAGCGCACTTGTCTTCCTCTGCCTGCTGACTCTTTCCCCGGACGCGCTGCCCGCGGAAAAAAGTCTGACAATAAAGGGCGTGCGGTATTTTTCGTACGCTTCCTTCACCCGGGTCGTTTTTGAGGTCGAGGCGATGACGCCCTATGTCCTTACGAGGGCGGCGGACAGGCGTCATCTGATGCTGAGCGCTTACGAGGCGCCCCTTCTGCTTAAAGCGCAGCTTCCCCCTGTTCACGACGGCGTGGTGAGCGGCATGGAATCAAGGGAAGAAGGCGGCAGGCGAATCCTTACGATCCTTCTGGAGGCCGCAGCGGGCGAGGTTAAGGATTTCGTGCTTCGCGGACCGGACCGGATCGTTCTTGACATCGCCAAGAGCGCAGCGGCCGCATCCGCGTCAGCGCAATTGCCCGCGTCCCGACCGAAGGTAATCGTTCTTGATGCCGGACACGGCGGCAGGGACACGGGAATCGCACTTGGGGACAGGACGGAAAAGGCTTTTACACTAGACTTTTCTCTTTCGCTCAGAAAAATGCTGACGGCGAAAGATCCCGGTCTGTCAGTGGTCCTGACGCGCGAAAAAGACAAGGAACTAGCGCTGGACGAGCGAGCAGCGATTGCGAATACCGCAGGCGCCCTGCTCTTCATCAGCATCCACGCGACGCCCGGCGCGCATGCGCGGGTCTATATCCAGGATCTTGATGAGGGGATGATTGCTCCTGTTGCCTCTGTCGCTGCGAAGGATTTTTTCGGAGTTGATGCGTCGAGCGAGCATCAGGAGATGCTATGGGGAGGGCAGCAGGCGGGCCATGTTAAGGAGAGCGGCAGCCTCGGCAGAAAACTCATGCGACAGCTCGGCAACAGGGAAGGCGCGGAGCCCGTGCAGGCCCCGCTCGCCCTGCTCAGGGCGGTTGATGCCGCCGCTGTCCTGGTGGAGGTCGGCAGCGGACAGGACCGGGTCGTCGCAACTGAGGCCGTTTTAAAGGGGATCGAGGAGTATGTCAGAGAGAACCGATAGGCGGTCCCGGGGCAGTTGGATGCTGTTCGGGGTTGTTTTCCTTCTGGCCTGCCTCGCGGGCGCCGGCCTTTATCTATGGTCCGCGATGAGCGGGCATTGGAAGGCGGAGCCGTTTTCGGCGCAGAATCAGGCCATGCCGATTGAGACCGCTCTTCCGGACGAGACGATCGCGCTGACGGTTTACTATCCAATGGACGGAATCCTTGTCGCGGAGACGGTCTCCGTGAAGAGGCAGCCCGATAGCCGGTCTCAGGCGAGGGAGGCCGTGGCCGCAATCCTGTCGGACCGGAGATCGTTGCCGGCCCCGGCGCTCGGCGCTCTTCGTCTTCGCGAGCTCTACATCGATGCAGCGGGAACGGCATATATTGATCTCTCCCCGGTCCCCCCGGACGGCGTACGGGCCTCGGCCTGGGATGAACTTCTGGCGACGTATGCCCTGGTGAACACGCTCCAGCAGAATTTTGAAGGGATCCGGCAGGTCCGTATTCTGCTGGAAGGCAGAGAGGCGCAGACGCTTGCCGGGCACATCGATGTGTCCCGGGCGTTCAGCAGGCGGATGGATCTGGTGAAACAGTAGTATCGTAAAAACCATGCAAAAAGCAATCGGCATATTCGACTCCGGCATCGGCGGGCTGACGGTGCTCAAGGAAATCATCGCAAAGCTGCCCGACGAGAACATCATTTATCTCGGGGACACGGCGCGGGTCCCCTATGGCATCCGTTCGCCGGAGACTGTCACGCGCTACAGCTTTGAGAACACCCGGTTTCTGCTTTCCCAGGAGATCAAGATGCTCGTGGTCGCCTGTAATACGGCTTCCGCCATCAGCCTTGAGGCGGTGAAGAAGGAATTCCCGCTTCCGGTGATCGGCGTGCTTGAGCCAGGAGCTCGCGCCGCGGTCGCGGCCACCAGGACGGGACAGGTGGGCGTGATCGGCACGGAAGCCACGATCGAGAGCAAGGCCTATGAAAAAGCGATCAAGAAGCTCGCCCCTGACGTCGTGGTGCACAGCCTGGCGTGTCCGCTCTTTGTTCAACTGGCCGAGGAAGGGTGGACGGAAAATGATGTTGCCCGGCTCGTGGCGGAAAAGTACCTTGCTCCCTTGCGCGGCCTCGGCATCGACACGCTGGTGCTCGGCTGCACTCATTACCCCCTTCTTAAGCGGGTGATCAGCGGGGTCATGGGCGAAGGAATCATGTTGATAGACTCCGCCACCGAGACAGCAGGGGAGGTCGCGGACGTGCTCGACAAGCTGAAATGGAGGCAACCCGGGGAGGGCCTCAGAAAATATTACGTGACCGATACGCCGGCGCGCTTCGAGAAGATCGGGAAGCGGTTCCTCGGCGATGCGCTTCTTCGCGCCGAGCAGGTGAAGGTGGGCGGGGTATAACGAAAAAAGTTTGACAATACGGCAGTTTCAACGGGGTGGGAGCATGAAAAAGGAATGTGAGCATACCAGGAAGTCGCTCAAAAAATATCTGCACGGCTATTTATTCAGACCCCGGAAGATCAGGATGGACCGGCATTTGGAATCCTGCGCGATCTGCAGGTCGGAATTCGATGCGCTAAAACGAAGGGAAGAGACCCGCTTGTTCCTGAAGGACATTATGCCGGATGAGAGTATGGGCGCGCGAATGAACGAGGTATTTTCCGCGCTGGCAAAGCTCAGGAAGATATTTTATCGTCCCCTCTGGACCGCGGCGATTGTCGTGGTTGTGGGCTATGTTTACTATTATGCTGTCACTCCGGGGCGGATCGATGTTGAGCTTGAGAATATTGTGAAGAGCATCCCCGCTACGACCGCGTCGACGGCAAGCGGGCCGTCAATAACGGCTGTTGCCGCTCCCCTGGTCACGGCGCCTGCTGTCACGGTCCGGCCTGCCGCGTCTCAGCCTCCCGCGCCGGTGACAGAACCTCTTGCGATAACCATAATCGTGGAAGAAGAGAAGACGGCGATCCGGAAGATCAACCAGGTGCTGCGGGGGCACGCGGTGCTCAGGAGGCAGAAGTTCGGCGATACGGTCAAGGAAATTTCCGGGAGCATGAACTCAAAAGAGCTGCTTACGCTTTTCAGCCGGCTCGAAGTCGCGGGAAGGATCAAGTTCAGCCATACGCGCCTTGAATCGTTCCCGGGCGCACAGCTCATACCGTTCATTATAAAACTGAAGGTCATGCCTTCCGCAATGGGGAAGACACCGGCGCCCGCCCTGTCCGAGAGCGGGATTGCCACGACGGGGAAGACGTCAGCGAGCAGCCCGCCTGAGAGCGGGGCCGCGGCGCAATAGGTCCCGGGGCGCCAAGTTAATAACGGTCTCATAATAGTATTGACATAAAAATTGCGTCATCCCCGAGTGTATCTATCGGGGATATGGTTTTAACACCAGATTCCCCCCGGCTTAAAACATGCTGGGGCAGGCTTTTAAACCTTCGGGAATGACAGTTTGATTATGTTGTTTCCATTTTGAGACGATTAATAACTCCCGACGGGGAGGAATGGACTACAGGCACGAATGGCTCAGACTCTTGAATATCAGGAAACAATCGACTATCTATTCGGCTTGCAGAAACACGGCGTAAAGCTTGCGCTTGCCAACAGCGTTCATCTAATGAGCCTGATGGGAGAACCGCACAAAAAGTTCCGCGCTGTTCATGTCGCCGGGACGAACGGCAAAGGTTCGACCTCGGCTTTTATCGCGAACATGCTTCAGGCCGCGGGATACAGGGTGGGGCTTTACACGTCTCCGCATTTGATCAGTTTTACCGAGCGGATCAGGATCAACGCAGTCCCGATCACCGAGGATAGGGTGGTGGAACTGGCGCAGAGGGTCCGGGCCGCGGGTCAGAGCGGGAAGAGTCCGCTTAATCCCACCTTCTTCGAGGTGACGACCGCCATGGCATTCACCTGCTTTGCCGAGGAAGGAGTCGACATCGCTGTGGTAGAGGTCGGCATGGGCGGGCGGCTGGATTCGACGAATGTGCTCACGCCGCTTGTATCTGTCATTACGAACATCGATATCGAGCACACGGAATTTCTGGGAGACACGCTTTCGCTGATCGCGCGGGAGAAGGCGGGCATCATCAAACAGGAAGTGCCCGTTGTCACGGGCGCTGTTCAGCCGGAGGCCGTTGCCGTCATAGAACAGGAGGCGGTAGTCAGGCGGGCCCGGGTCCATCGGATGATGAAGGATTTCGCGCCGGAGCATATTGTTCCGGGACCATCGCAGAGGTTTGATTACCGCGGGCTCGCGACCACATACCGCGACCTCGGGATAAACATGCTCGGCGGGTATCAGGTGGACAATGCCTGCCTCGCTGTTGCAACGGCTGAGTGCCTTCGTGAGGCCGGCATCGTTATCGACGAGGCCTCCCTGCGCCGGGGGCTGGAACTGACCAGATGGGAGGGACGCCTGGAGCAGGTAGCCCGGCGGCCGGATATCTATCTCGACGGCGCGCACAACCCTGCGTCGGCGAGAATGCTGGCCAGGGCGGTTGGGGAAATGAAGTCCGCGTACGACAGGATTATACTGGTAATCGGGATACTGGGCGACAAGGATTACGGGGGCATCCTTTCCGAGCTCTTACCACTTGCGGATTCCGTCGTGGTGACGAGGCCGGACTACGGGCGGGCCATGGACGTTCAGATCCTTGCGTCAGAGGTCCGGAAACTGCACGGTTCCGTGAACACGGCGGACACCATGACAACGGCGATCGAAAAGGCCCGCCAAACGGCTTCATCCGGCGACCTCATCCTTATCACCGGTTCTCTCTATATTGTGGGCGACGCCCGAAACCTGCTTATGATAGACACGCGCGGGAACGGCGCGCTTTGGGGCCTGAAGGGATGATGCGAATGCGGGTTGCCGAGCCCGCGCAGGGAGAGACGGAACGCTTTGGTCGAATAAACGAAATGCGGAGTGAAAAGCCCGAGACAATGGATCAATGCATATGAAACGCCGTTTGCTGTTGATGTCGCTTGTTCTCTGTGCCGGGATATTTCCCCGGGGGCCTTGCCACGCCCTCGCGGAGGAGCCACCCAAAAAGATGCCTGTGTCGGTGAAGGCCGACAAGCTCGATTATGACCGGGCAAGCGACCGATACGTCGCGGCAGGCAATGTGAAGGTCGAGCAGGAAGGCATGCGGCTCGAAGCCGACGCGGTGACCCTGGATAACAAGACGGGCGAGGCCCTGGCGGAGGGCCATGTGGAGCTTCGGGACAAGGGCGATATTATCCGAGCTGACAAGCTGAATATCAACATCAATACCCGGGCGGGAGTGATCTATAACGGCGACCTGTTCATGGGGAAGGACAACCTTCACCTGAAAGGCGATAAAATAGAGAAACAGTCGGACACGGTTTTCCATGTCCGGAACGGCACGTTTACCACGTGCGACGGGGGAGAGTGGTTTCTGAAGGCCGACGAGCTCGATGTCGATATGGACCGGTATGCCACCGGCTCCGGCGTATCTTTCAACATGGTCGGTCTGCCGGTGCTGTATACCCCGTATCTGCTGTTTCCGGTAAGGAGGCAGACCGGATTGCTGATTCCCGAGCCGGGATACAGCCGCAGAGAGGGCTTCCTGCTGAAAAACACCTTTTTCTGGGCCTTGTCGGATTACCAGGACATGACCCTGTATTCCGATTACCGGGCGAAGCATGGACACGGCACCGGTGTTGAATACCGCTATGTGAATTCCCGCGACTCATCGGGCAAGGTCTATTACAATTATTTCAATACATTTCATGCCGGAAATGCGCGATGGGAGTTCAAGCTCCAGCACCAGGAGGAATTCGCCGAGGACCTCTCGGGCCGCGTGGACATCGATCTGGTGAGCGATCATGCATACTTCAGCGATCTTGAAAAGAAGATCGAGTTGCGGTCACGACCCTATACGGACTCGAACGCTTTTTACGTGGAACGGTGGAATACGGCGGCGCTCTTTCTCATGGGCCAGTATTCGACGGACCTCACGCGGACGAACGAAAATACCATTCAGAAAACTCCGGAGGTCAGGTACGTTATCTTTGAGGAAAATGCGGTCGGACCGTTTCATATTAACTTTGACGGTTCCGCGGCCAATTTTGATTTGCAAAAGGGGAATAGCGTCCGGCGGGCGGACTTTAATCCGCAGCTGACCGCGGTCTTCGGCGGCGGCGGGGTGGGCTTCACGCCCCGGGCCGGCGTACGCGCAACGTTCTACAGCCGGAGCGCCGATGCGATCGAACCAATTGAGCGGAAGTACTATTATGCCGGGGCCGATCTGAACGCCAGGTTCTCGCGCGAATTCGGTTCGGACCGGGAGTCAGGGCTTGGACGGGTCAGACATTCGATAGAGCCCACCATATCATATGCTTTCGTGCCCCATGTCACGCAGGAAAGCATACCCCAGCTCGATTCCGCGGATGTTGCGCTTGCGCGGAACCTTTTCACCTTTTCCCTGATCAATCGTCTGACCGCGCACTACAAGGATGATACGGGCTTTAAGACCTACGATATGATGGTACTCAGGCTTTCGCAGTCCTACGATCTGGTCGAGGCAAGGAAAAAAGAGGTTGCGGCGACCTACCCCCGTTCGGAGCTGCGGGGCGAACTGTTCTTTAAAACCCCGAGGTTGCTTACGTTGACCGCGCGGGGCAACTATAATTCCTATTCAGACCGCCTCTCATCCTCATCCGAGGGCGTCAACATCCATGCGCACGATGTGCAGCTTGATCTGACCCATCAATACCTGCGCGAACCCAGAACCCAGTTCGTGATCGGCGGCGTCGGCTTCGCCCTCGGCAAGTGGGACCTGAACATGCAGCTCTGGCGCGATGTCGAGAACAGGTTCACGACCCAACAGGAGTACAAGGCCCACTATGCTTCCCAGTGCTGGGGGTTAAGCTTCCAGTACATAACAAAACCGGGGGAAACCCAGTATCTGGCAATGCTGGAACTGAAGGGTCTCGGCGGGGTGAAGCTGTAATAATAAGGAGGGGGCATGGCGGATGAGATCATTGTACTGATAACCGCGGGCGCCGGTGAAGAGGCCGCGAAGATAGCCCGCTCGCTGGTTGAAGAGCGTCTGGTCGCCTGTGTGAACATCGTGCCCGAAGTGCGCTCGATATTTTTCTGGGACAACAGCGCGAGGGACGAGCGCGAGACACTCCTTGTCTGCAAGAGCAGGGCGCAGCGGCTGGACCAGATTATCGCGCGCGTTAAGGAACTTCATACCTATGCCGTTCCGGAGATTATCGCGCTTCCGATCATCGGCGGGTCACGCAGTTACCTGGACTGGCTGAAGGAAGCGACGACTGAGTAGACACTCAACACGTTGTAAAACAAAATAAATTATTATAAAAAAAATAAATAAGACCTTGACAATGGTTGAATCTTTATGTTAACCTTTTAACGGGTTGAGTTGCGCCTTTTGCTGGAGGTATGATGAAGGCAAGAAATACGAGAAATACCAAGAAAAAAGAATACTTTACCTTCATGTTCCTGCCGGGGCCGAATGCGCGCGTCCGCACGTTAAGCATATCCAAATCCGTCATAAAGACCGTATTTCTTTCCATCATGGCAGTGCTTATCCTTTCTCTCTATCTGGTCTACGATTACAATGAAGTAAAGGACAAAGTCTGGGAGCTTCAGTCCATGCGCGAGGAACTGATGCAGCAGAAGGCCCAGGTCCAGAATTTCGCCCTCAATCTTCTTGACTACAAGCGCCAGATGTTCCTGCTTCGTGATCTGGACACCAAGCTCCGCCGCGCCGTGAGCCTCGGCCCCCGTGACAAGGCCCAGCAAGTGCTCGGCATCGGCGGTCCGGATGAACTGGGTCTTCAGAACCTTGCCTCCATGGGTGAGAAAAAGCAGACCGAAGCGCTCAAGGAAATGCATGAAGAGCTTTCGCAGCTTAAAGGCGCCGCGTCAAAGCAGGAAGCCAGCCTCCAGATGCTGATCGAGTATTTCGAGGACAAACGCTCCTTGTATGCCTCGACCCCTTCGGCCTGGCCGGTCAGGGGATGGGTGACCTCACCTTTCGGCAACAGGACCTCGCCGTTCAGCGGTATATTGAAATTCCATGAAGGCATGGATATCGCCGCCCAGACCGGAACTCCGGTGATGGCGCCGGCCGACGGCGTGGTGATCAAGGCCGGCTTCGGCACCGGTTACGGCAATATGGTCGAGCTCAGCCACGGTTACGGCATCAAGACGCTGTACGGCCACAACTCGAGGCTGAATGTCAAGGCAGGCCAACGGGTGCGGCGCGGAGAGGTCATCGCCTACGTGGGTGATACGGGTTCCAGCACCGGCCCCCATGTTCACTATGAAGTGCGTATGAACGGCCTGCCGGTAAATCCTGTAAAATATCTGAACTAAGAGGCCTTGTCGCGGACAGCTTTCACATTAATCTTGCCTATGTCATTTCATCCAGAACCCGATAATTCCCAAAATTGGCCGAGGAAAAGAGCGTGGGGACATGAAAGAGGCTCTTTCCCTTTGTACTAAACCGTGTTCTGTCATGTGGCAACCATAATTTGCCGCATGCGGAGCCAAGCAAGGAGGGAGTAAGCATTATGTCTACCGGGAAAGTGAAGTGGTTCAACGAATCAAAGGGGTACGGATTCATAGAGCCGGATGGAGGGGGACGGGACGTATTTGTCCACTATTCGGCAATCCAGGGGGAAGGCTATAAAACGCTTTCAGAGGGCCAACCCGTGGATTTTGAGATTGTTCAGGGCGAGAAAGGCCCCCAGGCTTCGAATGTTATGAAGGCATCCTCATAAAAACGTACGCCGCCGGTCGCTGACGGCCAATAAAAAGTGAGCAGGAATGTTATTGAGAGCCCCGAAGGCACCCCTCTTCGGGGTTTTTGTTTGGGAACGGGCATCACACATTTGAATAAAAAAAGGGAGGGGCTGTTGCCCCTCCCTTTTTTGATACGGCAGGAAACTTAGAATTTCACGTCAAACGTGAGATAAATATCCTTCGAGTCCTTGATGGGTGTGAGCATCTGGGCGTTTGCCGGCGAGGCCAGGTCGTCGATTTTCTTCGGCGCCCCGATCCAGGAATTGCTGCCGGTATAATCATACTTGGACATCTGATATCCCAGCCTGAAGAAGGCCTGGCCTTTCTTTGCGATGGGCTTGTTCTTCAGTTCCTGAATAACGTAGAGTTCATAGACAGAGCCCCTTGTCCCGAGCTTGCTGGTCCAGAGGTCGTCTCCCGCCGGCACCATGCCGATCCAGTATTGAGAACCGTGGTTATACTCAGCGCCGATCTTTGTGCCGGTGGACTTGATATCATACCGTCCGCCGAGATAAAAGGCATTGCCTGACTGGCTCTTCTTTTCGCCGCCCATTGCAGCGGCATCATACATCAGGCCCGCAACGCCCATATCCGGTACGCCATCTCCAGTTGTATCCACCATGTAAAGGTTGTCATTGGGAGTGGTGTTACTGGTTGCAGCGGAGAAGAAGAGATTGAGGTTGTCGATCTTGCCGGTAACCACGCCGCCCACCCAGCTGATGTCTCCGAGGTTTGTCGTGACTCCCGCATCGGACGGCGCATTAAATATATGCCATCCCTTCTGGTATTGAAGTTCAACATGGAGTTTTTCCGTATCATATACGGCTGCGTTCAGGCCGAGAAAATCGGTATCCTTGACGCTGTTCGCATCGGATTTGAATCCGCTGTCGAAGCCTCTGCCATAGCACAATTTTGCATAGGCGCCCGGCATCACGGCGATATCCGGCGCATAGCCGATAGTCAGACCGTCAAAGGCATAATCGACCATGATGGCCGGGATGCCCGCCGTGCCGATCTTCTCGGTGTTCTGGCGCACATTCGTGGGGATGCCGCCGGTGGACGGCCGTCTTCCGACCGAGAACCATGCAGGCGCGCCGCCGACATTGCTCCAGGTGGCATACGCTGAATCAACTCTCATGGCATTGTCGGAAGGGACGTGGCCGACGGTCCCATCGTTCGGTCCCATGGCCCTGTCGGCAAAATAATTGCCCATGACGGGCGTCATGGTCTCTTGTCCCCACACTTTATACATGACCAGGCGGGCCTTGACCGTAATATCTTCCACCGCATTGGCCTTCAGGTTAATTCCGAACCGGTTGAGATACAAGCTGTTGTTCTTTACGGTTTCCCCTTTTGTCAGTGATGGCGCGGGGCCGCCGAGCATGAACCCCAGAACATCCCCAAACTTATAATAGTCGTGCGTAGTGCCGCTGAGGTTGTCATACCTGAAGCGGTAATCTCCACCGATTTCTACTCCGCCTTCCTCTGCCGCGGCCATGCCTGCGGACACGAGAACCAGCGCCATTACTGCGAAAATAATCTTTTTCATGCACTACCTCCTTGAGATTTGTGAAATTTTTTTAAAAACTCGCAAAAACAGAAGTCTTCAGGAACCCGTCACCTCCTCCCTTGGAAACACTCAACAGGAAAATGCAACTTGTTATTGAGTTAACAACTATTGAAACCATGCGGGCAAAAAAAAGGGGATAAGCTTAATATATGTCAGTATACCAATGTTATGCCCCGGTTATTGCTTTTTTCTTAGCCGATGCCTGTTCAAACAGCACTTCTTTCATCAAGGTGCATGCTGCGATGACCTTCGGGTTTGCAACGCGATAGAATATATTGACTCCTTCCCGTCTGGTGGTCAGGATGCCTTTGTGGCGCATCACCGCGAGGTGCTGAGACACATTCGCTTTTGACGCGCCGAGCCGCGCAACCAGTTCGGTCACCGTTTTTTCCTCGGTGCCGAGAGTGTTCAGAATCTCGATCCTCTTGGGATTGGTGAGGGTTTTGCAGATCTCCGCCTGCATTTCGAAGATCGACTTGTCCGTCAAAATGACGTTCTTCATAGCACCGTTTTATCGTAATCGCGCATGTTTGTCAAGTGTTAAATCACTGTCTCGCGGCGCCTTCTTTTGATAATTATTCCTTGAATTTCCGGATGAAAATGATTAAGATGCTGCACATCCCAGAGACAATCGGAGAGATAGATGATCGGAACTATTCTGAAAAAAATATTCGGCACCAGGAACGACCGGGAGTTGAAGCGCATTCAGCTCATCGTGAACAGGATCAATGAACTGGAGGCGGGAATAGCCGGGCTTCCGGACGCTGCTTTGCGGGACAAGACCGTTGACTTCAGGAAGCGGCTTGAGCAGGGCGTGACGCTCGATGAACTCCTTCCCGAGGCTTTTGCCGTGGCGCGCGAGGCGTCGAAGCGGGTCCTCGGCATGCGCCACTTCGATGTCCAACTCGTGGGCGGCATTGTGCTGCACGAGGGGACGATCGCCGAGATGAAGACCGGCGAAGGCAAGACGCTTGTGGCCACCTTGCCGGTATACCTCAACAGCCTCACGGGCAAGGGCGTGCACGTGGTGACGGTGAACGACTATCTCGCGCGGCGCGACGCCCAGTGGATGGGGGCTCTCTATGAATTCCTCGGCCTGACAGTGGGGGTGATCGTCCACGGACTGACGGACGAACAGCGGCAGGTCGCATACGGGTCGGACGTGACCTACGGCACGAACAACGAATTCGGATTCGATTATCTGCGCGACAATATGAAGTTCGACCTCAAGGATTATTCCCAGCGCGAGCTGAATTTCGCCATCGTGGACGAGGTGGACTCGATCCTCATCGACGAGGCGAGGACGCCGCTCATCATCTCCGGACCCGCGGAAGAGTCCACGGACAAATACTACAAGATCAACCGCATCATCCCGAACCTTCAGAAAGACGCGGACTACACGATCGAGGAAAAGACCAGGACCGCGGCCCTGACGGAGGAAGGCAATGCCAAGGTGGAGCGGCTGCTGAACGCCGGGAACCTGTACGATCCCTCCAATGTCGATCTCGTCCACCATGTTCACCAGGCCTTGAAGGCCCATGCCCTGTTCCACCGCGACGTGGATTACGTGGTAAAGGACGACCAGGTGATGATCGTGGACGAGTTCACGGGCAGGCTCATGCCCGGAAGGCGCTGGAGCGACGGTCTGCACCAGGCCATCGAGGCCAAGGAAAACGTCAAGATCGAGAACGAGAACCAGACCCTGGCGTCCATCACGTTCCAGAACTTCTTCCGGCTTTACAGCAAGCTTGCGGGTATGACGGGCACGGCAGAGACCGAAGCGCCCGAGTTCGCAAAGATCTACAACCTCGACGTGCTCGTGATACCCACGCACCGGCCCATGGTCCGCAAGGACAACGCCGATTTCATCTATAAGAATGAGACCGCGAAGTTCAACGCGGCCATTAAAGAGATCGAGGAACTGAACAGGAACGGCCAGCCGGTGCTCGTGGGCACCATCTCCATTGTCAAGTCCGAGCTCCTCGCCTCCCTGCTCAAGAAGAAGGGCATCAAGCATACGGTGCTGAACGCCAAGTATCACGAGATGGAGGCCGAGATCGTGACCCAGGCGGGCAGGTACGGGGCGGTCACGATCGCCACGAACATGGCGGGCCGCGGAACGGACATTGTTCTGGGCGGCAACCC
>Ga0334722_10005085_pt1 | contig 13418 bp, 9 predicted proteins | sample C3_bottom_MG_FD_207210 | JGI IMG/M metagenome (GOLD analysis project Ga0334722, IMG submission 207210) | Sediment microbial communities from Yellowstone Lake, YNP, Wyoming, USA - C3_bottom | ecosystem: Environmental > Aquatic > Freshwater > Lake > Sediment | place: USA: Wyoming | collected...
CCATCATTATTGCCTAAGGAACTCTGGGAAGAAACTGGGCGTTTTAAAACAATTGATCCGCCTCTTTTTATAGTTAAAGATCGTCATGAAAAAGAATATGGTTTGGCATCTACTCACGAAGAGGTAGTAACGAATTTGGCAAAAAAATTCATTTCTTCTTATAAAGATCTTCCGAAAATGATTTATCAAATTCAAAACAAATTTCGAAATGAAATGCGTTCTACTGGCGGGCTCTTAAGAGTGAGAGAATTTTTAATGAAAGACGCGTATAGTTTTCATGCCACGAATGAGGATTTTGAAGATTACTATAAAAAAGTGATCGAAGCTTATAAGAAAATTTTTAGTAATGTTGGTGTCGATGTTAGACTTGTTGAAGCTCATTCAGGCTCGATTGGGGGAGAAAAATCTAACGAATTTATGCTTTTATCTGAGACTGGTGAAGATACAATCTTTATTTGTGAAAAATGTGATTGGGCGGCAAATACCGAGCTAATTAAAAATGTTGATAAATGTCCGAAATGTGGAGGCAAAGTAAGTCAGACTAAGGCAATAGAAGTTGCTCATATATTTTCTTTAGGAACGCTATATTCCAAGAAAATGGGAGCAAATTATACGGATGCCGATGGTAAGCTTCAGCCGTTAATCATGGGTTGTTATGGGATTGGAATTGGTCGTTTGATGGCAGCTATTATAGAGGCAAATCATGATGAAGCGGGGATTATCTGGCCAAAAGAAATTGCTCCTTATGATATTTATTTGATAGATTTAGAAGGCTCGCGGGGTGAAAAAGTTTATGAGGAATTAATAAAAGCAGGAATCGGTGTTTTATTTGATGATCGAGATGTATCTGCGGGTGTAAAATTTTCTGATGCGGATTTATTAGGGTTACCTTACCGTTTAACAGTATCTAATAAAACATTAGAGACAGATTCTATCGAACTTAAAAAACGTTCTGAAAAAGAAACGAAACTTATAAAGATCTCTGAAATTACAGAAGTTTTAAAATAGTTTGACTTGACAAATATTGACCTGAATGTATCTTGCTTGAGATAATTTTAGTGTAAGGAAAATAATAAGTGAAAGGAGGCTTTATGCCAGACGAAAATCCAATGCCAGCAGACACGCAAAATGATCAGCCAGTTACTGACACAGACAAACCGGCTGATGAAGAAGAGACAAGTACTACCCCTGTCGAAGAACCTGAAAAAACCGGGGAATCAGAAGTGACCCCTGCGCCAGAGACTGATCCTATGACTCCGGCAGCAGAACCTGCCGAAGGTGGAGAAACCCCGATGGGCGGTTCTGACGATGATGCAGATGATAGCTCAGATGATTCAGGTGATGGAGAAGAAAAGAAAGTGGATGAAGGCGCACCGACTGAGTAAAATTTATTATTAAATACAAAATCCCTTGCGATAATATCAAAGGGGATTTTGTTTTGAGAAAAAATCTGTTAACCTTAGCTTAGTTAATTTGTACCTTAATTTTCTTGTGAGAGCGAAAATATTCCTGAACATAAATTCAGAAAGATAAAACTCTCACAAGAGGTGATCATATGAATGCGAATCTTCTGCCAATTGACGCTCTTCTTTCTGAAGAAGAAGTCAAGAAATTACACGAATCGTATTTAAATCCGGGGCTAGCCAAGTTGCTCGGCCTGCTGAATTTTGACAAGGTTTACCCAGAAGCTCATGGTTGCGTGCTGAAAGACAGTCAAGGAAAGGAAATTTTAGATTTTCTTGGAGGCTATGGTTCTCTTAACTTTGGTCATAACCCTCCGGAAATTATGGCGGCAATAGAAAGTGTTTCTGCAAGTCCGAATATACTGCAAGCTGGTTTAGGTAGATATCCGGCAATTTTGGCCCATAACCTTGCTCAAATCACGCCTGGCGAGCTTCAGCATACCTTTTTTTCAAATTCTGGCGCTGAAGCTGTTGAAGGTGCTTTGAAGTTTGCACGGTCAGCGACCGGTAAGACTCGGTTGATTTCAATTGAGGGTTCGTTTCACGGTAAGACTATGGGCGCCCTTTCATTAACAGGAAAGGAGAAATATCAGAAACCTTACAAACCAATGGTACCGGATTGCGAGACAATCCCATTTGGGGATACTTATGCTTTAGAAAGAGCATTGAAGGATCATGAGGTTGCGGCAATCATGATTGAACCGATACTCGGCGAAGGTGGGGTTCTGATCCATCCAAATGGATATCTCCAATATGCGCAGGACTTATGCCGTCACTACGGAAAGCTGTTTATTGTTGATGAGGTCCAAACAGGAATGGGCCGGACTGGTAGAAACTTTGCTTGCGAACACTATGGATTAGAACCCGACATTTTGTGCTTAGCTAAGTCACTAGGTGGCGGGTGCATGCCTATCGGAGCAACAATCACTACCGAAAAGGTTTGGCAAGATGCTTTGGGAGGGATCTTCAAGTGTCTCAATCACACATCAACTTTCGGTGCTAACGCACGAGCTTGTGCTGCTGGAATTGCTGCCATCGAAATTCTGATTCGTGACTGTCTTGCAGCCCGAGCGGCAGAAAAAGGCGAGCGGCTAATGGCCGGATTACTTAGGATCAAAGAGAATTTTGGCTTTATCAAGGATGTCCGCGGGCTGGGTCTCCTAATCGGAGTGGAGTTTGACTCGGGAGGCTTGTTTGGGAAGGCCGCTTACGACTTTATAGGGTCAATGATTGCAGGGGTTTTGCTCAATGAATATGGAATATTGACAGCCTATACTCTCAATAACCCAACGGTTGTCCGAATAGAACCGCCACTGATAATTACAGATGAGCAAATTGATTACTTCCTAGATTCATTTTCTAGGTTGCTAAATCAAAATTCATCGGCAAGAAAACTTTCAATGCATAGCGGCAGAACTATGCTCAAAAGTGTTATCGGTTAATAGTGTCTCAGAATTGACAAAAGATTCTCGTCTAACCATGCGGTTAGACGAGTTTTGTTTTTAACGAGAATATGATAAAATATACTCTATGGAATTTAAACTTAATCAACAATATACTCCTGCAGGCGATCAACCGCAGGCAATTGAAAAACTGGTAGAAGGCCTAAAAAAGGGCGATAAACACCAGACTCTTTTGGGTGTCACCGGCTCTGGCAAGACTTTTACAATCGCCAATGTAATTGAAAAAGTGCAAAAGCCCACTTTGGTTATTGCTCACAACAAAACTTTAGCAGCACAATTATGTTCTGAGTTTAGAACATTTTTTCCTAAAAATGCAGTTGAATATTTTGTGTCTTACTACGATTATTATCAGCCGGAAGCGTATTTGCCAAATACCGATGTTTATATTGAAAAGGACTTGGAAATAAATAGCGAAATTGAAAGGTTACGTCATGCGGCAACTCAAGCACTGTTATATCGAAAAGATGTTATTGTCGTAGCATCAGTTTCTTGTATTTACGGTTTGGGAAATCCGGAAACCTATAAGGAATTATATTTATATTTGCAAAAAGGCGTTTTGCAAAATCGTAACGAAGTCTTGAATCGTTTAGTCGAATTATATTTTACTCGTTCGGAAGTTTTGGAACGGGGAAAGTTCCGTTTGCATGGCCAAACTCTGGAAATTATGCCGGCGGATCAGGAAATAATTATTCGTGTTGAATTTGACGGCGATACTGTTTTAAAAATTGCCCGCTTTGAAGCGGTAACAATGAGAAAAATTACGGATGAAGATAATATTACAATATATCCTGCTAAACATTTTATTGTTGATGAGCCGCTGATGAAAGATGCAATTAAAAGTATTGAAAGTGAATTGGAAGACCGGCTGAACTATTTTGAAAAGGAAGGAAAGATGTTGGAAGCGGAGAGGTTAGGTCGCAGGACTCGTTACGATTTAGAATTGATGCGGGAAATAGGATATTGCAGCGGTATCGAAAACTATTCACGATACTTAACTGGCAGAAAAAAAGGCGAGCCACCGTTTACTTTAATGGATTATTTTCCTAAAGATTTTTTGATAGTTGTTGACGAGTCCCATGTGACAATCCCGCAACTGAATGGAATGTTTGAAGGAGACCACGCGCGAAAGACATCTTTGATTAACTATGGATTTAGATTGCCGTCTGCTTACGATAATCGGCCATTGAAATTTCCTGAATTTGAAACCCATATTAAAAATGTAATTTATACATCGGCAACTCCGAGCTTGTATGAAAAGAAAAATTCTACGCAAATTGTTGAACAGATTATCCGTCCGACTGGACTCGTCGATCCGGAAGTAGAAATTAGAAAGTCGGAAGGTCAAATTGATGATTTAATTTCCGAAATAGTGTCGCGGGCAAAAAATCATGAAAGAGTTTTGGTGACAACGATAACTAAACAAATGGCAGAGGATTTGAGCGAGTATCTAAAAGAAGCGAAAGTAAAAGCCGAATATCTTCACAGTGAAGTAGATACTTTGGACAGAATTGGAATTTTGGAAAATCTTCGTCGTGGAAATTTCGATTGTTTGGTTGGGGTCAATCTTTTGCGTGAAGGTTTGGATTTGCCGGAAGTTACACTTGTGGCAATATTAGACGCTGATAAAGAAGGATTTTTACGAAGTGATACATCGCTCATTCAAACCATTGGTCGCGCCGCCAGAAATGTAAAAGGCAAAGTTATTTTATATGCCGACAATATCACCGGCTCGATGCAAAGGGCAATTTCCGAAACCAACCGTCGTCGAAAAAAACAAGTCAAATATAATACCGAACACAATATCACCCCAAGAACTATCGAAAAAGCTATTAATAGTATCGTCGACCACGAACTAAAACCCGAAGTAACATCGGAATTCATCGATCTCGAAAATATCGAAGATTTACCGGCAGTGATATCTCAAAAACAAAAAGAAATGAAAAAGGCTGCCCAAGCTCTCGAATTCGAGAAAGCGGCATTATTGAGAGATGAAATTATTCAGCTAAGGAAGCTGAGGTTGCATTGAGGCATCAGAAAAAATCTAAGGTTTAGGGAGTCTTGCTTGAAACCATGCTTGATAAAACATAGAGGGGAGTGCAATAAGTATTAGAGTAATAGGCCAAAAATAGAACCAATCACTATGCTGGACATTGGGTGTGAGATCACCGATTATCCACATGATTACCATTAATACAAACCCTGTCATAAATGAAATGAACCACCACGGATGATTTTTCATGTGCTATTCTCCTTGAAAGAATCTGGATATATCGTATGGCATCAGAAGTGTTTTGTCAATTAAAAAACCGTCCGCGATTTTCAATTATGAGTTTGTTTACTACACAATATGTAGCGGTCGTATACTATTGTAACAACTTAAGATTAAAACACTACTCATATTTATTGCTATAGCGTGTAAAGTGAGTAGTAGGAAAAGAAATCAAAAAACCGCCGAATGGATTATAAATCTAGTTTCTGATATAATATTGGTGCACATTTAATAAGTCTAGTAGGGAAACCCGCCAAATGCGGTAAATTTTTGAGTATTATAAAAATATGTATGAAAATATTACAATAAAAGGCGCGAGAGAACATAATCTAAAAAATATTGATTTAGTTCTGCCGCGCAATAAATTAATAGTTTTTACCGGGCTTTCCGGAAGCGGAAAGTCTACTTTAGCGTTCGATACAATTTACGCTGAAGGCCAGCGCCGATATCTTGAGTCATTATCTTCTTATGCCCGACAATTTTTGGGACAAATGGAAAAGCCGGATGTTGATTTGATTGAAGGTCTATCTCCGGCAATTTCAATTGACCAAAAATCAGCATCGCACAACCCACGTTCAACCGTCGGAACTGTCACGGAAATTTATGATTATTTAAGAGTTCTCTTTGCGAGAACCGGTATTCCCCATTGTCCAATTGGCGGCGAGCCAATTAGTAAATTATCGGTTGAACAAATGGTAGAAAAAGTTTTGGATTTGGGCGACGAGGCAAAAATCAAGATTTATTCTCCGGTAGTTCGCGGGAGAAAAGGGGAATACCAGCAATTATTAAAAGATTTGTTTAAGCAGGGTTATACGCAAGCGAGAATCAATGACAAGCTGGAAGATTTATCAAAAAAAATAAATTTAGCTCGCTATAAAACTCATACTATTGAAATACTTCTCGACAAGTTGGAAGTAAGATCAGAAAACATCTCGCGGATTACTGACAGTATTGAACAAGCTCTCAAATTATCACAAGGTTTAGTATTAATAGTATCAAAAGACAAAGAACTTTTGATGAATCAAAATCTTTCTTGTCCCGAGCATGGGATGGGACTTCCAGAAATTGAACCGCGCATTTTTTCTTTTAACAGTCCTTATGGTGCTTGTGAAAAGTGTGATGGCTTGGGCGTTGAAAGAAAAATCGATCCAAATTTGATTGTTCCGGACAAAAAATTATCGATTTCGCAGGGAGCAATTTTACCTTTAAACTATAAAGGCAATAATTATTATGGAATGTTTCTAAGGTCAGTGGCTGAACGTTACAATGTTTCCGAGCACACGCCGTTAAATCAAATTCCTCAAAATATTCTCGATGAAATTTTATTTGGCAGTGGTGAGAGCGAATATCTTCGTGTTCGCCATTTTATGCACGGCAGAGTCCATGTTTATCATCTAAAATTTAATGGAATAATTCCATGGCTTGAACGGCGATTTCGCGAAACAGAATCGGAAGGAATTCGCGAGGAAATTGAAAAATATATGTCTCAGTCGCCGTGCTCTTTATGTGAAGGGGACAGATTAAAAAAAGATGTTTTACTTGTAACGGTTGGGGATAAAAATATTTCAGAAATTACAAAAATGGCGGTCAAAGAAACCTGGAAATTTTTTGATGAATTGAAATTATCAAAACGTGAAGTTCTAATTGCCGAAAGAATTCTAAAAGAAATCAAAGCCCGTTTGAAATTTTTAATCGATGTTGGTTTAGACTATTTAACTTTGGACAGAGCCGCTTACACATTAGCTGGCGGGGAAGCGCAGCGTATAAGACTTGCATCTCAAATCGGTTCCGGTTTGGTTGGTGTACTATATATATTGGACGAGCCGTCGGTTGGTTTGCACGCTCGCGATGATGACAGATTATTGGGAACTCTGGAACATCTTCGCGATTTAGGAAACACTGTGATTGTGATCGAGCACGACGAGGCGACAATGCGGAGAGCCGACCAAATTGTAGATATCGGTCCTGGTGCGGGGGAGCATGGCGGGGAAATTGTAGCTCAAGGCGATATCGATAAAATAATGGCAGAAAGCAAATCAATTACAGGACAGTATCTTTCAGGGATAAAGAAAATCGCACTCCCCTCTTTCAGGAGAAAAATTCATGATAAATTTATTACCATCGTGGGGGCAAATGAGCACAACTTGAAAAATCTTACCACTCATTTTCCGCTCGGCGTTTTCACTTGCGTTACCGGCGTTTCCGGTTCGGGAAAATCGACACTGGTGAATGACATTTTGTATAAAGCGCTGGCGAGGAAGCTCGTGGGGGCGATGGAACGGCCGGGGAAATTTGCAAGAATTGAAGGCATTGAACATCTTAATAAAGCCATCATTATCGACCAGTCGCCTATAGGCCGCACTCCCCGTTCAAATCCGGCAACTTACACCGGTGTCTTTAGTATTATCCGTGATTTGTTTTCAAAAACTCGCGAGGCAAAAATTCGTGGCTATATGCCAGGCAGATTTTCGTTTAATGTTTCCGGCGGCCGTTGTGACAATTGTCAGGGTGATGGCATCATTAAAATTGAAATGCACTTTATGCCCGATATCTATATTCCCTGTGAAGTATGTAATGGAAAAAGATTTAACCGTGAAACTTTGGAAGTAAAGTATAAAGAAAAAAATATCGCTGATGTTTTGAATATGACGGTTTCACAAGCACTTACTTTTTTCCGCGACATTCCTAAAATCGCAGATATTTTAGAAACTTTAAATGATGTTGGTTTGGGCTATATTCACTTAGGCCAAGCAGCAACAACTTTGTCTGGTGGCGAGGCCCAACGGGTGAAATTGGCGACAGAACTTGCACGGCGCGCGACTGGCAGAACTTTATATATTTTAGATGAACCGACTACCGGATTGCATTTTGATGACATCAATTGTCTACTCGATGTTTTGCATCGTTTAGTTGATGCAGGAAATTCCGTGATAGTAATCGAGCATAATTTAGATGTTATTAAAACCGCAGATCATATTATTGACCTCGGCCCCGAAGGCGGCGATGGAGGAGGAAAAATTGTCGCTACTGGCACTCCCGAAGACATTGCCAAAATCGAAGAATCATATACCGGACAATTTTTGGCAAAGGTATTGAAAAAATAATCTGTTATACTACAATGAGAAGCTATGGAAAAAGAAAAGTTAATAGTCAAAATTAAAAAATTTTCTGACACCCCCGGCGTTTATTTTATGCGCGATAAGAATCGTAAGGTTTTGTATATTGGAAAAGCATCTTCTTTAAAAAGGCGAGTGTTAAGTTATTTTCAGCGGCCGCAAGAAGAAAGAATTGAGCAGATGTTATCGAAAGTCCAAAATGTCGAAACTCAAAAAACCGATTCGGTCATTGAAGCCTTAATTTTAGAAAACGACTTAATTAAGAAATATCAACCGAAATATAACGTTAAACTAAAAGACGATAAAACTTTTCTTGGAATCTATATTACAAAAGAGGACTGGCCAAGGATTTTACCAGCAAGGGTTACCGAAAAACTTCCGAAAGGCGAATTTTACGGACCGTTTCCGGAAACTTCATCAGTTCGCGAAGCTTTGCAAATTATCCGTAAAATTTTTCCGTTTAGAGTATCTTGCATTCCTCTTTCCGGTAAAGCTTGTCTTGAATACCACCTTGGAATGTGTCCCGGCGTTTGTATAGGAAAAATATCTAAAGATGATTATCAAAAAACTATTAAAGAAATTAAACTCTTTTTAAAGGGTAAAAAGAAACTTGTAATTCGTGAAATTGAAAAAGATATGCGAATTGCGGCAAAAAAAACTGAATTTGAACGAGCGGCGAAACTTCGTGACCGGGTGTTTGCGTTAAAACATATTCAGGATGTTGCTTTGATTCAAGAAGAAGATTTAAAAGCAAAAGTGGACGTTCCTTCCAGAATCGAAGCTTACGACGTTTCTAATATCGGCGGACAATTTGCTGTCGGTTCAATGGTGGTATTTACAGAAGGCTTAATTGATAAAAATCAGTATCGCAAATTCAAAATAAAGACTGTAAAAGGTGCGAACGATATTGCGATGTTGAAAGAAGTTCTAAACCGTCGTCTAAATCACAGCGAGTGGCAGATGCCGGATCTGATTTTGATTGACGGTGGAAAAGGGCAGGTTTATGGGATAAAAGAAGTTTTAGCAAGTCATCGGATTGATATTCCGGTAATTGGAATTGCTAAAGGCCCTGCTCGAGATAAAGATGAAGTAATTATGGACCCTTCGAATAACTCAGGGCAGGCTATCGACAAAAAATTATTGTTAAGAACTCGTGACGAGGCTCACAGATTTGCGATTCAGTACTATCGGTTAAGACACAGGAAAAATTTTAAATAAAATTAAAAGAAGCATAAGATAAATTTTGTGTTTTAGAACTCTCTATAGTATTATTAAATAAAGGAGCTAATATGCGTAGACCCCTAATTATTGGTAATTGGAAAATGAATACGACCTTAGCTGATGCCACAGTACTCACTACTTCAATCAAGAATAATGTAGGTGATCTTGACGTTGACGTGGTGCTTTGCCCGCCATTTGTTTGGCTTTATCCAACGGCGGAGATTTTAGAAAAATCACCCAAAAACTTGTCTTTAGGCGCCCAAAATATGTGGTTTGCAGAAAAAGGAGCAATGACAGGAGAGATATCGCCTTTAATGCTAAAAGGACTGGTTAAATTTGTAATTTTAGGCCATAGCGAACGCCGCTCTCATTTCGAGGAAAAAGATGAGCTTATTAATGATAAAATCCATGCTGCATTTGACGCTGGTCTTATTCCGATTGTTTGCGTCGGTGAATTGAAAAAAATGCACGAAGAAAAACGGGGAAGAGGCCGACCTGCATCTTTAGAACTTAAATCAGACGTTGCTCATCAATTAAGAGCTGCTTTAGAAAATATCAGTCGTGAAAAAGCAGAAAAAATGATAGTTGCTTACGAACCTGTATGGGCAATTGGTACAGGTAATCCGGCAACCGGAGCTTATGCGGCTGAAGTTATCGGCCGTTTACGAGAAGTATTTTCCAAGAAGTATGGCCATGAAGTATCAGACCGAGTACGTATTTTATATGGAGGTTCGGTTGATTCAGAAAATGTTCGTGAATTTATTTACCAGCCGGATATCGACGGCGTGTTGGTAGGTGGTGCTTCTTTAAAGGCTAAAGAATTTATTAAAATTTGCCGTGAAGCGGTAGGAAGAGAATAAATGAATTGTATTTCTGACCTTGTTCCTGAGTCAATTCTCCAAGGAAGTATCATATTGAATATTGTCGGTTTTCTCTTCGGTATGACATCTTTCATTTTGATAATTTCCCATCTTCTAAAAAAGAAAAAAGTTTTCGATAAAAAAGTTATTATTCTTTTAGTCTTCTTCGCCGTCATTTTCTTAGTTGGTCTTTTCGGCAGTTATTATATTATGCATTACAGCAATTTCCATCAAAGTAATTCATCAAATTGTCAATCAAAATAATATGTTAGTAACAAGCAAACAAATGATTTTAGAAGCTCAGCGTGGCGGGTATGCCATCGGTTCTTTTAATACTTCTGATTTGGAAATTACTAAAGCGATAGTTTCTGCTGCTACGCGTTTAAAAGCACCTGTTATGATCGAGACTTCTGAAAAAGCTATTGGTTATGCTGGACTGGAAGAGATAGCAGGGATTGTTAAATCGGCTGCAAAAAATGCTCGAATTCCGGTTGCTTTACATTTAGATCATGGAACAAATTTGGACTTAATAAATCGTTGCTTAGAGGTTGGTTACACTTCCATTATGTTTGATGGTAGCAAACTTTCTTTTGAAGAAAATCAGATATTAACTCGGCAGGCTGTGGAAATGGCTCACCGCAAAAATGTTCCTTGCGAAGGGGAGTTGGGAAGCATAATGAAAGCGCCGAAAAAATCTGCCTTTAGGCAAGTATATCCTATCGCAATTGATAAGGGTTTTACAGATCCTAATTTGGTTTCCGAATTTGTTCGTAATACAGGTATTGACTTTTTAGCGATTTCTTTTGGCTCACAGCACGGAATTGGCGATAATGAAGAACTTGATATTGATCTTCTAAAGGAAATTAACTCCAAAACATCTATTCCTTTAGTTTTACACGGTGCTTCGGGTGTGCCGGAGTCTGATGTTAAAAAAGCGATTAAAAATGGTATTTCGAAAATAAATATAGATACTGATATTCGCCATACTTTTTCTAAAGCAATTTTTGAAATTCCTAAAAAGTTTCCTGAACTTTCTGATCCCAGAGATATTATGGGAAAAGTGATGTCTGAAATTCAAAAAGTGGTTGAAGAAAAAATAAAAATGTTTGGTTCAGACGGAAAGGCGAGTGCATGAGGGCACAAGTTACCACAATTGGTGATGCTATGAAGGACATTTTCATTTTTCCTGCTATGGATGAGATGGAAGGACCAATTTTTAAACATCACGAAAAGTTTTTAACTTTAGGTTATGGTGAGAAAATAACTGTTGCCGACTCACATCAGGATGTTGGCGGTACTGCTTGCAATGTTGCCGTCGGACTTTCAAAACTAGGAATTAAAACTTCTTTAATTAGCGTTATCGGCAAGGATGCGGAAGCTCAGGAAATTAAGGAGCGTTTAGAAAAATTTAAAGTGGAAACTGAATATGTCAATGAAAGTTCGAAGAAAAAAACAAGCTTTTCGATTATAATTTCTTATAAAGGCGAAAGATCAATTCTGGTTTTTCATAGCTTCACTCCTGAAGATTTCATTATTCCAGAAGATCTTGAAACAGATTGGATTTATGTCGGTCCTCTGGGCGAAAACTATCGAGCACTTTATGCCAAACTTGTTGCTCTTGCTTCAGAAAGAAATATTAAAATCGCTTTAAATCCCGGTGCAGTTCAAATTCATGACGGCCTTTTAGCTTTTGGAGGTCTTTTGCAAGTTGCCAAAATTTTATTTTTAAATAAAGACGAAGCGCAAAAATTAGCAGGATTGACTGGTATAGCGACGGTAAAAGAGATAGTTTATGTTTTGAAAAAAACCGGGGTAGAAACAATAGTTATTACCGACGGAAAAGATGGTGCTTATGTTTCACAAGAAGATAAATTCTTAAAAATTGGCCCATATCCGGGACATCTTTTAGAATCGACAGGCGCCGGTGATGCTTTTTCTTCAGCTTTTCTATCAGGAACAATTAATGAAGAAGATTTATTCGAGTGTTTAAAATGGGGCGTGACAAATTCTGCTTCAGTGATTGAAAGTTACGGCGCCCAACAAGGTTTATTGAACATAGCCACAATTAAAAGAAGGGTGAAGGAGTATCGATGGCCCGCAAGCACCTTGCGGTTTTCCTGAAAGGTTTTGCAGAAAAGATTCTTAATCAAGAAAAAACGGTAGAATTGAGATTTTCGCAAAATCAAATCCTTCCCTACAAAAAAGTTACCAAGGATGATTTAATTTTCCTTAAAGTATCTGGGGAAAAAATTATCGGGAAAGTAGTTGTTGATAATGTCCTTTATTATCGCAATTTATCCAAAGAAGAAATTTTAAAAATTAAACAGGAATATGACAAGGCAGCATGCATGGATAACGAATTTTGGGAAAAAAAGATTAACTCCTGCTTCGTGAGCATTATTTTGCTTAAAAATCCAATTAAATTTTTAGCGCCGCTTTCTTATAAAAAGCATGACAGGCGGCCATGGGTTATTTTAGAAGATGAATAGAAAAATTATATTAATTATTATTTTGATTTTACTTTTAGCCGCAAGTGGAGCAGGTTTTATTTTTAGTTTGCAAAGGAACAAACCAACTGCCGATACTTTTAATTCTTCAACTTGGTTCCAATCATCTTTCACAAGTGAGAGCAGCAGCGCCTATGGGATTACATGGGGGCAAAATGGGGGTTGGTCAAGAGAAACTAGTATTTCTGGGATATCTATTAGTAATGGTAATACTTTTCACACCTCTTTTTTTAGCACTGGTACTTTTGTTTCTTCGATTTACTACGCTAATGACAATAGTGCTATTATCTCTATTTATCCAACAACAGGGAAAACTGAATCGATTTATTATAAAATCGGTACCTCAATCAGTGCTTTGAATAGTAGTAACTGGATAAAAAATTCATCTGATTTTCAAAGTGCGTGTTTATCAAGTAAAAAATATATTCAAATAAGAATTGTTTTTTCTAATAATCAAACTATTACCAATTTCCAAATTGGTGTTCAGCAAGCAAGTTATCAACTATCAGGCACTGTAAA